>Ga0302250_1000459_pt1 | contig 39697 bp, 35 predicted proteins | sample AAG_RA_Asp_MG_FD_193536 | JGI IMG/M metagenome (GOLD analysis project Ga0302250, IMG submission 193536) | Enriched activated sludge microbial communities from anaerobic digester in WTTP, New Holstein, Wisconsin, United States - AAG_RA_Asp | ecosystem: Engineered > Bioreactor > Anaerobic >...
CGGGTGATGTCGCCGGCGCCGTGTCAGCTTCTCTATCTCCATCGATCGTGTCCACCATGTTTTTTAGTGGACACTATCCTCACGAGCTAACGCCTTAATTCATAGATGACTTCGCCGGGGGCTTACTGTTGGCGGGCCGCCAGGGCTTCTTTAACGGCAGGTTTTGACAGGCATTCAGGGCCAATTACCCGCGCTGTCTTGGCGCTATAGCCCGCCAGCCGAGCAGCTTCCGCAGCATTTCCGGAGAGTGCATAGTGCTCGACGAACTTCTCCTGCCGAGCACTGAGCTTGCCGCCATAGTCTGGCACGGGGATCAGCTCAATGCGGATACCGGCACCGCCCTACGCCGATAGCTTGTCGTGATATGGGAATCCCTGCCGATCATCTGCAATTGGAGCATCGAGTCACAGCAGCCGGAAACCATCTCCTTGAGGGCACCTGACATATAGGCAACGCCGGGCCTGATCTTGCTGACAAGCGAATCGTCGGGGTTGAGAATGGCAATACAGTTGGCGTCGTGGAAGAACCGATGCGTATTGCCGACGATCAACAGTTGCTTTTGTTGGCCATCGATTTCTGCCGAAACGAGTGTCTTAATCCCGGCATCATCGGACGGACTACTCTTTAGAACAGCCCCCAGAACCGCAGTGGCAACTTGCTGGATTTGTTCAAATTCGGCGTTCATGGAAGCCCCTATATCTAAATAGTATATTATCAGTGTACAACATACTTATATTTAGGGCAATCTTCAGAGCATGCAGTAGTCCGAATCCGTTCACAGGGCATTTGGGGATATGACTGATCAAAATCCAACATATCCCGCGTTTAAGCGTATTCCGCCTCTCGATACAATTGCCGTTCGCTCCAGCTGGGCAGATAATCGAAAAAAAGACGGAGCACAACAATGGCATTCCGATCGTTGTACGATGTTCTCGGCGTTGCGCAGACAGCCACGTCCGAGGAAATCAAGGGCGCCTATCGCCGCAAGGCGATGAAGTGGCACCCGGATCGCAACCCCAATAACCGCGCCGAGGCAGAAGAGCGATTTAAAGAGCTTGGTTATGCCTACCAAGTGCTGTCAGACCCACAGCAGCGCGCTGGATACGACAAATATTGCGCCTCGCAGCAAGCTGATGCTGGCCAACAAAGGCAGGAGGAGTCTGCCTTCAACGCCGGTATGTCGGATGCCGATGCGGCAAAGATGTTCTTCGAGCAAATGCTTGATCTTGCCTTTGAACTGGCACGACGCGGTTTCGATGAGGCAAAAATCCGCAAGATGCTTTTGGCACTTGATTGCCCGGAGAGCGTCGTTAAAGCGGTGCTGGAACTTGTTTCTCGAAACTCTGGCCAGGACGGAAATCAGCAGAAGCAGCAAAGCGATAGTCCGCAAACATTGGGCGCGATTGAAAAGGCAAGTTGGAAGGATATCGCACCCTACTATGCTGCAGTTATCAGCGGGGTTTATGCCGATGAAAAGATCAATGAATTCGAATTCCAACAACGCCTTGCCAGAGATACCAGCCAGATTAAAGGCTACTGGGTGTGTCTAGTAGCAATTATTGGTGGCGCTCTCACTACAATCAAATTTTCTGTCCTCGGGCCGGTCATCATTGGACTGGGAATGTTTGGCCTTCTTGGTATTGCATTTTTGCGTTTGTTTGCAACTAACTCCGCTTTTCGGCGAGAAAAGGCCAAGCGCCATTATTTGGAGATGTTCGAGCTCTATCACAATGCTCGCCGACCGCTATTCAAGCTAGGAAACTTTAATATCTGGGGACTGTTCTGTTCTGTTTTCTGGATTGCGTATCGACGTATGCCTTTCTACGCGCTGTTTTTCACGGTGACTTTGGCTGCTTTTATCTCTTACGTCATTATCTCCGCCGCTGATTCAACTGATGTAGAACAAACAGGACGTCTTGTGTGGTCAGTTGCTGGCTGGATTATCGGATTTATTGCAAACCGACTCTATTTCAGTAGTGCTCGCTCAAGGATTCGTAAAGTTGCGGCTCTCCCTACGGACCAAGCCCTAAAATTGCTGCGTGACAAGGGAGGAACAAATAGTTGGTCATGGATTGGCTTTGCCGCGCTTTCTTTTCTACTGCTCATGCCAGCGGGGGCGTACCTCAACGAGATTGAAGAACAGCGCGCAGCATCTATTGCGGCTGAAAGGGAGGCCGAACTTGCTGCGCAACGCCGGACAGAAGTCGAGGCTCGACAAAAAACCGCCGCCGATACAACCGCTAGATTGGAACAGTTCCGCAAACAACAATTCGACGCAGCAGTCGCAGAAATGGAAGCCCGCTACCCGCAGTTGAATCCAAACCATTCGCAGTACAACCAGAAGCTCGTCGACGAAGCAATCGCCCGCATGCAGGACTATGTCAAGCAAGGTGCTGATTCGGCAAGCGCCTTAAAAATGGCTGTGGCTGACATGGAACAAGTAGCGAGCGAACCCAAAAGGCGCCGGTAACCATCGTTGACACTGCAAGTCGTCGCGCTCTGGGTATGTGCGTTGTCTAAGTACATCGATAAGAGGTCGAGCATGGGACTCCTTGATAATCTGCGAATACAAGGCGCGGCATACCGCATTAACGAGGAAGCAATTTACGCCGAAGTGTTGCGGGAAATGGAAGCGGGTATTCGCCGAGATGGTCTTTGGGCAAAAGCTCTTTCCGAAGCCAATGGCATAGATTCGAGTGCAAATGCTCGCTACATTAGCCTTCGCGTTCAAGCGCTCAAAGATGAGATAGCCTTGATTCAAGCTGAAAAGACCGCTGCAATGAAAAAAGCTCTTGAGGCGCAAAAGACGCGAAGGCAAACGACTGGCAAAGATGAAATAAATAAGCAACTAACTCCCAAAGAGATTGCTCTGGCAGAGGAGCGACGACTTAAGGAAGTTCGCAGATGTAAATCAAGCCTCGCCAAGGATTATTTTAGCTGGGCCTGTGTTTCACTCATATTCTCCCTTCCGTGCTTGTACGTCGTGGGGTCAGCGATTCAAACCGCGATTTTGGAACCAGAATTAATAGGTTGGTCATTGACAAGGAATTTCTCCCTTGCTTCGCTTCCGATCGCGCTATCGATATTCCTGTTTCAGCGTTTCTTAATAGAAGGAAAAAAAGAAAAACTCAAAAAAAGGTAGAACTCTCACCCTATACCCGCTCGGTTACCTATCCCCCCATTCCGAAACTGACGTACCCACTTCGGAATCGGTTTCGGAGTTCCCAAAAAGGAGTCTCTTTACCTCCCCGGTAAAAGAGACTCCTTTTTTGTTTCGTAACTTCCTGATTCCTTTTCAACCGTTCTCGCCGGTTTGTGCTTGGCGCTCCGCGCCGGCGCTATCCGGCTTCTGTAGTTGAGGTTCAGGGCACACCGTCCTGATCCTCACACCCACGGCGGCATCGTCTCCAACTGGAGCGGTGCCGCTTTTCGTTTGTCCTTTCAAAGGAGCATTTCATGAAAACCCATGTAGAACCCGTACGTCTCACGCCCACGGCCACGTCATCGACCGACAGTCGTCTCGTCAAGAGCGTTGCCCTCTTTGCCTTCCGTGGCCTACGGTCGCTGATTGACGCTGTTAGTGAAGTCCCCGACCTGGTCTCTCAGGCCGCCGGCGACATCAGCGAGGCCTGGGAGGAATCCAGCCACCCAAAGTCATAACCGAGGAGGACGATCATGCTCTCGACCGGATTCACGATATTTCTTGGTATTGCGCTGATACTGGCGAAGCTGCCACGGAGGACGATGCTGCGGGTGCTGAAGTACGACTTAGCACTGGATATAGCGGTCTCGGTGATTACTCTCATCACGCACTGGGGGACTTTCTCGGGAATTATGGGGGCGACGGTGGCCGGCTTGCTGACCAGTCTGGCCACATCGGGCCTCAAGCGCCTGATTGGCTACGTCGATGGCGATACCTACTATCCCGGCCGGCTGCGTCTCGACGTCTGACGCGTAACCGGGATTCTCTCCACTGGCTGTTTCTCTCTGCGGCCACAGGGGAAGCAGGACGGCAAGGCCTTCGCCTGATCCTGCGCTACAGCCTGCGGTTGCTCAGATAGGCCGCCACCGAAACAATCAAACCATCCTGCAGTTCATCTCTATCGCCCCAGACCGGGTTATTCCCGGCTGGGGCGTTCCTTTTTCAGGAGTCCGAAAATGAGTACCCACGACCTGTATCAAACCATCACCGACAAGATCATCACCGAACTGGAGAAAGGCACCGTGCCGTGGATTCGTCCGTGGACCGGCGAAGCCGATCCCATCCCGCGCAATGCACTCACCCAGCGCCCGTATCGTGGCATCAATACCGTCCTGCTCGGGCTGGAAGCACACTGCCAGGGGTACGGCACGCAGCAGTGGCTGACGTATCGCCAGGCCCAGCAGTTGGGCGGGCAGGTGCGCAAAGGCGAGCACAGCACCCTGATCATCTATTACGAGACCAAGCTAGTCGAGAAAGCCGTCGACGAGCCGCTGGCCGACGGCAGCGAACCCGAGAAACGCTTCATTCCCCTCATCAAGGTGTTCAACGTCTTCAACCTCGACCAGATCGACGGCCTGCCGGCCCAGGAACCGGTCTTCGGCCCCGACTGGAACCCGTGCGAGAAGGCCCAGCAGATCATCGACGCCTCTGGCGCCCAGATCCGCCATTCCGGTTTCCGGGCGTTCTATTCGCCTCCCAACGATCTCATCTACTTGCCGCTCAAGAGCGCATTCCACGACGAAGCCGGGTATTACGCCACCGCCTTGCATGAACTCACCCACTGGACCGGGCATACCACCCGGCTGGGCAGGAAGCTGGGACGGCGCTTCGGCGAATCGGCGTACGCGATGGAAGAGCTGATCGCCGAAATGGGCGCGGCGTTCCTATCGGCGCATTGCCATCTGGAGGGTCGGCTACAGCACGCGAGCTATCTCGCCAGCTGGCTGGAGGTGCTGCAGCGGGATAAACGGGCGATCTTCGTAGCCGCAGCACAGGCTCAGAAATCGACCGATTTCCTGCTCGAACGGGCGGGCCTGCTCGCGCCGGAACAGAAGCTCGCCCAAGCCGCCTGACTCTCCCCAGTCTCTGGGGATAAGTCTGTGGGCTGACCGTGGGTGATGCCGGTAAGTCCTTGGGTGATTAAAGGTAAATCTCTCTTGCCCTATTTTTAGGCATCGGTAAGTCATCAATAACAACAAGAGTGCTTAGCGACGTTATGCGCTCGATAAACTGAAAACGTCGTAATCCCTCGCTGGTGCTCTTTTAGCCAGCTCCCACAACGCCCGACTTGGCCCCATGCCAGTCGGGCGTTGTCGTTTCTGTCGTTCGTTTTTTCTCTCATTTCTTTCAAGGAGTCATCATGTCTGAACAATCCAAACATCCGTTCCGTTCCCTGTTCCAGATCGACGTCGCGAACTATGTCGAAATGAAGGGCCAGTTCTCCTATCTCAGCTGGCCGTTTGCCGTGGCGCAGCTGCGGCTGGCCGATCCCACCGCGTACTGGGAAGTGCGGCGCTTTGACGGGCTGCCGTACCTTTCCACCGAACTCGGCTTCTTCGTCGAGGTGGCGGTGACGGTCCAGGGCGTGACCCTGAGCCAGATCCATCCGGTGCTCGATCACAAAAACCGGCCAATCCTGGCGCCGACGCCGTTCGACATCAATACCAGCATCCAGCGCTGCCTGGTGAAGGCGATTGCCCTGCAGGGGCTGGGCTTGAACATCTACGCCGGCGAGGACCTGCCGGATTTGCCAGAGGCTGTCGAACCGACAACGGCTACCACATCGGCGACACCAGCCTCTGCACCGGAGACCGCAGGCCACTCCGAGGAACCGCCAGTCACGCGCCCCGCACCGAAACGGCCAGCCAAGGTCACGAACCTGCCGCCACGCCCGGCGCCACAAACCAACGCGACAACGGCCACCGTCTGGCTGACCGACGCTCAGTTGCGCTTCATCAACAAACTGATTGCCGAGACGCAGACCGACCCCGACCAACTGCTGGCGTATTTCGGTTATGAGTCACTGGACATCATTCCCAAGGCCGAGGTCAATCGCGTCATCAAGGCGCTGGAATCTAAGCGGAGGGCCGCATGATGAGCGCGACGATCGTGAAACTCGTGCAAGGCACCCCCGAATGGCATGCCCATCGTGCCAACTATCGCAATGCCAGCGAAACGGCGGCGGTGATGGGCGTCTCGCCGTGGCAGACACCGTATCAGCTGTGGGAACTGCGTACCGGGCGCAAAACGCCGGAGGTGAATGCGGCGATGGCGCGCGGATCGGCCCTGGAGCCGCAGGCGCGTAGCGCGTATGAACAACTCACTGGGAACGTCATGCAGCCCCTGGTGCTGGTCGACGGCAGTTACTCGGCCAGTCTCGACGGGCTGACCTTCGATGGGCAGCTGATCGTGGAGATCAAGTGCCCGGTGAAGGGGCGCAACTCGACGCTGTGGCAGGCGGTGGCACAGGACAACGTGCCGGAGCATTACGGTTGGCAGATCGAGCATCAGCTGATGGTGTCGGGCGCCGCACTCGCGCATCTGTACGTTTTCGACGGAAGCGAGGGCATCCTGCTCGACGTTACACCTCGACCGGAACGCTGGCGGGAGATTCATACGGCGTGGGAGGATTTCATACGCTGTATCGAGATGGATACGCCGCCGGCACTGACAGACCGGGATAAGGTGCAGAGATCTGATCCTGAGTGGAAAACAGCTGCCGAGACGTACATGAAGCTGAAAGCGGAGGCAGATCGGCTGGCGGAACAGCTGGATGCAGCAAAGACTGCATTGATTAGACTCGCTAGTCATCCGAGTGAATCCGGCTTCGGCGTCTCGGTCACACGCTTCTGGAAACAGGGGGGTGTGGATTACAAGAAGGTGCCGGAGTTGGCTGCTGTCGATCTTGACGCGTATCGCCAGAAAGGACGGTGGGAGACGCGGGTTAGCATTGGGAAGTGAGAAAACAAAAACGGGATAAAGCACTATGCTTTATCCCGTTTTGTTCTGGAGCGGCAGAAGAGTCTCGAACTCTCGACCTCAACCTTGGCAAGGTTGCGCTCTACCAACTGAGCTACTGCCGCTTCGAGTTCGACTTTAAATTACGTACACATTGGGTACATGAAGCTTAGAAAGCAAAAAGGCCAATCCTTGCGAATTGGCCTAAGTACTTGATTCTTGGCGGAGAGGGAGGGATTCGAACCCTCGGTAGGCTTGCACCTACGCCTGATTTCGAGTCAGGTACATTCGACCACTCTGCCACCTCTCCGATAGGGGGCGGATTCTAGCACAGCTCTTTGGGCTGGTGCGTGTTTCAACCCCTATTTCTTTCACTATTTGATCGTTCTCAAAGGATCGTGATCTTTTCCGCCCCTCCCATGTAGGGGCGCAAGGCCATCGGCACGGTAATGCTGCCATCGGCATTCTGATAGTTCTCCAGAATTGCTACCAGCGTACGCCCTACGGCCAGCCCTGATCCGTTCAGGGTATGAACGAGTTCGGTCTTGTTTTTTTCGTTACGGCAGCGTGCCTGCATGCGCCGGGCCTGGAAGGCTTCGAAGTTCGAGCACGAGGATATCTCGCGATAGGCATTCTGGCCGGGGAGCCACACTTCGAGGTCGTAGGTCTTGGCGGACGAAAAGCCCATGTCGCCGGTGCAAAGCACAACGCGGCGGTATGGAAGATCAAGTTTTTCGAGGATGGCCTCGGCGTGGCGCGTCAGTTCCTCGTGCGCCTCGTTCGATTTCTCGGCGGCGACGATCTGCACGAGCTCGACCTTGTCGAACTGGTGCTGGCGGATCATCCCGCGCGTGTCCTTGCCGTAAGAACCGGCTTCGGAACGGAAGCAAGGAGTGTGGCAGACGAGTTTCAGCGGCAGTTCGCCCTGCGCGAGGATTTCGTCGCGCACGATGTTGGTCACCGGCACTTCGGCGGTCGGGATCAAGTACAGCGGATCGGCGTCGGCACGGGGAACCTTGAACAAGTCGGCCTCGAATTTCGGCAACTGGCCGGTGCCGTACATGCTGTCGGCGTTGACCAGGTACGGGGCGTAGACTTCGGTGTAACCGTGCTCGGCGGTATGCACGTCGAGCATGAACTGGGCGAGAGCGCGATGCATGCGGGCGATCGGTCCCTTGAGCAGCGAGAAGCGCGCGCCGGCGATCTTGGCGGCGGCGGCGAAATCGAGCTGCCCCAGTCCTTCGCCGAGATCGACATGATCCTTGACCGGAAAATCGAAGGTACGCGGAGCCCCCCACTTCTTCAGTTCGGCGTTGTCTGCTTCCGACTTGCCGACAGGCACGCTATCCTGCGGCATGTTGGGAATCGTGGCGATAAATGCTTCCAGCTCCTTCAGCAGTTCGCCGAGGCGCTGCTCGTTGGCGTCGAGCTCGGCCTTCAGTGCGGCGACTTCGGCCATCACTGCCGAGGCGTCCTCGCCCTTGCTCTTCAACTGTCCGACCTGCTTCGACAGGCTGTTGCGCTTGGCCTGCAGGTCCTGGGTCTGCGTTTGCAGCGTCTTGCGCTCGGCCTCAAGCTTCTGGAAGGTGGCGACGTCGAGCGTGTAGCCACGCGTGGCGAGTCGTTCGCAGACCGCGTCGATATTGGTCCGCAGCGATTGGATGTCTAGCATGGTCGGTCCTTTGAGTTTTTCGATTCTTGCTATTTCTTTGCGTTCTTCAATGCCTGGCGGTCGAGTTCGTGCAGGTGCGCCAACTTCTCGCCGATCTTGATTTCCAGCCCGCGGTCAACCGGCTTGTACCACGCGACCGGCGGCATGCCTTCCGGAAAGTAGTTCTCGCCCGCCGCGTAACCGCCCGCCTCGTCATGCGCATAGCGATAGTCCTTGCCGTAGTCAAGTTCCTTCATGAGCTTGGTCGGCGCATTGCGCAGGTGCAGCGGCACGGGCCGGGAACCGTCCTTGGCGACGAACGCCCGCGCAGCATTATACGCGACGTAGGCAGCGTTCGATTTGGCGGCCATGGCCAGGTAGATCACTGCTTCGGCCAGCGCCAGTTCCCCCTCGGGCGAGCCGAGACGTTCGAAGGTTTCCGCTGCCGCGCCGGCCACCTGCGCGGCGCGCGGATCGGCGAGGCCGATGTCCTCCCAGGCCATGCGTACGATGCGCCGGGCCAGATAGCGAGGATCGGTGCCGCCGTCTAGCATGCGGCAGAACCAGTACAGCGCGGCGTCCGGATTCGAGCCGCGCACGGACTTGTGCAGCGCCGAGATCTGGTCGTAGAACGCCTCGCCGCCCTTGTCGAAGCGGCGCAGGCTCTGCGCCAGCGTGTTGTCGATGAAGGCGCCGTCGATGTGCGTGCGCTTGGCCGTGGTCGCCGCGGTGCGGGTCTGTTCGAGCAGGTTGATCAGGCGCCGCGCGTCGCCGTCGGCCTGGCCAATCAACCGGTCGCGCGCGTCGTCATCGAAGGTGAAGCCCTGCAGCGCCTTGGCGCAGGCGCGCTCGAACAGCTGGCCCATCTCCTCGGTCGACAGCGGGTTGAGCACATAGACCGAGGCGCGCGAGAGCAAGGCGGAATTGACCTCGAACGACGGATTCTCGGTGGTCGCGCCGACCAGCGTCAGCAGGCCTTCCTCGACGTACGGCAGGAAGGCGTCCTGCTGCGCCTTGTTGAAGCGGTGCACTTCGTCAACGAACAGGATGGTCGAGCGCCCTGTCTGCGCTCGCACCACCTCGGCGCGCGCCACGGCCTCGCGGATGTCCTTGACCCCGGAGAACACCGCCGAGAGCGCCAGGAATTCGGCATCGAAGGCATCGGCCATCAGCCGCGCCAACGTCGTCTTGCCGACGCCCGGCGGCCCCCAGAAGATCAGCGAATGCGGTTTGCGCGCTTCAAAAGCGAGGCGCAGCGGCTTGCCCGGCCCGAGCAGGTGCTGCTGGCCGATCACCTCGTCAAGCGTCTTCGGCCGCAGCGCCTCGGCAAGCGGGACCGCATGCGGCTGGTCGAAAAGATCACTCACCGATGACATCGGCGCCGGCGGGCGGCGTGAAGCGGAACTGGGCAGCCGGCAACGCCGGGTTGATCTGCACGTTGGTAAAGGCCAGCGAGGTAGTCTGGCCAAAGTTGTCGAACAGCTCCATGGCTTTCAGTTCATCACCGGAAAAGCCGAGTTGCAGCTTTTCGAAACCGCTGTCCGCGGACTTGGGAGTCGCCTCCAGCCATTCCAGTCCCTCGCGCTCGCCGAGTTCACGCAAGTTGAAGTTCTTCTCCAGGCTGTTCGAACCCACCAGCAGAGCCGCCGGCGTGCTACCGAGCGCGGAGTCCATTTTCTTGACCGTCACCTGGCGCAGGTCGGGATCGTACATCCAGATTTTTTCGCCATCGCCCACCAGCAACTGGCTGTAGGGTTTTTCGATCTGCCAGCGGAACTTGCCCGGCCGCGAGATCATCATCACCCCCACCGATTGCTGCGGCCGTTTGCCGTTTTTGGCGACGACGATCTGCGCGAAATCGGCGCGCAGGGTTTTCGTCGTTTCCAAGAAGCTGTGCAGCTTGTCGATCGCACCAGCGTGGGCTGAAGCGGAAAAATACATCCCCGCCAGCAAAATCAATAGACGTTTCATCAATTCTCTTCCCTGCGAGCGAGGACTTCCCGTCCGCCGCGCGCGTCCATCGCCGACACCAGGCCGGCCTTTTCCATCGCTTCGATCAGCCGCGCCGAGCGGTTGTAGCCGATGCGCAGGTGCCGCTGCACCAGCGAGATCGATGCACGGCGATTCTTCAGAACAATCTCGACGGCCTGGTCATAGAGCGGGTCGGATTCAGGGTCGCCTCCATTCTCGCCATCGCCATTTCCGTTGCCTTCCTCGTCGTCGAAACCGGCTCCAGAGAGCACACCTTCAACGTAGTCGGGGGCACCAGCCTTCTTCAGGTGATCGACAACGTGATGCACTTCTTCATCGGCAACGAAGGCGCCATGCACCCGGGTCGGATAGCCGGTTCCTGGCGCGAGGTAAAGCATGTCGCCCTGCCCGAGCAGGGCTTCCGCGCCCATCTGGTCGAGGATGGTGCGCGAGTCGATCTTCGATGAGACCTGGAACGAGATGCGCGTCGGGATGTTGGCCTTGATCAGGCCGGTGATCACATCCACCGACGGCCGCTGCGTGGCGAGAATCAGGTGGATGCCCGCTGCCCGCGCCTTTTGCGCCAGGCGCGCGATCAACTGCTCGACCTTCTTGCCGGCGACCATCATCAGGTCGGCCAACTCATCAATGATCACCACGATATAGGGCATCGGCGTCAGCGGCTCGGGCGTTTCCGGCGTCAGCGACAGCGGGTTGGGCAGCTTGTTGCCGGCCTTCTCGGCGTCCTTGATGCGGTGATTGAGGCCGGCGATGTTGCGCACGCCCATCGCCGACATCAATTTATAGCGTTTCTCCATCTCGCCGACGCACCAGTTGAGCGCGTTGGCCGCCTGCTTCATGTCGACGACGACCGGCGCCAGCAGGTGCGGGATGCCCTCGTAGATCGACAGTTCGAGCATCTTCGGGTCGACCAGGATCAGGCGCACCTTGTCCGGTTCCGACTTGTAGAGCAGCGAGAGGATCATCGCGTTGATCCCCACCGACTTGCCCGAGCCGGTGGTACCGGCAACCAGCAAATGCGGCATCTTGGCCAGATCGACGACCACCGGATGCCCGCCGATGTCCTTGCCGAGCGTCATCGCCAGCGGCGACGACATGGCGTGGTACTCGTGGCTGGAGATAATCTCGGAAAGGCGCACCGTCTGCCGCTTCGGATTGGGCAGTTCCAGCGCCATGCACGACTTGCCCGGCACCGTCTCGACGACGCGGATCGAGACCATCGACAGCGAGCGCGCCACGTCCTTGGCCAGGTTGACAATCTGCGAGCCTTTCACGCCGACCGCCGGCTCGATCTCGTAGCGTGTGATCACGGGGCCCGGATAGGCAGCCAGCACCTTGACCTGCACGCCGAAGTCGGCGAGTTTGCGCTCGATCAGGCGCGAGGTGTATTCCAGCGTCTCGGCGCCGACCACTTCGGTCGCCACTGCGGCAGGTTCGAGCAGATGCAGCGGCGGCAACATCCCCCCCGCGACAGCCTCGGGGAATAGCGGGGTCTGCCGTTCGCGTTCGATGCGTTTCTCGACCTTCGCCGACACAGGCAGCTCGGGTGGCGGCGCCTGGATGATGATCGGTTCGCGCGATTCCTCGCGCTTCTTTTCATCCTCGACGACCGCCTCGCGCTCACGCGCCACCTCGCGGCCGATGCGCCGATCCTGCCAACTGTCGATCAGATTGCGTGTACCGAAGACCAGCCGCTCCAGCAGAGTGCCGAAACGTTCTGCCGCGGACAGCCAGGACATCCCGGAGAAGATGCTCCAGCCAAGCGCCCAGAGGGCGATCAGCGCCAGTGTCGCGCCGGTGTAGCCGAAATAACGTACGCTCAGGCTGCCCAGCCCTTTCCCGAGAACGCCACCGGGTGCGAGCGGCAATTGCGCCTCATGCGAATAAAAGCGCAGCGCTTCAAGCGCGCTGCTCGACACGATGAGCAGCAGGAAACCGGTCAGAGCGATGTACAACGGCCGCCGATCAGCGTGGCGGAATCCGTCGAGCCGGCGGTAACCCCACCACACCATCGCCAGCATGAGCACCACCCACCACCATGCTGAGAATCCGAAGATGTAGAGCAGCAGATCGGCCAGCCAGGCGCCACCGCGCCCGGCAGGATTGTGCAACACCGTAGTGGAGACAGCGTGCGACCAACCCGGGTCGCCGCGATGGAATCCCCACAGCGCCAGGCTCAAAAATGCCGCCACGGCAACCAGCGCGATCCAGCGGGACTCCTGCAGGAGCATGCCGATCTTTTCAGGAAGCGGACTCGGCGGTTGGGAGGCTCGACCAAGCCGGGACGAGGATTTGTACTGCGCAGCCATCACTATCCGTTGCAACGGGACAAAAAGCGATTATAGCCGGCAGCGGCGGCATGCTGCGTTCGTGCGCAACCATTCCGCATGGCGCAGCAGATCAGTCCTCATGCAGGATAATGCGCCCGCCGTCGATGTGGATGTAGCCGCGCAGTTCCAGATCCCGCATGACCCGGCTGACCATCTCGCGCGAAGCGCCGACCATCTTGGCCATGTCCAGTTTGGTGATCTTGCGCTTGACCACGCGCACGCCGTTTTCCTTCTCCGAAAACTCCAGCAGCAGCTTGGCGACCCGCCCGTAAACATCCATCAGCGCCAGGCTCTCGATCTTGTGATTCGCCTCGCGCAAGCGCAGCACCAGGCTTTTCATGATGTTGAGGCACAGATCGACATTCTCCGAGAGCACCCGCATGAAATCGGTCTTGGAAATGATCAGCAGGTCACAGGGTTCGTTGGTCACCACATCCGCCGAGCGCGGCGAGCCGTCGATCAGGCCCATTTCGCCGAAGCACTCGCCCGCTTCCAGAATCGACAGGATCACCTCCCGCCCCTCTGCATCGCGATTCAGTACCTTCGCGCTGCCGGTCACGATGACGAACAGACAATCGGTCTCCGCACCGACGAATACGATCGTCTTGTGCCGCGGCACCTGGCGCAACACGGCAATTCGCGCAATCTGTTCCAGTTGCGCATCCGAAAAACCGGCGAACAAGGGAATCGTCTGCAACAGCGCACGCACCGGCCGGCCGGCCATCGCGTCGTCAACTCCATGCATGCGTACATCTCCTCGCCATTGAATCGCAGCACACCACAATCCGCTCTGTTTACAATCGCATTATAGGCGGCGATGCCGCGAACGCTTATTACATTAGAATCTTCTAATATATTTCGGGCTATAATCCAGTCATCAATGTCAACGAAAGGAACCGACATGTCGCAAGCACGTCACTGCAAGCTGCTCATCCTCGGCTCGGGCCCGGCCGGCTACACTGCTGCCGTCTATGCGGCACGCGCCAACCTCAAGCCGGTCCTGATCACCGGCATGGCCCAGGGCGGCCAGCTGATGACCACAACCGAGGTAGACAACTGGCCCGCGGCCGCCGAAGGCATCCAGGGACCGGAACTGATGCAGAAGTTCGAAGAGCACGCCCGGCGTTTCGAAACCGAGATCATCTTCGACCACATCCACACCGCGAAACTGACCGAAAAACCTTTCACGCTGATTGGCGATTCCGGCACCTACACCTGCGATGCGTTGATCATCGCCACAGGCGCTTCGGCACAGTACCTCGGGTTGCCGTCGGAAGAGGAATTCTCCGGCCGCGGCGTCTCGGCCTGTGCGACCTGCGACGGCTTCTTCTACAAGAACAAGCCGGTGGCGGTGATCGGCGGCGGTAACACGGCCGTGGAAGAAGCGCTCTATCTCGCCAATATCGCCAGCCACGTCACGCTGGTGCATCGCCGCGACAAGCTGCGCAGCGAAAAAATCATGCAGGACAAGCTGTTCGAGAAGGAAAAGGCCGGCAAGGTCACCATCAAGTGGAACTGCACCCTGGACGAGGTTCTCGGCGATCAGACAGGAGTTACCGGCATGCGACTGAAGAACGTCAAGACTGGCGAAACGGAAGAGATTTCACTGCTCGGCGTGTTCGTCGCCATCGGCCACAAGCCGAACACCGACCTGTTCGTCGGGCAGCTGGAAATGGAAAACGGCTATCTGATCACCCAGGGCGGGCGCCACGGCAACGCCACGGCCACCTCGATCCCGGGCGTCTTCGCCGCGGGCGACGTGCAGGATCACATCTATCGCCAGGCTTGCACCTCCGCTGGCACGGGCTGCATGGCCGCGCTCGATGCGGAGAAATATCTCGACAGCCTGGAGGGCTAGCCACGCCGCCATTCAGCAACACCGCACGTCTGCACGACCGCCACGATGAGCCAGCGCCAGCAACCAACGCCGGAGGACATCGCCGCGTTCCAGGGCGCCGTGGCCGATGCCACACCGCTCAAGGCGCCGGCGCGCGTGCAGCACGAGCGGCCGAAGCCTAGCCCGCGGCCACGGCAGCGGGAACTTGATGAAGCCGCCGTCATCGTCGAGTCGCTGCACGGCCCGTTCGAAATCGACGACCTGCTGGCTATCGGCGATGCCGACTCGTTCCTGCGTACCGGCCTTCCACGCAATGTATTGCGCGATCTGCGCCGCGGCCGCTGGGCGATCCAGAATCACACCGACCTGCACGGACTCAACCGGCACGAGGCACATGAAGAAGTCTCGCGCTTCCTCGCCGAGTCGCTGCTCGCCGGCAAGCGCTGCGTGCGCATCGTGCACGGGCGCGGCCTCGGCTCGCCCGGACGCGAAGGCGTCCTGCGGCAGTTCGTCAAATGCTGGCTCTCGCGCAGCAAGGACGTTCTGGCTTTTTGCCACGCGCCGCCCCATGACGGCGGCGAAGGCGCGCTGTGGGCTCTGCTCCGTGCGCCAAACCGTTGAAAAACGAACGGCTACTTGAAATAACCGCCGGATTTCATGCGGTCGCAGCCGTTCTGGCGCGGTACCGGCAGCGTCTTGCCGAGTTCCTTGGCACGCTGCTCCATCAGCGCGCGATGCTCCACCTGGAACGTCTTGCACTCCTCATACGTTTTCGCCGACAGCATCTTCTCGCGGTGGGTTGCCTGCTCCCCGGGCGTCATCATTTGCCACCCCGGCGTGTTGTCCTGGTTAAAACGCATGCCACGCCCCCGCCCGCCGCCAGGCCCCGGCGCAGGATTCTGCGCGACCGGCCCGTTCTGCGCCACCCGAACGTTCTGCGCAGCCACGGGAAACGCCAAGGCAGCGCCAAGCACCGATATGAAAGCAATGCGGCTGAAGCCATACGTGTTGTTCATGGTAAATCTCCTTTCCATCGAATCAAGATCGGAACCGCCGCCAGCCAGCGATCCATGTCGACATTGAAATTCCTGCATGTAAGCGCGGTGTTGCGGCGGGCAATCAAATTGAATCGCAGCGTTGCCATGGCGCCTCTCGTTACACTGGGTTACACGCCAGACACCACGCTTTGGAAAAAAGCGCTTTAATGCGCGAACCCCTCTCGCAAACATCGACTCATGGACAAGACGGACTGCATCCTGATCGTAGACGATGACCTGGAAATCCGCCGGCTTCTCGTCGACTACCTTTCCCGCAACGGCTTCGAGGCCATTGCCGCGCGCGACGGCCGTGAAATGTGGCAGACGCTCGAACGGCATGCCATCGACCTGATCGTACTCGACCTGATGCTGCCGGACACCGACGGTCTGACGCTCTGTCGAGACCTGCGCGCCAAGCCCGGAAAACCGAACCTGCCGGTGCTGATGCTGACCGCGCGCGGCGAGGAGACCGACCGGATCATCGGCATCGAGATGGGCGCCGACGATTACCTGGTCAAGCCGTTCAATCCGCGCGAACTGCTCGCCCGGATCAAGAGCATCCTCCGCCGCACGCGTGCCCTGCCGCCCAATCTGGCGCCGGACAGCGCGCGCTACCTGACCTTTGCCGGATGGACGCTGGACACTGCCGAGCGCCTGCTGACCGCGCCGGACGCGGTGGCGACACCACTTTCGGGGGGCGAATACCGCCTGTTGCGGATTCTGCTCGACCACCCCAACCGGGTGCTGACGCGCGACCAGCTGACCGAGATGATCCACGGTCGCGAAGCCGAACCGTTCGACCGCGCCATCGACGTGCAGGTCAGCCGCCTCCGCCAGCGCCTTCGCGACGACAGCCGCGAACCGAAGCTGCTGAAGACCGTGCGCGGTGAAGGCTACGTCCTCGCCGCCGCCGTGGAGCGACGGGAAAGATGATCCGTTCTCCGGCATCCCTGCTCCCCGCCAGCCTCTTCGCCCGGATGGCGCTGATCCTGCTCGCGGGACTCCTGGCGGCGCAATCGCTGAGCCTCTGGCTGCATTGGGGGGAGCGCGCCGAGGTCGTCACCGAGGCGCGCGGCCTGCACATGGCCGACCGCATCGCCGATGCCATTCGCCGTCTCGAAGCCGACCCGACGCCGGGTCATCGGCGCGCAATCGCGCAAATCCAGTCAGGCGACCTGCGCGTTGCCCTGATCGACGAGAACGAGGTACACCCGAACGCGCCGCGCGGCCAGATCCAGGCGACCATCGCCGCCCGCCTTGGCAGCGGACGCGACATCCGTTCGCCAGGCGGAATGGGCAGCGGCATGATGGGCCGGGGGATGGGTCCCGGTGCGGGGCCCGGCACGGGCTACGGGATGGGAAGCGGTGCGGGATTAGGCATGGGTCGCATGGCACAGGACAGTGCCGTACGTACCCTTGACGTGCGCCTGAACGACGGGCAGTGGGTGCGCATCACTGCCACGCTGGTTCCCGACGCCCCAGCCCTGCCGCGCAACTTCTACATGTACCTGCTGCTCTCGCTGACTATCGTCGTCGCCGTGGTCATGCTGGTCGTGCGACAAGCGACCCGCCCCTTGCAGCAACTGGCACAGGCGGCAGACAACCTCGGCCAGAATCTCGACGCACCGCCGCTCGTTGAAGCCGGATCGACTGAAGTCCGCACCGCGGCACAAGCCTTCAACCGCATGCGCACAAAGCTGCGTCGGCTGATCGACGAGCGCTCTCGCGCCCTGGCGGCGGTCTCGCACGATCTGCGCACGCCGCTGACCCGCCTGCGCCTGCGCAGCGAACTGATCGACGACGAACGACTGCGCGAGCAGATGGCGGCCGACATCGACGCCATGGCGCAGATGATCGACGCCACGCTCGACTATCTGCGTGGACTGCGGGAGAACGAACCGGTCCGCCCGATCGACATCAACGCACTGCTCGCCAGCCTGGCCGAGGATTTCGCCGCGCTCGGCCGTCCGATCACCGTCGAGGGCCTGGCGAATGACTCGTACAACGGCCGTCTCTCGGCCTTGCGTCGGGCAATCCAGAATCTGACGGACAATGCGTTCAAGTATGGCAGGAACCCGCGCATTATCGTCAGTGACGACGAGACCGATCTACGCATCAGTGTCGAAGACGAAGGCCCCGGCATTCCGCCGGAAGCACTGGACCGCGTAACCGAGCCGTTCTACCGGCCCGACGCGGCACGTGCCAGCGACACTGGCGGCGTCGGGCTCGGCCTGTCGATCGTCAGGGATGTCGCACTGCTCCATGGCGGGGAGCTGGTGCTCGCCAACCGCCCGCAAGGCGGGCTGTCCGCCGCGTTGCGCCTGCCACGGAACTTCGTCGGGTAAGGCGAGCAGTTATACCGTTTTCGCAGCGCGCTCGACCGGCCTCGCCTCGCAGGCCAGAAAGCAGTCGTCGCAGGCCGAGGCGAGCATCTTCCCGTTCCGCCGCCGTGGGCAATGGAACAGGGTCGACACCGGCAGCAGCCGACAGACGATCGTACCGATCACGTGGCCGTCGATCGCCCGAGCCGCGGCTTCGGCCCCCTTGGGCATGTTGATCATGCAGAACACCCGGCGCGGGTGCTCCGAGCGGCAGAACAGCCGGACGTTATCGACGACGCCGTATATCTGGCAAAGCCCGGCGCTGTCCGCGAGAATGTCTTCCGGCGTGGTAAAAGCCCCGAGAATCGGGGATGTTTCCGTTGAGTTGCTTTCCATGCTTTCAACCAGCGGCCCGCTGGCCTCAATTGATCGCCGTGCCGATGCCGTTCTCTGGAGAAGCGTGCAGATCGGCATGGCGCCGGATGGCGACGATGACCGAAGTAAACCCGAACAGCAGGCAGTGCCAGCTGCGCGAAGCGGCCATGGCATCCAGCGTCTTGTCGAAACACACCAGAAAACCCCAATGATCGGCGCACTGCCCCGGCATCTGCGGCAGAGGCATGATTCCGTTGATCTTGCCGAATGCGCTGGCATATTTGCCAAGTTCCCCGGAAATTTCTTCCGCGGACCCCAGTTGTCCGAGCAACTCGATTTCCGGCGACGGTTTGAGACGTTCCCAGTTTACGTGTGTGGTCATGCCCGATGCTCCAGAGAGCCTTGAACGCGACGGGGCGGGACAGTCGAGACCGTGCACCGCCCCAGCCAGGGGAATCACTTCATCCTGCGACGCAGGCCAACTGCCCGCCCGAAGCGGCATCAAACTCGCGCTCGGCGGCCAGCCAGTCCTCGATCTCGTTACCCGGCTCGAATCCGCGCTGCGCGGCCTTGAAGTAGGCGGCAGTGGCGATGAACTCCTCGCGCCCGACGTTTTCCACGGCCGGGACAAGCTCCGCGCGGTCTTTGACTTCGACGACCGGAGCTGCGAGCTCCTTGGTTTTGGTTTTTCTGGCTGTTCCCGTCGTCCGCTTCGTGCTTTTTTCCGCCATGCTCTTTCTCCTTAGTTAAGGGATACCGGTAGCCGGAAAACCGGGAGGCGGAAATTTCACCGCCGCAATCGATCCCCATGCGTTTTCCAACGAAGCCACGTTATCAAACTGTCCAGACCGTTCAATACGTGACACCGCGTATAACGCGTGCAAAGCAGGCGAAACCGTGCAAGAGAGAAGCGCTCCAGTCTTTTCTCAACGTTCGACCAAGCCGCTTTCGCGGCAATCGGTTACTGTTTGAAAATCAGGAACTCCCAGACTTCGGTCGATTCTTCGACTGCTTTTTCGGCAGCCGGGTAATCGTGGCGTTCAATCGCCGCGAGAATGGTCTGGTGCGCATTGCTCGAATCAATGCTGAAATTGCTCTGCTTCGTCAGGCTTTGCGCAATGTAGGGCCGGAAATACTGCATGACGAAGCGATAAATAGTCTCCAGCGGCCGGTTCTTGCACGCCCGCCCGAGGATCGCGTGAAACTCCAGATCGAGCGCCAGCAATTCCTCGAAGTTCTTCTCCGCCTTGTCCCTCAATGAAACCGTCTTCTGCACGCACTCGCGCAGGTGCCGCAGATCGTCATCCGTTGCATGGAGAATGGCCAGGCGCACCACGTTCTTCTCGAGGATCTGCCGCAACTCCTTCAGTTCGGCGAAATCGGGCTGGGAGACGATCAGGCTGAACAGCAGCGGATCGAACATCACCTCGCCGCCGCCCTTCGATATGTACGTCCCGTCCCCTCGCCTGACCTCGACGATACCCAGCGCCGAGAGGATCTTCATCGCCTCCCGGACAGAACCGCGGCTCACCGACAACAAGCGCGTCAGTTCGGTCTCCGCGGGCAGCCGGTCGCCAGGCCGGACCCGCTTGGTCAGCAGCAACTCCTTGATGCTGTTGACCACGAAGTCAACCGACGACGCGGCCGGCCTCGATTCGAGGAACCCGGAAAGATCCGGCTCGTTTGCTACGGCCTGTATCGTCATTTTTCTTCTATCCCCTTCAATCGGATTCCCCGGCAGCCGATCATCCATATTCAACAAGCAGCGGAGTTTACCGTGGAAAGCAAGGGAAAGTACCCGATTGTTATTTCCCGCGCATCCTGGCCAGGTTATGGACATTCCATTCGTTTTCGATGCTGCGGGTCTGCTCGTAATCGTCCTGCCAGGTCAGCCAATGTTCAACGATCTGGTTGATGCCCCGAGCTTCCGGATCAACCTTGCTGATCATGTAGTCGTAGGGCAGCAGGCCGTCGCCGAGTTTGGTCCCTTCCAGCGTGAAACCAACCCAGCCTCCCCGCCGGGTAAAAGCGAAATCCTTGACATGCAGGTTGGCCACGTACGGTGCGCAACGGTCGATCACCGCGATCGGATGTTCCAGATTGGCGACGCAGTTGGCAGGATCGAGACAGATGCCTAGGCTCTCGCTGCCGACGGCTTCGACCAGCGCAACGAGATCCGTCGAACTCAGTTGCTCGTAGGTTTCCAGCGCCACCGTCACCCCGGACGCTTCGAAGGCCGGAATCGATTCCTTGAGCAGTGCCTCCGCCTCCGCCAGCGTGGGCCGGTGGTCCGGCGCCGTCACCATGCTGCGGATGACCTTGGCGCCAAGTTGCTCGGCCATGCGCAGGTAATTCGTCAGATGCTCGGTCTTTATACCTTTGGTCCCGAGTTCGAGCGTCACCCCCAAGTCGTCGGCGTATTTTTTCAGGTCGCGCAATTGCGCATCGGAATAGGCGTGGAGCGGCTGATAATCGCAAATCTGGAAAACCTGCGCATCGAGATCGCGCGTCCGGGAAAGCACGTCCTGCAGACTCAACGGCTTTGGGGCGCGGTCAGAAATCTGCCAGAAAAACGCGTAGGTACTCAGTCCGATCATGGTATGTCCGTGGATGGTGATTGAAATGGGTGGTATCCAGTAGTGTGCCTAACAACAAACGCCAGATGTATGATGTTTGATGAAAATTATCAAGGGCGGGTGACGCCTTGTCAATATGCCAATACCCACCCAGCCACACCGCACCCGGCGACAACCAGCCACGGCGGGAATTTCCAGAATGCCTGACAGACAAATGCAACGAGCGCCAGCGCAAAATCTTTCGCGCCAAGGATCGCGCTCGTCCACACCGGCTGATAGAGCGCCGCAAGCAGCAAGCCGACAACCGCCGCATTGATCCCGGCGAGTGCCGCTTGCGTACGCGTGTTGCGACGCAGGCTCTCCCAGAAGGGCAACGCCCCCGCCACCAGCAGGAACGACGGCAGGAATACGGCGACCAGACACAGGAGACCACCCGCCCAACCAGAAGGCTCGGCATTCATCGAAGCGCCGAGAAACGCGGAGAAGGTAAAAAGCGGTCCTGGCACGGCCTGCGCGGCACCGTAACCGGCGAGAAAAGCGTCCGTGCCGACCCATCCCGTCGGAACGACTTCGGCCCGCAGCAACGGCAGCACGACATGGCCGCCGCCGAACACCAGCGATCCGGCACGGAAGAAAGCGTCGACCAATTCCAGTGATTGCCCCGACCACAGTCGCGCCATGACCGGCAGGCCGGCCAGCAGAAGGAAAAACAGCGATAGCCAGACGACGCCGGCACGGCGGCCGGGCATAATCGGCAACGGCTCATGCGTTGCCGAGGGTGTCGGCTTGAACATCGCCAGACCAGCGGCGCCTGCGCAGGCAATCACGCCGACTTGCGTCCAAGCCGACGGCACCAGCAGGACCACGCAGGCGGCAACCGTCATCAACGTAATGCGTGGCGCGTCCGGACACAAAGTGCGCGCCATGCCCCACACCGCATGCGCGACCACCGCGACCGCCACCACCTTCAACCCGTGCAGCGCGCCGGGCGCCAGGGCGTCGCCGAAGCTGGCCACGCCCTGCGCGAAGAGGATCAAGGCGATCGCCGAAGGCAGCGTAAAGCCGGCCCAGGCCGCCAGCGCCCCGGCGTACCCGGCGCGCGACAGTCCCAGCGCCATGCCCACCTGGCTGCTCGCCGGCCCCGGCAAGAACTGGCACAAGGCGACGAGATCGGCATAGGCGCGCTCGCTCAGCCAGCCGCGGCGCTCGACGAACTCAGTTCGGAAATACCCGAGATGCGCCACCGGGCCACCAAAAGAGGTCAGCCCGAGACGAAGGAAAACGGAAAAAACCGACCACCAGTGGCGGTCGGCAAAGCGGTTCTCACTCATGTTGCAGCCTTTGCGGTTCGTGTCGATCCGACAAAGGCAATCCGGCAAAGTGCCGGAAATCCGTTCAAAACGGTCTGACAGCGCGACATCCCCACCGTCGGCGCCATCCCGGAATCAGATCAACTGCGTGTAGATCGCCCGGATATCTGCCTTGCCCATCGGACGCGGGTTGTTGTCGAGCAAGCGCGCCACCTTTGCCGCGCCTTCGACCAGGGTATCCAGATCCGCATCCGTGATGCTCCAGCGCTTGAGATCGGCCGGAATCTGCAGGTCGCGGTTGAGCGCGAACAATGCCTCGATCATCGCGACAGAGGCTTCCTGCGGTGTTTTCGCCGCAACGTCGAGCCCCATCGCCTGCGCGATGTCACGGAATTTCGCCTCGTTGCCGACGATGTTGAAGCGCATTACGAACGGCAACAGGATGGCGTTGGAAATCCCGTGCGCGATGCGGTACTTGCCACCCAAGGGATAAGCCAGCGCATGCACTGCCGTCGTACTGGAGGTGGCGATACACATGCCACCGTACATTGCGCCGAGCAGCATGTCGTGGCGTGCGTCGAGATTCTTGCCGTCGTTGAAAGCCGTGCGGATGCTGCGCGCGATCAGGCTGATCGCCTTGAGCGCCAGCATTTCGCTGAACGGGTTGCCTTTCTTCGATGTATAGCACTCGATGGCGTGGCACAGCGCGTCCATGCCGGTCGACGCGGTGATCGCCGGCGGCAGCCCGACAGTCAGTTCCGGGTCGAGGATGACGCAGTCGGGCATCAGCTTCGGGCTGACGATGCCGACCTTCAGTTCGTCTTCCGGCACCAGGATGATGCTGTTCGGCGTCGTCTCCGAGCCGGTGCCGGCGGTCGTCGGAACCATCAACGTCGGCACGCCGCGCGCGACGATCTTCGCCTTACCGCCGAGCAGGTCGCGCAGCGCAACGTCATGCTTGAGCAAAACCGCGACGATCTTGGCGACGTCCATCGCGCTGCCGCCGCCGATGCCGACGACGAGTTGCGGCGCATGCGACCGCGCAGCATCAAGGATCGCGTTGACCTGGTTGACGTCCGGCTCCGGCGGCGTGGAGTCGATGACGGCCACCTCGATCCCGGCCGCTTCGAGCAGCGATTGGGGTTTGGCAATCAGCCCGGCCCCGGCCACGCCCTTGTCGGTGATGATCAGCACCTTGCTCGCGCCCAGGTCGGCGACAACATCCTTGATGCTTTCGATGCTTCCCGGTCCTGCGATAATGCGGCCGGCGTTCAATAAAGCGTATGTATTCATGACTTCCATTCCTGATCAAAGACCCTTCTTGCGCCGCCCTTCGAGCAGCTTCAGGGCATATTCGGCGGCATCGACAAGGCTGTCCGGGTTGGCGATGCCCTTGCCGGCGATGTCGAACGCCGTGCCGTGATCCACCGACGTGCGCAGGATCGGCAGCCCCAGCGTGACGTTCACCCCGCTGATCGCCTGCCATTGGCCGGTCGCGGGGTCGACGTCGAAGCCGAGCAGCTTGACCGGGATATGCCCCTGGTCATGAAACATGGCGACCACCGCGTCGAACTGGTTGGCGCGGAGCTTGATGAAGACGGTGTCGCCCGGCACCGGACCGGTGACGTCGTAGCCTTGCTCCCGGAATTCCCTGATCACCGGGGCGATGATTTCCTCGTCTTCCTTGCCGAGAATGCCGCCTTCGCCGGAATGCGGATTGAGTCCGGCCACGCCGAGGCGGGGCTTGTCGAAGCCGAGGCATTCGAGCGCTTCGAGCGTCACCGAGAACACGCGGCGCAAGCGCGTCGGCGTCAGGCGCTTCGGTACGTCGGCAATCGCGCAGTGGGTCGTCACATGCGTCACCCGCATCGGACCGTGCGCGAGCATCATCACGGCGTCACGCTGACCGGTGAGGTGGGCGAGCAGTTCGGTGTGCCCTTCGAAGTGGTGGCCGGCCAGATGCAGGGCTTCCTTGGAGAGCGGCGCGGTGACGATGGCATCGGCGTCGCCGGCCTGTACGAGTTCGGCGGCTTTCTTGACGGCGCGGTAGGCCCATTCACCGCCGACTGGCGAGATCTGGCCGGTCAGGATTTCTCCCTCGACCGGACCGACGTCGACCATCTTCAACGGCAGCGACTCGACCGCCACGGACAGCGTCCCGCACGCCTTTTCGAGCGCCGCACCACTCCCCAGAACCAGCAGTTCGATACGCCCCAGCTCGATCTCGGGACGCAACTTCTGTGCCGCCTTGACGATGATCTCCGGCCCGATCCCGGCCGGGTCGCCCATCGTGATTGCCAGACGAATGGCTTTCGACATGTTTTTTCCTCTCAACAAGTTGTTTCGTGCTTCAGTGCACCGAACAAGGCAACAAGATCGTCCGCCGCGCCGAACGCGCCGGAACGTGAATAGCAGGGCACGCCGTCCCAGACGCCGCCCATCAAGCGCGCACACCCCCACCCCTGACGAATCGACGGATGCGCCAGCAAGCCTTCCGCGCCCGACGCCCGGCACAAACCGAGCAGCGTGTCGCCGCCCACCACGACCAATTGACCGGGTGTCGGAAGCCTTTCCACCAGCAGCCGCGTGTTCATCTCCAGCCGGCGCATGGCCTCCTCCTGCCCAACGGTTTCGCGCGGCGAAAGATCGAACCACGCCTCCCCCGCTCCACTCCGCGCCATTTCGATGACGGTGGCAATCCAGGCCGCATCACCGGCTTCAGCAACCGCAGTCACGGCACGGCCGGCTCGCAGCAAAGTCCATTGCTCGCGGAATACGGGCTGAAAGCTGGCGCTGACCAGTATCGTCGGCCCCGACCCCGCGTCGAGCGGCAAAGGAGTATCCGTATGCGGCGAAAGATCGAATCGACGCGCCAGCGCATTCCCGAGCCCCGCGCTACCCACCCACATCACGCTGCCTCCGCCTGTCTCAGCCTGCTGGACGACGTAATCGAGATCGCTGTCCGAGAAAACCTCGGGAATCCAGACATCCGCGCCATCGTCGGCAGAAAGCCCGGAACTCAGCCCCACCTGCGCAAAAGCTGCTCCCAGCGGAGCGGCGACCGCATCCTTGTCCTTCCCGGGCCGAACCACCCATTGCCGGTCCTCGGCGGTAACCCGCCCCTGCGCCGGGAATGCGGGTGCGAATACGACCCGCTCGAAACGTGCATTCCGGAACAGCCAGGCCACTTCGGCGAACGTGTTGCCACGCAGCAGGCTGTCGACCTTCTTGAAAGACAAGTCGCCCGAAACAAACCAATCGACCACCGGTGCCAGGAAAGCAGGCAGTTCGGAGGCCTGAATATCGCGCGTCGGCGTAGCGACGACGGCTACTGGTACCCCGCTCTTTCCATCGGCCGCGGGCGGGCGATCGATATAGACCGGCACATTGCCGGCAAATGCCGCAGCGGTGTCCAACGCCCCGGTCAGATCGTCGGCAAGAATCCGGACTCCGTTCATGACGCCTTGCCGGCGACGATGAGCTTGACGCCGGCCGAACGGATTCGTTCCAGTTCCTCCTGCGGCGCGCCATCATCGGTAATGACCTCGGCGATTTCCGTCATGTCGCAGACAGTCATGAACACGCGTGGCCTGAACTTCGACGAATCGACGAGCAGCCGGCACGACGTTGCGGAACGCATCAGCGCGCGCTTGACGGCAGCCACCTCGGGCGAAGTTTCCGAAACCACGTTGTCGGTCACCGCATGAGCCCCGAAGAAAAGCACGTCCGCACAGATCAGTTTGGCGGCATTCTGGACCTGCTCGCCGACCAGCGTATTGCTGCCCGCACGCAGCTGGCCACCGAAAACGTGCACCTGGATCTGCGAACTGCTGTTGAGAACCTGCGCTATTTCGATGTCATTGGTAACCGCAACCAGCGGGATTTTTCTCGCGACAACGGCCCTCGCAGCCTCCAGCACGGTACTGCCGCTATCGAAAATGACGCTCTGCCCCGGAACCAGCGATTCCGCGGCAGCCTGCCCGACCAGTTGCTTTTCCCTCGGCGACAGATCGCGCGCCGCCGAAATGTTCGGCTCGAACGTACTGTATTGAAGGTGTCGCAATATGGCGCCGCCGTGCGTCCGCTCGACAACGCCTTCCTCGGCCAGCGCATCGAGGTCTCGACGCAAGGTGGAAAGCGAAACGTGCAATGCGTCGGCCAACTGTTGCAGCGTCACCGCGCCGTGATGGTGCAGGAATTCGGCAATCCGTTGACGGCGCAACGCCGGAAGCAGCGGCGCGCTTTCAATATCGAGCTGACTTTCAGCTTGTACGACCTGTTCCACGATTTCTCACTTTCTTCACCGTTCGACATCACCGGAATACTCCAGGGTGAAAACAAACCACGTGAAAGATATTGACAGATTTAGAGATGTTTTGCAAAGACAACATTGCAAGATATCTACCAACGACTCGCAAACAAGATGACAGACCATCCCATAAGCGCACACTTACATGAACAAACAATGCAACACCATCAAACAATTTACGCCCAAAACCGGAAATCAATAAAACAATTCATGCGTTTATTCATATCGTTATAAAACACCCAACCATCCAGGATGGGAACTTCACCCGCCCCCGAAACACAAAATGAAAGATAGTGAATTTTAATGACACATTTAGATAGATTTTGTTGACACAGCGAGAACAGTCAATCAATATTACTCACTGTCACAGGGAATCTCCTCATCCAATCATCAACCGACCGCTTATTCAGAAGGACACCGCAATGTTCACACCCAAAGGCATCATCGTTCCCATCATCACCCCGATGAACGACGACGAAAGCTTCAACGAAGCCCAGTTCCGCATCGAAATCAACCGCCTGATCGAAGGCGGCGTTTCCGGCATCTTCGCCCTTGGCACGAACGGCGAGGTGTATGCGCTGAGCGAGGAAGAAAAACTGCGGGTGATCAAAGTCGCGGTAGATGAGGTCAAGGGCCGCGTTCCCGTCTACGCCGGCACCGGCTGCATCGGCACCAAGGAAACCGTCGAGATGTCGAAGAAGGCCGAAGACCTGGGTGTCGACGCGCTGTCGGTGGTCTCGCCCTACTTCGTCAGCGTCTCCCAGGACGATCTCTACCGCCACTTCAGCGCCGTCGCCAAGAGCGTGAAGCTGCCGATCCTGCTGTACAACATGCCTGCCCGCACCGGCAACAACATCAACTACACGACCGTCAGGAAACTGGTCGCCGAAAACCCCAACATCGTGGGCACCAAGGACTCCAGCGGCAACTTCGACAACACCCTGCGCTACATCGAAGACACCGGCGGCAAAGTCAGCGTCCTTGCCGGCAATGATTCGCTGATCCTGTGGACACTGCTCGCCGGCGGGACCGGTGCCATCTCCGGTTGGTCCAACGTCTTCCCGAAACTGATCTGCAGCATCTACGATCACTGGGCCAAAGGCGACTTCGAAGCCGCCAACAAGGCACAGCGGGCGATCCGCCCCTTCCGCGACGTCATGGCGCTGGGCAATCCCAATTCCATCGTCAAGCGGTCGCTGAACCTGCTCGGCCACAAGGTCGGCCCGGCCCGCGAACCGGCCAGCGGCATCGACCCGAAGATCGACGCGGCCCTCAAGGCCGCGTTCGAAGGCTACTCGGAATAACGGAGCGCATCGTGGCAAAAGTCGTCATCACGCAAAGGCTCCACGACAAGGGCATGGAGCTTCTGGAACAGCACGCGCAGGCCGTCGTTGCCGGAACGGGCAATCCGCGCGAACTTGATCCGTTTCTGGCGGACTCGGACGGGCTGATCATCCGCATCGGCTCCATCGACCGGCAGGGCCTGCTCGCCGCAAAGAAACTCAAAGTCATCGGTCGCCCCGGCGTCGGTGTCGACGATGTCGATGTCGCCACCTGCACCGAACTCGGCATTCCGGTCGTCATCGTACCGGGCGCGAACACGCGTTCGGTCGCCGAGCACGCGATGCTGCTGATGTTTGCCACAGCCAAGGATCTTCTTCGTTCCGACCAGGAAACGCGGCGCGGTAACTTCGGCATCCGCTCCAGCTTCAAGGCCTACGAACTCAAGGGCAGGACGCTCGGCCTGATCGGCGGCGGCGCCATCGGTTCCGAATTCGGGCGCATGGCTCAGGGTATCGGCATGAACGTCATGGTCTACGACCCATTCCTGAAGAAGGACGACGTGGAAGCCCGTGGCTGGCGCCATGTTGCAAACCTCGACGATCTCTACCGGGAAGCGGACGTGATCTCCATCCACGTCCCGCTGACCGAACAGACCCGCAACATGATCGGCGACCGCGAACTCGGCCTGATGAAGAAGGACGCCATCCTCATCAACTGCGCGCGTGGCGGCATCATCGACGAAGACGCGCTGTACCGCGCCCTCAAGGAAAACCGGATCCACGGCGCGGGCACCGACGTGCTGGCGAAGGAACCGTTCGACACGACCAGCCCGCTGATGTCGCTGGACAATTTCGTCCTCACACCGCACATGGCCGGACAGACGAAGGAAGCCGCGGCCGGTGTCGCCACGGGCGCAGTGGAAGGCGTCCTGGCGGTCATCAACGGGGAGAAGTGGCCGAAGGTTTGCAATCCGGAGGCCTATAGCCACCCGCGATGGAAATGACCGGCTTCGACAAACGACAGCTGTGCCAGCGACAGGAACACGTGCTAGCGAATGGTCGTTACACATGTATCGACCATTCGGCATAAACGCCAGTTAATCAACGAGATAAAAATTGGCACACAACGTGCTGAAGTGTCTCAACGCAATCAACAAGACGGTTTCTCACAAGCGTTTGGCTGACCAAGGAGGGAATTCATGAAAAAGGCCAACCACGACACCTATGTCGGCATCGTATTTCTGCTTTTTTGCGGGTTTGCCTGGTGGCAGGTAACCAAACTGCCGCTCGGCGTGGGGTATGAAAAGACCATCGGACCGGAGTTCTTTCCCGGCGTAATGACCGCGACGATCGCCATCCTGTCGGTCGCGTTGATTTTCCGCAGTCTGTGGCGGAGCACTCATGCTTCAGAAGAAAAACCCACACTGGCCGCCGGCAACATTCTCCTGCGCATTGCCCTCTTCATCGTGCTCCTGCTGGTCTACATCCTTATTTACGAACCGCTGGGTTTTCTTCTTTCCTCCGGACTGGTCCTCCCCGCCGGAATGCTCATGCTCGGCGAAAGACGGCTGTCCCAGATCTTGCTTTTCCCCGCGCTGATCATCGGACTCGGCTACCTTGGCTTCACCAAGGTCATGATGGTGCCACTGCCGGAGTTTCCGACGTATCTCTTCTGAAGCGCCGGCCCACCCAGTTCATCTACAAAAAAGCACTCTCAAGGAGTTCGAATGGAATCCCCTGACACCTTTGGCTACGTTCTCGCGGTATTCAGACCCGAATGCCTCTGGGCGATCTTCGTCGGCGTTTTCGGCGGAACGATCATCGGCGCACTACCCGGCCTGACCGCCACCATGGGCGTCGCCCTGTTGATCCCACTGACGTTCGGCATGGACCCGATCCTCGGACTGAACATGCTCATCGGCATTTTCATCGGTGGAATCTACGGCGGCTGCATTTCGTCAATCCTGGTCAAAACGCCGGGCACCCCGGCCTCCGCGGCGACCGTGCTTGACGGCTACCCGCTCGCGCAGAAGGGCCAAGCCATGAAAGCGCTGGGAATGGCCACGCTGGCCTCCGGCATCGGCGGCCTTTTCTCCTGCGTGGTCCTCGCCTTCATGGCCCCTATGCTGGCCAGCGTGGCCCTGAAGTTCGGCCCGGCGGAGTATTTCTCACTTGCCGCGTTCGGCCTCGCCATCATCGCCAGTCTCTCCAGCGACATTCTCAAGGGGATTCTGGTGGGATGCTTCGGCATGCTGTTGTCCACCATCGGCTCTGACCCCATCGGCGGGGTCCTGCGCTTCACCTTCGGGGCAACCGGCTTCGCCGATGGTGTCGCCTTCATTCCTGCCCTGATCGGTCTCTTCGCCATATCTGAAGTTATGGTCCAGATCGAACGCATCTTCGAAAAGAACGAGGTCGCGATCAAACTGTCCGGCAGCATCCCCAATCTGAAGGAAATGGCCTCGTGCTGGAAAACCCTGCTGCGCGGCTCGATCATCGGCACCTTCGTGGGCATCGTTCCCGGCACGGGATCGGGAACGGCCTCGTGGATCAGCTACAGCGAAGCAAAACGGAACTCGAAGCACCCGGAACGTTTCGGCACCGGCGAACTTGAAGGCGTCGCCGCGACGGAAAGCGCCAACAACGCGGTCTGCGGCGGTGCATTGGTACCGCTGCTCGCCCTCGGCATCCCCGGTGACTCGGTGACCGCCGTTCTGGTCGGGGGCTTGATGATTCAAGGGCTTGCCCCGGGACCGATGCTGTTTGCGGAACGGCCCGACGTGATCATCGGCATTTTCACCGGCAGCTTCGTCGCCAACATCTTCATGATCATCATCGGCCTCGCCGGTGTCGGCATGTTCGCCCAGGTCCTGAAAATTCCAAAGCGCACCCTGATCATAGCCATTGTCATGTTCTGCGTGCTCGGCTCCTACGCCATCAACATGAACGTGACCGACCTCTACACCATGCTGGTATTCGGCGTTGTCGGCTACTTCCTGCAGAAGTACAACTTCTCGCTGGCGGCCGTGTGCATCGCACTGATTCTCGGCCCCATGGCCGAAGAGAACCTTCGCCTGGCCTACATTGCCAACAGGGGCGATCTGACCGTATTCCTGACGAGGCCCATTTCCGCGCTGTTCGTTTTCCTCACCGTTTTCTCGCTGTGCTGGCCCATTTACCGCGAATGGAAAACCGGCAAGAAAATCCCGCAATAGCCCCACCCCTTCATATCTTCAAGGAGAGAGTCAATGAAAAAACTCGCAACCATCCTCACGGCGGCATGCGTTCTGACGGCCGGCTTTTCCATGACGGCGGCGGCAGCCGAGTTTCCTCAGCGCCCCGTCACCATCGTCGTTCCCTGGGGTGCTGGCGGCGGATCTGACATCATCGCCCGCGCCCTGGCCAAACCCCTGGAAAAGGAACTGGGCAAGCCCGTCATCATCACCAACAAGCCCGGCGGTTCCGGCACGGTTGGAACGAGCTACGTGGCCCACGCCCGCCCGGACGGCCACACCGTCGGTCTGATCAACAATACCGGTCTGATCCACCAGATTCACTACGGCGGCCTCGATTACACCAAGGCTGACCTCGACCCGCTTGCCCTGTTCCTGCGTGTTCCAGTCTTCCTGGTAGTCAACAGCGAGTCGCCAATCAAGAATGTTGACGACTACATCAAGGCGGCCAAGGAAAAGAACGGCTCCCTGACCCTCGGCGTCGCAGCGGTTGGCGGCGGTACGCACCTCCCGATCGAAATGTTCTTCAAGGCTGCGGGCATCAAGGTCCAACCGATGCCGTCCAAGAGCGGCGGCAGCGGCGTCATCACCTCGCTGGTCGGCAACCACATCGACTCCGCCGTACTGCACCCATCGGAAGTCTATGGACAGTACAAGGCCGGCGCCCTTCGCATCATCGGCGTCCTCGACGAAAAACGGCTCGAAACCTACCCCGACGTCCCGACCTTCAAGGAGCAGGGGTTCAACGTGACAGGCCAGGTCTGGCGCTCCTTCGTCGTACCGAAGGGCACCCCGAAAGAGGTCAAGGACATTCTGGTCAAGGCCCTGGAAAACGCCACGAAGGACGCAACCTACCTGGAAACCCTCGCAAAACTGGGCGACATGCCAACCTGGATGGGCCCGACGGACTTTGCCAAGTATCTTGACGAGGACGACGCGAAACTCCTCGACATCATCAAGAGCCTGAATCTTTACAACAAAAACGTGAAGTAAGCGCTTTCCATACGCTACATCCATTCGACGACCGACCAAGGCATCCGGGTTTGCCGAGGTCGGTCGTCATTTGTTCACCTTTCGGAATTCCGATGCCGGTCGCTCGTCCGACAGGCCACATCGGCAAATTGTCCTGTCGGGCCTTGGCGCCAGAAGCGCTCCATGCCTATCGTGCCGGCGGCAACAAAAAATCGCCTGGCTGTCGGAACAGATGGACAAGCACCGCCCGAACGAGTTTTCGCCAGTCCATATCGAAGACCTGGCGCGCGCGCAAAGCGACATTGAGCGCCATGACAAAACTGACGACGAGGTTAAAGAAGCCGATTGCCGCCACGCCAAGCACCGCCCACAACAGCAACGCGGAATCCGGTACGCCGCCCGCCCCGACGAGCGCCACGCCGATGAAAGCCGACGAAAAGGTGACGTGACGGGTATCCACGGGCAGCCCCCACAGCGTGCCAAATACGGTCGCCCCGCCGAGCAGGAAGCCAAAGACAAGATTCCCCGCAAGAGCGCCAAGGTTGTCGCCCACGTAGCCGGCAACGCGCTCCAGCCGCTTTCTGCCAATCAGAAAACATGGCCAGCGCAAGCGCCTCAGCCGTTGCGGGATGCGGTTGTACACGGCGTAGTTGTCGAAATAGCCGCTGATCAGCCCGGCGAGAAACAGACAGACGCCGCAAAGCGCGCCGTAGAAAAGCGAACCACTTTGAATCAGGCTTTGCTCGCCGAGCAACTGGGCAGATTTTTCCGGCCCGGCAAGCGGCACGGCCACGAGTTGCAGGAACCCCCAGGAGAGACCGGCCGCCACAGGAACGGCGATCAGGATGTTGCCGAGAATCGCCACGATCTGACTGCGCACGGTACGGGCGATCAACGCGGTCAGCGCCTCGAGGTCGCTCACCCGCCCTCCGCTCTGGCTGATCGTTCCGGCAATCGTGTTGGCCATCATCGCCGGCTGCTTGGTGGCCACGGTGCCATGCAACACATGGATGATGCAGAAGCCCACGCCGTAGTTCAGGCAATAGACCAGCGCTTCGACGAGCGGCGCCATTTCGATCTTGCCGAGCAGCAGCTTGAAGCAGGCCATCATCGCGATAACCAGCCCGCCGATGGCCGCTGCACGCGCCAACTCGAAATATTCGCGCCGCGTCTCGGTAATGTAGTTCTCGCCGTCGCGCCCGACGTGTTCAGTGATCCGCAAAGCGATCAACTCGGTGTTGCGCCGCCAGTGCTGGCGGAGATCGTCGCGGCGGCATTCTTCCTTGACGAGCTGCATGAACAGGCTGACGATCGACGGCACGGCCGTGTCGCCGTCCGGCTGGTGCATCAGCCGGTCGAGGATATCCAGAACCAGTTCGCAGCGGGCGATCAATTGCCGCAGGCGCTGCAGGTGATAAGTCAGGCGGATGCTCGTTCCCTCGCGGGCGGCACGCTTGTGCATCCGCTCGATCATTCCGACACACTGATCGAGCAGGACGAGCAAGTGCTTGTCGTCGCTGGCCAGCGACTCAGGATTACGCCAGGCCAGCGGGTAGGCCTGGATATACACGAGCAGTTCTTCGTTCTGGGTGACGAACGGCGACTCGTAGGTTTCGAGCGCCGGTTCCAGCCGCAACAGCTCCGGCTCCATGCCGGCGGCGGCGATCCAGTAGGACAACACGCGCAGCGCACGCAGCATGTCGGCGATCGCCTGCGGCATTGCCTGAGAGGAGCCCTGCGCTTCGAAATTCAACGCTGCGAAGAAGCGCAGCCAGGCCGTATTCCCCACGCCGACAACCCACTCCGCGTCGGAGGGTTTGCGAAACAACCGGCGCATGACCGAACGCAACAGGTCGTCGCCCAGCTCTTCGGGCAGCATCTTGTGGCCGAGACGGCGGAACAACTCTGAGAAAAAGCCCGTGTTGGGGTTGATTCCGATTGACGTATAGACATCCGAATGCCGGTACTGGCTGATGACGGCGATCACCGCCTCGCGCAATGCGCGTGCGAGGTCCGGGTTCTCGTGCAGCGCTTCGCACACCGCGAGCAGGTTGCTCTGCGCCGTCTGCACATCGTCGGCACGGCGAGGGCGGATCGCGTCGACAAGCCCGACAAGGAAATCGACCGGATCCGCTTCCGCCCGGCTATCGGCAAAACGGGCCAGGAGTTTTTCGAGAATCATCAAGACCGCTTCACCTCCGAAACCTTTTCAGACACTCAGACTCCTATTTTCCGATCGGCGCTCCGCGTCCGGAATACTGGTCGCTCATCCGATATGCCGCATCGGTGAATTGTCCCTTCGGCTTCTCGCGGCAAAAGCGCTCGATGTACTGCTCCACCGTACTGCGTGAAACGTCCGACACCTGCTGTTTCGGATTCGCATAATTGTGGCCGCTCAGAAAGCCGCGCGCCCAGGCGACATAGGCCTCGCGCTGCTCCACGTCGTCCTTCGACGCCTGCCAGGCCGCACAGGAGTTATCCTCGAACCCGAGCATTTTCGTCGTCGCGGCGCTGCCGCTCATCGAATACAGTGCAAGCAACATGAAAACGCTGCTGGCAAGTCCTTTCTTCGTCATTGGATTGAACCCCTCTCGTTCGTTGATCCAGGCATCATCGGGACGTGCCCGGTGCGGCCGAGTATAACGTAGTCGTCCCAAGCGCTTTCCGCGGCCTGGCCAATACAGAAAACGACACGGGCGCCGAAGCGCCCGTTCGCTTTGACCGCTACACCTGGAATCCTATCCGACCCACTTCCGCGCATTGCGGAACATGCGCATCCATGGCGAATCCTCGCCGAGGTCGTCCGGATGCCAGGACATCTGTACCGTGCGGAAGACCCGCTCCGGGTGCGGCATCATGATCGTGAAGCGCCCGTCCAACGTGGTCACGCCGGTGATCCCCGCCGGCGAGCCGTTCGGGTTGTAAGGATAGACCTCGGTCGGATTGCCACCATTCCCGGCGTTGTCGAGGTAGCGCATGGCCACCCGCGCCCTGGCCTGCTGCTCGGCGGAATCGAACTCGGCGCGGCCCTCGCCGTGCGAGACGACGATCGGCATGCGGCTGCCGCCCATGCCAGAGAAGAACAGCGACGGCGATTCGGGAATCTCCACCATCGTGAAACGCGCCTCGAACTGCTCGACGCGGTTCCGCTCGAAGCGCGGCCAAGCATCGGCGCCGGGAATCAGTTCCTTCAGCGCACTCATCATCTGGCAGCCGTTGCAGACGCCCAGAGCGAAGGTGTCGTCGCGGCCAAAGAAAGCGGAAAACTCGTCACGCGCCCGCGGATTGAACAGGATCGTGCGCGCCCAGCCCTTGCCGGCACCAAGCACGTCGCCGTAGGAAAAGCCGCCACAAGCCACGGCACCCTTGAAGTCGGCAAGCGAGACGCGCCCGGACAGAATGTCGCTCATATGCACGTCGACCGAGGCAAAACCGGCGCGGTCGAATGCCGCGGCCATCTCGATCTGGCTGTTGACGCCCTGCTCGCGCAGGATGGCCATCTTCGGACGCGCGCCTGTCGCAATGAACGGAGCGACGATGTCCTCCGCCGGATCGTAGGTCAGCGCCACCGACAACCCCTTGTCGGAGGTGTCGAGAATACGGTCGTACTCCTGCTGCGCGCACTCCGGGTTGTCGCGCAGCGATTGCATCCGGTAGCTGGTTTCCGACCAGGCGCGATGCAGATCGGCGCGCTTCTCACGCAGCACGGTCTCGGTCTTGCAGAAGATATGTAATTCATCGCCCTTGTCCGGCGAGCCGATCACTTCGACGTTGAGACCCGCCATCTGCAAGGTCGACAGCACCGTGTTGCGCACCGAGCGGCGAGTCTGGATGACCGCACCAAGTTCCTCGGCAAACAGCGCGCGCAGCACGCCGGCACGAGAGCCGTCGCACAACTCGTTGATATCGATCGACAGACCGCAGCGCGAAGCAAAGGCCATCTCGGCCAGCACGGCAAACAGGCCGCCGTCCGAGCGGTCGTGGTAGGCCAGCAGCATGTCGTCGCAGGCGAGTTTCTGCACGGTCGTGAAGAACGCGGCCAGCTTTCCGGGCGCGTCGACGTCCGGCGCCTCGACACCCGTGGCGTTGAACACCTGCGCCAGCGCCGAACCGCCTAGGCGGTTCCTGCCGCCGCCGAGGTCGATCAGCAGCAGATCGGTATCGCCTTCATCGAGGCGCAGTTGCGGGGTCATCGTCTGCCAGGCGTTCTGCACCGGGGCGAACGAGCTGACGACCAGCGACAGCGGCGCGACGACCTGCTTTTTCTCGCCGCTGTCGTCCCAGGCGGTACGCATCGACAGAGAATCCTTGCCGACCGGAATCGACACGCCGATCTGCTGGCAAAGGTCGGATACCGCGCGCACCGTGTCGAACAACCGCGCGTCTTCGCCCGGCACGCCGGCCGGGGCCATCCAGTTGGCCGAAAGCTTGACGTCGCCGAGCTTGGCGATGCGCGCCGCGGCGATGTTGGTCAGCGCCTCGCCGACGGCCATCCGGCCGGAAGCCGGCGCGTCGAGGATCGCCACCGGCGTCCGCTCACCCATCGCGAAGGCCTCGCCGCGCAGCGTGTGGAAGCCCATGGTGGTCACGGCGACATCGGCCACCGGCACCTGCCACGGTCCGACCATCTGGTCGCGCGCGGTCATGCCGCCGACCGAACGGTCGCCGATCGAGATCAGAAAGGTCTTGTCCGCCACGGCCGGCAGGCGCAGCACGCGGTAGGCCGCCTCCTTGACGTCGACCGACGCCGGATCAAACGGCGCGGCGACGGTCGGCAGGCGCTTCACGTCGCGGGTCATGCGCGGCGGCTTGCCGAGCAGCGCGTCCATGTCCATGTCCACCGGCTTGTTGCCGAAATGCCGGTCGGCGACGACCAGCCGGTTGTCGTCGGTGGCCACGCCGACGACGGCGAACGGGCAGCGCTCGCGTTCGCACATCGCCTGGAACTCGGGCAGGCGGCTCGGCGGAATGGCCAGCACGTAGCGTTCCTGCGACTCGTTGCTCCAGATCTCGGCCGGCGACATGCCGGGTTCCTCGATCTTCACGTCGCGCAGTTCGAAGTGCGCGCCGCAGCCGGCGCCATGCGCCAGTTCCGGCAGCGCGTTGGAGATGCCGCCGGCGCCGACGTCGTGGATCGACAGGATCGGGTTGCCGTCACCCGGCGAGGCGATGTCTTTCGCCGGCGAACCAAGCTGCCAGCAGCGGTCGATGACCTCCTGCGCGCGCCGCTGCATTTCCGGATTGCCGCGCTGCACCGAGGCAAAATCGAGGTCTTCGGCATTGGTGCCGGTGCTCATCGAGCTGGCCGCGCCGCCGCCGAGGCCGATCAGCATGCCGGGGCCGCCGAGCTGGATCAGCAGCGTGCCGGGCGGAAAACCGGGCGCCTTGTGCGACTGGCTGTCGGAAATGTTGCCGACACCGCCGGCGACCATGATCGGCTTGTGATAGCCGCGCACCATGGCCTCGTCGCCCTGCCCCACCTTTTGCTCGTAGGTGCGGAAGTAGCCGGCCAGGTTCGGTCGGCCGAACTCGTTGTTGAACGCCGCCGCCCCAATCGGCCCTTCGAGCATGATCTCCAGCGCCGAGGAAATCCGCGACGGACGCCCGTAGCTGACCATTTCGGCTTCCCACGGCTGCGGGGCGTCTGGCAGATAAAGGTTGGATACGGAGAAACCGCACAGGCCGGCCTTCGGTTTCGAGCCGCGCCCGGTCGCGCCTTCGTCGCGGATCTCGCCGCCGGAGCCGGTCGCGGCGCCGGGGAACGGCGAAATCGCGGTCGGATGGTTGTGCGTCTCGACCTTGGCGAGAATGTGCGTCAGCTCCTTGTGATAGGCATAGCTGCCGTCAGCGCCCGGATAGAAGCGATCGACCTCGGTCCCCTCGAATACCGACGAGTTGTCCGAATAGACGACAACGTTGCCTTCCGGATGCGCCGCGTGCGTTTCGCGGATCATGCCGAACAGCGTTTCCTTCTTCTGCTCGCCGTCGATGATCCACGAGGCGTTGAAGATCTTGTGCCGGCAGTGCTCGGAATTGGCCTGCGCGAACATCATCAGCTCGACGTCGGTCGGGTTGCGGCCGGTCTTGGTCACGAACAGGTCGACGAGGTAGTCGATTTCGTCTTCCGACAGCGCCAGTCCGAGACGGGTGTTGGCCTCGACCAGCGCCTCGCGTCCGCCGGCCAGCAGATCGACGGTCGTCATCGGCTTCGGCGGGAAGTGACGGAACAGTTCCGCGGTTTGCTCGAAGCTGGCGAGCACCGCTTCGATCATCCGGTCGTGCAGCAAGGCGGCGACGGCTGCGCGCTGCGCTTCGCCGACGCCCTCGATGCGGAAGGCGATGCCGCGCTCGATCCGGTCGATCGCCGCCAGGCCGCTGTTCAGGGCAATATCGGTCGCCTTTGACGACCACGGCGAAATCGTGCCGATGCGCGGCGTGACCAGAAACAGCACGCCCTTCGGCGCCGACTCCGCCGGACGCTCCTCCAGCAAGGCCGCCAGTTGCTTGCGCTCCGTGTCGCCCAGCGCCAGTTTCAGGCTGGCGAAATGCCAGTATTCTGCGCTGACGATGCTCGCCCCGGGCGCGACGGCCTGGATGCGTTGCTGCAAGCCCTGCAGCCGGAAAACGGAGAAAGCGGGAGCCCCGCGCAAGAAGAGGATGTCGGCCATGGTCTACCTGGGAAAGAGCAGAAACTGCAAAAATCTGCTTGAAAACAAGGGGAAGCGCGGATTATCCCAGATTGTCCGGTGGGACGCGAGCTTCGGCGATCGCCGTGGCCGTGACCTGATGCTAGAATACGCGCCCTGACCTCCTCGTAGCATAATGGATAGTGCACGCGCCTCCTAAGCGTGAGATACAGGTTCGATTCCTGTCGAGGAGGCCATAAAATACGGCCGATTAAATAACCTATAACCCGCACAGATAAAGGATTATCGGGTTTTTATTTGACATGCTATATAACTTATAATTCCGACAAAATTAGTTAACTAATGCCTGCATATCGGAGTTAATTGGCGCAAAATTGGTACAAATAATCACCAAAAATACCACGCGATACCGCGCCGCGTGGCACAAGATTGGTACAAAGTGAGAATGCTGCGGACTCTCACCTAATTTGACCACCCAAGTGCACTGGAACTGACCGGGCATTCTAGTCGTACCTGACCATCGATATTAGGCGCTTAACCCACACTTGGTCATGATGGAGGATTCGGCGGCAGGCGGCCTACCGCCACTGCCCCCGGCGCCAGAAGTACTGCTTAGAAAGCCGCCGAAAGGGCCACTCCTGCTCGTCGGCCTTATGTGGAACTCCGCATAAGGCCGAGAAGTAACACTGGAGTGCTATTCGATTCCTCATGAAACAGTCCCAATTCTTGCGCACCTCTGACTAGTCGGAATTGAAGGCTAGTCCGAAGTTCCACACATGAAGTAGCAGTCACGCGGGAGGAATCCCGCGTGTTTTCTAGGCGAGAGCGCCTTTAAGGCGCTTTTTCTGATTCTGTTGTGTAGTCACTAAATAATTGTTGCAATT
>Ga0302250_1000460_pt1 | contig 39660 bp, 41 predicted proteins | sample AAG_RA_Asp_MG_FD_193536 | JGI IMG/M metagenome (GOLD analysis project Ga0302250, IMG submission 193536) | Enriched activated sludge microbial communities from anaerobic digester in WTTP, New Holstein, Wisconsin, United States - AAG_RA_Asp | ecosystem: Engineered > Bioreactor > Anaerobic >...
CCCGAGCACGCGTGGCAGCGGGCGTACCAGGAGATCAACGAGATGGAGGAGGACTTTGTCACTTCCTCAAACGGCGGGATTGTCAAGTTCTGGCTCGAGATCAGCAAGGACGAACAGCTCAAGCGGTTCAAAGAACGGGCATCCGATCCCAAAAAGGTGTACAAGATCACGGACGAGGACTGGCGGAACCGCGAGAAGTGGGACCAGTACGACGAGGCTGTTGACGAGATGCTGGCCCGGACCAGCACGGATATCGCGCCCTGGACGGTGGTCGAATCGGACGACAAGTGGTTTGCCCGGGTGAAAGCGATGAAGACCGTAATCGCAACAGCACGGAATCTGCTCTGATCACAGATCGGGGAATCGGTGCAGCCCCGCATCCCGGGCAATCCTGACGGCCCGGGCAAATTCATCTGCGGTGATCCCGCGACGCAGTGCAGGGTACTTCGCTTCGGTCCGGCCAGAAACCTGCCAGTCCGGATGATACTGGTCCATGATATTCACGTACGTTTCCCGCGAGATCTCATCCGCAATCCAGGGCAGCACGAGATCGCTTCTGGCAAGGTTCTCCGGCAAAACCAGGTGGCGGACAAGGAGCCCCCGGACCGCGATGCCGTTTTCAATGACAAGATCGCCCACCTGCCGGTGCATCTCACGGATTGCCGCCATCATGACATCCGCGTAATCCGGGACACGGGAGAGATCCGCAGCTATGGCGTTGCTGCCGTACTTGGCATCCGGCATGTAGATGTCGATGATCCCGTCCAGGAGACGGAGCGTCTCAACGGAATCGTATCCCCCGGAATTGTACACGATCGGGATGCTGAGGCCCTGTCCTGCAGCACTACTGATGCTCCGGATCAGCTGCGGGACGATGTGCGAGGGCGTCACGAGATTGATGTTGTGGCAGCCGGCGTCCTGGAGCCGGATCATGATTTCGGCCAGTTGTGAGGGAATGATCTCGCTCCCCCTCCCGCACTGGCTGATGTCAGAGTTCTGGCAGAACCGGCAGGCAAGGTTGCAGTGCGTGGCAAAGATCGTGCCGGAACCGCCGGTACCGACCAGCGGGGGCTCCTCGCCGAAATGCGGGCCGTAACTGGAGATAACCGGCAGGAGACCCGTGCGGCAGAAACCTTTCTCGTCATCCAGCCGGTTTACCCCGCACTTCCGCGGGCAGACCGTGCAGGAAGAGAGGAGGGAATCTGCCCGGTCCGCACGCTCCGGGAGTTCGCCGGACTCAAGAAGAAAACGATATGCCGGTTTTCGTTTGTCAGGCTTCATACCCGGCGGGATCGGCCCGCGATCACTCCCGCGGTGCGGCAGAGTCTTCCGTGATCGTTCCGTCCAGTGCTGTCACGAACCGGAGGCCGTCGCAGGCCGCAGCAACAAGGTCTTCGATCTCCATCCGCTGCTCGATCTCCTTCACTTCCTCAAGCACGGCGCTCGTTGCCGGCATCTTCGGCACGGCACGGCAGGCAAGGTCGCCCGGCTTTGCATCGAACGTACCGATCCTCCGGGCAACAATGATGGTCTCCTCCTTGTCGTACGTGATGAGCGGCCGGAGTACGGGGACAGTTGCCGCCTCCGCGACAACACCAAGATTCGCAAGCGTCTGGGACGCGACCTGCCCGAGGTTCTCGCCCGTAACCACCGCGAGGGCGCCTTCATGGGCCATCAGCCGGGCAGCCGCCCGCAGCATGAACCGCTTGCAGATCACGCACCGGTACCGCGGCTGGACTTTTTGCCGGCTCATGGCATCGAAGAGCGGTTCGCTGTCTGCGATCACAAGGGGCACCGGGTTGCCGGAACACCAGAGCGAGAGCCTGCGGTGGTTCTCGATCGCTGCGGCCGTCACATCGGTTCCCGCCCAACGCCCGGCATCGAGATAGAGATGCGTGATCTCGCAGCCGCGTTTCATCGAGAGCCAGGATGCAACGGGGGAGTCGATCCCTGCAGAGAGGAGGACGAGCACCCGCCCCTGCGTACCCCACGGGAGGCCGCCCGGCCCGGCAATGCGCTTGTCATACACGAGCCCGCCGAAGTCCCGGACTTCAACAAAGACTTCGTAGTCCGGATCATCAAGGTCAACAGAGAGGCCGGGAATGTTGTCGTAGATGAACGACCCGATCTCCGTGCCAAGTTCCTGGCTCGTGAGGCCGGTCTTGTACTGGCGCTTTGCACGGACGGCAAAACTCATACCCGCTGAGAGATGCTTTTTTGCCCGCGAAAGTGCAGCCTCCTTCAGATCCTCAAGATCCGCTGATGTGCGGTGGCAGGTGCTCACATCGATGATCCCAAAGACCCGCGACACGATTCCCGCGACCTTCTCCGGCTCGCCACCATAGATCAGGATCCGTCCCCGGGGTGTCTCGTACCGGCACTCGATGCCGGCGGCGCCAACGGTTTTCCTGATATTGCGCAGCAGCATGCCGATGAAATGGCGTTTCACCGGTTCGCTCTTCAAGAAGAGTTCCCCGTACCGTGCCATGACGAGGGTCTCCTGTGCCGGGTGATCGCGGGCTTTTGGCATAGTCCCGGAATAATTGCTGTTGAAGGGTGATAACCGTTCGGGAGAGGGGGGGCGGTATCCATTTGGTCGCGGGGCATTATCCGACGAAAAATCTTAGTTCGAAGGGTGACAGGTCATCAGACCTGGTGGATGAGGATGGAGCTGGCGCCATGCTTCGAAATCCGAGTGGTTCATCAGAACCATGAGGATGAGAAGAATCCATCAGGGTTCTTCTCCGGCTTCAGGTCTTCGACCTTAAGCCGAAATCATTTAATCACGGGAGTGAATAGTGTACTGAAATGGCGAAGAAGGCGACAAAAAAAGTTGAAGAAGAGCCGCTCAAGTTGTTTTACATCTTTTACAACCAGGAGCGGTGGGACAACTGGCTGAAGACATTGTCGGAGGCAAGTTTTGATGATGACGGTAAAAGCGACGAGATGCCCGAGGGTTTCCGGATCCTTGACGGGTTCTCGGTCGACATCACCATCGAGGTCTTGAAGATCATCAAGCTCTACCAGAACAAGCGGTTCACCCGTGACGAGGCCCTGGATAAGCTTGCGGCTGTTGAAGCGATCGTTATGTGCACTCCTCCCGAGGGCAATCTTGGCGAACTGGTCCAGATCCTCCAGCTTCCCAAGTTAGTGCTCTTTGCCGGCACCCGGAAATACCTCTCTGGCGAGTTCGACAAGGACATCAAGACGCTCGTGAAGAAGGGGAAGGACCAGATCGACAAGGACATGGAACTTGCCCTTGAGACCGCATCCAACATCGCGGCCGCAGTCATCGACGGCGCCGCCTGCTGCGGGAAGTACGTCAAGGACGATCTTGAGAACCCGACCCTCTTCGACGAGTGGCTTATCGAGTGCGAGCGGATCAACGAGTCAATGACCTCGCTGAAGAACTTCGATGAGTCCACCGGGGAAGACGATTGATCGCTGACCGGGCACGGTTCCGCCACGCAAAGAAACTCGAACGGCTCGCGGGGTATCGCCTCCCCGAGCTTGCTTTTTCGGGAACCATGCTCGAGACCCTCTGCTCCCGGCTCAATTACGATGCCCTGGACTATGGCGTCCGGGAACAGATCCTCGCTTTCTTCAACGACTTCCTCCGCTGTACGTGCAAGGACTCGCCGCTCTGCGGCTGCCCGGAGAAGAAATTCGCGGAGAAAGTCATCGAGCTCCGCGAGAACGGGCTCGACCACAAGCAGATTGCATCCTACCTGCAGGACGAGTACGGTATCGAGGTCTTCCCTACGGATATCCTTTCATTTTTGGAGGACTCGGTCCACGTACTCGAAGCAATCTCCGATGTCTCACGGTTGCAGGGACGGAATGCGCTCGCGGAGAAGACCGCGGAACACATCCGGCTGATTGAGCGATAACCGCACCCGTGTCCCTTTTAGACAAGGACGTAACGATCCGTTATCCGTCATCACCGGGCCTCTTTTATCTGCATCGCGACCTTGGCATGGCAGCGCGGGCAGCCCACTGTGACCGGTTTTTTCGAACGCTGGAGCGAGCGGAGCCGGATTCCCATGTAGGTCCAGGCATGGCTGCAGCGGTGGCAGGTAACATAACAACTGGTGTACTGGCATTCCATGATCTATAAGACCGCGACCGGATCGTATTAAGGAAAGGCTGGCGGGGGGTGAAAGTATAACCATCCGGGCTGTCATCTTGTTACGAGCAGTCCAACTATGTTTTTCACCATTAACCGCATGAACGAGACAAAAGAGGCTCTTACACATTCTTTCTCATGAATCCAAAGGGTAACAGATGGCAAGAATTTAATAGGGCCATTTCGGAACACTTACAATCGGACGGCCAATATCCCGAACTGGTGAGATCGTGAGCTCCAATACGAAGGATTTGAGTAAGAAAAATAGAGTGAAGAAGGAAGAAGGCCCAGAAGGCGTCCCCCAAAGGGGAGGAACGGTGGGAATGAGGTTCTTCTCTGGTTTAAGTCAGGATACCATAATCTGTATTATCCTCTTCTTGACGGGATTATTCATCATCACGGCTCTCTCTTCTCCGGGTCTGTACCTGAACGATGAATGGATTCCGGTGAACCAGGTTCACCAGTTGGACATCGGACACCAGATCACGTTCAATGAAGGAAAATATGGCGTCTATAAGAACGGCACTCCTGCACCGTATTTTGCGGAACTCAACAACCTCCTGAAATACTCGGTTGCACTGCCACTTATTTCCCTGCCGTCAATGAAACTGATCCATTTTTGGGGAGATAATTTCCGCCTTGCCCTGGTTGCCGCCTGGGCCTGTATGCCATTCTTGATCGCTTTTTTAGTTTCCCATCGCTTTCCTGAATATGCATCACTAAGATCAATCCGGATCACTATCCTGGGAGCTGTTGCAGGCATCCTGTTATTCATGCTGAACCTGTTCGTTTATTCCCCCTTTGTCTATTCAACTCCCGATGCTCCGGTAGAAGTGGCCGCGGTTTGCTTCACCAACCATGTCTTATTTGCATTTCTCCTTACCATAACCTACCTTATCGGGCGCCGTATTTTCGATGGACGTCTTCAGGCACTCTTTGTAACGCTCACTGTGGCGGCATGTTCATCCTATTTTTTTTGGGGAACAACCGGTAAGGACCATATTGCATCTGCCGTTGTGTTTGCTATTGTTCTTTACTTTTTTATCCGTTATTTACAATCATACAGGTACCGGGATGCTGCCTGCGGCTTCCTGTTCATTGGCGTTCTTGTCTGGTTACGGCCCGAAGCAGGTTTTTCCGTCTTCTTGTGCACCGGCATTTTCTTTATCGCTGTGATCCTATTCCGGGTTCAGCAATCAAAGGTGTCAGTAAAACATGCATGCAGCCAAATAAGCGCAATCCTTTTTACGGGACTTGGTGCCATCCCGTTTTTTATTAATAACCTGCTGATAACCGGAAATCCCCTTATGCCAGTTCTGCTGTATCATGACAAGACGATATCCGGAAGTACCATTATAAAAACGATGGAAGTTCCCTCTACTATAATCAGCAGCCAAGTTGTAACGAGTAATACCATCGTAACCACAAATCCCTTGGTCGTAGTCGGAGATCTCATCACTACGGTTGGTCAGTACATCTTCACTATAAATCTAAATCCTGAAGACATCCTGGGAATCCTGTTCTTCCCCGCAACCGGAAGTAGCGGTGTTTTTCTGGTTTGTCCGGTGGCGCTTATCGCTCTGGTTATGGCCCCCGTTCTGTTTTTCTGGAAGAGAGAGGATGGAACTTCGATTTCCGGTAACAATACCAGGATCACTGTGTTCCTTCTTGTTGCAATATTCGCAATCTTCCTTGCGTATTTCCGCATTTTCCATGATATGAATACAAACTGGGCAAGTGGATCACCGGATATACGATATTTTTCTCTTATGTACCTGCCCCTGGTTCTTGTAAGTATGATCCTGCTTAAAAAAACCGCTCTGCTTGCTCATCCAAAAAAACTGATAGTCAATACAGCGGGCCTCAGTATTATCCTCGTCCCTCTGATCATAGTTACATCAATCCTTGTCTTTTCAGTTTTCAGCACATTTACCTTCAACTATTATAAGTTATTTCACATTCTTGTATCAGGAGAGATCATTCTCTCCATCGTTATCGTAACATACTATCATAGTCTGGGACGAAAAGCTGACTGGATATCTGATCTCCCGCTTCCTCTGCTGCTGATAACGGTTTTTGCATGGCAGGTACTGCTGGTGTTTCTTATGTCACCAGTGATTAAATTTAACGGGTATTCTTTCTGGATTCCGGGAACAGATGTCCTGTACCATTTCTTTATCTCTTCATCCATCTCCGTGTGAGAATACGAGTTGTTCCTTGCAGGGGATATGGAATTCCCTGCAATATTCTGCTTGATTCCAAGTGACAGAATACCATCGGAACATTCGGGCATACAATATCATGATTTTAAATTATGATGATTACATCCTGCTTTTCATGTTAGCGCCGTTTTGACAGCCGCTGCTTCAGCAGGACACTCCCCTCGTCACGCTGCGACTCTGCCTTCCCGATCAGCTTGCGGAGCATGCACTCCGATACGAACTGCCCGGTCATGGCGTACATGCGTTCTGCACCGGAATCCGGATCGGTTTCGAATGTGAGGATAAGGTCCTCCCTCTTGTCAAGGGCCCGGGCAAGCATCCCCGGCAGGACTTCTTCAACGGGTCTTCTCTTTTTGGCCCCCCCTCGTTCCTGCGATGCCATACGGGTGAATGGTGATTTTCTCCTGATAAGGATTGTGCGGCGCGCCCACCTTGACACCACCCCAGTCTCCCGTGGTGTAACAATCCCCCCAAATGCCGGGTGCTGCCCCCGGAGAAGCGACCATTTTTTATGGGTATACGTTTAACTGCGTTCCATGCAGGATCCGGCTCCCCCAGGAAAGGACCAGTTCGCCTGTCCCGCGTGCAGTAGTCCTGTGAAACCCGGCGATAAATTCTGCGAGGCCTGCGGTGCGAAAATACCGGCGCTCTTCACCTGCACGAAATGCGGTACCCAGTTCGTTCACTTCAAGGAACAGTGCGAACTCTGCGGGGGGCCGCTGGTGCTGGGGGACGGATCAGGGTCGGGCACACCGGCACAACTGGCGCAGGAAGTGAAGACCGTTACGGTGAAACGGGCGGTAGCGGAACCTTCCCCGGATGATGCAGCGGAGGAGTCTGTGTATGATTCCCCGGAAGAGGCCGGGGACGCAGAGGTCATCCCAATAAAAAAGAAGGTTTCTCACCGGTACGCAGAACCGGAAGAAGAACCAGAACAGGCTGAGGAGCCGGAATCGGAAGAAGTGCCGGACCTGGATGAAGAAGAGGAACCGGAAGAAGAGTATGACAACACTCCCGCGGAGGTGACACGCCCGGCACGGAAGAAGGCACAGAAACGGTCTTCGCAGGAGATCATAGAGCCGGACACCGATGAACTGCTGGAGCTGTACGGGAAGGAATACGATCCGGACGAGACGCTGGAATCGCATCGCAGGTCCCCGGGCGTGTCACGGAAACAGCGGGAGACAAAGAGATCGACCACGGCTCCAACGTCTCCTGCGGAGCGATCCGGTGCAAAGGTCGACGATGCCCTGCTCCTCTCCCCGGACCGGCCGCAGGAGAAAAAGGCACAAAAGCCGCGGGCAGGTAGATCCGGGCTGCTGGTGGCCGGGCTGGCGGCAGCAGTCATCGTTGCAGCGGTCATCTTCATTGCGCTCCCCTCCCTCACCTCCGGGGATAATGCGGGTTCCCAGAGCAGCGTGACCATCATCGAAGATACTCCGTCCCTTACCCGTACGCCCACGGCAACGCCTACTCCCTACCGGGCCGGCGCACTCGTGCCCCAGCCGACACAGACTATCCCCTCCGGCCAGAAACTCTACTTCCAGGTCCAGAAGAGCCCGATCACCGCAAAGATCCTGGTGACCTTTGCCGGCAGCGCCGGGCACGGGAGCATCAAAAGCGCGGACGTGAAGGTCACCCATCCTGACGGATCGGTGGCAACAGGCATGATTTTGCCGCTCAAGGGCATCACCGAGATCATTCTTGATGGATCGAAAGGCACAGACCGCGTGGAGATCATCGCGCTGATGTCAGACGGCACGATGTACCGGGTTTATGACGATCTGGCTTCAATGATGGACTGAGCAGATGTGAGAATCACATCGGGATAGCCAAGGCTTCTTAAAAAACGCTGCAGAACAAGTGCGGGGGATGGGTGCTCTTTTTTGGAGGTCAAATCTCTGTTTTCCTTGCCTTTCATGACAAAACCTCCATTTTACGCAGCTATTTCTGCACTTGGAGTAAATAAAGTTTTCAGTCGATAGCTACTCGCACGCTGGTTTTGATCGGAAACAGCGCGAGAGAGGATATTAACAAAAAGTGAAGATAGTCAAGGATTAACTAAAATGATAGTTTTGGAGTACTGTTTGAAAGAGAACAAAACGTCTGTAATTCTCCGTATTTATCAGGTGAATTCAGCTGACAAAAATGTACTAATTATCATTTAGAAACTGGTGAAATAGGATGATACCTATTTCAGGGAACAATGGAAGATTAAAAATTGTATCAACAGGAACCAAAGTAGTATTATCATCAAATATCATTTTGCATCTTTCAAAAACGCATCTACTCTCTGTTCGGGGGTGCAGGGGGATTTCTCGCCGTTCTCATTGGTATAAATGCATGATCCATCTGGTTGAAGGTATGCACCAACTTCAGAAGAAGGTGATTGACTTGTCTTTGAAAAGATCTGACTTGTGCAACGATAGCGGTGAGAAAAGATAGGGGGTTAAAAGATTTCGTCTCTGGCCTTAGTTGAGCTCGTCCACGCTGGCAATATACCTTTCGCGGCCCGTACAAGGTCTCGGTATCTGGTCCTCGTTTACCACTACGCAATGCCCCTTTTCATCTATCATCGGCCCTGTTTGCACTGGCTGCACTGGGGCGATGCTGACACTCGTGCATCCTGCGATAAGGACTGACGATAAGAGCAATACAATAACAACAAGTGTGCGAGTGATTTTATTATTTACAGCCATACTCGGACATTGAATGAAAGAAACTTCCAATTTTTTTCATTCGGGTAACGGCTTTTCCTGTTCCTGGCTCGCGTTTATTGGTTGTCTCCGCAACACAATTTTGAGAGAACAATCCTCTTTTTTCCATCTTTGTTACATGTGTTAACGCCCCGTTTTTTATATCATAAGTTTCTGTGGTTCGTTTGTGTGAGAAGATTCCTTCAGATCCATCTTTGGTTTTTGCTAATTCTACTCGACTAACAGCATCCTTTGAAATTGCAACCCGGTTTACTGTAAAAATTCCCTCATTACTCATACTCACTTCAGCAACGGGTTTCCCAGTTCTTCGGTTTTTGACAAACGCAACATAATCATTTGTAAACGCTCCTCTTCGTTCAATAGTTGTTTCAAGAGGGAAAGGAAACTTGTCACGAAGAGCCCCGATAGTGCTTTCTCCGCAGGTGAAACCACATTTGATCCGGTTGATTTCCTCACGCGCGAAGATCTCCTTTCCGGATAAATTCCGGTTTAATGGAGTGAAAGAAAATGACAAAGATCGAAATTGATATTCCGGACGACTATGTGAAATTCATCGAGAAATGGCAACGCTGGAATGACAAGCCGGTTAACGTTGCAGGCTACATTCAGGATAGCATCAAGTGTCTGCTTGAAGCGGATTATGGCTGGATCTATGGCAAGGATCTGGAGAAAGCTGACGAACTCTACACACTCCTGAAATCTGGAGAGGTTGCGGAGGCCTGATCATGGCAAGGGAAAAAATGGCTGAGTTAAACGTCAAACTGCCCGCTCGCTGGGTGAATTTCCTTGATGAATTCTACTCGGTTTCAGGGATGAATCGCGATAAGAACCTGCGCGAATGGATGATGGCCGTGATAGGAGCAAATGTCGAAGAGCTTGATGCAAAGGATCGGATTCTCCTCATAGAAAAATATCAACTCACGGATATCTGCGAGATCCCGCAATGGATCCGTGATGAAGCCGCAGGAATCAGCCGGAATGCAGATCCAATACCCAAGATAACCACGGCAAAAGAACTTCCGATAAATGACACCACACTCGATATCCTGGCCATTGGTGCAGCAAAAGTTGCATGGCACCTTGTCAATGAAATGTCACCTGAGGAGCTTGAACACTTCAAGTCACTTACCAAGGAAGAACTGGATGAGAGATTGAAGGCCCCCCTAACGCCCATCTAGCGATATGTACCACGATTGCGCGATATGAAGGTAAGATTCCCCCTTTAGTACACCAAAATTAACATAAATGTTAAGGTTGGTGCATCTGATGAGGAAATTCCAGCATAACGTAGATACTACCTTTTTATGGGGCGGCATCAAACAATCGGATCAGAATACCTCGTGAAATTCCATGAGTCCAGAACTGCCCGCGATGAGATATCAGGAATCAGAGACTATAGAACTGAAGGCCTCCCTTGCTGAACTGGATGCTGCCCTGATCGATGTTTGTGCATTTCTGAACCACCGTGGCGGCAGTCTTTATTTTGGTATTAGACCCGATGGTCGCGTAGTTGGTCTCACTGTCACCGATTCCACACTTCTAAAAATCTCCCAAAAAATTCGACAGAGACTCAAACCCGACATTATACCTGAAATCCGCGAACGAGTTGAAGGGGGGCGGTCTATCATCGAAGTGACCATCGGTGAAGGGACGCATAAGCCCTATATGGTTGATAGCATTCCGTACATCCGAAGCGGTAGTGAGAGCGTGAAGATGCCCCCGGATGTACTCACCCGCCTTATTCTGGAGCGTCAGGGGTACGCATGGGACCGCGATATCTGTACCGGTGCAACCCTGGGTGATATCGATCCGGCCCTAGTGAAGGCCTATCTGACCCGGGCTCGGCAGGTCCGGCTGATCGATTTGGATCCAGATACTCCGGTTGAAACTGCGCTCGACTCCCTCGAACTTCTTAAAGATGGCACTCCGACGAATGCGGCCATCCTCTTTTTTGGTAAAAGTCCACAGAGGTTCATAACTTCTGCAGAGATACGCTGTGCGAAATTCCGTGGTGATGATGTAACCCAGCCATATACAAATATGAAGGTCATCGGAGGTGCGATTGTTGCACAGATTGATCAGACTGAGTTATTCATCCGGGACAATATCGCTAAAGCCGCATGGATGCCGCAGGAGAAGTTCGAACGGGAGGAGTCTTGGGAGTATCCTCCTGATGCATTCCGGGAGGCCGTGATCAATGCGATCTGTCATCGGGACTATCAATCGGCAGGGAACGTTCAGGTCAGCATCTTTGCGAACTCGCTGGAGATTCTGAATCCCGGGCTGCTCCCTCCAACACTCACGATCGAGTCACTGAAGCGCCGGCACAGCTCAAAGCCAAGAAACCGGCTCATCGCGGATCTGCTGTTCCGGATCAAGTATATTGAGCGATGGGGATCTGGCACAACGAAGATGATCCGGGTCTGTCGGGATCTCGGTGCACCGGAACCGGAGTTCCACGAACAGGATGATGATTTCATGGTGACATTCCGGCGCTCATCGGTAAACGCGATTCTTGAGCGGCCTGAGCTGCTGAACGACCGTCAGAAAAAGGCAATGGAGTATTTGAAAACGCACGAGTCAATCACGACATTGCAATATGTCCATGTGGCTAATTGCCATGAACGGACGGCACGTAAGGACCTAGCGGAGCTCGTGGGGCTCAATGTGGTTGTCAAGCAAGGACTGGGAAAACTCACACGGTACGTTATTCATCCAGGCTTCCGCCACTTCCCGATAGACACCGGATCAAGCCATTGAAAACACGATTTCAAATACAAATCTTCTCTGATATTTTTTCAAAATGAGGATTATTTCCACTCCTTTCAGAGGCACCCCAAATATTCCGGCATGATTCCGGCACGTTCCGGCATAGCCGGCCTAGGCAGGTACTCGCTTCTACGCCAGCAAAGGACGATTTTCCGGAAAATATGGCTAATTTTTCAAAATTATTCCGGCATGATTCCGGCATGATTCCGGTATACCGGAGGGGCGAGTGATAATACGCATCGACCGATGGTATTATACTTGAAGGGGCGATTCAGAAGAAACGTATGCGGGGTAATAGTTATCCCGAAAAAATGCCACTCTTGTAAAACTGTTTCACTCAACAGCGAAGGCTCCGCAAGTGCGGCGCGCTTGAAAAAATTATTTCTTCTTCATCCAAAGAGCGATCACAGTAATTGGAATTATTGCCGCACCCAAAGCTGACAGTATAAGGTAAAAATTGGGATTATTTAGGTTAGGAATTGTTGCAATAATTAATGCAGAAAGTGCAATATATAGTGTGCATAACGTCGCATATCTTTGAGATGATGCGCTTTTTTCAAGAGATATTAGTATGCTTTGAAGTAAAGGATTAGGATTTTCATCGATAGCAATATCCGTTGTATTAAATTGGAATCTGCAATGAGGACAAAAAAAACTTCCCTCCGATACATTTGATCCACAAGCCGGACATTTCATTAATATCCCTTTTTAATGAGAGCTGATAAAGAAAATGGATAATTATCGAGATCTTAATTGATCTAAAACAGTCTGAATTGTATCTGAAAAATTTCTTCCATGTCTCGATAAACCGTTGTAAATGGCAATTATCCCAATTATTAAAAGAATTAGGCCAATAAAAACCCTTATAGGTATTAAATAAGTGCTTTGAGGAGTCAATAAATTTGTAATTACAATAATAAATCCTATCAGTGCCCAAAAACCAAAAATTTTCAAATAATCCATTGGCGTTAAATCATTCTTAAATCTCTTAGCAAAATATGGCCCATCCATAACGTATGTTTTTAATTCTTGGAATTCGTACTTGCTTTGAATTGCATTTATATTGCCAAGACCAAAAGCAAAAAGTGCTATTCCAAAACCAATTACACCGAAACCTAATCCTAAGGCTTCTAATATAGGATTTGATTTATTTTGTTGTGTATCATTATTAGAGACATTTTCGTTCAAATTCGATGTGTTTACTGTATTTTGAGAATATGTTGAAAATGATTCATTTAACGATATGTTTTGAATAAAACTTGAATTAGTTAAACCAAATTGACTACTGTTTAAAGAGGTATTCTGAAGAATCGTTGAATTATCTGCATTCTTTTCCGGAGTTTGAGGTAATAAAAAACAACCAAAACAAGCAACAATTAATCCAGCTATGATCAATACGACAGATGCTGAACCATAAAAAGAATCTATCCACCCAATTCCCTTTATCCGAGATTCAATGAAGTATGAACCGCATAAGCAGAACATAACCAGGAATAAAAAAGTTAAGTCAGTTGCAAAAACGAGAAGAGGCACTCCTAAAATAGCGAGTGCAAAAAACACTGACTCCATTAATCTAAAATGGTCGTTGAGATTTTAATTATTTATATCTGAATTTTTCTTAATTCAAGGTTTTTTTCATATTGAAAAATTTCAAGAATCTAATAGTCATTACCCTTTTTTTACTGGTTCTCTTTTTAATTTACGTCTTGGAGTTGATCGAATAATCTCCCGCCCTTTTTCACTTTTCAGCACATTAAAAACAGCAGTTTCTAACACGTCGCTATCAATTTCAATAGTAATTTTACCTGAGTGTACCTTTTTTGCAGGGGACTCGCTTTGTTCACTTGATTTTTCATTACTTGCCTCTCCGTATCGACGTAAAAAATCAGAAATATCGTACGTCATCCCATCGATCTTATCATAACTAGATTTGATTACAACCTCTCGGCTGTTGGCGGTGAGTTTCTTTTTCTCTATCCCATTAATGATCCATGCCTGTAACTCTCGATACCCTCGGTTACAACTTGAACAATCGCAAAATCCTAACTTTTTCTCCCCTCTCGCGAAGATTATGATAAGATTTAGGAAAAGTGGGAAATCCAAATCATAGGAATTACAGATTGCCCTGATGGTATGCCAATGAATGATTTTCTCATCTGATGGGGGTTTCTTTTTTGGTGCCGTCTTCTCTTTTTCATCAGGATTCCAATTCTTTTTAGGATTGGGTTTTTGTTCCCCCGGCATTTTGACCTCCCTCAAATCTACATTACACCATCCACAGAACCGATCAGCTGAACCGTGATGGAATCCACAGATATCGCAAATATTGTTCATCAATGACAATGGAAAAGCATAAAAATAATATTTTACACAGGTTAGGTTACCCACCAAACCCGAGCAGGTTCACGCTGTTACTTGAACAAGGTAGGAGTGACAAACATGAACCAAAAGAAAATCTCTGGAATCGATAGTAACGACCTTGGAACAATTGATCGTCTCATTGACTATTTTGAAAGGCGCCATCTCGAAACATTCCCACATGGCTTGCCAATATCTGACCCCGACTATAGCACACAGTTGGAAAACCGACGGCTTGACGCAAGGCTGCGGGGAGCAATTGCTAGTCTTAAAGAACTCCGAGAGGCGCTACTCTCATCAGAACAGAGGGGATGATATCCCCTTTTAGCACATCGCCAAGAGCCGCTTAACTGCCCCGGTCTTGATGTTGATCGTCTTTTTATTCTGAATCCGACTCTTGATCCGCTTTTCGATCAACCCCGACGTTCTCAGCATCACACTGCCGGATGGAGAGGATCTTCTGGCATATGCTCTTCTTATTCCGGAATATCTGGGCATCGGTCACAAAGAGAGGTTGATCCTCGATCTTGTTGGCTTCCTTACCGATGATCAAAACGTCATCCACGTTGATCGACTTTCTGATCAGCAACCCAACGTCGCCTTGATATTTGTGTTCGGGGTGATCAACGTATTGAAGGATCGTCCTCGATAAGGGTTTAAAAAATCGTGATCCCTGCATGATCGTGCCGGTTTCATAGTCAATAAACGGGGCATGAACAATTTTTTGTGGTTCCTTGGAGTATGGTGCAAGGGGCTTAATCCGTTTCCCGTTCTCCTCCCGTGTCTGAAATCCCAGATTGTAGAAATTGAAGGGCTTGACCTGATCACGCCATTCTTTTTCCGCATTCAGTGACCGGAAGCGATGATAGACATGGTAGGTGCTGATCGTCAACTTCGCGAGGGCGTAGAGACTGCCGTATTTCTGTTCTATATCCATCGGGGATATCTGATCATAGTGCAACATCAGAAGATCGTGCCAGATCTCTTCCTGCCAGTGACCTTTTCGGCTGGGAAATGGATTGGTGAGATGTCCGAGGCCGTGTAATTTGAAATCAGTAATCGTGATCTTCTCTTGCTCACGTTGATACAGAACATACCGCTTGGATGAGACACCATAGAACCACAGATCAATTTTGTCCTGTTTAAGCAGGGGGATATCCACACGATACGGGTTCAGGGATTGGAAGAAGTCCGCAATCTCTTTAGCATGTTCGGGAGGGACAAAAATGCTGTCCGTGTCCATATATGCGTGGTGCGCTCCGAGTTCGAGAGTCTTAGCCTCGGCCATTGCTAAGAACAACCGCGACCCGGCAGTGATGACCACCCCCAAGATCGGGTGAAAGTACTGCCCGGGCTCCTCGTAGTAACTCTCATCAGTGGAATAGTGATCGAGTCCGTAAACCTCGAAGGTACTTTTGTCGGACTCCTTGTTGAGTTCAATAAATATCCCGTAACTCATGGCATTGACGAGGATTTTCATCGAATGTTCCCGGCTGGATAACTGGGGGTGAGCGGGATCATCCTTTGGTGTGCCCTTGAGCTGTTGTTTGATTTTCTGCCGTTCCTCAACGAGCACCTGGATGAGATTATCTTTCGCGGGATCGAGGTTGACGCTGAGAATATTAGACGGGATTAAATCGTCCTGCACACCCTTTGGGACGAACCGGATTGCCTGAAGGATCTTCGGTGCCTTACCGGTCAGGATCTTTGATGCGATTACATCCGGGAGGGCATACCATAACGGGGTCTTGGACGAAATGCAATTGATTCCGACGTTGAACATCCGGCCATCGCCTTTGTAATCTGCCCGTACCGGGAAGATATCCCCGTCCGGCTGGACTTGCACCAGCACAACCATTTCTTTCCAAAGTTCGCGGTTAAGCAACGACGATAAACAGATCTCAGACACTAGCGCGCGGATCTCTTCTGTTACGTCATTCGTCTCAAGGGAGCGGGCGATAATGAACGACCATAACCCCATCAGCATCGTTACGGAGGGGTACATACTGGTAAAATCAAGACCGGTAATGCGGGTTGGGGTCTTTCGGATCTTACATTCAGTCCTCCCGCCATAGTAAGCGGTCATGATGTGGCCGAGGGTTTCCGGTGGGAACTCGGGCTGGCACTCGCAGAACGACCGGATACCTAACTGCCTCAGAACATATTTTCCGAGCGAGGCCGAACTGAAGATTTTCGTCGGAGGAATATCGATCCCATATCGTTCCAGTTCTGCAATTAGTCGGGTGTATGCCTCGTACGTGCAGGCCACATCGCGGATGTTGTACTCGATGTATTTCTCTGTGACATGCCCATGCTCCCCGCCATCGATTTTTTTGTTCTTGAGATTAAGGATCTCGCCAAGGCGGGCGAGGGATAGGTGCTCCTCCTTTAACAAAACCTCGGCAAGGGTCTGCACATCAAGGAAATAACCGGGGAAATAGCCCCGTAACTTGCTGCCAACTAGTGTTGAAAATTTCATAGTGTGGGTGCTGCCGATCTTTTTGATGATAACCGGAGGGTTCCATTGTCGCCAAGACAGGCCGAGTGTAAATCCACCCTTATTGTTTTTCCGTGACTGCCCCACCTCGAAAGCTAACCGGCTAATATCAAATGCCAGGTTGAATCCGATGCACAACGCCCGGTTCTCGTAAACCTCTTTGTAAAATACACCCTCGATAAACTCCTCCACATCGAAGAGTTGGATGCGTTCTTTCGCTGCAAAAGTCTCTAAGGTCTGCATCTCTGCATCGTCGAGCGTATAGGGATGGTAAAAGAGGCCGTGGCGCTGTAGATACCCCGATTGGTATAATTTGAAGTATCCGATCTTTAGGTTCTGGTAATGGTCTACCGTGGTCTCAGTATCGAATACGAGCACCCTGTCATGAGTAATGGGGGTGTAAAGGCGAGAGCCGGTCTTTGGCTTATCACCACCATTGATCCGACGGGTATACCCCCGCAGCGCGATCATGATGGCACGGCTCCGACGATTTCCAGACAGAGATCTTTGAGGTATTTTAGTACCAGTTCGATAAAGTAAATCAGGGTGTAAAGGGCGTAGGCCAACCGATCTTTAAGGGGTGCCTTGTGACTGCGAGCACGTGGGGGGAACAGGTTTTGCCCGGCAGTGATCTTGGCGTGGCAATTCTTGCAGAGCGGGATAACGTCATCGGAATATGCTTTGCCTAGGGTGTGATGCTCCTCGATGACAAGGGGATCATCCTCGCCACATAGGAAACAGGCAGGACGTAATTTTTGATCAGGATGGATCTTGTGACAGATTGTTTTCTCCATTGCCCTGCCCCCTATGATGAGTAGATCTCCATAAATTCGGGTTCTTCTTGCACTTCCTGCATCTCAAATAGTGCTTCAAGGTCTGTCTCAGGCTCGTACTGGTCGCCATTGGCCCCTGTTATCACCATATTTTCAAACGGTGTGAGTACTGCCGGATCGCCTGTTTTGAGGGCAAGTCCGACCGCTGCCAGATATTTTCCTATCCGGGTCCGGTCTTGTGAGTTGGTTGTGACGATGGTTGTATACCCTTCACCCCGGACAAAGAGGTGCATCTCGGCTTCGATGGTGTCCGAGGGTTTGACCCGCCAGTAGCCCCGTTCCTTTGTAAGATACTTTCCGAGGTGCAGGATTGCCGCTTCCTTTTTTATCCCGATGTTAGCAAGGGCATTTTTCAGATGTTCCCCCTTCCGCATGACCCGTAGCACCTCTAAAGTAAGGATTCGATCACTTTTCTGATCCGGGGCGAGCGTGTCCCATTTTGTCCCGCTTAAATCATAGTCACTAACCCGGACATGCTTGAGATCCCTCAGGTTCATTGTCGGGAACCGTTCGTGTAGTCGGGTCATCCTTTTTGCATACCGTGAACCGGGTTTCTGGGAATTGAGCCACTGGTTGAACGTCCGGTGATCCTTAGAAAAAATTTTCCGGGTCATTGGGTTGACTCCCTCATCCGGATAAACGCAGTCCTTAGCACGAGGGCTTGGGAGCATCCATACTTCTGTGCGGTCTCTTCCAGCTGGCTTTTTAGAAATGCCGGGAAGGTTATGACCATTCTATTGGTCTTTCGTGTTTTTTTCTGCATGGTGATTTGTCACCGAAACATTTTCTGACATGCAAAAACGATAGTTAAATTGATATCACAATTGAGAGTATATTTGATAGTATAAACGCTGGAATTTGAGAGTGTGTATGTGATATCATGAGGTTGGAAGATCCGGTAGCTCAAGAAATTACCCGATTCATATCGGAAAACGCACCCGTCCGAACAGGTGTGTTAATTAAAAAAATGCAGGTAGAACATCCAACAACTCCCGGCAAGTATAACGGATACTCCACGGCTCAAATTTACCGACAGTTGGATTGGTTGAATAAATCCGGGATAGTATCAAAAATTACTGTCGAAGAGGTAAAGGCATACGGCATAAATGAGACCAACCCCAATGCGGTATATCTGGTTCTTACCACGACAGATAAAAGAAAAGTACACCTCGATCATTTATTCAATACATTCGATGAGCAGGACAGTGATGAAAAGAAAGATACCCTCGATGAATTCAACGTCTATGCCTCGTCATTCCTCTTGACCCCGGATCGTCTCGATACCCTTGCTCAATTTTTTACCGATGCTGACGAGGAATTAACGTCCAAGCTGCTGAACATCTTTTACAACCATCAGAGATTCAATAAGATTGAGCCAAGCAACACATGCGATTTTTTGGACATACTCCGCGATTTATTGAAAAAATACCCAACAGGATTATCGATAGACCCAAATTTCAGACGTAATCTCATTTTCCTGTTAAGTCACTACCAAGATCCTATCATTGTCGAACAAATAAAATTCGACCTGAAACACGGGCTTCTTACACAATACAAAGAGCAATACCTCGAAGCTGCCAGCATCATTGATCAATATAGTGAAGAACTGTTTGAATGTTATCGGGAATTACGACGGAAAGCCAAGCCAGAACAAAGGCAGGCTCTTTTGGAACTCATCAAGTCGGCCGTCAAAAAATCAAGTAATCCCAAAGTACGAGATGATAATTTCGCAGCCATCAAATCCTCGCCATTACCAAAAAATCTGAAGATTAAGATGCCCAGATTAGGAGGGAAACGATGAGATTCCTTCTCCTGAACGGTCACGGCATCGATATGCACGTTGACGGCGCTAAATTGTTCATAAGAGACGGGCGATTTACGACAAAGGAAGAGCCTAAGCAATATTGTTTCACTCCTCAGCGGATTGACGTTAGCAGCATCGTAATCTATGGCCGTAGCGGAAACATCTCCATTGAGGCGATCCGGTGGCTGATTAAACACGGCATCCAGATCACGATCATGAACTGGGATGGGAAATTGCTCACAACAATGCTCCCGCCGGAGAGCGTGCAGGTAAAAACCAAGTTCGCTCAGTATCGCGCTTTCGAAGATAAGAAACTCCGTTTGCAGATAGCCCGGCAGTTCATTGACGCAAAATTTGAGAGGACGCACCTGGTATTGGACTATTTACACCAGCGATACCCCGATGTTGAAACCGATTTCTCTAGCGAGTCAGCAAAGTTAACTAAGGTAACTTCCATAAAGGAATTGATGGGGGTTGAGGGAGTCGTTGCCGTCCATTATTGGGATCAGATCCAGAAGGTAATCCCGGACAGATTGGAGTTTACGAGTCGGTGTGTTGGCAGGACGAATCGCCCTCACGGTGCTGCTGATACTGTCAACTGTATGCTGAATTATGGGTATTCCCTGCTTGAAGCCGAATGTCTCCGAGCGATCAATAGTGTTGGTCTCGATGCTCACGTTGGATACCTTCACGAAATGGCAATTGGGAAAAACAGTCTTGCATATGACTTCCAAGAGTTGTTCCGGTTCATTGTTGATCTGGCCGTGATCAATTTGATCGAGACTGATCAGATGGATAAGAAGGACTTCATCCGTACTGATAACTACACGTTGAGGTTGCGATCAACAGGTGCTCGGAAAATCACCGATGAGATCAACGGATGGCTCAACAAATCCGTTGTTTATCAGGGTAAAGAAACATCATGGGATTATGTGATCTTCCTCAAGGCGCGGGAGTTGGCACATTACTTGATCGGGAAGCAATCAACCCTTGATCTAGGTAGTCCGGATTACGCAATCAACCGTCAGGATGCTGATGATATCCGGAAAAAGATTTTGAGTATCCCCTACGCCGAATGGAAACGGAGAGGATTCTCTAAAGGGACTCTGTATTATATGAAGAAAAATGCCGAGAGCGATCAACCATTTACTCTCAATAAACATGTGTTGACACGACTTGATCAATGGGAGCAATCCGTTGATAATTGCGGATCAACGGTTGATGGGATGGATTGATCTACTTCTGGGGGACGAATTTTATTTCACTAGATTTAACGTCCACGAATAAAAGATAGGCATATATGGCGGATTCCCCGGGGGAAAAGGAGCAGGCAACAATCCCAAAATGGATTCTTGAATTAATTGATCGATACCAATATCAACGTGCGGTTTACCTCAAAGAACAAAAGAAGGAATTTGAGCTGCGAAAAGAATTCATTGATCCATTTTTCAAAACTCTTGGATGGGACGTCGATAATGATTTAGGTACTATTGACAGATTGAAAGATGTAATTCACGAGGAGTCAATAACAATACGAGGACAAACAAAATCTATTGATTATTCATTCCGGGTTGGGGGAAATCGTGTATTTATCGTAGAGACAAAAAAGCCCTCAATAAACTTATTCGAAAACAGCCGAGCTGCAAACGAGGCAGCTCTTCAATTAAGGCGATATGCTTGGAATGCTGGGCTAAAAATAGGCATTCTTACAAATTTTGAACAATTTGCAGTCTATGATTGTTCAATAAGACCTCTTGTGAATGATATTTTCTCAACGGGTCGAATCATGGACTTCACATACCTGGATTATCCCACAAAGTGGCATGAGATTGTTCAGGTTTTTGCAAAAAAAAGCGTCTATACTGGATCTTTTGATAAATATGTTGAGTCGAAAAAAGGGAAACACGGAACAACGACGGTTAATGAAGAATTTTTAAAAGATATTGAAGAATGGCGAAAACAACTCGCTCAAAATATTGCCATCAGAAATCAGGAATTAACGAAAGAAGAAATCAATATCTCCGTTCAAAAAATTATTGATCGGATTATTTTTTTAAGAATTTGTGAGGATCGCGGTATTGAAAAATACGAGATGCTAAGGCAGCTCATTGAAGTGGATAATGTCTATGAAAAACTCTGTGAAATATTCAAAGTTGCCGATGATCGCTACAATTCCGGACTTTTCCATTTTTACAACGATGATGTTCTGGCTGAACCAACTGATACGCTCACGTTAGGATTAAAAATCGATGATAAAGTCCTTAAGGCGATAATTAAGCACCTATATTTCCCAGATAGCCCGTACGAATTCTCTGTAATCCCGACTGTGATTCTTGGCCAGGTTTACGAACAATTCCTAGGAAAAGTTATTCGGCTTACTGAAGGGCATCAAGTAAAAATTGACCTCAAAGAAGAAGTAAAAAAAGCGGGGGGTGTCTATTACACTCCCCAACATATTGTCGAATATATTGTTAAACAAACACTTGGGAAACTTGTACAGGGTAAAACCCCCCGTGATGTAGCTAAACTCAGAATTCTCGATCCTGCTTGCGGATCAGGTTCGTTCCTTATAGGTGCATACCAGTTCCTTCTTGATTGGCATTGCGAATGGTATCTTGAGAATTTAATTCCCATCTATAATGAGAAAAAAAGTATAACAGATATTTCAGTTCAAGCACTTCTGCCCGAACCATCAACCAAGATTAAAAAGAGACGGGGAGCAGATCAAATTGAACTTCCTATTTACAATACAGGATACGATAAGGACATTCCCTTATTACAACGACGACGTAGTAATTGGAAATTAACAACTTCCGAAAAGAAACGTATCCTTCTCAACAATATTTACGGTGTAGATATTGATCAACAAGCCGTTGAAGTAACAAAGTTATCTTTACTATTAAAAGTCCTTGAAGATGAGAATGAAGAAAATATCTCTAAACAATTAAAGCTCTTTGCTGAACGGGCTCTACCGTCATTACATCAGAATATCAAGTGTGGAAACTCACTGATTGGGACGGATATTCTTACACCACAGATAACCCAAGAAGATGTTTTAAGGTTAAACCCATTTGATTGGAAAAGAGAATTCCCTGATATTATGGAGGGCAGTGGATTCGATGCGGTAATTGGGAATCCTCCGTGGGGCGCTGAATTTTCGACAATTGATCAAGAGTATATTAGAAAAGAGTTCAAAGTCGCAAATGGCAGAAACCTCGATTCATATGCAATATTTATTGAAGCGGGATTGAAAAAACTGCGAAAAGGAGGCTTATTAAGTTATATTACTCCTGATACCTTCTTGCGAAAAGATGATCATTATACTTTACGCTGCCATTTACTGAATGAATATTCAATTGGGGAATTAATCGAGACTGGGCCCGTCTTCTCAAAAGTGCGAGATACTTGGGCGTTAGTATTTTTATTGTTGAATCAAAAACCGAAACCGGATTTAAAAATTTCTCATAAAAATATCAGTCGTTTCATTGTATCTGCTGAAGATAGATTAGAGAGATTCCGGTCTGAAACCTGGGATAATAATTCCACTGTACCTCAAGAGTTATGGAAAAAACGTCCTTATTGTATATTTGGATATCTGGCTTCGGAAAAAGACCAATCCATTATCGCAAAAATTGAAAAGAATAAAAGGTTAGGTGAATTATCCGATTATTTCTCGATATCAAGAGGGGAGGAAGGAAGCAAATTTTTGCTTAAAGAAGATCCTGATGGAAATTTTTTCATACTCATCCCGAAAGATGTCGGAAGGTACACAATAAATTCAGGGTTAAGAACCACCGAAAAATCACTTACATCGAATAAGGTTGCTGCCTTTTACCAACACCCAAAAATTTGGGCAATACGGATTCAAAAAATGCGGTGGAAACAACGGTTGGTTTGCACTTTAGATGAGCGAATTAATTCTGCCGGAATGAAAACACTTCAAGTGATTGTTTCAACTATAGATGATATTGATAATTTAAAATTTTTACAAGGGATTCTCTCATCAAAACTTATGAATTATTACCTTGTCAACTATCTCGCCGATGATATGAACAAAGCATATCTTGAGAAAATCCCCATACCCTCGATTAACACTCCCGTTCCAGAAGACAAAGTCCGCTACAATCGCTTAGTAGCATTAGTCACCCAGATGCTCGATTTGAACACACGGTTGGAGGAGACCAAATTGGAGCATGAGAGGACACTACTTTCCCGGCAGGTTGACGTAACGGACACGTCTATCAATGCGTTAGTCTATGAGTTGTACGGGATGACGAAGGAGGAGATCAAGATTATTGAGGAGAATGAATGATAAATTCTAAGAGTGATGTCAATTTTAGCAAAACGGTTGGATCGATGAAGATAATTTTGAGGTAGAATATGGTTTCCCTTTATTTAGGTAGATTATCAGGTTCTGAACGGGATGAATTGTTAAATAAATTAGCGGAATCTCAGGAATACAAGTGTTTTATCTGTCACGATGAAATTGATCTAAAATTACACAAAGATGACCTTGATATTGACCATATTATTCCCTCAAAAAATGGTGGAAAAGATGACCCTTCAAATTTCGCTTTAACCCATAGCTCGTGTAATCGCTCGAAACAAGCGTCTGATTTGAGAGTTGCACGAATACTAGCCCATTTTCAAAAAATTCAGCAAAAAACATTAGATGAAACACACACTCAAGCAAATTTAAGTCATATCTTGGAATGTTATGGTGGATCGAAATTCCCTTTAAATTATTCAATTGAAAAAGATTCGATAAAATACTCATTTTCTGGTATTGGTGATAATCAAATTCTAAAATCTCCAATTTACACTGATCCAGTTAGTAATTTTCGTTATTTTTTCGCATTTGTCCCACTGGAATATATTTTCCACGACGATAGAATAAATCCCAGATCTATTGGAAAAAATGTATCAAAACTAGTCCAGGAATTTTTTGTTGGTCGGCCTCAGCTCCACATCTCTTTAGGATATATTTTAACAACGGGAGACAGTAGTCAAATTAATGTCTTCGATGGTCAGCACAAAGCAGTTGCTCAAATATTGTTGAATACAAGACAATTACCTGTCCGCATTTTTATCGATCCGGACCTCGATGTTTTACTAACCGCAAATACAAATGCAGGCACATCGCTCCGACAAGTTGCCTTTGATAAATCCGTTCAACGGCATCTTGGAAATGCGTTGTACTACGACAGAATTCAACGATATAAGAAGGAGCGCGGCCTAGCAGCAGAGGATTTTTCATTTTCTGAGGAAGATTTGGTAAAATATTTCAAAGGCGAATCGCGTGAGATGAAACGATATATTATCGATGCAGTTCGAGATAGTATCACCCACCACCCAGAAAATAAACTACGGGATTACATAGATTTTGGCGGAAGAGGAAAGGAAAAACCAATTTCTTACAGTACCTTGGAGAAAACGGTATATTCATTTTTTATTCTTCAGGACGTCCTTCATACGCCATTAGATTTCCGATTCGAACAAGATGATAATCCGAGAGAGAATGAAAAGGAGCAATTATTACGATTGATGAATATCATCGCGGACGAAATTTATATCGGAAAATTTGATCCCGATATTGGTACTTCAATGCTTGAAAGTAATCTTCGGAAAGGGGAAAATATCCCAGAGGATCATATGACTGCTTTCCGTATGAGCAAAGAAGAAATCATGTACAATTGGTTAAAATTCCTCGACCAGATCATTAAGAATTATTTCATAATGCAAGGAACTCCCATTAACGAAGATAAATTATTTCAAGAAAAATTCCCCGAACCACTTTGGGCTAACCTTAGATTGTTTATTAAAAATTTCAGAGGCCTGCCAATTTGGGTTAATAAAGAATTGTCATTAACTGTTTTCGGTGGAAAACAAAACAATGCATATTGGGAAACGATATTCACAACAGGAAAAACACCGCAAGGTTTACAAGTTCTTTCAGAACCAATCAATCTAATGAATTTGATTAAAAATAAATGAGAAATTTCATTTTTGATAAGAGCGCGCCGCACTTGCGGAGCCTTCGCTGTTGAGTGAAACGATTTTACATGAGGGCAGGAAATTATCCGTTCAACCTTAAGAATAAAAAGTAAGAAGAGAAAAGCGACGTGATTCCTCATTTTAGTGCATTAGTCATCGATTAACTTTTTTTTGACTTAGAATTATTTTCTCTTTTATAGGCATAAGGCTGGTTTGGAACTGTTCCTCAATTGCTGGAACTTTGATTAAGAGTTCCTCGATTATATTGAATTTATTTGGGGAATTCTGTGTGAACTCATATTCAATACGCTTAAAAATGGCACTCATATCTGCCAATAAATTATTGGCTATTGCTAATTCCGCATCTATGTAGCACCTCTGTCGGGATGCTTCAAGAGTCATCAGCTTTGTTTCATTCCTATTCAATTCTCCTTTCAATTCAGCAACTTTCTTTAAAATCGGCAGAGGACATGCATTTTGTTTGAATTGAAATAAACGCTGGTCAAGTTCGTTTTTATACTCCCCACTAAGAACAGATAATACCCAGTCTTTCAAAGGAAGCGAATTTTCTGTAGTGAAATATACATTTTCATATGGTGATTTGATTCCAGCACTCCGAATTTTTTTGCATATGTAAAAATAATTTTCAAATTTGATCGGAAAATTGGGATTCCTTATGAAGTTTAAATTTGATAATTCCGGTCCGATTTTCAAGACTTCTTTGATGTAATCAATTTCCGGCGCATCGAGATAATTTTTGAATATCCAATAAGACTCAATTTTTTGGTTTCGGTATTCACTTTCTCGTTTTTCTAAATCAAAGGAAGATATTTTACTTAACTGCACTTCGAAAACAACGGTTCTATTGTCCTTTCTGGCCAACACATCGGCAATAAAAACACCATTCTCAGCTCGATATTCTGTTTGAGCTTCCCATCGTTCAGATTTACAAATCCGATAAATGAGTAGTTTTAATCGTTCATGATCTGGTGATTCGTCCTTCCACTGACAATTATGATCCTTATGTTTGTGATAAAAATGCTGAGTTCCTTTTGTTTTTCTTAGGAAGCCGGGTCCCTGACAGCAAATCATCGTAACTGTTGCGCCCTTCTTCTGTAATTTTTTAAGTTCGTTCCATCTATCAGAACTTATATCCGGGCCAAAGATGACCTCGCCATCAATAATTGCGTTGAGTGAAATTTCAATCCCATATATGGATTAAAGAACAAGCCCCTTATACCTGCCAGTTTTGACCGTTTACACGAATTTTGGTTTAATAAAAAGAGCGCGCCGCACTTGCGGAGATAACAGTAGGTTTAACAAATCACTCGATTAAATAATAATTCGGGGATATTTGATGCCAGTAACCGGAAACCAAATGAAAGGTGGCGGAAGAATAGATGTTATAAAGGAGAATAATGAATGGATTCTAGAATTACATACGGATTCTGGCGAAGTCTATCATTATAAATATAAATTCACAGACGTTTTGAAGGCAATAAACGCTAAAAAAGAGTTAGAAAAAGAATTTGGTGACGGCGGATCTTCAAAGTTACTTTATGATGGAGAAGACATACTTTGGTTAAAACACTAATTTCTTAATTGTCTTCTCTTTAATCGGTGTTATTTTACATAGAAACGCGCCGCACTTGCGGAGCCTTCGCTGTTGAGTGAAACAGTTTTACAAGAGTGGCATTTTTTCGGGATAACTATTACCCAAGAAACGTATGCGAGGGATGGGATTCGAACCCAAGAACTCCTACGAGATTAGGCCCTCAACCTAACGCCTTTGACCTGGCTTGGCTACCCTCGCTCGTGCCATAACAAAGAGGTTGTCTATCTAATAAAAACTTGTGCAAGTTCGGTTCTTTCCGGCCAATGATGCAGGGAAGCGCAGGAACAGCACGCAGGCGCCACGGGCCGGATCCGGTGCGATGATGCCCTGCAGAAAAACCGGTAACCGGCGCTATTCACCAGTGCCGCAGAAAAAGCATCGCTGTATATTTATACGCGCCGTTCCCAGTCCTAACGTATGTGGTCTGATATCATCCACGAGTTTTCAGACTCACCCTCGCAGAGCCGCGTAGTGCGGTTCCTGCTCGAGAACGGGTTCGGGGTACGGGAGGACGGCAGGATCAGCTGCAACGGGATCGAGGTGCCGGCAACCGCCGTGGCTAAAGCTATTGGCTCGGACCGCCGGGTCGTTGATTCGACGGCACGCCATATTCTCGACCGGCCGATGCTTCGCGAGATCTTCCTGAACATGCGGGCAACACCGGACCTCTCCCGGGTTGCCGAGAAACTTGGGTTTACCGTCATCACGGTGCTCCCCCGGGACGCAAACGAGAAGGGCATTATCGGTGCAGCAGTCCGTGTACTCACCGAACACAACCTCTCGATCCGGCAGATCTTTGTCACCGATCCCCGGTTCTCAGAGGAACCCAAACTGGTCATCATCATCGAGGATGTTCTTCCCGTAGGGACGATAGAGGCGATCCGTGCGCTCCCGCAGGTGAAGCAGGTCATCATCTGAAAAAAGAGAAGAATCCGGCACCTTGCCGGTTCATGGTTGTTTTTGCGTATTACACAACCGCTCTACTTCCTGCGAAAGCCGGTACATCCGCTGGCGGATTTCCTCAGGAAGGTGGATGGCTGATGCGAGGCTCTCTTCAATGGTCACGCGGGTGGTGCCAGCGATAAGGTTGTCGGCATGCGTCACGATCTTCTCCTCAATTGTCCGGGGCATGCAGTCGCGGGCGTCGAGGCCGAGAGCAACGCACTCTTCGGCCGTGAGGCCGGCGCCCAGGTGGCACTCAACGATCCGGACAACGGGTTCGGGAAATCCCCATGAGCGGAGCAGGTCGGCGCCTGCCTGGGCATGCCGGACCGAGTGATCGATGCTCCTTCCGATGTCATGGAGCCATGCACCGGTCTCGACAAGAGAATAGTCTGCATCCGGGCAGCGGGCAGCGTATTCGCACGCGCAATCGCGGACCGCCCGGCAGTGGTCAATGACTTTTCTGCTGCAGCCTGCCTCCCGCAGCAGTTCTTCCGGCGGTATGTTTGTCCGGTCAGGCATGACCCAGCGATTTTTTTATCGCATCAATGCGTTCCTTTAACGACTTGAGGAGGACTTCGTTGTCGAAATGCCCCAGCGGCTGATCGCAGTCCGGGCACGTGAAATCGGTGTTCATTGCCTGCGGGAACGTCATGATCTGGTGAGAGTCCTTGCAGATGTAAAAGTCGTTCTCCTCCTCGTACCTCTCACGGCGCGAGAGCTTGTCCAGCACGACTTCCATGTCTTCCCGGATTGCATCATAAATATGATCGGTCCGGAGCTGCCAGAGATAGGTGAGCCAGCCGGTTTCATTGTTCTTGATCCGGTGGTACTCGGCGAGCCTACGCTCGTACAGGGTATAGAGGGTGTGGCGGACCGAGTTTAAGTTGATCCCCGTGCTTGCAGCAAGGTCCTCGTCGCTGTGCTCGCCTTCAGAGGGGAATCGTTCGAGAAGATCGAGGCCCTCGTCGCCGACAAGACGGTGGAGGTAAGCGCGGACAGCCGGGTCGTTCAGCGTTTCTTCGGTTGGATCCATCAGCGCATATATTGTCGGACGGTGGTAATATGTTTATCCAGCAGGGAAAGCGCCGCTTCCCGATCCGGGCCCCAGCCATGTACGCTGACAACTGCCTGCTCTTCTTCGAAAAAGGTACCGGGCCAGGGTATGTCGGAGACAAATTCCTTCAGGAGGGAAAGGTCCGCACGGACAGTCATATTCCGGTCTGCAAACAGGATCTTCCGGACGGCCACCCGCCGTGCCTGTGACCGGACTCGAGGGAGGATGCCCCGGCAGGCGTCCATGTGGAGGTTGAAGAGGCTGCATCCACAGGCCATCTCCACGGTGTCGACGGTTCCCTGGAACCGGGGATTCACTTCAATCGCCACCGGCCCGTTATCACCGATAACGAAATCAACCCCAATCGTCCCGACACCGCCGCTTGCCGCTGCAATGCGCTCCGCAAGTGCGGCCATCTCTCCCGCACGCGGGTGGTTGCAGGGTGTGACAGACCCGGAGAACCCGAACATGGACTCTCCGTCTCCGCCCCGGAGGATCTGTTCGTTGGTGGTCACGGCCATTGCGGCGGAACCGGTGGCAACGCAGCAGACGCTTGCAGCATCCCCCTTCACGATCTCCTGCCGGATGTGCGGGACATCTTCGTACAGCTCCCGCCACGCGGCCATCTCTGTGTCATTGCGGATGACAGCATTCCTCCAGCCGCCGGCACCGGACCGGGGCTTGACCATGGCCGGGTATTCACCATCGGGCAGGATCCGGGGTACCGGAACGTTAAGCGACTCGAAAAAGTGCTGTATATCGAGCTTGTCCATCAGGCGCCGGATAACCGTATGCGGCGTCCCCATCAGCGGTACGGGAACAGGCAGGGTCTCCGCACCGGACGTGGGAACAAAAAAGTCAAAGGAATTCCGCTGGCAGATCCGGTCGATCGCATCCGGGAGATCGGCAAGGTCCTCGAACTTCTCCCGGTCTTTCGTGTACAAGGTGAGGTCCTGGTCGCAGAAATGGTCGACAGTACAGACCTCATACCCTGCACGGGACGCGGACTGGGCGACGTGGCGCGTTGCGAACCCGGCAATAAGCACCCGCCCTTTCACAACTCCTCCGTTTGCTTGCCGGCTTTTGAGGGGATGATACGTATCTGTGCCCCAGGGAACTCGTTTCGCAGTTCCGTTCCGGCAAAGAGATGATCGAGGAAGAGGGCAAGGCTCGATATCTCCGAATGGGGCTGGCCGGTCACTGCCACATTGTAATCGGCAAGGCCGTAGATCTCACCCGGCACCTTCTCGGCCCCGACGATCACGAGGATCTTCCTTTTCGGCCGGATCTCTCCGATGACATCCGGCAGGTTCAGGCCGTACATCGTGAGGTGGACGACAATCCCCCCTTCAGCCTTCCACTCCCTGATGCACGAGCGCCACTTCACGTTGTCCTCGCAGAAGTACTCCCCGCCCCAGCGTTCGGTCACGTCCGCGATGCTTTGCACAACGCCCTTGTCGGATGCTGCAAGATACATGCCCCGGGCCCCCAGCGCCCGGCCGGTGAGGCCGACATGGGTGGTGACCCTCTGGTCGCGTTCGGGACGGTGGCCGATCCTGAGGATGACGACATCTTTTTCCGGCATGTTACATTCTCCTTTCCTTTATAATGCCATTCTCGATGACAAACGGGAGATCTTCTTCATACTTGAACTGGTTCTTGACAAGGGCTTCGCCAAACGTGAGCATCCTGACCTCCGGCCCGGCCCGTTCAATCAGGCAGTAGCGCTCGAGACGGACAAGGCAGTCCTCCGTTACCGAAAGTTCAAGCCCGCACCGGGCGGTCAGATCAGCGACGGTGATCGGTTCCGATGGCGGAATCTGGTGGTAGACCAGCCAATCGGCGTCCTCTTGTTTCACCTGTATTCATCACCCCATATCGGAATAAGGATTACGGCCAGGTGACGGGTTTTCTGCGCCGGCGTTTTTTTCAATTCCTCACACCAATAGAGCTGCATGGAACCCGCAGGTACCTGCCGCCCGTATGAGGAGCTTGTCGATATTGTCGATGCAATCCTTGACGAGTGTGACGATGACGTGCCCTGCATTGCAGAAAAACTGGACGCGGTTGATGAAGCGAGCCGCAATGAGCTGCTCGTCTCCGATCTGCTCAATGCATACCAGGCTTTTTACTGGTTTTTCCACACCGAACCGGATATCCTTACAAAGGAACGGATGGACCTGGAACCAGCCTCATCGCTGAAAACCGGCCTGTTGATCGAGGAGACCGACCTGCTGGAGATGTACTTTGTCGTTCATGAATCCGTGCCGGTGATTATTATCCATGACGGAGATAAGGCGGTTGCCACGTTCACCGGGAAGACGGCGTACGAACAGGGGCGGGACGTGATGCTGCGGCCAGAGTATCAATAAGGGTTTCCTGTCCGCTTCTTTCCTACCGGTCCCCCGCACTGATCAGCTGTTCGTCCACCACGGCCCGCACAACGGGGGGCACCTTCCCCCACGTTACGGTTTTCTCCCCCATGATGGCAAAGACCCCGCTGACCTCTGCCGGCTCAACACGGTTGAGCACGGATGTGTCATCCGGCCGGATCTGGTTGCAGACCGATGTTGCCCATGCATCCGCCAGTGCAACATCCTGCGAGAAAATTGTCACTGCATCAGCCATCCCAAACGAGATCGACGGGCCCACCGTTGCAGAAGATGTACAAATCCCGAGGATCGTTTCCTGAGGGGGGACAACAAATGCAATCCGGTTCGACAGCGCAGCTCCACCCGCATGGACGCCAACGCGGACCGGCCGGTCGGCCAGCAAAGCAATATCACCGCCATTGTCGATCACGCCAAAGGAGGCTCCGGCTTCCTGCATTGCCTCAACTCCGGCCCACGCAATCGCGCCGGCGACCGCTGCCATCGGGCCGACACCGGCTTTTCGGGCGGCCTCTGCCATCCGCACGATAATCAGGTCTTCGCAGTCAGGAGTATAAGGATCGAATGTTGCTGTAAAAAAAGGATCGCGGGCAATGTATGCCTCAAGATCCTGCCTGGCCGCAAGGATCCCGGCCTTCGCCGCTTCTGCATGAGCCGGATCATCCGCGAGGATTGTTGCGAACGTCTGCCGGAACCGGAACGGGACCCGGATCATAGCGGAAGGGTCAGCGCCCGGTGCGGGCAGGCGTCAATGCATTTGCCGCAGAGAATGCATTTCTCGTCAGCGTACTGCAGCTTCCATTCCGCATCGAAACTGAAGACCTCGCGGGGGCAGATGCTGATGCACGCTCCGCAGTCCACGCACTCGCTCTCGTTATAGATGATACCGTGCTCGAGGATATGCACCTTCGCCCCGAGCCCCGACATCGAATCACGGACAAGCTGGCACTGGTCATCCGGAACGTCGATGAGCGCTTCGCCTTCGGACGAGTCGATGTTCGCCCGCTCCACGTTGATTAAGACACCGGTGTCCCTGACCACCTGGGCGATGATGGGCTTCCTGCCCTTTCCGCGGGAAAATGTTACCAGCAGCTTCATTTCAGCCACCTCCCGCCCAGCAGCTTCCCAAGGTTCATGGCAGTGAGGAGCGCGATGACGCGGCGATCCCGGTCAATGACCGGCAGGGCGCTGATATTGTTCTGCTCCAGTTTCTGGATGGCGATGTCTACCGACTCTTCCGGGGCGGTCGTAATCACTTTTGTCTTCATGATGTCCCGGACAAGATGCGCTTTGCCGGGGTTTGCCACTGCCTTGGAGACATCGAAGGTTGTGATGATCCCGACAAGGATCCCCTGACCGTTGACTACCGGCAGGTGGTTGGTCTCTCCCTTGAGAAGTTTCTTTGCCGCGGTCTGGATCGCCTCATCCTCGCCAATCGTGATGACAGAGCGATCCATGATGTCAAGTACGCGAGGGCCTTTCTTCGACTGGTGCATGGGCTTGTTCTGCTTTTTCGGATCAATGGCACGGGTCGGCAGGGTCAGTTGCATCGTTCCGGACTCGACCCACTTTTTCAGTTCAAGTGCCACCCCCCGTGCCCTGCGGAAACTCGAAAGAGAGGAAGTGCGGATCTCCTCACCGTTGATCTCCACCGAGCCGGAGCGGAGCTCTGCGTATGTTGCCTTGCGGACAGTCGGGCGAGACCGGCTCGGGACTCCATAATCTTGGATATCGACCGAGATGTCCTCGTCGCGGACGGCAGTTGCCCGGACAACATCGAGATCGAGCACCGGGAGCGGGATGCCAAGACCCACGTAGAGGGTCACGCCGTACCCGGTCATCGTCGCTGCCCGGAGATATTCCTGCGACATCTGCTTCATATCTCCGGTCACCATCAGAGTCCCGAACCCCCCCGTTGGGGAGTGCTGGGTACCTTCCCCGATAACCATGCCCGGCGCACCGCAGAGGAAGATCGGAACGCCGCTGCCGATCAGCCGGAGATTCGGGTCGTTTGAGAGCGGGTTTAAAACACCGGCACCCGAGTACGTGACATTGCCGGAGCCCGGGAGGAGCGTTCCCATGTAGGTATGGAGGACGCGGTCAGTGGTGTTGGTAGCCGCGTTGTAGCGCTGGTACGCGTTCCGCGGATTGCACATGATGGCCTGGTTCAGGTTCTCGAGCAGCAGCTCGGTCGTGATCGTCCGCCGCGGGTAACAGTCCGTGCCGTGCGAGCTTGCACGAAGCTCCACGGTTTTTCCGGCAACCAGATCCTCTATGACATGCGCCCCGCCGTACTCGGCCTGGAGGGTGTCGGACTGCTGCGTTGCGCCAATGTAGGTGTCCACGGCCGCAAGCCCGCCGTACGCTTCGACATTGTTCAGCCAGATCCGCTCCATCCGGATGGGCGGTTCGGCATGGCCGAAGTTGAGGAACGCGCCGGATGAGCACATGGCCCCAAAGGTCCCCGTTGTGACAACGTCAACCTCTCTCAGTGCCCCTTCCTCCCCGAGTTCGGCGACAATGCCGGGCATCTCCTCAGCGGTGACGACCCGGGCACTGCCCTCGCGGATGCGTTCATTGATCTGGCCGATAGTCTTGTACATGCTTCAAAATATGTTTTAATGCATATTTAAACTGATTGCTATTACCATTAGTAATAAATGTTCTTTAATCCCGGAACGGCGATGATCCTGTATGGATGTGAAGGCCTTCATTCAGGAGATGGACCGGCTTGCACCGCCCGACATTGCCGAGGACTTCGATGCAGGAAAGATCGGGCTCATCGTCGAAGGAGCACCGGAGTTCGACACGATTTGCTGTGCGCTCGACGCAACGCCTGCTGTCGTGAACGAGGCAATACGGCTGAAGGTCGGGATGCTCGTTGTGCACCATACGCCACTCTGGTCGCCAGTCACATCGCTGACCGGGCCCACAGCATCCCTGATGCGGGAGATCCTTTCTGCACGAATGAACGTCTGGGTCATGCACACCAACTTCGACCATGCAGAAGAGGGGGTGAACGATGCGCTGGCAGAACTGTTGTCGCTGACAGATACCATCCCGCTCACTCTCGGCCTTGTCGGAACCTGTACCATCACTCCCGCTGAGATATCCCGGCGCCTCGGTTGCCCGCTCCGGATCTGGGGGGATCCCGGATCGTTCCGGCGTCTCGCGGTCATTGCCGGCAGCGGATTCGATCCGGAGTTCCTCCGCGAGGCTAAAGAAAAAGGGGCGGATACTGTCCTCTCGGCTGAACTGAAGCATTCCGTCATGCGCTCCGCCCCGCTTCCCTGCATCGAGGCAACGCACTATGCGCTTGAGGCCCCGGCCATGCGGCGGCTTGCCGCCCGGCGCGGCTGGCACTATATCGAGGACGAACCCCGTCTGAAAACGGTGCTATGAACGAGAACGGGATCTGGCAGCGGCTCACAGAGAAGAAGGAACTTGAACCGGATCTGCAGGAGGAAATCCGGGAGCAGTTTGGTTCCCGGGGAGCAAAGGCACTGGCCGCGATTGACGATGGGAAAGTCGTGAAATACCTGGACTTTTTTGTCGTCGAAGGCCGGACGTCCAGCTATATCGTAGAGGACGACTTCTGCACGTGCAGTGATTTCCTGTACCGGGGCCGGACCTGCTGGCACCTGCTGGCGGTCCGGATCGCTCTTGCAACCGGCACGTACCGGTCCGTTGACCGGTGGTACCAAGACCAGATGAGAGATTCTTCCCGATAACGCCGAGAATGTATTCACCCAAATACCGCCGTTATTTCAGGAAAGATGGGCTATGAAAAAGAGTGGGGGATGGGGAGGTGTTCCGTACCCACGGGAGATGATCAGGGGGATACTTCAGACTGCCGTATCGATGTCCGTCAGGAGTTGTTTTAAGTCAATCCAGATGATCAGCTCGTTCTTTTCCTTGTCTTTCACCTTTACCTTGCGCTTGATGATCCCGATGATGGCAGTATCCTGCGTATTGACTGAGGCTGAGGTATAATCGACCTGGTTTCCCTCAAAGGTCGAGACAGAAGTCACGTCGTCGACAAGGATGCCGATCTTTGAGGCTGCAATCTTGTCATCGAGAACGATGATCCTCGAAGCCTCAATCGACTTGGTGCTTTCTTCCCTGATGTTCAGCCGCTGCTTGAGGTCAACAATCATGGTGATTTCGCCACGGAGATCGATGATGCCCCGCACATGGGAGGGGACATTGGGTAGTTTGGTAATTGTCGTATATTCCACAACCTCCTTTACATCGAAGAGGTTGATCGCGAAGTTCTCGCTCCCGAGCAGGAACTCAACGACCTGAATGGATTCTGGCTCTTTTTGCGGGCCCGGGATATCCGAACCCTTTGATACAGGTTGGCTTGCCTTAGCGCTCATGGGCTTGCACCACCAGTGTTAGTTCACCTTGAACTTGCGGTTTGCTTCCATTGCTCCGAGCGCAACATCATTCACAGTCTTGATCATATGGGAGATCTCATCAATGGCAGCAGCAGACTCTTCCGTTGCCGCAGCTGCATCACCGGCTTCCTTTGCTGTCCGCTCGATGAGATGGGCAACTTCGTTGACACTCGCTGTGATCTCTTCGGTTGTTGCAGCCTGTTCCTGAGTCGCAGCAGCGACTTCACTGGCACTATTTGCGACCATCTCGGCGGCTTTCTGAATCGTCTTGAATGCCTCGAGCGCCTGCTGTGCCTCGATTACACCTTTCTTGACAAGAGCCTGTGCACCTTCCATCCCATCCGCGGCCTTCTTGGTGGCAACGTTCAGCTGGATGATCATCTCTTCGATCTTCTCTGCGCTCGAACGGGACTCCTGCGCAAGCGACTTGACCTCAGCGGCCACAACGGCAAAACCCCGCCCGTGTTCACCGGCACGGGCCGCCTCAATCGCGGCATTGAGTGCAAGCAAGTTTGTCTGGCTCGCGATATCGCGGATGAGCACGATGATCTTGCCGATATCGGTCATCTGTTTCTCAATGTTCTGGATTACCTCATAGGTAGTACCTGCTGAGGTTGTGATTTCAGTCATGTCTTTATTGACATTCTCTGCAAGACCTGCCCCGGTCTTTGCCGAATCCTTTGCATTGTTTGCCTGTGTTGAGACACTTTCCATGCTGGACGTAATTTCTTCCACTGCCGCACTCATATCTTGCATGGCTTTCGCCATCTGTTCAATACCCTCGGAGGACTTCTGAGCATTTTCAGAGACAAGACCGGCATTCCTTGCAATCTGGTTGACGCTCTTTGATGCATCCTCAACGCTTCTCGTTGCGCTGTCGGACGTCGTGGTCAGGTTCTGCATCCGCTTGTTGACATCGCCGATATTGTTCTCTAGGCTGACGAGGATGCCCCGGACCGCGTCCCGAAGTTTCGTGAGTATCTCGTAATTTTCTCTTGTATCGGCATCGGGTTCGGTTATAGTATACCGTTGCGTCAGGTCTCCCTGCGCCATGATACCGTATATCCTGGCCATCTCATTGACTTCGTTTACCACATAGTCCTGGGCCTTGACCATCTTGGTGACATCATTGTAGGCGATGTATACATACTCGATCTCACCTTTTTCGTCCAGCAGGGGAGTGATGGTACGGAGTACTTCAATTTTCCCCTTCGGGGTCTCGATAGTGGACTGCCCGTGGACGGTGCGTTTCCGGGAAACAGCGTCCTCGAATGTTTCTCCGGTATCCTTGAGGTATTTCAGGATTCCCCGGTCCTTGAAGTCGGTAATCTTGATGGAGAGAATGATGTCCTTTGAAACACCAGTAATCCGGCACAGTTCCTGGTTTGCCAGGATATTTTTGTAGTCCTTATCAACCAGCAACTGGGCGATAGGCGTCTGTTCAAATATTGCCTCATAATCTTTCAGGTTTACCATGTTTGAAACACCCACACATAGTGCAATATCACGATTTTCTCATAAAATATTTAAATATTTTGTTTAATGATGATTATTGATATTGATTATTAATGACCACCAATAATGATAAATATCGTTAGCCGACAAAATTCTGGTAATAATTGATGTTGCATGGAACCCGTGAACGAACAGACACGGATCAGGAACCTGCTCAGGGACAATCCCAAGGGGCTGACCATCGAAGATGTCTCAAAGAAGCTCTCGCTCAACCGTGCAACGGCTGCAAAATACCTCAATTCAATGATGATATCAGGGCAGGCTGAGCTCCGCGAGCTTGGCCGTGCAAAAGTCTTCTACCTCTCCCAGCGGCTCCCCCTGACCAACCTGTTAAGCCTGTCTTCAGACTTCATCCTTATTCTCGACCGGGAACTCTTCATCCAGGAAGTTAATGATCCGTTCCTCTCCTTCTTCCACGTAACAAAAGACGAGCTGAAAGGAATACGGATCGATCATTCAGCCCTTGCACAGTATTTTCCCGAGGACTTTGTTGATTCCCTAACAAAGGCTGTCGAGGGAACCGAACTCTCATCTGAAGTTCATCTCCACATTGATAATGATGACCGGTACTTCAAGATCAAGCTGATCCCCCTGGTGTTTGAAAATGGAAGCCATGCTGTCGGAATACTTCTGGAAGATATCACGGAGATGAAGCAGTACCAGCTCGAACTTGAGGAGCGGATCAAAGAGAGGACCAAAAACCTGGAGATCGAGATCGAGCGGCACAAGAGAACGGAGAAAGCGCTCCGCGAGAACGATGCCGTCCTCAAAAGCATGCTTAATGCAACTCCGGTCGGAGTGGGCCTTCTCGTTGACCGGGTTATTCAAAAGGTGAATAATTCCATGTGCGATCTTACCGGTTACACGAAGGCAGAACTGACCGGCCAGAGTGTCAGGATCCTGTACCCTGATGACGAAGAGTATCACCGCATAAACCAAGAGTTATACAATAAAGCCGGTCAGAAAAACGTCAGGATAGTAGAATCACGAATCCTAAGGAAAGACGGATCAGTCATTGATGTTATCATTAACTTAAGCCCGTTCAATCCGGACGATTCCTCCTCCGGGGTTACCGCAACAATCGTCGATATCACCGAACGGAAACGGGCTGCTGATGCATTGCGACAGGCAAGCAACCAGGTTGCACTCTTAACAAGTGTCACGCGCCATGACATCCTGAACAAGATAACCCTGCTGAGAGGGTATATCGGTCGTATGAAGCAACTGGAAACCAGCGATGCATTACAAGAGATCCTGAAAAAAGAAGACGAGATCGCTGATACAATAGCGAACCTCATTACGTTTACCCGGGATTACAAGGATATCGGAATCAAGCCCCCGGACTGGATCAGTGTTGAAGAAACGGCGAGGAGAATGAAAGAGACAGCGAACCTTGGACAGGTCGCCCTCCATCTTCCGGATGATGATTATACCGTGTTCGCCGATCCGCTCATAGAGAAAGTCTTCTATAACCTCTTTGACAATTCCCTTCGCCACGGAGGGAACGTGACAGAGATCCGGATCAGTACCGTTGAAAACGCTGACCGGTTGATCATCCTGTACGAGGACAACGGCATCGGTATTCCGGAGAACGAGAAAGAGATCATCTTTGAACGGGACATGGGAAAGAACACCGGCCTCGGGCTCTTCCTTGCACGGGAGATCCTCGCCATCACCGGAATTACTATAACAGAGACCGGAGAACCCGGGAACGGTGCCCGGTTCGAGATGCATATTCCCAAAGGATCCTATTCGCGCACAGGGACCGCGAGCAAGAAAAACAAGAAAACAAGAAAATCATAGAATAAACCCGCCCCGAGCAAAACCTAGATTAGCGTTCAACAGCAACAGTACAGACGATACGTGGTTTTGACATGCTCGAAGAGGAATACCAGCTCGATTATTTCAAGTCCCAGGGGATGATCCGCAAGGTCTGCAAGGCCTGCGGCTCGGCGTTCTGGACCCGCGATCCCTCGCGGGAAGTCTGCGGTGACGCCCCCTGCGAACCCTATACCTTCATCGGCAACCCGATCTTTAAGCCCCATACCCTCGACACCATGCGCGAGGCGTACCTCTCGTTTTTTGAGAGGCAGGGGCACACCAGGATCGACCGGTACCCGGTTGCCGCCCGATGGCGGGACGACATTTACTTAACGATCGCGTCCATTGCCGATTTCCAGCCGTTCGTGACCAGCGGCGTCGTCCCCCCTCCGGCAAACCCGCTCACCATCTCGCAGCCCTGCATCCGGTTGAACGACCTGGACTCCGTGGGCAAATCCGGCCGGCACCTGACCACCTTCGAGATGATGGCCCACCACGCCTTCAACACGCCCACCGAGGAGATCTACTGGAAGGACCGGACGGTCGAGCTCTGCGACCAGTTCATCGCCTCGATTGGCGGGGACATCAATAAAGTCACCT
>Ga0302250_1000461_pt1 | contig 39613 bp, 35 predicted proteins | sample AAG_RA_Asp_MG_FD_193536 | JGI IMG/M metagenome (GOLD analysis project Ga0302250, IMG submission 193536) | Enriched activated sludge microbial communities from anaerobic digester in WTTP, New Holstein, Wisconsin, United States - AAG_RA_Asp | ecosystem: Engineered > Bioreactor > Anaerobic >...
TTCGGCCGCGGCGGCCGCCTGCTTGAGCTCGCGCAGCACCCGGGTTTTTCCCGGCAGAATCACATAATGGGCCTTCCAGCCGCCCTCGGGATCGATGCCCATCACCCGCACCAGGTTGCGCTGCTTGCGCTCGCCGGCGCTCAGTTTTGCGCCTCCCTCCTCCCGGACCGCCTCGCCAGCCTGGGCGGCGCTCGGGGGCAGATCGCGGATATGGCCGACGGAGGATTTGACGATGTAATCGCCGCCGATATATTTGTTGATGGTTTTCGCCTTGGCAGGCGATTCGACGATGACGAGGGTTTTAGGCATGAAACGATCCATTCTGAAGTTGATGTCGTTATTGAAGGAAAATAGCCAAACAGGGGGTTAAAAACAAGCGTAAAAACGGGCAGGGTACCCCCCGAAATCTTGTTCCCACCTGACACCTCGCGCCATGTACCCCCCGAAATCTTGTTCCCACCTGACACCTCGCGCCGTGTACCCCCCGAAATCTTGTTCCAACCTGACACCTCGCGCCGTATATTTTGCAAGCTTTTATCACCGAAAACCCACTATTATTAATGATATTAAAGCCGGGTGGGACCGAGATTTTTTTTTTGGGGGGGGTCAAGCAAAAACGGGAAAGCATCACAACAGGCGTTCTGACGAAAAACAACCATAATTTTCTTGACATTCCATCACCAATTCGATATACTTCCTTAACAGGTGTGTACCAGAGAAAGGAAGGTATGCCGTGAAAGCCAAACACCTTGCCGTATTATTGCTTTGCTTTCTCCTGGGAGCCTGCGGGAAGAAAAACAGCACCGCGCCGGAGGCGCCCATCGATGTCGGGGAATTCGTGCAAAGCACGGTGCAGCTCACTCCCCAGGCCTGGGGGATCGTCGATGCGGCTATCGATGAGGCTGTACGCCGCGGAACAGGTATTAACCCGGACACCATCGCCACAAGCATCCGGAAGCTGGCGATGGTCGCATCGGCCGAACCAACGGAGAGCGGCTCGGCCATAATCGTCAAGCACAAAGAAGGCCATTACAGTACGATCCTTCTCAACCTGCGTGATGATGACCGGCTTTTCCTTCCAGCCTCAGCGATACGGCAGACAGTGGAACCCTCGCCGCCGCAATCTTCTCTGGCCAGGCCCACACTTCCCGCGGAACATCCGACCGGCAACCGGGTCTTGATCCTCCTGCCTTTCCAGTTCTCTTTAAAGGAGGATCCGGCCCGCATCTCCGCTCCATTCATCGCCGCCGGTTTTGCAGTCACAGTCTACGCTAACGAGGAGGTTACCCTCGAGCGCTGCCGGGGTGATTTTCTTGCCGGTTTCCATGCCATCTATTTCTCAACTCACGGCATTGGCCGAGGCCGCACTCTCGGCGGCCGGCATTCCACAATCCTCAGCACACGTGAACCTGTCACTGAAGCCTCCCTGGCCTCTCTCAGCGATGACGAGATTAATGCACTGGCTGTCACAATCATTCATAACAAAGCCTACTGGGGAATTTCGATCCCCTGGCTCGAAGAGACTCTTTCCATCCCCTTTCCAGGGAGCTGGTTCTATGCCAATGCCTGCGAAAGTGCAAGAGAGGACAACGGCAGCGCCTCCTTCAGTGCTTACCTCCTCTCCCACGGCGTCGGCGGCTTTAGCGGATATGATGCCTCCATAAATTATCTGATGACTGCAGAGATCGATCCCCTGCTGGTGAGTTGGCTCCTCTCCGGCAAGTCGCTGGCCGATGCGACGCACCTGGTGCACACAGACCTCGGCCTCCTGGCCCACAGCTGGCTGCTGCGCAATGTCTACAGCGCCCAGAAGGTGGATGCAGAGCTGCTCGACTCCAGCCAGCGGCTGACAGAGCCCTACTACCTGCTCGCCACCGGTGCGGATTTCCCTTATAATACTTGCATCATCGATTTTTTCTGCAGGGCGACCTATCATCATTCTACCAAGGGAGAAAACTCATTCGCCTTCGGCCGTCTGGTGGAGGTGAAGGGCAAGGTCTTGAACGGGGTTTTCAATGGCAGCGCCCTTTACAAGGATGAATTCAAGGAGGAGAGCAAGACCGCTGAAATCCAGATCGATCTGGTCAAGCATCAAATCACCCGGTTCAAGATCACCGGATACAGCAAGGATATCATCAGTACCAACTGGTCTATTTCCGGCACCAGTGTGCCCCTGCCAGGGAATTCGACCAACAGCTATTTTTACGTCAAGGGGACGGATTTCGGGAAATACGTGGGCAAGGTAGAGTATTTCAGCAGCTGGAAGGAACCGGATGGCCTGACCGTCAGTGAAGATTTGGTGCGCCTGAATGTCGACGCCGACAGCCAAATCTCGTTTCAATTCTCAAACCGGTAATACCCCCTGACCATCTCTTCCATCACCGCGCTGGTGTGCGCGCCGCTCTCGCCGCTGGAGAGGGGTTCCGCCTCGCCACGCAGGGCGGCGACGATGTTCTCGATGAGGAACTGCTGGACGTGATCCGGCTTGGGATGAGGGAATTCGGCACGGCCATGGTCATTCTCCAGAATGATCGGCACAAATTCAAAGGTGGAGAGGCGGATGCGCCCCTCGCTGCCGAGGATCTCGATCTCATCGCGCGCCAGATTGGCCGGGGCGGCATAGCACCAACTGCCGCTGCCGGCGACGCCGTTCTGGTGGCGCCAGCACGCCAGCACGGTATCCTCAGCTGCATAGGCCCCGCTCTGGTTGAAGGCGCTGGCCTGAATCCCGCCGATCGGGCCGAAAAGGAAGTCGAGATAGTCGAGGGTGTGGCAGGCGAGATCGAAAAAAAGCCCGCCGCCGCTGATCTCGGGCCGCAGCCGCCAGGGCAGGCCGCCGCTGACATCGTCGAGGGGGCGGAGAAAACGGACCTGGACCAGGCGCACCGAACCGATCTCACCCGTTTCTATCAGCTCCTTGACCTTGACAAACCCGGGCAGGGCGCGGCGGTAGTAGGCGACAAAAAGAGGCACCCCGCATTCCTGCTGCACGCGCAGCATCTCGAGGCATTCGGCAAAAGTGCGCGCCATCGGCTTTTCGACATAAACCGCCTTGCCGGCGCGCATGGCCTGTATGGCATAACGGGAGTGACTGTCGGGCGGTGTGGCGACATAGACCGCGTTGACCTCAGGGTCGGCGATCAGCCCATCCGCATCGGCGTACCAGCGCGGCACCCCGTGGCGGCGGGCGTAATCCTCCGCCAGGGCGGCATTCCGGCGCATTACGGCCACCAGGCGCGAGTGGGGGACCGCCTGCAAGGCCGGGCCGCTCTTGGCCTCGGTGACATTCCCGCAGCCGATGATGCCCCAGGCGATCTCTGACGCGTAAGGATTGTTGTTCATGAATGCTCCGTTCCATCCGATCTTCAGACACCGATGACCAACCGGTTGGAGAACAAGCCGCTCTCCCCTGCTCCGCCGGACCAGGATGTGAAAAAGATAGAGATAATTTATGCCTCCAGCAAGAAAAAATTGCGCCCCGCAAGGCCTGGCCGTCCGCCCGATCCGGCGTGAAAGGACTTGCTTTGTATTTTTTCACACCGTATATTATAGTATACCGCCGTCATCACCTCTTGAGCAGACCTGAAATTCCAGCATCTTCCAGCCTGTCAACCCCTGTGGTATTATCATCCGGGTTGTTTCTTTGTGAGGAGGCTACAATATGAAACGTACCTGGCTTTTCATCCTGCTTTTCTGCTCTTCCACTGCCTTCGCTTCCTTTTACGCCCGCATTCTCGATGGAAGCGGCTATACCTGGCATCAATTCGATCTCAAGCAGCTCTCCTGCGATGTCGAGTGCTTCGGCCTCTTTTATCAGACCACCATCACCTTCGAGATCGTCCTGACGCCCTGGCCCTATGGTGGAGACTTCCGGCCCGGGGCCTATGAGGTGTTTTGGGACTTTAATCTGGTCGAGGGATCGGTGATCACCGACTGCTGGATCAAGTCCTGGGGCGCGGCGGCATTCCGCAATGCCGAGATCGTCGATCTGACCAGCGCGGAAAAGCTCTATCAGGCCGCGCCGGCAGCCCAGCCGCGCCTGCTGCTGCGCCAGCGCTGGTACCGCAACTGGGACGGCGAAATGCAGAAGCGCTTCGAGATGAATTTTTCTCCGGTGACCCTGACCCAGTCGCCGACTATAAAAATCCACTATCTCTCGCCCGCTCTCCCCTATTACAATGCGCGCCGCATCATCCTGCCGCTTAACGAGTTCAGCACCTATCAGCAAAGCGGCACCCCCACCCTTCAGGTTTGGGACCATGATAATCCCGCTGTGCCGCCCGTCACCCTGAGCGGCAATGCGAGCGATTGGCGAAAATCGGGCGACTATTGGCGCGCCTTTACCCCTCCCAACCGAACCACAATCGCTCTGGCGCCGGAATCGGCCTCGCGTTCCTATCTGCGCACCTGGCAGCAGGATGGGACCTCCTTCTATCAGCTCGCCGTGCCGCCGCCAGTCGAACAGCAGCTGCGGCGCCCACGCACGATCATGCTGGCCATCGATCTCTCCAGCCAGCAGGGCAGCTATTACGACCTGATACAGACCTTCCGTAATGCGGTCAATCTCTCCACGATGGCAGAGGATTCGGTAGCGCTGATCTATTCCGCCTTCAGCCCTGTCCTGGCCGATGACGCCTTTGCACCCAACCACGCCGGCACGCTGGAGGCCCTTTTCAGAGGCCCCTTCAACCAGTCCCCCCCGGCCCTCAACACCCTGCCGCAGCTGCTGCGTGAGGCTGTCACTTTCTTCAACCAGGCCGAGCGGGGAGGCGAAATCTGGCTGTTGACCGATGCCAGCCGCCATTGCGATCCCCTCGCCACGGCCATGGAGATCATCCAGCAAACCCACAGCCGGGCCGTCAAGCCGATTGTTTTCCGGATCATCAGCGCGGATTTGGGTTACAACACATACCAGACGATCAATTCCCAGGTCTATTACGGCAATGATTATCTTTATGAAAACCTGGCCCGATCGAGCTGGGGCACCTTTGTGCGGCTCAGGAGTGCGGCCTGGTACGACTATCTCGATTTGATGCTCGATGCCGCTGCACCGACGGTCAACACGGTGGAGATCGATCCCGAGCCCGCCGGGGGATTGGCCTACACCCGCTTCCCGCTGAATCAGGGCCGGGCGAATTTTCCGATCGCTCTTCCCTATTACGAAATCGGACTCTATGACGGCACCACCCCCTTCGACGTGCATTTCTACGGCTCGTTCCAGGGCGAACTCTTCGCCCGGACGGTGACCATCGACCGGCAGGCGGAAGACCCCGGCTGGCAGGCAGTCGCCTTGTGCTGGTTCGACCGTTATATTCAGAACCTGCTGCTCGAGCCGCAGAGCCACGAAACCATCACCTACATCGAACAAACCAGTGTGGAAAATCGCCTGCTCACCCCCTACAGCGGATTCATCGTCCCCGGGGCGGACGGCCTGCTCGCCTTCGCCCGTCTCGAGGAGGGGACATCCTCAGCCGTGTGCAGACCGGAAGAGAGTGCGGCTGAAACGCCCCGGCGGTGCGAACTGAGCGCCTTCCCCAACCCCTTCAATGCCGCGACAACCCTGGAAATCTCCCTTCCGGAGCTGCTGGAGTCGGAAACCGTGGAGGTCCGCATCGTCAATTTTCTCGGCCAGACTGTCTATGAACATCGGCTGCAAGCATCGGCTGGATCACGCATACAAGTGGTTTGGGATGGACTCGACGCCTCCGGCAGACCGGCCGGATCGGGCATCTATATCGTCATGGTGCGCGCCGGCCAGCTGGTGAAAAACATCAAAATATCGTTGATCAAATAGATGAGGACGGCCATGAGGAAAGTCATTATCATGCTGCTGATGGTCAGCGCCGCTTTCGCCGCAGATTTCTGCGTCTATGAAGCCAATTACCCGAACGTCAAGGATTACAATGTGCGGGTCGATGCGGCGGATTTGACCATCATACCCCGCGGTGCCTTTCTCGAGATGACGATTGAATTGACAGTCAGCTACGATTTCAACAGCTGGTATTTCAAGAACTATGATGAACTGGAATTCATGTGGGAGTTCACCCTGCCCGACCAGGCGAGCATCACCGGTTTCTGGCTGTGGCAGGAGGATTCCCTGCTTCAGGCCACCCTGATGGACAAATGGACCGCGGAGCTGCTCTTCAGCGAGGTGAGCAGTCCGGTGCGCAACCCGGCACTGCTGACGCGCTCCTTCGCCGACCGTGAAGGACAGGTGCACTACAACGTACGTCTCTATCCCGTCACCCGGGCGGTCAAGCGCACCTTCAAGCTCGAATATCTGCTGCCGGCGAGGCCGACCAACGAAACCCTGCGCGTCTGGCTGCCCATCACCCAGCTGACCTCGCGCTTGAGCCCGGGAGCCCGGGAGCTGAAGATCCATTTCAAGAGCAGTGAACCGCCCGAATTGCTGGGTGCCGATGCCGGATCCGGATCATTCAACCCGGCGGCTGGTTGCTGGGACTATACGATCCGGCTGGACTACGACATGTTTGTCGAACTCATCTATCCCTCCCCCATCGAGGGGAAGCATTTTTTCAGCACCTTTGAGAAAAACGGCGAGGCCTATTACCAGCTCGCCGTCTATCCTCCGGAACAGGAGGTGCAGCGCACCCCGAGAAACTTCCTCATCCTCGTTGATTTCAACCGTTTCAATACCAAAGGGCTGGACGGGGAACTGGTGCTCATGCTGCTCAAGGAGACCATGCAGCAGGCGTTGACCGAGCAGGACTCGGTTAACATCCTCGTCGCATTTGATGAGCTGGTCTGGGGTGCGGCCAAATTCCGGGCCTGCACCGAGGATAACCTCGACACCCTCTTCCAGAAGGTGCTGCAGCGTTCCTTCCCCTCCTACAGCAATTTCCAGGCGCTGATCTCCTCGGCCGCGGCTTTTTTGCAGAGCAAGAAAGGGCCGGTGGACCTCCTCCTGTTCAGCAATACCGACGAGATCGCCCTGCCCTATCAGCTCATCGATTCAGGCCGGGAGGAACTGGCCGCCCAGATTATTGCCATGATGCCGGCGGGCACCCGAATCCACGTCGTCGACCTCGAAAACAAGTCCAGTCTGCTCTACTCCTCCCAGGAGAGCCAATACCTCGCCCAGCTGCAGACCTTTTACGCCTTTATGTGCAACAAAACCGGGGGCAATCTCTTTTTTCTTCGCTATCACGCTCTCAAGAATATCCTTTCCGCACTCTTTTATGAGCATATCACCCACTACCAGGAGATCGAGGTGCAAACCCGCTTCGCCAGCGGCTACGCCTGGGGCAAGCACCTGCTCGCGCTCCATCAGGGCTACTATCCCCTGCACTTTCCGGTCATGCAAATCGGCCGCTTCCAGGGGACGCTGCCTCTGGAGATCACTGTGCTCGGCAAGACGCGCCTCGACAAGTTCAGCGATCAGTTCACCATCACCGCAAGTGAGGTCATACCGGGGGATGAAAAGCTGGCGCTGGCCTGGCACGGCGATCACATTCATGAACTTTTACAGAACCGCCAGACCAACGCCACCATCATGGAGATCATGGATACCAGCCTCAATCACGGCATCGTCACCCCCTACACCTCCTTCATCGTGCTGCGCCCCGATCAGGAGCATGGCTATGATCCCCTTCAAATAGCCCAAAACAAGGAAAGCGGCAGCTCCGGACGCGGAGAGTACGACAACGAGGTTCCTTCGTCGACCGGCGTCCTTGATCACACCGGTGCTGAGAATGCCGCCTTGTGCGAAGTGAGAGCCTATCCCAATCCCTTCAACATCTCCGTAACCCTGGACCTGCTGCTGCCGGAGCTTATCGCAAGCGAGGATCTGACCCTGACCATTTACAATATGCTGGGGCAGAAAATTCGGGAGTTCAGGATGGAAATACAGGGCGGCCGCAGTATGCTCTTGAGATGGGACGGCCGGGATGAGTACGGCCAACCGGCCGGCAGCGGGGTATATCTGGCCGTTCTGCGGGGTTCGGGAATATACCGGAGCACCAAGCTGGTTTTAATGAAATAAGAGCCACTAACGGACCCGGAGAGGCATTAAAAAAGGGAGAAGCCGGAGCGCATTCTGCCGCAGCCTCTCGCCGCAGCGTACATTTCTTTTTGAAATCCGGCGGCGGATTACTATCTTTACAGTAGTGACCAGTTAACTTAATTAATTAATTATTAATAGAATACAATTTGAATAACCTGCTGCGCAAATCTCTTTTTTACGCGCTGGCACTGGCCCATCTCGCCGCCGCTGCCGGTTATGCCGGGATCGAACATCACTGCCTGCATCAGCATCAGGCCCCGGCAGCGGAAACGGCCTGCTGCTGTGCGGATCAGCCAGAAGCAGCGGCATCCTCCTGCCCGGCGCCGATCTCAGCGAATGTGCTATCATCATCCGCCCCGGCTGCCTCATCCGCGGATGCCGAGTCCCCCTGCTCCGCAGCAGAGATGGCACCCGCTTTACCAGCTGCAGAGGAATCCACCCCCGTACTGGTCCAACCAGACTGCTGCGAGCTGGTCAGCCTCTACCATCGCGTCGAGGAGAGCGCCCCGCCGGCTTTCACGGCGCTCCTCCAGGCCCCGGCTGCTCCCATCGCCCTGCTTCCCCCCAACCGGTCGTCCGCCGCGGGCATTGTTTGCTGCACTGCGACAGTTGATACTGCCAAGCGCCTCAATCTTCCCCTGATCATTTGATCCCTGCGTACATCTCTCACCAGTGATTTTGGGCGTTCCGTATCTCCGGAGCGCCCCATTGAATCCTTGTATCCAGTTCTCACCAGAGAGGTACGCCATGAAAAAAATCATCCTGTTTCTCTTCTTCTGGGCCGGCGCTGCCGCACTTGAAGCCCAGCCCAGGGATACCTGGACCTGCGGCCATGTCTACGGCATCGAGCTGCACGGCGCCCATCAGGACACCATCCCCCTCATTCACGCCAATGTGATGTGGGCCGGCACCACCCTCGGCACCGTCTCCGATGACGAGGGCTTTTTCAAACTCGACCTTGCACCGGCCAGTAAAAAACTCGTCGCCGGTTACGTCGGTTATGAAAGCGATACCCTCGTCGTGGAGCCGGGGATGCACGGCCTCGCCTTTTATCTCGAGCCGGACGATCACCACGAGGAGATGACCATCGAGGGCAAAAAGCCCCATACCCTCCATCTCCGAGAGGCCGAGGTGAACACCCAAAGCATCACCCGGCAGGGGCTGCGTACGCTGGCCTGCTGCAATCTGGCCGAAAGTTTTGAGAACAGCCTCTCGGTCGACGTCGAGCAGAGCGACGCCGTCAGCGGCGCCAAGCGCATCAAGATGCTCGGCCTCGCCGGTTTTTACACCCAGATCCTGGTCGAAAAGAACCCCCTTATGCGGGGCCTGATCAGCCCCTTCGGCCTGGAGTACATTCCCGGCTTCTGGATCGACGCCATCGACATCTCGAAGGGCACCGCCTCGGTGGCGACCGGCTATGAATCGATCACCGGCCAGATCAATGTCGAGCTCGCCAAACCTGAAGACAGCCGTCCGCTCGCCCTCAACGCCTACCAGAACAGCATGGGGCGCTCGGAGTTGACCCTCTCAGCGGCTCGCAAGGTGACCCCGAAACTCTCCACCATGCTTCTTTCCTACGGCAGCTACAACCGCCAGCGCTGGGACGAGGATGGCGACACCTTCCTGGATATGCCCCTGGTCTCGCACATCAGCCTGATGAACCGCTGGAAATACCACAGCAGCAGTGGCGACGGGCAGATCGGCTTCAAGATCCTGCGCGACACCCGTGACGGCGGCCAGACCGCTTTCGATTTCGGCCGCCCGCGCGCCGCCAACAGCAGCTACGGCTCGCGCAATCGCATCGGACGCTACGAGTTCTTCGCCAAGGCCGGCACCGCCTTCAGCGGCGGCCGCAGCATCGGCCTCATCCTCTCCGGCTTCCACCACGACCAGGACTCCTTCTGGGGCGCCAAAGGCTATGACGGCCTGGAACAAAGCCTCTATGCCAATCTGATCTTCGAGAAAGAGGCAGCGCACCACCGCTTCTCCTCCGGGCTCTCCTTCCTCCTCGACGAGCGCGACGAGACCTATCAGGAGCAGCTCTTCAGCACCCACGAGCGCGTGCCCGGCCTCTTTGCGGAATACACCTGGAAGCCCAACGAACGCCTGAACGCGATGGCCGGATTCCGCTACGACGACCACAACCTCTATGGAGGTTTTTACACCCCCCGCCTCCATCTCAAGTATCAGGCTGATGCCCTCACCGCACTGCGCCTTTCGGCGGGCAAGGGCTATCGCGTCCCCCATCTCTTCATGGACAACCCCGCCATGCTCGCCAGCTCGCGCGAGGTGATCTTTGCTGAATCCCTTGAGGCCGAGGAGGCGTGGAACGCTGGCATGCAGCTCACCCGCGAGTTCTCGCTCGGCCAGGACCGCCCCGGCACCTTGGCCCTCGATTTCTACCGCACCGAGTTCCTCCATCAGACCGTGGTCGATCTCGACCGCGATTCGCACACCATCCTCCTCTACAACCTCGACGGCCGCTCCTTCTCCAACAGCGCCCAGATTGAGGTGACCGCCACGGCGGCGCGGGGCCTCGACCTGACCGCAGCCTGGCGCTTCAATGACGTGCTCATGACCTATGCGGGAGAGCTCAAGGAGGTGCCGCTCAACCCCCGCCACAAGGGGGTGCTGGTGCTCTCCTGGAGCCCGACGGGGCGCAAATGGCAGTTCGACGTCACCACGCAGTACAACGGCGCCACGCGGCTGCCGGAGACGGCTCTCAATCCCGAGCCTTATCGGATGGGCAGCCATTCGCCCGCCTATGGGCAGCTCTTTGCCCAGGTGACGCGCAAAATCGGCAAGATGGATCTCTATCTGGGCGGTGAGAATCTGACCGGCTTCCGGCAGGAGCGGCCGATTTTGGCCTGGGATGATCCTTTCAGCCCCTGGTTCGATTCGTCGCTGGTCTGGGGGCCGACTGCCGGACGCCGGTTCTATGTAGGGTTGAGGGTGAACTGATTGCGGGCTGCGCGCCTCATTTTTTCCGTTCGACCACGTGCAGGACCTTGCCCTCCTTGTCCATGATATAGACGCGGAGATCGGCGGCGGAGACGGAGCAGACCGAGAAACCGGAGGCGGCGGCGCAGAACCGGGTCCCCTCGATGGGCGAGACCTTGCGGAATTCGGAGGCGGAGCTGTTGACGATGTAATCGACCGGTGAGTCTGAGCGGTGGATGTGCTGATGGCTGTGGATGTGGCCGCAGATATAGATGTCGACCTTGTGCTTGCGCAGCAGGGGATCGAGGCGCTGCTGCATGTCGCGTCTCTCGTCCTCGGTCTTGGTGGTCTGGGCATAGACGGGATGGTGCCCCATCACGATCGTCCAGGTGGCGGTGTTGACTGTCAGGACCGAATCGATCCAGGTGAGCTGCCGCTGCAAATCCTGTTTTCCGGCATCCGGATATTCTTCGTGGTTGTTGAGGTATTTGTCGATCAGCGGGGGGGTGTCGATAAAGACAAGACGCAGGGTGGCGCCGCTGTCGTCGACTGCAAAGACCTTGGTATAGTAGCGGCCTTCCATCGCCCAGCGCCGGCTTACCTTGCGGTAATCGAGGACGGCCTGGGTGTTGCCGCGATATTCATGATTGCCGATGACAGGATACCATTCGCACATCAGCTCGGGATGATTGTAGATCAGTTCATAGTTGGTCATCCAGAGGGGGTCCTGGACACTGGCCACACCGTTGAAATGGTGGGCATCGCCAAGCAGGGCGACGAACTCGACATCAACCTTCTCCCCCACTTCTCCCATTTTTGCAGCGACCGGTTTCTGATCATAATAGCCGTTGCGGCCCAGATCATTGGCGATGAGAAAATTGAAACGGTCATCCACCTCCTGTACAAGGTCGCGCTCCTGGGCGGGGGCGAGGGATGCGATGATCAGAAACAGTGCCAGCAGTGCTTTTTTCATACCACTCTCCAGTGTAAGGTTGTGTTGCACTCTTGCCAGAGGCGCCACTTCAGATTCGCCGCCTGGCCCCCCTCACCATGACTTATATTGCAGTTATATTTCAAGCCAGACCAGCCGCACTTTTTCCAGCAAGCAGGGCTTTTTCTCCAAAAGCAAGTTTACAAACAGCGGAGATTTGTTTTGCCTGGCATGAGGCTGAGAACTACATGAACCACCGCTTCTGGCCATGCACCACATCCCCGAAGCCGCGCATGAAGGTTAGCTCCTCTTCCTGCAGGGGGCCCTGGCGCACCGCCGCGATATTCTCCCGCAGCTCGCGTTCGCTGCGCGGGGCGGTCAGTACGCAGTGGACATGGGGGTTGGAGAGGACGAAGCGGTAGCACTCACCGGCCGTCGGCACGCGGGCGTCTGCAGGCAGACTCCGCGGGCGGCGTACGAGGTAGCTCCAGCGCGTGGCGGTGTAGCCGAGCACCCCTGGATTGTGCGCCGCGAGGTGGGGAAAGATATCCTGCTCGGCGCCGCGATGGGCCGCATTGTAGCGCAGCATCAGGGCATCCATCTCACCGCTCGCGGCCAGCTCGCCGAGAAAGAGGCGGTTGTGACAGGAGAGGCCGACGGCGCGCACCTTGCCCTCCTCTTTCAGCTTGAGCAGCTCGTCGCGCACCTTTTGCGGGAATTCCGCCGGCTTCATCACCCCCAGAAAAAGAAAGATATCGATGTAATCGGTTTTGAACTGACGCAGGCGCTTTTCGCAGGTCTTGCGGATGTTCTGCGCCCACCAGATATAATTGTAGGCTCCGGTGGCGAGGACCAGCTGCTCGCGCCGCGCAGGAAGGATCTGGCGCAGCCCGCCGGTCATCTGGGTGTCGATGCCGAAGGCGAAAAAGAGGTTGATGCCTTCGTCCGAGGCGAGCTGCACCGCATGCTTGCCAGGGCGGTAAGAGGACGAGAGTCCAAGTGGAGAGACCATGATGCCGGTGCTGCCGAAAGGACGAAGGGGTGAGAATCCAGGCATTATTATTCTTTTCTCCAGGGACAGGTTGTGGGGTTATCTGACCAGCACCATCTTGCCGGAGGAGATTCCCGTCTCGCTCACGAGATAATAGGGATAGAGGCCCGCTGGCAGCGCACCGGCGTCAAAGCGGATCTGGTGGCTGCCTGCGTCCTGCACCTCATCCACCGGGACCTCAATAACCCGGCCGCGCAGGTCGTATATGGTCAACGTGACATGCCCCCTGCGCAGCAGATGGTAGTGAATAACCGTCCCCGCGTTGAAGGGATTGGGATAGTTTTGCAACAGCTCCGCGTGCACCGGCCCTGCTGCGGAGATGTGGACTCCGAGCGGGTCCACGCCGAAGGTGGTCATGACCCCGGCATGGTCGGAGGGATAATTGCCGCGGAAAGAATCCTTCATGACCACGGCGGAAACCAGGGGCTTGATCTTCGTGCTTTTGTAAAAGACGTAATCGATCCGGGCGTTGGGTGCATCGCAAGGTACCGTATATCCCGGCAGGGAGCCGTTCACCTTTCTCCAGCTGTCGACCAGTGCTGCCGAGAGAGTGGTGATGGATTCCGATTCGGGGACATTGTTCAAATCACCGGTCAGAACGACCGCTGCAGATGGAAAAGCATAAAAGCGTTCGGTAACATAGGCGAGCATCTTCTGCACCTGACCGAGAGTGGCGCCGGTCGATTCTCCGTCGAGATGGGTATTGAAGAAATTGACTCTCCCGAGCGGAGTGACAATATGATTCCAGACCACTTTGCGGGGAAAGGTCCCCTTGGGCAGATCCGCAAATCCCTGCTGTTCCACAGGATGTTTGGTGATGATGCCGATCATTTCACGGAACTGGCCGTCCCAGGCCATGTGCGTCCCCGAGTAATAACTCGTGTAAGGGATGCCGAAGAAGGCGGTGAGGGAGTCGGCGATAATGCGCGCCTGGTTATCGCTGCCCCCGCTGCTGGGCGATTCGCAGATCTCCTGCAATCCGATGATATCCGGATCGAGCTGCTTGAGGTTCTGAATGATGATCTTGAGGCGGGTCTCGGGATAGGAGCCCGGTTTCATCCCCATGATGTTGTAGGAGACGATCTTGAGTTCCTGCTGTCCGAAAACCATAGAGGATACTGCCAACAGCATCAGGATGCGCTTTAACATGGTTTTCCTCCCCTGTCGCACTTTGCACCAATCTGCAACCTTGCGGGATTTCTCATGGCGATTAACTGAAAATACCCAATCGGAAGGCCAAAATCAAGCAATTCCTGCAGCACTTAAAGCCGGGAAACGGCGGTATCCTCCCGGATGGCTTTCACCCTTTCGATAAATTACTTGCTCGCCAGACGATAAAAAGCTATATTTGAGCATAATTGCGCCCGATTGCCGGGGAGTCGAGTAAATCCGGCCTCTTGATCGGGCCCATCGACTACCCGCGGGATTTAACCAGCAAACCTGGCAAAACGGAGCCGTGGGGATATCCATAAACATGCGCGGGTCGGGTGTGCAAACGCGGCACCGGCGCACGAACCGGCGGACCGTACGGGAGCTGCTGCATGAGAAGAGAGGGATTCCTCAGCGAGGCCCAACTCAGGGCCGAGCTGAACCGGTGCGAATACTGCGAGGAAAAGCCCTGCCGTGAGGCCTGTCCGGCCCACTGCTCGCCGGCCGATTTCATCATGGCGGCGCGCACCGGCGAGCCCGCTGATTACCGCCGCGCCGCTGCCCTGATCCTGGGAGCCAATCCCCTGGGCGGGGTCTGCGGCCTGGTCTGCCCGGACAGCTTTTGCATGGCGGCCTGCGTCCATGCCGGCTTTTCGACACCCATCGAGATCCCGGCCGTGCAGGCGACCCTGATCCACCAGGCGCAGGCATGCGGCCTTGCCCCGTTCGACAAGCCCCTCCCCAACGGAAAACGCATCGCCGTCATCGGCGCCGGACCGGCGGGGATCGGGGCGGCAGCGGTGCTGGCGCAGCTGGGCTACGCCATCGACCTCTACGAACAAAAGCAAGTCCTTGGCGGCATGGCCCGGCTGATTCCAGACTTTCGTCTTAACAAGAAGGTCCTGCAGGCGGACATCGATTTTTTCCTCTCCCTCGGGGAGATCGCTCTCCATCGCAAACATATAGACGACCCGGCCACACTCCTGGTTTCCTGCGCAGCGGTGATCGTCTGCTGCGGACTCGAGCGCCCGATTGCTCTCGAGGTCCCGGGGGGTGAGGCCGCCCTTAGCTGGCAGAGGTTTCTCGAGAGCCGCACCCGCCTGCAGGGCGAGCGGGTGGCTGTGATCGGCGGGGGGGCCGTGGCTGTCGATGTCGCCGTCAGCGCCCGCCGCCGCGGCGCCGGCCACGTCGAACTCATCTACCGCCGCAAGGCCGAGAACATGCCGCTCACCGCCTACGAGCGCGAGCTGATCCTGCACGAGGGCATCGAACTAACCACCTGCGCGCGGGTCCTGGAGGTGGTGCTGCACGACGTTCGGGTCGCCGGCCTGCGCATCGAAAAGCTCCTTCTCCCGCCGGGCGCCTCCCCCGAGCCGCGCAACTTCATCCCCGACCCGCAAGAGCCCCCCCACTTCCGCCGCTTCGATCGGGTCATCGCCGCTATCGGCAGCCGCAGCGCGGCGCCATTGCGTGAATTCCCCGGCCTCTTTTATGCCGGCGATCTCGTCCTGGGCTCCTCGACTGTGGTCGAGTCGGTGGCCTCGGGCAAGAACGCCGCCCTCGCAGCGGATGCCTTTGTCCGCGGCCAAAAGCCCCCGGTGATTAACAAGCCTGCCAAAAGCCGCGCCATCCTGTCCGGAAGGAACCTGCGGCCGGTGGCGCTCGACTGCGACTTTTTCGGCCGCCGCATCCTCTCCCCCTTTCTCATCTCAGCGGCTCCGCACTCGGACGGACTGCTGCAGATGCGCACTGCCTATGAAAAGGGCTGGGCCGGGGCGGTGGTCAAGACCGCCTTCGACAACGTTCCGGTCCACATCCCCGGCGGCTACATGTTCGTGCTCGGGCCCTCGACCTATGGCAACTGCGACAACGTCTCCGGCCATCCCCTCGACCGGGTCTGCCGCGAGGTCGAAGCCCTGGTCCGGGAGTTTCCAGACCGCCTCACCCTGGCCTCAACCGGCGGACCGGTGACCGGCGGCGACGACGCCGACCGGGCGGCATGGCAGTCCAACACCCGCAAGCTCGAATCTGCCGGGGCGATGGGCATCGAATACAGCCTCTCCTGCCCCCAGGGCGGCGACGGCACCCGCGGCGACATGGTCTCGCAGGACGCGGAGTTGACCGCCAAAATCATCGGCTGGGTTCTGGAGGCGGGCGATGCCGAGATCCCCAAGCTCTTCAAGCTCACCGCCGCCGTCACCGCCATCGGCCCGATCGCTGCCGCCATCGAGGCGGTTTTCCGCCGCCATCCCGGCAAGAAGGCAGGCATCACCCTGGCCAACAGTTTTCCGGCCATGGCCTTCCGCAAGGCCCCGGGCCGGCGCTGGGAGGAGGGCGTCGTCGTCGGCCTCTCCGGCGAAGGCGTCCTGCCGATCAGCAATTACACCCTCGCCCGCGTCGCCGGCATGGGACTGGCGGTCTCGGGCAACGGCGGCCCGATGGACTACAAGGCGGCGGCCAACTTTCTCGCCCTCGGCGCCCGCAGCGTGCAGTTCTGCACCATCGTGATGAAGTACGGCTATGGCATCGTCAGCGAACTCCATTCCGGGCTCAGCTTTCTCATGCAGGAGCGCGGCTTGCGCTCGGTGGCGGAACTGATCGGCTCCGCCCTGCCCGATCCCATCACTCCTTTCGAGGCCCTGAGCAGCCGCAAGTTGATTCCGCAGGTCGATGCCGGCCTCTGTGAGCACTGCGGCAACTGCACGCGCTGCCCCTATCAGGCCATCGCTCTCGATCGCAAGCGCGTTCCGACATTCGATGCTGCGTGCTGCGTCGGCTGTTCGCTGTGCGCGCAAAAGTGCTTCAGCGGGGCGATCACCATGCGCGAACGCAGCGAGGCGGAAGCGGCCGCACTCCAGGAAAAATAAGGAGGTAAAATGGAATCCACCCTGCTCATCGATCACGCCACAATTATCTCACCTGGCAATCCGGACAGGGTGCTCCACGACCACGCCCTCCTCATCGAGTCGGGAGCGATAAAGGCCGTCGCACCCTCCGAAGCACTCCGCGCCGGAAGTTCCATCACTCAGGAGACGGCAGTCACTCCCGGCAGCCTGCTCGGCGCCCGGATCATCGACGCAGCCGGAAAAATTCTCATGCCCGGCCTGATCAACGCCCACACCCACTGCTACAGCACCTTTGCGCGCGGGTTGACCAAAACCGCGCCGGCGGAGTCGTTCGAGGCGGTGCTGGAGAATCTCTGGTGGCGGCTCGACAAGGCCCTCACCCTCGAGGACTGCTACTGGAGCGCCCTCTCTGTCCTGCTGGAGGCAGTCCGCAGCGGCACCACCACCCTGATCGATCATCACGCCAGTCCCCGCGCGATCCGCGGCTCGCTCGAGGCCGTCGCCCGGGCTTTCCATGCAACCGGCCTGCGCGGCTGCCTCTGCTATGAAGTTTCCGACCGCGACGGCGCCGCGGCGGCCCGCGCGGGGCTGGAGGAGAACGCCGCCTTTATCCGCACCTGCCGGGAGCGCCACGATCCCCGCATCGCGGCGATGTTCGGGCTGCACGCCTCCTTCACCCTCAGCGACGAGACCCTGACGGCTGCGGCCGCCCTCGGCCACGATCTCGGCTGCGGCTTTCACATCCACACCGCCGAGGATGCAGTGGACCAGGAGCACACAGTGCGTCATTACGGGCAGCGCGTGGTTGAACGGCTGCACAGCCAGGGCATACTCGGGCCCGGATCGATCGCCGCCCACGGCGTCCACCTCAGTGAGAGCGAGATGGAGCTGTTGTCCGCCACCGGCACAGCCCTGGTCCACAATCCCCAGTCCAATCTCAATAATGCGGTCGGCATCGCCGATCTCACCAGGCTCCATGAAAAGGGGGTCCTGACGGGCCTGGGCACCGACGCCATGACCACCCGCATGGGTGCCGAGGTGCGCACTGCCCTCTGGTGCCAGCACCTCCTGCACCGCGATGCCTCGGCGGGCTTTCAGGCCGCCTCCGCCGCCCTGCTCCGCCATAATCCGCGCATCGCCGGCAAGCTCTTCGGCCTGCCGCTGGGCGAGATCGCAAAAGGCGCTCCGGCCGACCTCATCCTCATCGACTATAATCCGCCCACACCGTTGACGGAGGAGAACTGGCTGGGCCATTTTGTATATGGCATCGCGGAGGCGCCGGTCGATACCACTATTGTGGCGGGTAGGGTGCTCATGGAAAACCGACAGCTGCGGCTGGATCTCGATGAAAGGAAAATCCAGGCCAGGGCGAGAGAACAGGCTGAAGCCCTGTGGAAAAGGCTGTAAAGCGCATCTACTCTCGTTCTGGCTGGCGGCAGATGTACTTTACCGCCTTCAAGCCGCTGCAGCAAGGATGAAATTCTTTTAAGGGGAGGCATCTTCGGGCAAAGAAAACACCGTATAATCCAGCATTTCACTTGCCTTGAATGGATTTATTTTGTAACATCAAAATAGAGTTTTCGTGGGGAGGGAACGCTGGTGATGAAAGCGCGATCGAGTTCAAATGCTGAGCTGGTTGGCGCTTTTATTATTTCAGGGCATCGAGGGGGCCGTGTACGCCATATCCGCCGCGATTGAGGACGTGGGTGTAGATCATGGTGGTGCGCACATCGGTGTGTCCAGGGCTTGATTCCGGGTTGATGCGGAGACGTTTTGCCTGGTGGCCAGATGGGTAAGAAAGGCGGCAATTTACGGCTCTCCCATATCCAGGGGCTGACCTTTATGATGAACAAGGACATATTGGAGCATCCAGCGAAGATAACTTTTTTCAGTCTTGTAGCAATAATGTCTGGTGCGGATGACGTCGCGCACCTGGCCGAGGAGTTTTTACTCTGTCATTGTCGCCCCCGTTGAAGCCGATGGCCAATAGGTGATATATTATACACCTATAATATTGGCTGGAAGGCTTTACGAAGCAAGATAATCTTTAGATACAATACGCTCTAATAGGCCGGATAGTAATTTCCTCGAGAATGTCATAACATATTCTAATATTTCGAATTAATCAAACTCATGCAATTTTTCTAACCGGTTCATTTGGCCAGCTCATAAATCAATAAATCTGCTATAATTATTGGCAAATTAATTCTTTTATACCAGACCGGATAGATTTTCTATCCAGTGTATGGCAGGTTAATCATATTGTTCGGCGATTGAAGGATAAACAATGAAGAAAATATTGAAATACACCGTGATGTTTTTGTTGGTAATTTTTTCGGCGATTTTCGTTTACTATGGATATGCCATACATGAAGCGCGAAAATATACATATCAAATCATCTCTTTAGATATAGCAAAGGATCAATGGAGACACCCAAATGGTACAATAAGGAAATTTGAAATTTTCAGCCATGACTTAAGCAAACGACAAACAGAGATACTCATAAAAGTAGAAGACCCCGGGTTTTATGACCATAATGGCCTAGATCTGTCGACGCCCGGAGCCGGATTGACAACAATAACACAAGCGATTACAAAGAAATTGTACTTTGATAGTTTCAAACCAGGCATTGCAAAAATAAAACAGTCTCTGATCGCAAGATTTGCTGTAAATGAGTTGATATCAAAGGATGATCAATTAACTTTGTTTATCAATTCAATGTATTTCGGAAACGTTGATGGAAAACCTGTAGTTGGCCTCGAATCCGCAGCAAAGGCATACTATTACCAACCTGTAAAAACATTGAAAGAACAAGAATACATATCGTTGATTGCTATGCTTGTCGCACCTGACACTTTTAATCCTATTGATCATCCCAAATGGAATATGGATCGCACCAATAGAATAAAGGCATTAATCACTGGTGAGTACAAACCAAAGGGTGTTATGGACCAGTATTATGGAGATTTACCCCAAGAGGTAATCAACGCTGGTTTACCTCCGGCTTCTTATTTTGGCAAATCATCTGTAACTAATGATTTTAAAGAAAATACGCCGGACAAAGCTAATGCAGCCGACGCAAAAAGCCGCACGGATGATTAGCGCCGTTAGGCGCCTTCGGAATCGTTAGAGCATCTATTTTTGGTTATTCTTGCCAAGACAATGATGGCTTTAGTTCTTTTTCAGCGCAGTTACGAAGATATAGATTTATCAGCTTCTGATAAGGGATATCTATTTCATCAGCAAGCTGCTTGAAATACTCTATGGTCTCTTTCTCCAAACGAATGGTAACTTGCTGCTTCAATCTTTTTGAATAAGGATTTGCAGCAGATTTTGAAAAATTATATTCTTTTCGCATTTTGTTTAATCCTTTGATAGTAAGATGCTTCATTTTTTGTAGCCTTGCGGGCAGATATGATGCGAATGACTTCATCACTCTGCCGATAGGCGTGAACAACAACAAGGACTCGCAATTTATAGCTTATTCCCAATAGGATGAATCGATCTTCCAGAGCAGAATGGTCAGGATCGTGAATAATACGCGCAGATTCGTCATAAAAGACCGTTTTGGCCTCTTCGAAGGAAATGCCATGCTTTCTTTTATTGGCTTGGCTTTTTGATTCATCCCATTCAAAATGTAGGCTTGTCATACTTATAATATAATTATAAGATAAATACCAGTCAAGTTCTTTTAGAGCGCAGATACTGACGAGGCACCTAACCATCGGTCGCACCGGATGCAGGGCATCCTGCAGTGGTCGAAGAGAAGTTCGGCGAATTAGTGAAAATATTATTAACGGTTCCTGCCGTGGTTGCCGTGCACCGGTGGGCCGTAGGCGTTAAGCTCCTTTCATGCGACAATGATGTTAATGCTTATCATCATTGGGCAATCTCTTATAGAGACACAACTCAACAAACGTGAAATGCACATTGGATATAGCTAATGAAGATGACTGGAGAAATAGCCGAGACCATGCTGGCTCCCTGTGGAATAGATTGCGGAGTTTGCTATGTGCATCTAAAGAACAAAAAGCCTTTCCAGCCGATGCCTGGTCGGCTGCCGTCGCAATGATTTCTGGATTTCGGAGTTTGGCGAGTCGGAGGGAATGCACGGTTTAAGTCGGCGCGGCTGATGCGCCACCGTTGCCAAATACAGTGACATTGATGGATTAAACACTGCTATTCAGGAACAAGATGAACACGGATATCGAGACTGATAACTTGGTGAAGCGTTACGGCAATGTCACAGCCGTTGACGGTGTCTCTTTGCGCGTTGCCAAAGGCGAAATTTACGCGTTCCTTGGTCTCAATGGTGCGGGAAAGACTACAACCATTCGCCTGCTGCTCGGAATGGCCAAACCGACCTCTGGCGAAGCGCGCGTATTGGGAGCACGAATTCGCATTGGAGAGAGAAAGCAGTGGGATTCAGTCGGTTACCTGGTAGAAACAGCGGATGCGTATCCGGAACTCACGGTGCGCGAGAACCTGGAAACGATGCGGCGTCTTCGTCCCGGCACTGCGCCGCAAGCTGTTGACCGCATCATCGAACGGCTGGACTTGGGCGCTTTTGCAGACAGGTGCGCCGGCACGTTATCGCATGGCAACGCCCAACGCCTTGGACTTGCCAAGGCGTTGTTTCACAATCCCGCACTTGTCATCCTTGACGAACCGGCAAGTGGTCTAGATCCGGCGGGGATTGTTGAAATCCGCAACCTCCTCACCGAACTGGCGCGCGATCAGGGCGTCACCGTCTTCATGTCAAGTCATATCCTCGGCGAAGTGTCGCGGCTTGCTCATCGCATCGGCATCATTCATCACGGACGATTGCTCCAAGAACTCGATATGGAGGAACTTGATCGCAATCGGCGGCGGCGACTTCTCCTTCGCACGACAAATGATACAGCGGCGCGCGCCTTACTCGTTGGCATGGGGTTCTCCACCGACATCACATCAGATGGTACAATCGCGGTTAAAGATTGCATGGCCATCGAACGACCCGATGATATCGCGACGCGACTCGTCAATGCTGGTCACGCACCGACGATGCTGTATGTTGAAGAAGAGAACCTCGAGCATTACTTTCTGCGACTAGTCGGCGTAGAGGAAGGAAACGCAAATTGAATAACCTCGCTCAAGCAACCTGGGTTGAGTTTCGCAAAGCGCGCCGGTCCAAAATGCCTTTGTTCACCGCGCTTGGATTTGCAATGGTTCCGCTGGGCGGCGGTTTCTTTATGATCGTCCTGAAGGATCCCGACATGGCGCGTCGCGTTGGGCTGATCAGCACCAAGGCGCAACTCACGATGGGCGCTGCAGATTGGCCTACCTACCTCCGATTTCTGACGATGGCGATAGGGGCAGGCGGTATTATTCTTTTTGGTCTCGTTGCCGCTTGGGTGTTTGGTCGTGAGTATTCTGATCGCACGGCGAAAGACTTGCTCGCGTTGCCCACCTCACGTTCCGCGATTGTGCTGAGCAAGTGCGTCGTGATCGCGGTGTGGTCAGCCGCATTGACGGTAGTGATCTGTCTCATCACACTCTGCGTTGGCGCAGCGCTTGGTCTGCCGCCAGCAGCGCCGCAAGTTTTTTGGCAAAGCGGGATCACGATAATGGTAGCCGTTTGTTTAACCATCTCGCTTACAACACCGATTGCCTTCGCGGCAAGCGCGTGGCGTGGTTATCTGCCGCCAATTGCAGTAATGATCCTTGCGATGGTCGTGGCACAACTCACGACCGCTGCCGGCTGGGGAGAATACTTTCCCTGGGCCATACCTGCTCTGTACGTCCAGGGTGAAAAACTGGGAGCGATCAGTTATGCAATTGTGGTTCTGACTGGCATTATCGGATTAGCCGGCACAATTCTGTGGTGGGAGCTGGCAGATCAGACGCGCTAAGTGCGCAATTTTGCCCGCCAGGGCAGCGGGCTATCAACCGCATGTACCCAACATTGCTCGTCGTAAAGCGGGTGATGTGCTTCGTCAGGCGATCTATTATTAAATCCATGAGGTACGATGATGAAGACTTTAGTGTTGGGAGCAAGTGGCGCAACAGGGAAATTAGTAGTATCACAATTATTGGAAAGGAATATTTCCGCAAGAATTGTGATACGTGAAAGCGCCTCAATTTCAGACAAAATCACCAAAGACAAAAATATTGAGATTGTGAAAGGTAACATAGACAGCTTTAGTATGGACAAGATTCGAGAACTTTTACTGGATTGCGATTCGGTGGTATGCTGTCTTGGTCATAACATCAGCTTTAGAGGTCTAATTGGGCAACCACAGAAACTGGTCGTTAATGCTGTAAAAAAGATTTCAACGGCAATAGCATCTGATCATACTGCAAAGAAGTTCATTCTGATGAGTACAACAGCCTATACAAACAAGAACCAGGGAGAAAAAAATACGTACGGGGAAAACCTGATATTATCATTATTAGAAATTGTGCTGCCTCCACATAAAGACAATATTCTTGCAGGAGATCATCTTGTAAATGACGTTGGGGCATCCGGGAAGATTGAATGGGTAGCTGTTCGTCCGGATTCACTTTTTGATGAAGAAAGCAAGAGCGAATATGAAATTTATGCAAACAAAATAAAAAGTCCGATTTTCAACCCAGGGAAGACGAGCAGAATCAATGTAGCTTATTTCATGGTTGATTTATTAGAAAATGAGAGTTTATGGGAGATGTGGAAGTACAAGACTCCAGTCATATACAACAAGGAGTGAGTGAACTGTCAACTGCCTCACAATCGCATAAAGCGGACGTTGAAGGGACGCGGGGGAAGTAAGGCAGCCACTGCAGGCATTCGTGGCCGCTCCCCATCAAAGCCGCTTATGCCTGGCGTTAGCTGTTTGTATGTCTATTCAAGAGAGTGTAACGGTATTTAAACTCATGGAGGAAGGAGAAAAAATGAGAAAAATTGCATATCTCTATGTATGTGATACGATGGCAGACTGGGAACCCAGCTATGTCATATCAGAACTCCATTCGGGGCGGTATTTTAAGGATAAAACGTTGAAATATGAAGTAAAGACAGTCAGTTTAACACAAGATCCGATTACCACCATGGGTGGCGTGAAAATACTCCCGGATTTGACGGTTCACCAGTTGTCGGTTCATGAGGCCGGGATATTAATTTTGCCTGGAGGCGATACCTGGCTGGAACCTCTCCATACACCTGTTTTTAACAGCGTGAGAGAATTTTTACACGCCCATATTCCTGTTGCTGCGATTTGTGGGGCAACGATTGGGTTAGCAGCACATGGCTTTCTGAACGATCGTCAACACACCAGCAATGATTGCGAGTATCTCAAAGCAGTCTGTCCATCTTATAAAGGAGAATCCTTCTATCTCCAACAACCTGCGGTCATGGATGGAGACCTGATTACCGCATCAGGGGTAGCACCGCTTGATTTTGCCTATGCCATTTTAAACAAACTTGAGGTATACCGCCCGGAAACTCTTGAAGCATGGTATAAATTATATCAGACGCACGAAGCCACCTATTTTTTTGCCTTGATGGCTTCTTTACCACAGGTCGCATGAAAGAAATGACGACGCGGTGTCTCTGTGCAATAGAAATCGTTGGTGACTTTGTTGATGAGATTCACCAATATGCAATAAGAATTGGCAAGTAATCTCTTGAGAAAAGAGCATAAGCGAATATGTGAAGGAGCGGCAAACGCAGGATGATAAAACAGTCGAGCTAATAATGTGTAGTACAGGTTTGGGAAGGTGGGCGGGACCAGCCGATGGAATGATTTCGCGTTCAGGCTGTGGCCGCTTCCCAAACCGGTGAACACCATCGTTAGCTTATTGGGAAATCAAATACAAACACTTACATACTGGAGCCATTATCTATGAAAGAAGAACGCAAAGCTCAACCTCAGAAATCACCCGTATCAAATAAAATGGCACTTGGTATCGGGTCTGGATTAGCCATAGGAACTGCTTTGGGAGCAGCAATGCACGATATAAATACGGGAATCGCCATCGGACTGGTATTTGGTATTGCAATTGGAATCATGTGGCAAAAAAACGCCAATCAATGAAATCAACTCGTTGCGCGCCGCTGATCGTTAGTCATTTGCCAGGCTAACGGGGGTGAGCCATAGCCCGAAAGGAGCATACGCAATGGTTGCATCATCACTCGATATGACATCCGCACAAAAACGCTGGTCGTATCTCTGGTTGCTCATGGGCACCGGACTGCTGCTCTTTTCCAACGGTCGCTGGATGATCCCCCTGGCCACCTGGCTGGCCTGACATTGTTCCTTTCCATACCTATATGGCATCGTTCCGCGGTATTGAATGCGGCTTCTCGATCGTGCGGGCGACAGGAAACGGCCTCTCCGCCGCTTTCGATTATCAAGGGCGCTCCCTGGCGACAGCTGATTATTTCACTACGAAGCAGGCGATGGTCTCGCACGTGCCAACCCGTGGGGTCAAAACCCTCTACACGATGATCGGCGATCTTTTTGCCTGGCTCAGCATTCTGGGGTTTGTGACCCTCTTGGGGTTGGCCCTGGTTAGGCCGAAGGGATTGGAAGGAAGAGCGCCGCGCTGAAGCTTTAAAAGGCCGCTTGTAGCCTTTGAGGTGGACGATCTCGACGCAGAGATTTCCGGAAATGAGGAGATGTTAATTTGACACCGAAGCCTTCCTCCAAAGGTCCGAAAGACGTGGATGCGTATCTGGCCTTGCAGCCAGAAGCCTTCCGGCGATCCCTTCAGACCCTTCGTGATGCCATACAGGCTGTCGTGCCCGATGCGGAAGAGACCTTTGTGTATGGTGTCCCCGGATTCAAGCTTGACGGGAAGCCGCTTGTTTGCTACGCAGGCTTTAAAAACCACTGCGGCTTCTATCCCATGAGCCCTGCCGTTATCCGGGCTCATTCTTCTGATCTGATAGGCTATGAGGTTTCAGAGGGAACAATACGGTTCCAGCCAGAAACAATGCTTTCTACGACTCTCATAAAGAAGCTCGTCAAGTCTCGTATGGCAGAGATACGAACGGGCAGTTCATAGGATGTGGGGCCTAAACCGGTATTAACCGGATGCCGCTTCCTCGCCCTTGTCCTCACAACCGCGGCACTGGCTATACTCCGCAATAGTGATCCGCTGTCTGCCCGGCATCAAACAGGAGAACTCGATATGTCCACAGAGGAAATCAAGCGAATCGCGCGCCGCTTCTATGAAGAGGTGGTCGGCACTGGAAACATCTCCCTCCTGGATGAATTGATATCTCCAGGGTACGAAGAGGTAATGGATGGCGTCAGGTTCCCTGTCGGGTTGGAAGGTGCAAAGGCCCATGTCGCAGGCGTTCGTCAGACTTACCCTGATCTAAGGATCGCAGTGAACCTGCAAATTGCCGAGGGAGAATGGGTGGCTAGTTGTATCACGGCAACTGGCACGCACATGGGGTCCTGGCTCGGCATAAAGCCCACACGAAAAGCAGTTACCTTCACCGGGGTAAACGTAGACCGAATCAGTGGTGGAAAGATCATTGAGCACGGCGGTGCCGCCAACATGCTTGGGCCTCTACTCGAAATTGGAGCGCTCAAGGTGGTCAGCGAGTAGCTTGCGTGGAGAGGCCGAACAATTCGCTGCAGCGGAAACGCGAAAAGCGCGCCGCCGCTGAGCTCAAGTGTTGGGTATAACATACTAAAACGAAGAGGATTGATGAGATGGAAGATAAAGTTGCCGAAAGGCCAAAATTCAACATTCGAGCGTTAGCATCGGTGGCATTATTGTGCACAGGTGTATGGTTAATCCCTTCCGGTATAGCGCTCCACTTTGCCTCACACCATGGTGCCACCGGGTGGAGCCATCTGTTCATGACCATTCATAATACTGCTTCTTTCCTATTCTTAATTGCTGCTGTTGTTCACGTGATTATGAACTGGAAGGTGCTCTCCCACTATGTAAACGCAAAAGTTGGAGAGTATATGAGGTTCAAGATCGAGCTGTTGATTGCAGTCCTGGGTGTGTCAGCGTTTGTGATGCTGGTGGCGTTTCATGCGTTTCTCGTTCCATAGGTTGAGTTTTGTGCTCGGCAAGTCAACATGAATGTATAGCATGCCCAACCAGGCGCTACAGCCGATCTCGGCCTCTGAGCCACGCCGGTGAGCCGTTAGTCCCGCCCTCGATTCGCTCGGTCGGAATGCGGCGCCTCTTTCTGCAAGCTGGAATGAGAATTTCGACAAAACAAGAAAATAGTTGACTATTCTCGTCTCACACATCGACATGGCAAATATGAGACCTGGTACATGAGGGCGGTTATCTGCGAAACAAACTTGATGCATCAATCAGGGAGTGAATAGTGGAAATTCAAGAAGTTCCGTACACAGAGGCGCCAATAGAGCTTCTATTGGAAGCGGACCCGTCAGTTGACAAAATAAAAGCATACTTGCCAGCTTCAAGATGTTTTGCAGCGATACTTCAAGGCAAACCGGTCGGTGCGTATGTCGTCCAATGTATCGCTCCGGCAGTATATGAATTGATGAGCATTGCAGTTTCACCTGAATATCAGCGAAAAGGTATTGGATCGAAACTGCTCAAGCATGCCGTTAGCACTGTTCATGACATGGGCGCGCGACGTCTCGAGGTAGGAACCGGAACCTTTGGCTATCAGCTTGCCTGGTACCAGCGGGAGGGATTCAGGGTATTCGCTGTAGAGAGGGACTTCTTCCTGGTTAACTATGAAGAGCCGATCTACGAAAACAACATTCAGCTCAAGGATATGCTGAGACTGGCGGTGGATTACTAGATGATGAGTTTTTGCGCTGTCAGCTTTGTTGCCTAATGAGGAGTGTCCCTGCCGGCACGATGCAACGTTTCAGAACGATGGTTCAGTGATCAGTCAATTGAATCACTTTTAAAAATCAATTATCTACCAGGAGAATTAAAACATGCTGCCAGTCGAAGAAAAGAATGATGTAACGCCCGTATGTCCACACTGTGGGAAAGAGCTTGCGAAAGTATGGTGCCACGAGTTGGAGAGCCTGTTCGGCAAAAGATATATTTACTTTTGCCCCGAATGCAGGAAAGTATTAGGCGTATCCCATCGCAAAGGATTTTGGATGGGATAATCAGCCGCCGGGCTGGCGAGTGGTCATCCGTTGACAGGTGCTGGCCGTCGTATATCCATCGGCCCGTTTGAGCGGGCTAATGTCGGAAAGCAAATAGCCTGAACATGAGGAGATTTGACCGCAGGGAGAGGAAAGTCGACATGAATTTGAGTCTTAGAGAGGTCGCGAGGGATGATTTGCCGCTCATTGAGCAGTGGCTGCATGCGGATCATGTACGCAGCACCTGGGGTGATCCCGATGCCAATCTCCTTTTGCTGAGCAAGCCACCGGGCGATGGCGCCTGTCGGGCCATCGTCGAAGTGGAAGGACGTGCCATCGGGGTGGTGATGTGGCAGCACCCCTCGCGTGAGGAACTGGATGCTGCCGGCCTCACAGAGATTCCGACAAGCGTGATTGATATCGACATCATGATCGGTGAGCACTCTGCAGTGGGCAGGGGATTTGGGCCGTGCGCCATACAGCGGGTTGCAGAAGCAGCCTGGTCTGATCCAGGGGTGCCGTTCGTGATGGCGTGCGCTCGAGTGGACAACCTGGCATCGCAGCGCGCCTTCGCCAAAGCGGGTTTTCGTAACATCCGGGAATTCGACGATGTTCCATACGGGCGACATGTGCTTATGGTGTGTGACCGCCCAAAGGGCGCTGAACGCCCAAAAGAGCCGGACCCCCGTTTTTGGGAGATCTTTTTTGAGCTCTACGAAGGCCTGCCCCGTCAAGGTCCCGGCAACCGTACATGCGCCGCCAGAGCTCTTGGCCTTTGCCGCGAGCTGCCGCATTCTCCCGCGATCCTCGACCTGGGATGTGGCGTCGGCGGGCAGACCCTACAGCTCGCTGAAATGACATCGGGTTCCATTGTGGCAATTGATAGCCATGCACCGAGCATCGAACTGCTTCAGGCGGCAATCGCGAAGCGTGGGCTCTCGCCGCGCGTCAGCGCGGTCGTCGGAGATATGGCCCGTCCAAAGCAGCCGATTGAGAGCTTTGATCTCATCTGGTCGGAGGGGGCGCTCTACAACATCGGCCTGCGGAACGCCCTTGAAGTCTGCCACGGATTACTGCGCCCGGGCGGCTACCTTGCGTTTACCGACGCGATCTGGCGCAAACAGAATCCACCTTCTGCAGTCAAAGCCGGCTTCGACCTGGACTATCCCACCATGGGATGGCTGGAAGATGACTTGGCAGCAATCCAAGACCGCGGACTTGAGCTCGTCGGACATTTCACATTGCCTGATGAAGCATGGTGGGACGATTTCTACACTCCCATGCAGGCTCGCATCGCTGAATTGCGCGACAAGTATGCCAATGATATTAAAGCCTCAGCCATTCTGGACCAACTCGCCGAGGAGCCCGAGATGCACAGCCGCTACTCAGAATTCTACGCCTATGAATTCTTCGTAGCGCGCCGCCGCGTCTGAAATCGGGGGACGAATGCTCGACCTCGGCAGCGGGTCAGGGGAGATGCTGTGCATATAGGCGCGAGATCAGCCAAGTTAGAAAGCGAGAAGCCTTATGACAACAAGAACACCACAACGCGACAAACAACAAACCAGGTCGCCATGGCTGCTTCCCGGCCGGCTGCTCATTGCGGCGGTGTTTCTTGCCGGGGCCGTGTTTAACTTTTTTGTCACGCTCCGCGCGCCTGCTGTCGAGCTTGGTCGGCTCATTGACTTGTCCCCGCTGCCGTTCATTCAGGAACTGGCGCGCTGCATAGCGATACCGTACGCCACCATTTTTGTGATTCTCATTATTCTTTTCGAAGTATCCATCGCAACTTCAGTCCTTTTGGGAGTGAGGGTCCGGCGGTGTGCATACATTACATCCCTGCTGTTTTTCCTGGTACTGGCACCGCTAATCGGCTGGTACGCGGTATCCAATCTAATCTGGGCCCTGCCCGCACTGATCCTGCTGCACTACGACAAACCAGAGACCAACCGGCGGGCTGCCTGACTATCAGTCCCACCGGACCCGGTGCAACCGGATATGGTCATAATGGACAACCCGCCCCCACGAAACCAGGTGGCTGCGGAAGATAAAAGTCACCAATAATCAGGAGGAGTTTACAATGAAAGCCGAAAAAAATGTCAACAAATTCGGTTACTGGTCAGCACTTCTGGTGGCAGTATTCAGCATTGCCTACGACATTGGCCAAATTGCCGAGTGGTTTGGTCTGATGGGTTCGGGCGGCGGTCCGGAGCACGACAGCACCTGGTACGGTCTCGTGGTCCTTCTCGTCCCTTCCCTGTTTCTCGGGATTTCCTTCGTAGTCATGATGGGAAGCGTCCATCGTATCGCACCTGCAGAGAGAAAAATATGGAGTCAGACCGGACTGACGTTCGCAATCATGTACGGCACCCTGATCTGCATGAACTACTTTGTTCAGCTGACGCTCGTTGCCCCGGCTCTCTATCGAGGCGAGGTCAGCGAGAGCATCAGGCCTTTTCTGTTCAATGTCTTTAATTCATTTACTTACTCAGTAGACCTCCTCGGCTACAGCTTTATGAGTATCTCCACCCTTTTCGCTGCTTTCATCTTCACTGGACCGGGATTGCAGAAGACGGTGCGATGGTTTCTCCTGGCGAATGGCCTCATCATGCCATTCATCGCATTACAAACTTTCTATCATCCTTTGATATGGGGCGCTTCTTTGTGGGCAGTAACGCTGCCGGGCTCTGCCATCTCCCTTGCTGTTTTATTTAAAAGGCAGCTACGCCATTAGTAAAATGCGTATCGGATAATCCTGAGAACGGATGCAGAAATGACTTTAAACACACTCGACCTGGTCCTGCTGCTGGCGGCTTCACAGGCTGTTTTTCTCGGCATTCTTATCCTGCAAAAATATCCTGGCCTGGTGGCCAACCGCATCCTCGGCATCATGATGCTGCTCTATGCCACCATCCTTGGCCACAATCTGGCGGTTGAACTGGGCTATTTCAACCGTTTTCCGCATCTGCTCCTGGTGCCCCTCGGATTCACTCTGTTGGCCGCCCCGCTGCACTATTTCTACGCCAGATTTCTGACTCATCCTGATTCCCGCTTTGGGCGCAAGGATTGGCTCCATGCCCTCCCGGCTCTCCTCTACTGGCTCGCTATTTCACCCGATTTCGCGGTCTCTGCGCAGGATTTGAATGCCCGGCTCAGCGTCGCAGCCGAGACCATATCGCCGAGATTTATATTATTCAATCTGCTTCTCGTCCTGCAAGCCATGATCTACCTTGGATTGACGCTGGTTTTGATCAGAAAATTTCACCAGCGCTTGCGGCTCATGTTTTCCTCTCTTGAAAGGCTGAAGCTGACCTGGTTGCAGCAGATGACATTCCTGCTCATCGCCGCCTGGCTGATCTTTGCGATGGAAGAGTTCCTGCTGATGCTGGGCATCAATCTGACCAGTTTTGACCTGTCCAGTCTCCTGATCGGCGTTTATATCTATCTCATGGGGTATATGGCGCTGCTCAAATCGGAAATTTTCAGCCAGCCCGCCCTGGCCGGGCCCATGCATCTGCTTGAAGCCATGGACACAGAAGAAGCCATGGAAAAGTCCAATCGCTATGAAAAATCCGGCCTGAGTCCGGAAAGGGCTCAGGCCTTGACGAGCGCACTGGTCGAGGTAATGGACCAAAAAAAGCCTTTCACCAACAATGAACTCACCCTGGCCGATCTGGCGGAGGTTGTGCAAGTTACACCCCATAACCTGTCGGAGGTCCTCAACATTCATCTGCAGCAAAATTTTTACGATTTCATCAACCAATATCGTATTGAAAAAGCCAAACGGGATCTGGCCGATCCCGCCAAACATCATCTGAAAATTCTCGCCATTGCCTATGATGCGGGATTCAACTCCAAAACCGCCTTCAACACCCTTTTCAAGCAATCCGCCGGCATGACGCCTTCCGAATACCGCGCCCGATTTCTCCCCCGCGCTATCTGAAAAGAGGTTCCATCCCGATGGCGCACACCTCAATACCCGTTCGTCCCAACGGGCATGAACGATTCACAGGAAATAATTCTGTATTTTATTCCTGTCGAATTGATTCTGATCCCTGCGCCCCAGGGTCTCCCTGGCGCGGAATTTTTGAGGAGGAAAAATGAGAAAGGCAGCACTTGTCCTGTTGATAATGCTCACGATACCAGCGGCAGGGCAAGACCACATCAATCCCGGAACTATCCAGGGTCTGGTCATCGACCGGGAGAGCCAAACCCCGCTCGCCGGCGCCAACATCATCGTAAAGAACACCCTTCTTGGCGGTGTCAGCGACATCGCAGGCCGGTTCAGGATTCCCGAGGTGCCGGTCGGCGCCTATATCCTGGAGTGCCGTTACCTCGGCTACGAACCCCAGGTTGTGACCGATATTGTCGTGCGGCCGCAGCGCCGGACCGAACTCACCATCTCGATGAAAGCAGCCTCGCTCACCGTCGCCGATGTGACCGTCCAGGCGGGCTACTTTCCCGCTGAAGAAGAGCACCCCCTCAGTCTGGCCTCTTTCTCGTTCGAGGAAATCCGCCGCGCCCCAGGAGCCGGCGGCGACATCAGCCGCATCCTCCAGAGCCTGCCGAGTCTGGCGAAGGTCAACGACCAGTCCAACGGCCTCATCGTCCGCGGCGGCAGTCCCCTGGAAAATGCCTTCTACATCGACCACATCCAGGTGCCCAATATCAATCACTTTCCGGTGCAGGGCGCCTCGAGCGGTCCCATTGGCATAGTGCAGGTCGATTTCATCGAGGAGGCTCGCTTCCACGCCGGCGGCTTCTCATCCGAGTTCGGCGACCGCCTCTCCTCAGTCCTCGACATCAGCTTTCGCGACGGCAACCACCAGGAGATGGATGCGCAGCTGGATTTGAGCTTTGTCGGCTTCGGCGGCGCCATCGAAGGTCCGCTGGCCAAAGGAAAAGGCTCATGGCTGTTCGCTGCCCGGCGCAGCTACCTCGATCTGGTGGTGAAGAGCTTTGATGTGGGCACATCGGCTACACCATGGTGGGGTGATTATCAGGGCAAAATCGTCTGGGATATCTCGCCGAACCACCGCTTAAGCGGACTTGTTCTCCTCGCCGACGACCACAACGATCCCGATCATCAGGCCGCCATCGATAATAAAATGCTCTATTACGGCAAGCAGGATTTGTCTCAGGGCACGGCGGGGTTGAGCTGGCGTGCCTTGTGGGGGAAACACGGCTACTCGCGCACCGTGCTTTCCGGCACGCGTTCCCGCTTTAAAGAAAACATGTTCAGCACCAACAGCGGCAACCCCTTTTTTCGCAACCGCTCGAACGAGGACGCTTTTACCCTGAATCACAGCACATATCTGCGCCTGAGCGAGCACCGTTCCCTGCATTTAGGCATCCAGGCCCATCGCCTCGACAGCCGCTACGACAACCAGTATGCGGCAGTTGTGAATCCGCTCGGCGACGCTTCAGCCAAACTGACCGTAGCCAACAGCTTGACAGGTCACAAAATCGGGGTCTTTGTGAATTATGTGACCACGCCATGGCCGCATTGGAGTGCTACCATGGGGCTGCGCAGCGATTATTTCACCATCAACCGCAAGCAGTGCTGGTCGCCGCGCGCAGCCTTGTCCTGGCAGATCGATCCGCTGACCCGTATCAGCGCGTCCGCGGGCCTCTATCGGCAGAACCTGCCCATGCTGCTCCTGGCGCAGACAGCGGAGAACCGCTCCTTGCTGGATCCATGCGCCATACACTATGTCCTGGGCCTGGAGCGGCTGCTCACCGCAACCACCCGCGCTACTGTGGAATTATATCAAAAGGATTACAGCTCTTTCCCCATGGATCCAGGCCAGCCAGGACTCTTTGTGGTTGATGAGCTGTTTTATGGCAATGGATTTTTTGCGGCGCACCAGGCCCTCACCAGTGCGGGGGAGGCGCGCAGCCGCGGCATGGAAGCGATGATCCAGAAAAAACTCGCGACAAACATCTATGGCCTGGCCAGCGCTGCTTATTTCCACACACGATACCGTGATGAGGCAGGAAGGTGGCGGGATCGTGTTTTCGATAATCGTTTTATTTTTTCTGTGGAGGGAGGCTATAAACCGGCGCATGCTCTTGAGGTGAGCGCACGCTGGATTTATGCCGGCGGGGCGCCCTATACGCCGGTGGATGCAGCCGCCTCTGTGGCGGCCGGGGAAACGGTCCTGGACGCGGGACGGATCAATGGCGCCCGTTATCCGGCCTATCATTCCCTGAACTTGCGCATCGACCGCCGTTTCACTTTTTCACGCTCCAACCTCGTCGCCTATCTGAGTGTCTGGAATGCCTACAATCGTAAAAACGTCGCTGCCTACTTCTGGAATGAGGCTGAGAAAAAGATCGATATCATCTATCAATACACAGCGCTGCCGATCATCGGACTGGAGTATGAGTTTTAATTTCATCCACGCCACGGTCTCATCCATTCAAGGTTTCAAACCGCCTCGGTGGGAGGAGACGATGCGGGTGCTGCTGACCATCACCATTGTGTAATGTCGAGCGGGAATTCCGGGCGAGATCCGGCTGCTCTATCTACTCCCTTACACGCGCTCAGCCCGCGCAGGGGTAAAATCGCCGCCGCTGTTTGGCAGCTCTCCAAAATTAACTTGGCCGCATACCAATAAAAAGCTATATTTGGATAGAGAATTGTCAGCCTGGTTGGTTGCTGCACCCTGAAAGGAAATTCATTGTGATTAAAAAAATAAAATTTGGAATCGCAGCAGGCTCAGTCTGCATTCTGGTCATCCTGATTAATTGCCTGCTCTTCGGCAAGCTCTTCCCCTACTCCCCTGTTATCGTCGGTTTTTCCAGGCATGAATTAGCCAGCACAGTTGTATATATTCAGCGCGGCGCTGATACCCCTGACCTCAGCAGAATTGACGGGTTAATCCCTGATGTTGAGAATTTTCACAAGTGGAAGTTCCTGAGCAAACCGAGAATATTCATATTCAAGGACAAAAAGAGCTACTACCGGCGATCAATGTCCAGGGCACGTTTCTGTGCCTATTACAACGGCGACATTGTCATATCTCCATGGGCATTACAGGAAGCTGAAAAAGGTGAAATATCGCTGGAAATATATCTCACCCATGAATTGTCGCACTCCCTTATTCACCAGCATTCCGGAATGATCAGAGCCCTTCACTACCCTGCCTGGCTGCTTGAAGGCATCGCCATGTACAGCGCCGATCAAATGGGGACATCCTGGTATCCGTCAAAAGAACAAACCTGTGATTACATCCGCCAGGGCAATTTTATGCCTCCTGAATATTTCAAGACCGGCAAAGAAGACCGGATCCATCTTGATGTCGAATACAGAACAACATTCATCTATTCCGAATTTGCCTGCATCGTTGACTATCTTGTTGAAAAATATGGCATGGACAGGTTCCTCTCCTATGTAAAGGAACTCACAGCCAGCAGCAACCATGACCAGGTATTCAAAAAGACTTTTGATATCGAATTCAGTGATTGTATTCAGGATTTCAGGGAATCGGCAATTCAGGGGCAGCAAGCTCGGAAGCAATCCAGCCATCCTGATGACGCGCAGCAGAGCCGATCCGAATTATTCATCCAGTAAAACGCCTGTCATGTCGGCGATTGATAGCGATCAATAACTACGCCAGCCGGTTATTGGCCATGCATGAAAAAACTCGAAATGTTTTCTTTGTTTTCCTGGGCGTTATTGGGCTCTTGCTCAAGAGACATTATGGCGGGCCTTGCCAGGAGATTATTTTCAGCTACGGCGGCAACATCAGTGCTTCTTTCGCGACCTATTTTGTGGTCTCGAATCTCCGCCTGCAAATGAAATTCAGAAGCCTGCTGACAGCCGCTATGGCGCTCACGATAGTGGAACTCTTCGAGATCTCGAACGGATTCGGTCTGATGACCAATACTTATGACCCATTCGACCTGGTAGCGAATGCTGCAGGGATATTGCTCGCCTGGATGGTTGGTGCACTGACGGATGGATTTATCAAGCGCAGAATGAACAGAGGTTGAAGAACTACCCCACACAGAGATGCCAGTTGGATGACATCGGCCTGCCTGTGTGTTTTTGAAAACCCGTCAACCGCTCCTTTTACCTGGAGAAAAATTTATGCCCCAACATCCGGTTTACTCGATGAAATTTGCAAAGATATATCCACTCTACGTTGCGAAAGCGGGACGCAAGAATCGAACGAAAGAAGAAGTCGACCAGATCATCTTCTGGCTGACGGGTTACGACCAGGCCGGACTGGAGCGGCAAATCGATCTGGAAAACGATATACAGACTTTTTTTGCGGAAGCCCCGGCCATCCATCCGAACAGTTCGCTCATCACGGGTGTGGTCTGCGGCGTTCGTGTAGAGGATATAACCGACCCGCTGATGCAGAAAATCCGCCACCTGGACAAGCTGATCGATGAACTCGCCAAGGGAAAGGCGATGGATAAGATTCTGCGTCAATAGCTCGTTGGCCATGAGGAGACTATGTGACATCTTTCGATGAAATACGCTTGTTGCTGTTCATCGCAGCGAGTGCAGGGATTGCAGCCCTTTCATGGAGGACGATGCGCAATATCCGTTCCCATGGTTTCTTCCGTTTCTTCGCATGGGAGGCTATCGTCGCTCTCTTGCTCTGGAACCTGCCGTACTGGTTCACTGCACCTTTCTCCGCCCGCCAGTCGCTCTCCTGGCTGATCCTGTTCGGATCGCTCTACCTGCTCTGGCAGGGAGCAGCCCAACTGCTCAGGGCGAAACGATCCGGCAGCCGCAACGAGAGCGAGTTGTATGCCTTCGAGCGCACTTCAGAACTCGTCACCTCGGGAATTTACCGCTACATCCGCCACCCGCTCTATACCTCCCTGCTTTATTTTACCTGGGGAGCATTTCTCAAGGATATTTCGTGGGTTTCGTTCATTCTGGGGCTTGCAGCCAGCGCGAGCCTCGTGGCTGCAGCCAAGGCGGACGAAAAGGAGTGCATCCAATACTTTGGTGACCCCTACCGGCAATACATGAAATACACGAAAAGGTTCATCCCGTTCCTGTTTTAGCTCAGATTGCCTTGCGCAACGGCGGGCACCATCACGATAACGAACCAGGCACACGCATATGTCCAAACTCTGTCCCAAACTCATTCTCGAAGGCACGCGGCTAACCCTAAAAACCGACATCGCCTTTGCGCTCAATGAGCACCCCCGCATTGTCGGTCCACGCAAGTACCGCTATCACTCTCCACTCATCTCGGCCGAGTGGTGCGCGTTCACCAACTTCCCCTGGGGTCGTGGCCTCATCAACTTCGAACCGTACGAAGAAGGTTTAGCCCTGCAAACCTACCAGGTTTGGGTACAACTGTTTGAACTGCAACGCTATTATTCCTGGATTATTGACAGGTTTCATATCTCCACCCAGATGTATCAACTTCGCTACCATGAGAAATACTACGACTTTTACTGGCTCGAAGAGCGGCTGCTGGCGCTTGGATTTCGATTAATTTTCTGCACGCGGACTCCGGCATCCTTCGAAACGGCCAGAACAGAGCGGCTCAGGATATCCGGCAATCCGAGGCAATATGATGACCTGCAAACCTTTGTCGATGAACAGGAACTCTTGCGCAACCTGATCAGCAAGTCAGCTCTGCCCATACTGGAGATAGATATTTCTGACAGCGATGTGGCTCGCGCAGTCGAGAGAATAGCCGATTGGCTGGAGGAGACAGGAGGGCTCTATATGCAAAACTAGGCAAGTCATGTCTGTATCGGGGCAGTGTAGCACCACCGCATACTGCATACCGGCGCCCATCTCAACCCCCTGCTTCCGGTATACCAAGGGTGGTGAATTTTGTTGATGCCAGTGCTTACCGCATAGATTGTGATCCTTCTCGCTTACCTTAATTTCACCGACTTTTTATTCCCTGAAATCAGGCTCAAAAAATACCCACTGAATATCCGCATTTGCCTTTCTCAGCACCACTTCGCACCGGTTGATATTTTTAATCAACTCATCCACGGTTCCGACCGGCTTCATCCTGGCTTTCACCGCCACCATGATCTGCGGGCCCAGCTGCAGGGTGATCAGATTGAGGATGCGCTCGATTTCCGGCATGGCGGAGAGCATCCCTTCGATGCGGGCGTGGGTTTCCTCATCGGTGCTCTGCCCGATCAGCAGGCTCTTGACCTTCGCTCCGAGCGAAAAGGAGATGATAATGAGCAAAACGCCGATGCCGATGCTGCCGATGGCGTCGAAGACGGGATTGCCGGTGACGACAGCAAGAATGATCGCGAGCAGGGCGAAGCCCAGGCCCGCCAGGGCGGCGGTGTCTTCGCCCAGGACCACCACCAGCTCGCTCTGCCGGCTCTTTTTAGCCCAAATCCACAGGCTGACCTTGTGCCGCAGCTTGTTGATCTGTCTGATGCAGCCGGTGAGCGAGGCGGCCTCGAAGAGGATGCTCACGGAAAGGACCGCGATGGCGATCATCGGACTCTTCAGTCCTTCGTGAGAGTTGAGCTTGTGCACTCCCTCATAGATCGAAAAGAGGCCGCCCATGCTGAAGAGAATGAGGGCGACGATGAAGGACCAGAAGTAGATCTCCTTGCCGTAGCCGAGGGGATGTTCCGGGTCGCGCTTTCGCTTCGCCGCCTTGAGGCCCCAGAAGAGCAGCCCCTGGTTGCCGCAATCGGCGTAGGAGTGGACCGCTTCGGCAAGCATGGCCCCCGAGCCGGTGAGCACGGCGGCGACGGTTTTGGTGATGGCAATGCCGAGGTTGGCCAGCAAGGCAAAAAGGATTGATTTGACCGAGGCGTCTTGATGTGACATTTGGGATTTATCCGCATTAAAGTGGGCAGGCTGATTGCGGCGGCAATATAGCCAACCCGGCCGTGAAATTCAAGTATATTCTCGCAGCACCCGGTCGACCTAATCCGGCCGCATCCGGCAGTTTTCGTCCTCGAATTCAATCTCGATGGTGGTATGTTCGAGGTCTGCGTGCTCGACCAGCCTTAGTGCGGCTTTCTTGACGCGAATGAGGTGCGCACGGGAGGCCGTGGCAGGAACAACGAGGTGGGTCGTGAGCACATTATGCTCCCCGTCCAGCGACCAGGCATGGGTATGATGGGTCGAGAGCACCCCCTCGATGGCGCCGAGCGCATGATCGAGTGCCGCCAGATCGAGTTCGGGGGGCGCCGCCTGCAGAAAGATCGCCAGGGTTTTGTGGAGGTTGCGTACCACATTGTAGAGCACATAACAGGTGATGAGCATGGAGAGCAGTGGGTCGAGGATATGGAGGTCGGAGATGAGCAGCGCAACGCTGACGACCAGGACGGCGACCCAGCCAAGCACATCCTCGAGCAGGTGCCAGACGATCATCTGTTCATTGAGGGACTTGCCATTGCGCATGCGGAGCACGGCTGCGCCATTGACGAGGATTCCCAGAATGGCAAGGGCGAGCATACCGCCGGGATGGGCGGGCTCCGGCGCGAACAGGCGGGGGATAGCGCGGGAGAGAATGAAAACAGAGCCCACGAGCAGTACGATGGCGTTCACCAGTGCGGCCAGCAGCGACAAACGCCTGAATCCATAGGAATAGGAGCCATGGCCGGGCCTGCGCGCACGGCTCTCCATGAACCATGAA
>Ga0302250_1000464_pt1 | contig 39566 bp, 58 predicted proteins | sample AAG_RA_Asp_MG_FD_193536 | JGI IMG/M metagenome (GOLD analysis project Ga0302250, IMG submission 193536) | Enriched activated sludge microbial communities from anaerobic digester in WTTP, New Holstein, Wisconsin, United States - AAG_RA_Asp | ecosystem: Engineered > Bioreactor > Anaerobic >...
GGGAGCGGATCCCTCTCCCCGCCTGCCGGACTGCTTGCTTTTTCTTGTGGAATCGGACGCGCGGGCACCCTCCTGGCCGGCGTCGCGAAGCGGCAGACCTCGCCGTCCCCGAGCCGTCACACACCGTGACAGACGATGAGATAAATAAAAGGGAACGGGTGAGATAAATGCGGGAAGAGGTAAAACTTAATGGGAAGAAGCGGAATAGGAATTACAAAAAGATTGCAACAGTAGAAATATAAAATGGCCGCGCAAAAAAGCTCTTCGAAATTAACGAGACCTTTCGAGTGCTATACTGAATCCACGGGCGCGACACGGTGAAAATCTCCCGGCCGTAGCACGGCAGTGATGCCGGAGCGCCATGTGGGGTTTCCGCGAAAGCGGGTGGGAGGCCCCACCGCCCGCCTCTCCTACTTCTTCCTCAACAGCCGCTGGATTTCACGCTGACGTTTCGCATCGTCGCTCGACAGGCGACGGAAACTCGTCAGAAAAAGCGCTTTCCCGGACGCGGTCGCTTTCACTACGCTGACGTAGCCGCCTTCCTCAAGAAGGAAGACCATCGAGCCGCCGGCTTCATGGATTCCCAGTCCGCGATCAACGGTGTCCTGAACCAAGCTGTACTCCGATGCCTGCAATTCGGGATGTACGCGCTGTTGCTTGAGCATTGTCTCCGATGACAGACGGACAACGTCGGTTGAAGCACCGAGCGCCTCGATGTATTTCTGCGGCAGAACCGCGACAGGGAACGCGCCAACCGGATTTGCCGCCCAGGCGGCAAATGCTTCGCCAGTGACGGCGCGAACTGCTGTTGATTTGAGTTCGGGCGAAACCTGTTCAATCCGCTCGGCGAGGTGCTTCACCAATGAAGCACGGCGGCCCCCAGGTGAATAGTGAAATGCAGGATCAACACCGACAGGAACGCGGCTCGTCTCGCCGGACCGCTTGTTCAGGTAATCGACGTATCTCTCCTGCGGAGCCTTCCCGATCTTCGCCCCCATACGATCGACCTGCCGCCGGCTCATCTGAACGACGCGGCACTTGCATCCCCATGCCTTGACCGGATAGTGAGATTGCCACCACGGATCATCCGCGGGCAGCACCATGCCATCCCACGCCGCATGCTCCTTGCGTTCATGGACACTCGGCGTGTGGTCGTACATTAAGAAAGGAAGCGCCTCCTTCGAGGCCTGAATTCGATCCCACTGCCCCTCCGCATGCGCCGTGCGCAGGTTGGTGTCGTAGATCACCTTCAAGCGGCGCGTCGAGCCGAGCTGAACCTCTTTCGTCTCGCCGGTCTTCGGGTCCGTCATCATGGCGCGCCCCCACCATCCGCGCCTGACCAGATTAGGCATCAGCGTCTCGCGAAAATCGGCAAACGGAAGCCCTAGTTCGAGGGCCGCATCGATTTGTTCGCGGATATCCCGCAGCAGGTCCATCTGCATGGCCTTGGCGACGGTAAAAGCCGCCTGATGTTCTGCCTGCCAGACGTCCCGATAGTCGAAACCGATCTTGAAGCCCTTCTGGCGAAAGAAATCAACCGCTTTTTCTGGCGGCAGCGCTTTCAGGCGGATGCGCATAATCAGTTGTCGCCGGCCTGACCGAAGACACGAGCAGCAAACATCGCCTTGGCCATGACTTCTGTCAGTTCGGCCGTATCCATCTGTTCGATCGCTTCCGGCAGGCGACGCTGGAATTCTTCATAGCTCCCGCATTCATTCATCAACCGTTCGATCGGGGATACCAATGGGTCAGAAACACGCTCCCATTCCGACGCCAAATCATCGGAGAAAACGTCGAATTCATCGTCGGTACCGTTTTCTGCCTTCAGCACAGCACGCGCCTCAGCCTGTGCTGGCGCGGTGTCTTTGCGAAGCGCTGGCGGAATCGTCATTTCCGGCTTTGGAACGGCCAGGACGTCTTCTTGCTCATCCGGTTCAGGAATACGCAACTTGTCCTGTGCCCACGGGCGCGGGATCTTTATTCCGACACCGACCAGTTTCGGCAAAGCATCCGCGTAAAGGCTTAAATCTTCCACCTCACGGGTGTCAAACACCAACCGAGGAAGGCGACGCGGATCAGGAACCCCCTTATTGATTGCCAGAATGGGAAAAACCAGATCGCGCGTCAGGGTCGCCCCGAGCTGCGCGGCATCGGACACCAGCAAATCATGGCGCACCTCGTTATGCACGTTCCCGAGCGCATTGGTGCTGCTCTTTCCATCACTCTGGCTGGTGAGCGTACCGCCAAGAATGGCTTTGCTCTGGGTGCGTTCGCACCAGGAGATCATCGCCTCGAACGGATCGTGCTGCCCCTTCGCGGCCTCCTCGAACTCGATGCTCATCCCCTCCGGAATGATTCCTGCCGCGTTATGGCCGATCCCGGCAACGGCGCGCAACAGCGTCGCTTTCTCCTGATCGCTCGCGCCCGGTGGATACTTCCCGAGCCGCAGCGGCAAGCCGTAGATTTCCAGGAACTCTGCCAGATCACGGACAGAGTAGTTCTTGAACAGATACGGCCAGGCCAGGATACGGTGCAGCCCTGAGCGCGCCAAATAGCCGCTCTTCGCCCGATGGACATGCAGCACCCAGCCGAACGGACGCAACGCTTCGCCTTCCGGCGTGAAGTTTCGCACCCGCAACTCATTGCGATTCGTCTGATTCAACTGGAACCAGCTTTGCGGCCGGTGGATGATCGCCTTCGGCAGCCTGTCCCGACCGACCAGTTGCCAGCCGTCGATTTCCAGCGCGGCGAAACCATGACCAATGGCATCGAGTGCATCCAGCATCACGTCTTCGAAACTCGGAATGTCCAGCAGCACCTCACGCACGTAGGCCGCCGCCTCTTCCTCCTGCTTGCTCGCATTGCGCGGCGGAACCACGTCCCAGTCCAGGGTCAGCAGCGCCCGCTTGCGCTTGCTCATCTCGGCGAAGATGTGCCCGTCCTTTTCCTCCATGTCCAGGAAGAGATCGTGTTGCGCCGTGATATCGCCCTGTTCGGCATCTTCAAGAATCCGCGCCAGGCGTGCCGGTGTCAGGCCACGCGACGGATGTGTCGCGAACTCCTGGGACAGATGTCCGAGGCGAGCCGTTTGCGGCTCCGAGAGGACGGCGCGTTCGATCGGCCGGCCGAATTGATCAAGAATCTGCGCCATGATTGCTCCTACCAGGCCCCCGATGTTTCAGAGGCCGTAACGTCTTTGTCTTGAAAAGCGCCGTCCCAGCGCTCTGCACGAGAGGGAGCGCCGGTGTATTCGATCGGCGCCCGCGGACTGGAAGCCGCGTGAATAGCCAGCGCCAGCCCCCAGAATTCGTCGGCGTGGCCGTCCTGAGTCCGCTCTGCCGTAAAACGGATGTTTCCCGCACTGGTCGTCTGTTTCGTCACGGAACGCAGGCCGGCGCGGATTTTCGGGTCATACGGGATACGCACCTTCCGGTCTTCCATCTTGCTGCGCACCGGATAGGCCAACTCCTCCTTGACCTTGGGCGTGAAGGTCACCGCCTCAACGCGGTAGGTGCCGAACTTATCCTGCGCGTCGTCAGCCCAGCCAATACCAAGCCCCGTTGCATCGATACACGTCCGATCGCTCTCCGCGATCATCGGATAGAGAATCTTCTCCTGGTCGGACTTCCGCATGTTCTGCAGACGCTCCACCCGCCGAGTCAGCAACAGGCCGCCGATGTCCTCAACCTGCCACGCGACCGTCAAATCCTTCTTGCGGCCGATATCGATGCCGGTATAAAGACGGCCACGCGTCAGAGGATCGCGCCCCTGCCAGTTCGTGCCACTTCCGTACTCACACGCCGCGATCAGGTCATATTCCAGGAAGGCCGTGTCGTCGTCGGCCGGGTTGCACATGTACTCCTGCTGGAACGACTCCTCGTCGGCGCAACCGCTGCGGACGAAATCGAAGTAGGCTGCTTCATCCATCGCCTGGCGCTGATCGCCTGCCGGCAACATCTGCTGCAGCTTGAATAGAAAGCCCTGATCCAGCGCGTCCTGCAGCGTCACGCGGTGCAGGCTGATGTTCTTCGGATTGCCCTTTTCCCGAACCTCACGGATCAGTTCATTGAAGAAATTGTGCGAGCCGCGGTGCGTGGAGATCACTTCCAGATTGCCACCCCACGTAATCCCGGGATAAGCAATCGACCAGAGCTTGCGCGGATCGGGATGCAGCGCGAACTCGTCGAGCACGCGCCCGCCGCGCTTTCCGGCCTGCGCATCCGGATTGCTGCTCATGCTGTGAATGCGCTTGCCGGAAGCGAACTCCAGCACATACGCCGTCAGCTTCGCCTTCGGGTCCAGCACCACTTCGCCAAGGTCATTGGCCGCCATGCCCATGATCTTCGCCCACATCTTGCAGTCTTCGATGAACAGGCGCGCCTGCAGGTCATCACGGCTGCTCACCCACTGATCGTTTCGCGCCCCCTGGGCCGCGGTGCGCTCATCGCATTTGTAGGCGGACGACCACGACAGGCCGATCTGCCGTGCTTTCTCCATCAGCTTGAGAATCGAATCGTCGGTAATCCACGCCGACTGATACGGCAAGAAAATCGCCTCGATATCGCGCGGGATGCACTTTGCGTTGCCCTTGAACTTCATCACGTGATCCCAAGCGCTTCGCGGATCGCCGCCCGGGTCTCGGCCGTCACGCCGCCTTTCTTCTGCAACGCATCCAGCTTCTTCGCCTGCTCGGCGAGCAGCTGCTTGCGCGTCTCCTCCTGGACTTCCAGACGGAACTTCTTCTGATTAACCGAGGCACGGGCCAGCGTTGCGATGTTTTTCGCCGCCGCGGAAAGTAGACCCAGCCGATCCTCCGGCTTGATATCTTCTTCGCCGGCCTCCTGCAGATTGATGATCGACTCGAATAACTCGGTCTGAACCAGCGCAATGACCGCCTCGGAGCGCGCATCCTGATCGTCCGCGGCGCCATCCGTGAGGATCCGGGCCGCTTCCGTGCTCGCCTTGATGGCCGCAAAGCGCCGTTCGATCTTCTGCCCATAGCGGTGAATGGCGCTTTTGCTGATCGAATAGCCGCGCTCGGCCAGCATCTCCTCAAGCTGGTGATATCCGCTGAAGTTCGAATCCGTCAACGCGCGCTCAAGCCAGTGCCTGACTTCGACCGGAAGGCTCTCGATGTGGGAACGACGCGGCATCTCAGTTTGCCCAGTACTTGACGGGCCGGGAGATTCCCGGATGGCACTCGACGGTGTATTCGGCGATGTCGACCCCGTGCCGCGTCAAGTCTCCCCACCAGCGCCCGGAAGGTTCCTTGCGCAGATTGACCAGACTGCGATCCGCCAGGTAATCCAGCTCGCGGCGAACTTCCAGCGGCGTCGCGTCCGGATAGATCGCCCGCATGGTCTCCTGTACCACCTCCTCGCAAACCTCCTGCGGACGCGCGTTGTAGAGTGCGAGGATCAGGTACCAACGCAGGCTCTCGCGACGTACTTTCGCTTGATCAATGGTCACGGATGCATTCCTTTCAGCTGAAGGTTCTCGATTTTCAGGGCCACGGCATCAAGCTTGGCCTCGATGATCGTCTGGTTACGCACGTAGTCTTCGCGTCGCACGTACTGCACGGGCAACTCGGCTTTCCAGTTCAAAAAATCGCGCTCCAGGGAGATCACCTGCGCCGATGTCTTGCGCTCGTCGATGATGTGCTGGTTCAGCGCCTCGCGCAGGGTTCTCGCGCCAGCTTCACGCGCCTCGTCCTGAGCCTTGAAGCGCTCGCCGAGGCGTCGCTCGAACTGAACAAGCAGCACCTTCCCGAAAACGCCGACACAGCTGAAAAACGCCAGCAGCAGGGTAATCAGCTGCCACACCTCGATTTGAATCGTCATCAGGACTCCCTGACCGGAAGAACACCGGCCAATTTCAACACCCGTTCTTCCGAAGTCGAGGCCAGGCAGGCAATCAGATAAGTCGCGCCTTCGACGCCTCCCTGAAGCCGCTGCAGCACGCGCCCACCCAACACAGTCTGCGTTGAGAGAATCGCTTCAGGGCTCCCGTCACTACCGCCTTTCAGGGTGACGTTCATCACCGCAGACACAATCGTTTCGCCGGCAACAAGCCCTTTGCGAAAATCGAACGTCGCCCAGATCTTCTCTTCAGGTGCCTTTTGCGGCCACATCTCGGGTTTCATAGCGTGGCCTCCCATTTTCTACCGACAGACGCCACAAGAAACTCGCGGGGTTCGGCCACAGCCCGCCACTCACGGGACGCGATAAGAGATTGAAAGCGATCATCCAGAACAGGACGCACGGTAGTTCCTGCCAGGATTCCCGATGCGGACGCGCTGGATTTTGCGTCACCTGCCAGATAAATCTGCTCTGACAGCACGCCCGTTGCGATCGCCTCAGCCAGCGCCGCGCCCGTCAATTGAATCTGCGTCGTCAGGATGCCGCTCACGCCGGCCTGCGCCGCGGCGGATCCGGACAGGCGGATGCTGGTGGTCAGCGTGGCGACGGCGGCAGCTTCGGCTTTGGCGTCGCCGGCGAGGCCGCTGCTTTCACCGGCCAGTGCGCCGGTGGCGGTGGCCTGCCCCTGGGCATTGCCGGCCAGCAGGATGGCACTGGTCAGCCCGGCGGAGGCGGCGGCCTGGGCGAGTGCATTGCCGTCGAGGCGGATCTGGGCGGTGAGGCTTCCGGCGGCAACGGCCTGGGCGACCGCGGCGCCGGAGAGCGGGATGCCGGTGAGCAGCTCGCCCGCGGCCGAGACGACGGACACCGCAGCGCCGGCAAGCGGGATCTGGGTCGTGAGCGTGCCGGTGGCCGTGGCCACGGACAGCGCGGCGCCGTCGAGGGTAGCGGCGAGGGTGAGATTGCCGGTTGCGCTGGCTTGCGCCTGGGCGTGGCCTTCGAGGGTGGCGGCGGCGGGGGCGCCGAGGTCAATGTAAGTGATGCGACGGCGGGGTTTGAAGATTTGCCAAGGGTTTTCCGACAACGACCTTGGCTCACCATCCGTAACCACTCCGATTCCGTACACGTAGCCCTTGAATCCAGAGTGGACACCGTTTCCCTCTCCCCCGATTGTCAATGGCAGGGATACATTGGGGACCAAGGAAGCCCCTAACTCAGGCATCGTCCACGCCGTTTCAGCGACGTACTTGCCGTCTTTGTAGCAGACCAATTTGTCACGCTGTACGTCAATCGCAATTACCGTGTCTTTGTCTGACACGACATTCGCTGCAATCGTCCATGTTTGCATCGCCCCGGAGCCGTCGTTGTAATTGACAACGACGGACGTACCACTGCGTCCGATTTTGAAAGCCCCGGCATATCCCGAAGTTGTTGCAACTGCGGCATACCGGGAGAAAAAGCACCCGTCCGCAGTGGTGGGTCGGATAGCAAAAACAAAGGTGGACGGGGTGCAGAAATGAACGCCGGCCCGGTGGCCGAGGTTGGATGCAAGAAGCCCTGCGGCAGCATGCGCCGTCAAATCAGCGCACAGGTGCGTCTTCGCCCGTTTATATGCGAAAAGACTGCCATGCCGCTGGGTCAGCGCAGTGCCGACAATCTGCTCCTTTGCCCATACGGCCGGGTTAAAGGCGAACAGAACACCTTGGCTTCCGCCGGTTTCCGACGGCGGCTGCCGCGTCCACACTCGCCGTTGAGGAACGATCACAGGCATGGATCAGGCCGCCGGCGCCACGGTAAATGGCGTCACCTTGAGCGTCCAACCCGCCGAGAGCGTCTGTCCGGTGCCGTTATTGTGGATGTAATAGTCGGCGATCCACGGCACGTCCTGGGCGATCAGCTCGATCGTCTGCGCCGTCGTGACGTTGTTGACCACGAACGAACCGACATACACCGTCGGCCGCGTGGCTTCCGGCACTTCGGCGTCGGCTGTCCCGTCGATGTCCAGCGTCCGCGCGTAGAGCGCCAGCGTGGTGCCTTCGGTCGGGGCCGTGGCGAATGTGGCCGAGAGGACGAACTTTGCGTCCGGGTAGTAGCCGCCGTCGGCGACCACGCTGTAGCTCGCGTCGTCGGCCTGTGCGAGGCTGTTGTTCGCGATGCTGGCGCCGGCGGCCTCCAGGGTTTTCGGCGTGCCGATGGCGAGGATGGTTTCTCCGCTCACGTCAGCCTCCGAGCGTCAGCCGGTTTTCGGCGACGTTGAGCGCATCGCTGACGGCGTTGTAGTGGATCGGATCGTCGATTTCCGCGACGGCGAGCAGTGCGGCGATATTCGTGGCCAACTCGGGGTGCGCGGAGGCGAAGGCCGAGAGTTCCTCACGGGTGGCGGGAAGGCCGATGTCGAAATTCGATTGCTCGATCAGCTTCAGCGTCCATTTGACGTTGGCGTCGGTGGCGGCGAGCGCCTCCAGGGCGTCCAGGAACGCGCCGCCGTTGGGGCGCATCGTCGCGAGGATGGTGCCGATGCCGATGCGCATCGGTTCGACGCGGACGCGGTCCGTGGAGAGGATCGCGGCGATGGCCACGTCGTTGCGCTCGGGCAGCTGGGTGTCGATCGCGGCGAGCTCGATGGCGGTCAGCGCGCGGCCGACAAGGCCTTCGAGCGCGGCTTGCTGTTCCGGGGTCATGGCTTAGTTGTCGATCTGGATGGTCAGCGATCCGGCGTTGAAGACCGGGGCGGCGTCGCCGGAGTTGATCGTCTTGGCCGTGGTCAAGGTCTGGCAGACCCAGGCATTGCCGCCGGAGGCCGCATCCCATACGCGGAAGCTGACGACCTGTCCCCACGCGGCAGTCGGGGCCGGGAAGGTGATCGCGGCGTTGTTGCTGGTGGTGCCGCCGGTGCCGCTGCTGGCCGTGGTGCTGCCGGCAGACTGGGTGCCGGCCCAGGCGGAAAGACTCGCCGATACGCCGACGCGGGCGTAGCTGCCGCCGGTGACCTCGGTACCGCCGCCGGTTTCGGTGCAGGCGACGGTGTCGAGGCCGACGTACCAGGTGGCCGGAGCGCCCAGCGACTGCGCGCGCCAGAGGGCGTCGGTGAGCTTGTTCTCGGCGTGGTCGGTGAGGGCGCCGGCGTGCGAGGCCAGCGGGACGGCACACAGGGCAGCCACGAGGAGGGCTGCGTTAAACGAGCGTTTCATAGGATTTCTCCTGACGTAATGGGGAAAGGCCGCACCTGCAGCGCGGGCGGCACGGCGAGCGCCGCCACGACATCGTCGGGCGCGGGGATGGAGGGGAGATAGCGCGGCTTCCAGCCGGCCTGCAGCCACAGGGTGGCGGACAAGGCCGAGCAGATCTTCAGCGCGTTGTCGTGTTTCGGCAGCGGCAGGCCCGCCAGGCGGTTGAGCCCGATGCGCAGGAGATCCATGACGTCGTAGCCGATCGGCGCGCCGAGGGCTTCCCAGACTGCCGATTCGATCGACAGCAACGTCTCGCGCGGCGCCCGCCAGACGTCGAAATCTTCCTCGGCGTACTGCGATAACGGGGTCAGGAACGCGCCGGAGGCCTTGGCCTCGGCGACCAGCAGGCGGCGATGGCCGTCTTCGCCGCACCACAGCGCGATCGCCGTGTGCGTGTAGGGGGAACGGGTCACCCAGCGGGTGAGCCGGGGCAGAACACCGTGCTTCTTGCGCAGGGCGATCAAGTCGCCGGTGCGGATCTGGTCGCGGGCGTCAGCGTAGCGCATCAGTGGCCTCCAGCCAGTCGACCAGCGCCTGATGCCGGTCCCGGCACTGGTGATACCGTTGCGCCGTCAGCAGGTGATTGGTCAGCAGATCCGTCAGCGCGCCGCTCGCTGGCGGTGGCAACGGCGGACACGGCTCCAGGTGCGTCGCCGGCGGGAGCAGCTTCGGCGCCGGCATTGGCACGGGTCCAGAGGCGCAGGCCGTCAGCATCGAGGCGGCAAGCGTCAGCCACAGGATGGGTTTGCGCATAAAGAATCGCTCCCTGGGTGATGCCGTTGAAAAGGACGTCGGTGGCGCTGGAGCGCTGGACGGCCGCACGTTCGGCGAGTTGGCCGGCGGTGGCCTTCTGGTCGTGCTGGTCGACGGCGGCGACCAGGGCGGATTTCTCGCGTGCCTGCTGGTCCTGTCGTTCATCGGCCCTGCCGAGAAAGTAGCCGCCGATGGCCAGGACGAAACAGACCAGCAGCTCGAAAAGGATGCGCTGGGCGGTCATGGGGATTTTTCCGGCGTGTTCTGATGCACGATGCGCGCGGCGATGACCAGGATCGCCGCCCACTTGACCCAGCCTTCCGGCAGGTAGGTGCGCACGGCCGGCAGGTAGTCATAGGCGGTAGCCAGCAGCGCCGTCGCCGCGGCAAGCTGTACGGAGAGGAAACGCCAGGCGCTGCGCCAGTCGGGGATGAGTTTCACGGCGCGTCTCCCGGGGGCTGCATGCCGGATTCCAGCCATTTGGCGACGTCGAAGCACGGGCAGGTCTTGAGCCACTCAAACGGCTCGACGATGCCGTTCTTGTTCTGATCGGGCGAGAGGTCGCGGTGGCCGACGATGCGGGCCGCCGGATAGGTCTTGCGCAGCGTGCCGATCAGCTCGGCCAGGGAGCTCCACTGGTCCGTGGTGAATTTATCGGTGCCGACCAGGCAGATGCCGAGGCTCTTCTGGTTGAAGCCGGCGACGTGCGCGCCGACTTCTTCGACGCTGCGCCCGGTGACGATGCCGCCGTTGCGGTAGATGACGAAGTGGTAGCCGATGGCGGCGAGTTCCGGGTTGAAGCGCTGCCGGGCTTCCGGCGCACGATGGAAACCGCGCTTGGCGTGCCAGCCGTCGATGACTTGAACCGGGGGAATGAATCCGGGCGTGCCGGGCGAGCCGCGGAACAGCCCGTCGCTGTTGGGCGAGGCGCTGCAGTGGATGACGATGAGAGTGATGGGGCGCATACGCACAGGCTACGTGCGCGCGCGATGATGATCAGCTAAAGGGCTTTAAAACAAAAACCCCGCCGAAGCGGGGTCAGTTGAGGCAAAGTAGTGTTATTTACTTGTCGTGATGGGGCGCCACTTCGGACCGGCCTCTTCGAACCACCCCTCATGCATCTTCCCATTCCGTTCATTTGTGTATTGTTTCAGCAGTCCGTTCATTGCATCGCGAGATACAGCCCACAGGATGGAGCCTTCGACAGCGCGTAGATGTTGTTTCTTCTGCAAGCGCTGATCGAAAAACACCATCTGCTTTACGTATTCACATGGCCTCTCACACTGGAATGCAACAACAACATCCCCTTCTCGATTGTAAAACTGCAAGGTTCCGTCGCGTTCTCCAAGAAATTTGAACATCAAAATATTGCTGGCTACCTGCCCTTGATGTTGTGCTTCGGCACTAACAGCCTGCTCGTAGCCATACTCAGCACCATCCTGAATAACATAGTACTTATGGGGGAGTTGCGGAACTTTTTGAGGAACCGACACTGTCGGCTTGATTGATGTTTCGCCAACAGCTTGGTCTTGCATCTTCTGAAGGGGTTTTTCTGTAGTCGTCACTGCGATCAAAGCAACCACCATAATGGCAACGCAGGCGGCAAGAAATCCACCTCCGATTCCGACAATCTTGGACCAACCGCGACGACTAGCCCAAACGGCGAATCCGATCCATACGGCGAAATAACCAGCAACAATACCCAATGCAATGACCCCGTCCATTTTTCTCTCCCTAGAACAACGCCCCCTGCCGTTTCTTGATTAACTCCGCTCGCACGGCCTTGGTAATCTGGTAAATCCGCATGACCGTCAGATTGTACTCCTTGGCCAATTCCGTATGGTTATGCCCGTTGAAACGGTCGAAGATCTCCAGATCACGCCGGGAAAAATCGTACTGCACGCCCTTGGGTAGATAGATCGGCTGGCCGCCCCAGTGCTCACGCATGTGCTCGGCGGCGAAGAAACCGATGTCGGCGGCCTTCTCCGGCGCCACGCCGTGCTCGCACAGTTTGAGTGCGACCTGGTCGGCGAGATCGGCCAGCAGTTCCGGATAGACGGCGCTTTTTTCCATGTCAGGCGCTTTCTGCTTTCTTGCGTTTGAAGCGGATCGTGCGCTCGAGCGCGCTGGACACCTCGCCCAGCTGCTCCGGCGTCAGGAACTCGAAGCGGCTCACCTGGGGAAAGATGCGCCGACCGACGCCATACGCGTACGGCCAGTTCTGGCCGAGTTCCTTCAGCTGCAAGGCGATCTTCGCCTCGATCGCCTCCTTGGTCATTGCCAGGGGCTTGTGGGCGGTCGGCAGGCGCTTCGGCCGCACCTTGAAACCGCACGCCTTCATGTGGTCGAGCACACGCTTGCGGCCGGACCAGTCGAGATCCCTGGATGACCGTACCCGTGCCACCGTCCACAACACATTGCGGTAGGTATCATCGTCCATCCCGAGCTGCTGGCGCGCGATGTGGATCTGCGCCAGCTCATTGTTGCGGATTTCCTGGGCGGATTTTTTGACGGCAGCCATGATCAGGACCGATCAAGGCAAGGGGCCGGCATTTCGGCCCAGTGGGTGACGTCGATTGCTATGGCGTCGACGGAAAACCACATTTCGCCGTTGTGAAAGCCTAGCCAGACGGGTTCGTCATTGTTCCGCAGGGAAACCAGCACCGTGGTGTCCGAATCCGGCAGGGCCGTGTCGACACCGATCCAGTTCACCAACGACAGATCCTTCGGGGAGACGCCTTCCAGGATCTGTTCCGCCCGTTCGATGTACGGATCGAGCGGTTCGCGGTCGATCCGGTTGTCCATACAGTCGGTGAAGAAGTCGATGGTTTCAACCAGGTCGCGCAGGGCGCTGGTCAGCAGTTGTTCGCGGGTCATCAGATCAACGCCTCCCCGGTCCATCGCGCCATTCATACAAACCGTTCGGCTTCTGCGGCCCGTAGTGCTCGATCACGCCGCCGTCGGCATCGAGTACCTTGAAGCGGATCGAGCCGCGACCGGCCTGTGCCAGCACGCCGCAGGCCGCTTTGACCTCGTCGTAGCGATCAACGTGGCAGAAAACCAGATTAGCCCAACTGCCGGAGACGTTGATCTTGAACATCACAAAGGAAAAATCCTTTTCCATCACGCCACCTCCGTCAGTTCAGTTTCGAACGGCGTGACGATGAAGTCTTCGCCCTGGCTGATGCTGATGCCGGCCACGTGCGCGACGGCCTCCGGCTCGTTGAGGATGGCTTCCTTGTTCACTTCTTCCTTTTGGCGGATGAAGCGCTTGAGGCCGAGACGGCGTAAGAGGTCGAGCACCGCTTCGGCGCCGGTGACGCGCACTGAGGGCGGCCGGGTGCGCCAGCCGATCTCTCCGGTGGTGAGCTGCGCGCTCTTGACCTTGCCGCCATTGGTCAGCGCGTCGCGGTTCGCTTCGCACCAGATCTGCACGCCCTGGGTGAGCGCGCTGATGCGTTGGCGCCGTGGTTCGGCGATGGTTTCGAACTCTTCCTTGACCCTGGCCAGGGTGTCGTTCATGTCGGCCTGGGTGCGTGCCAGCTCGCGGTTGAGGGCGCCGATCTCGGCGATCGCGGCCGCGACCTGTTCCCGGTTCTGCGGGATGGCAATGGCGGCAGCGGCTTGTTTGAGGCGGGTGGCTTTGGTGGCCATAGGGGTCTCCTGGGGTTAAGTGCGCAGATGCAGTTGCCCGACCAGGTCGGCCAGCGGCACCTTGCGCAAACGGGATTCGAGGGTGAGGCTGTGCAAGGCGCGCTGGCGGAGGAATAGGCAGGTTTCCTCCAGCTCCTCCGCCGTACCGGCGATGTAGTAGCCGTGCGTCGGCGTACCGCATACCGCCACGCCGTCCTGGCGCAGGTCCGTGACGAACTTGCGCACCTGGCGTTGCGCCACGCCGACCTGCAGCGCCAACGCCGCAACGCCGAGGCCACGGCCCTTGCCGATGTGACGCGAGAGCACGTTGAGCAGTCGTTCCTTACTCACCTTTCACCTCCTTGCGGGTCTTGAGTGGAATGCCGAGGCGCGAGAGCTGTTCGCTCACGGCCGCCGGCATCGGGGTTTTTTCGGGCTTGGCGGCCTTCTCCAGCACCGTGCCGACCGGCACGGCGCCCGGCGACGTGGTGCGCTCCTGGCTGTAGGCATACGCCCGGTCCTGCTCGCGCTTCGTCTCCACGGTGCCTTCGGCCTTGTCGGCGTGGCCGACCAGGATCTCCAGCAGGTAGCCGTGGCTCTTCAGCGGCAGTGTCAGCCGATCACGCTTGCCGACCATCTCGTCGAGCGCAGCACGCCACGCCTCCAGCGGCGCCGGCCAGAGCCGACCGCGCCGCTCGACGCGCCCGGCCTCGATCATCGGCAGCAGCTCGGCCAGCAGGGTCTCCACCCGCCGCGCTGTCAGCGCCCGCTGTTCCGGGCGAAACAGGCGCAGGTACTGGTGCAGCGAGGCCGCCAGCGGCGACGGCACCTTGAACGCCAGCAGCAGGGCGCGCTGCGCCTCCGCCTCGCCGAGGAACGCCTCGGGCGAAGCGAAGAAGCCACAGGACGGACACACCAGCCTCATCGCGCCGCCTTGTGCCAGGCCAGATGCCAGGAGTAGTGCAGGAAGTGCCAGTAACGCACGGCACGCCAGAAGCGCAGCCACAAACCGGCCGCGGCATGGAGGAAGGTTTTCAGGAGCCGCATGCGATCACCTCCTGCCACCTCACCCGCACGCGATTGACCACGTCGAAGGCTTCCCACGTCTCGTAACGCAAGGCGCCGTCCTGGCAAAACCCGGTGCGCTCGTAACGCCCGGAAAACGCCGCGTAGGTCTTGGGGCCGGCCGCGACGACGATGATCGGCGTATCCAGCGTCGAACCGGAGAACGACAGCACGGACAGCTGCTTTTCCGCCAAGGCTTGCGACGCCCGATCGATACGCTGAAGAATGTCGGCGAAGCTCGCTTTCAGTCGATCCCGCATCGGGAAATACGGCCGCTGACGAATCATCCTGACCGGAATACAGGCGAAATTCATGATCACAGCTCCTTCACCAGGTCGCCACTGACGATCGGCACGCCGAGTTCGGCGGCGCGGTTCAAGGCACGCGTCACGGTGTTGTTCACGATCAGCGGATACAGGTTGTTCTTCAGCGCCCGCGAGGCCGGATCGACCTTGGTCCAGCGATCCTTGACAGCCTGGTAGGCGTCCTCGGCAAAGACGCTGTCCGCCCTGACGCCGACACGCTCCAACTTGTGCTCGATGTAGCCCTTGAGGTTGTCGAACAGCGGCGACAGCGTCGCCACCTCGCAGCGGTTGATGAACTCCCGCGCCTCCGGGTGCCGCGCCACGTCGAGCTTGACGCGCATTTCCGGCTGGGCGATCAACACGATCGACAGCACCTTGCCGAAGCCATCGTCGCTCTCGATCTCGTGGAAGCGCTTCAAGTACTTCAGCGTCTGGATCGACAGATCGTGCGCCTCCTCGATCATCAACAGGTGCTTGAAGCCGGCGCGACTCGACCGCAGCAGCACATCCTTGACCTGCCGCGCCTGGGATTCCAGCGATGAGCGCACCGTGCTGTCCGGCTCGATATCCTTGATGATTGCCGTGCAGATGTTGCCGGTCGACAGTTTCGACTTGTCCAGGGTATGCGGAAAGATCAGCCGGATGTTCTGCCCTTCCCGCGCCACACGGTGCTGCAGCAGCTTCCTCAGTGTGGTCTTGCCCGACCCGGATTCGCCGATCACCGCGGTGATGCCGCCGGCCTTGGCCGTCTGCAGCATGGCTTCCAGGACGTAGCGCTGATCCTCGGACAGGAACACGTCATCGGGGCTGTTCACGTCGTCCTGGAACGGATCGCGGAAAATCTTGAAGTGGCGTTTTGCAGCAGGGCTGAGCATTGAAATCTCCATCGGTTCGAAGTCGGGGCGTGGTGCGGCATTGGCTGAACTGGATTTGGCCGGGCGCGGCTGGTACGGGGCGCGCGTGTCGAGCGCACGCAGGTGCGCGCCTTTCGGCATCTTGATCGGCTTGTCGCGGTCATCCTCGCCGGACGGTTCCCAGATCGTGGCCAACTCTTCCGCGGTGGCCCCTTGTTTGACCAGGAACGCCTCGATCTGGGCACGCACATGCTCCTGTGTGGTGTTCCGTGGCCAGTAGCCCCAGTTGATCAGCAGCGAAACCGCTGCCTTGCTCATCGGGCGCCCGGTGGACTGGAGTACGGCGCCGGCGAGCGTTGAATGCGCCACGCCGTAGTCCACCAAGACCTTCTTCAGCTTCAGCGGCATGTAGTCGCACCCCCTAAATTTGGCAAGAGCCACGCCCATGACGCACCTCCTCCGGTTGGTTGCTTCGGTTTTCCATTGCTACAATCTCCTTGCAGTGATGTTGCAAACGGCGGGTTGCAGCCCGCCACCCTTGCCGGTCGCGTTGGCGCGCGGCCGGCAAATCCTTCAGGCCCCGCCCACGGCCACCAGGCGCGGCGGTTCCGATTTCCCGCGGAAGCGATCGACGATCGCCCCAATCTCGCTCTCCAGTGCCCCCTCCGGGTACCAGGCCAGCAGCTGCTGATAGCTCGCGGCGCTCCACTCGCCGGGCATCGCCTGGTGCAGGCGGCCGGCCAACTGGACGGGATTGAGGTGAATCGCCTCGACGGTGAGCGCGGCCGGCGACGTGAGCAGATCGACACGACCGGCCGCCCGCGCCGGCGAAGCCACCTCCATCTCGGTTCCCGGCCGCGGCATGTAGCTGGCCGGGGTGGCCGCATCGAGGTGGCTGCTGATATCGAGCCCGCCGAAAACGGGCTGGCGCTTCCGGCGCGCTGCGTCGACGGCCAGCTTGCCGTCGACGCCGTAGGCCATCTGCTCGATGGCCTTCATGTCCCTGACCGCCGGCGTATCCGGCAATGCCTTGTACGACTCGCCCCATACCGGCGCGTCGTCGCGGAACCCGGCCGCATCCAGCCCGACTTGCGGGCAGACCCAGTGGACGTCGCGCTTGTGCTCGTCCTGCTCGATCAGCAGGATCGCGTCTTCGCGGTACGGGTTGCGGGCAACCTGCACCTTTTGCCCGATGTTGAGGTGCGGAACGTCGCGCACCGAGTACGACGCACCGCCGAAGCTCACCGTCAGATCACCGCGCACGTCGCGCGTCTCGGCCCGGCCGGTCATCAAAGCGCGGCAAACCTCGGGCGGCGGCGCTATGCGCAACTGCTCCTGGCGAATCGTCTGCCACAAGCCATAGCGGGTGTGCTTGTGCCGGCTGTGTTTCTTCACGCCGTTGAAGTGACGGCGCCAGATCGACGCCTCGGCGTTCAGCTGCTCCAAGCTACTCACCGCCAAGCCGATCAGCGTCGATTCGAAACCGCGCTCGACCAGGTCGTTGTGCTTTTCAACGCTGCCCTTCGCGCGCGGGTTCTTCGGCTTGTGGATGATCAGCTGGACACCCAGCAGGCGCAGCAGGTTGGCGAACAACGCCCCCTTGTTGGCACTGCCCGGATCGACCACGACGATCCTCGGAACGCCGTGAAACGGCTCCTTCTCGTGCTCCTTCGGCTGGATGCAGTCGATGAAGAACTCGCACAACATCTCGCCCGATTCCGCGCCAAGGTAATAGCGGAAATGCGTGGTGGCGGTGTAGTGATCAGTGCATACGTAGCGGATCACCATCGCCTTGACCTTCTTCTGGAAATTCTCCGGCTTGTTCTTGTAGAACTCGTCGGCCTCCATCACGCCCAGACCGCCGTCATCCAGGTAGAACAACACACAGACCGAGGCATCGATCTGCCAGACGTGGTTCGGGTGCAAGCTCTTCGCGCCGCGGTGCGGCGTCGGCTTGCGCAGGGTCTTCAGGTCGAGTTGATAGTGGCGCAGCGCGCGAGCAATGGTGTCGTCGCAGACGGGCACCACCTCGCCGGTTTCCTTGTTCAGCCGCCCCAGGGCCGCCAGACCGTTGGCGCGCGCCAGGCTCGCCGCGTTGCCGATCGCCAGGTTGTCCTTGCCGTTGGCGCGCTGCGCAGAGGTCTTGAGCGCCATCAGCTTCATCGCCTCGTCCCGCCCGATCGACAGGCGCCCCGCGTCAGAGCGCCGCTTGCGCTGGCTGGACAGCCCCGCTTCATCGAGTTGCCGGTACAGGGTTTTCATGTCGCAGCCAAGCCGCTGAGCTTGCGCGAGCGCAGCGGCTCCCTTCGTCCCGTGCGGTGCGGCCGCCAGGGCGTCCGCCGCCGACTTGAGCAGCAGGATGCGTTCCGGAGTCAAAGCCATGACGCCCTCCATCACACAGCCTGCGCGCTCGGGTCGTCGTCAAACTCCTCGTCGGCGTTCGGGTCGTCAAAGGCCTCGTCGTCGTCCAGTTCGGCCGCCAGCGTCAGTTCGATGCCCCAGTCGGCCGCAATGCCCATCGCCTCGCTGACCACGCGCTGTAGCGCGTTGGCGCAGGCCATGTAGACCCCGTGCGGCGTCTTGTCCTCGGAGCGGATGTCCTGGATGTGCCGGCGGATCACCTGCATGTCGCCGATGGAAACGAGCGTGGCCTCGGTAAGCAGCCGCTCCATCTCTGCGAATTTCTCCGCGTCGGTCATGCGTTCGCGGCGATTCTTGTCCTCGACCAACTCCTCGATCTTGTTGGTCTTCTGCGCGATGACACGGTCTTTGTCGGCCAGTTCGGCGGCGTGTTCGGTACTGGCCGTGCGCAGGGCACGGCGCAGCTCGGAGACGCTCATGCAGTCGATGTCGTCGAGTTTGACGCCGCGTACGGTGTCACCCTGATCAAGGGCTTCGATCTCGCCTTCGTCGAGGACGAGGAGTTCGAGAAGCTTTCCTTGATTGATATTCGGCAGGCTCAAAATCGTAGTCGACTCCGAATTTGAGAATTTCATCGTTGCCGCCATGAGCTTATTGGCCAAGCTTTGACCGACGCCGAGACGCTCGAGGCTGGACATGAATTCGCCGTGGCCGCTAATCTCTTTCAGCAACAGCAACCGCTTTCCTGTTTCCAGCACCGCCTCCACGCTGCGCCGCTGGTAGAAACGGATTTCCTCCTCGAGGCCGGGGACCGTCAGCGCCCCCTCGTAGCCCAGTTGTTCCGCCAGCGCCACGGCGTTTTCCTGCACGGCCCGCTGTTGTTCCGCCTGAATCGTCAGCGCCATCGTGCCGAGCTGCACCTCTTCGTGGTCGATGGCGGGTTTCTCCTCAAACGTCTCGGTGCTTGCTTTTCTCCCTCGGGTGGTCATTTCGGCGTCCTCGTATAGCGTTGGTAAATTTCGTCGGTGGCACGGCGGGCGGAATCGATGCCGTGCATGAAGTGGGTGGCGATCTGCACCAGCTTGGTATGCAGCCGCCAGCGGCCGCTCTCGTCCTGGAAGGCCCAGCCGCCGGCCGCAAGTGTCTGCAGGTCGCGCAACACGGTCGGATCGCTGGCCTTGACGGCCGTCGCGATCTCCTTGAGGCGGATGCCGAACACCTCGTGGCCGGACAGCGCCTCGATCACCTTGAGCAGGCGCAGCTGGGCGTTACCCAGGTTCTTTTTGTCATCGCTCATTGCAGATCAAGCTCCGGCTGATCGTGCTTCCTGACGTTCTCGCGGTGGAATGCCAATCCCTCCATGCCGGCCGTGATTCGCGCCAGCACGTCCTCGGCCGGCGCCTTGCCCGAGTAGAAGGCCAGCAGCGCGCCGACGGCGTCGTTGAGCGTTTCCTGCAGCGCCATCACGTCATGGCTGTCGCCCGAGCGACCGGTCGGGATATCGATCACCAGCAGCCCGGCTGACATCGCCAGCCAGCGCGTGACGAAGTTGGCGCCGCACACCTCCTCGAAATTACGCAGCTTGATCAGCGGCAGGCTGCCGCCCTCCAGGTACTTGTAGATTGTGTGGTGTGTCTTCTCGCCCATATGCTCGGCGATGCGCTCGACGCTGCGGTTCTTCGTCTCGCGGGCGTGGTCAGCGCACAGCTCCATCGCCTGCAACAGCGAGGTGGGGCGGACCTTCTTCCAATTTCGCTTCATTTCTGGATGGCTCCTTTTTGCGACGTTCTAAACAAAAACCTGTTTTCGCCCTATGCAAACGCTTTGCGGCTCCTAGAATTCAGGGCGTAGAATTCGGGAGGCATTGAAATGGACAACATGGAGCTGGCTGGCCGGATTGAAGCGGTATCAAAATTCGTCCTGCGCCTGGCAGAGGAACTGGAATTGACCGGTGTGCTTGACGGTCCGCTTTTTTGTAATCGGCTGCGCGGTCCGGCGCGAATGGACAACCAGGTGGAATACCTGCGCATTGCGCGCAAGCGGCTGGCTGGCATGGCGGACTGGCTCGACGAAGTGCGGGCGGAACGAGAAGTTCTGGTGGCGTCGGCCAGACCGGACGATCCAGGTCATCAGTGATGCTCATGATCTGGCCGTAGAGGTGGATTGCTCAAGCGGATACTCGCGGCGCACCGGGCCGTACTGGCGTGTCTGTTTGAACAGTGTTTCGCAGTCGTCCGCGGCTTGCAGCATGGCCGCCGCCAGTTTGCGAATCTGCGTAGGCGTCAATTCAGCGTCGTAGCCGGGCAGGTTTGTGAAGCAAACCAGCGGCTCGCAGTACCTGGTGGCGTGTTTGACGGGAAGCGTTTTGGGAAATGGCATGGCGGGCCTCAGGCGGCGAGTTGGAGTTTTGAAGGGTCGTCTTTCAGGCCGAGCAGAACGGCGGCGCGATGCGCCTGACCACGATGGCCTTTGCGCTTGCCGCGCAAGAGGTCGACGAGGACTAGGCGTGGCAGACCGTTGTCGCGGGCAAGTTGGGAGACATTGACGCCGTTGGCGCGCAGCCAGGCGGCGCAGGCTTCGGGTGATTGAAAGCGAGGTAGAGGGGTCTTCATGTTTTGGCCTCTTTGCGTGGTGTGTAGCGGTAAAGCGTTATGTGATGTGGTGGATTATTGTGCTGTTATCAGCACATGTCAACTCCTTATTTTTGGGTTGTTATGAGCACAATTGGAGACCGACTGAAGAATGAGCGGAAGCGACTGGGTTACAGCCAGGAGAATTTCGCTGCCGTGGCGGGAGTTACGCGGCGTCCCTACGCGGAGTGGGAATCGGGGAATACGTCGCCAACCGCGATGCAGTTGGCGTTAATCGGGGCGGCTGGAGCCGATGTTTTCTACATCGTTATGGGTGACCGCGATGCCCCGCCGCCGCTGGCGCTGTCGGCCGAAGAGCAGTTGCTGCTCGATCGCTATCGCAACAGCCCGCAAGCGTTGAAAGATGCTGCCCTGCGGGTGCTTCTCGGCGGAGAAGCTGGATCCTCAAAGATTCACATTGGCGGAAAAGTCCAGGGCCAGGTTGTGGAAGGCGGCCTGGTGCAGAACGGTCCCATCAACATCGGAAGCAAGAACAAGATCAAGAAATGACGAAGATCAACGTGCGCAGGGATGTAACTGGACCTGTTGCGAACAACATGTTCATCAACCAGTTTTGCCCCGGTCAAGAGTCTTGCCCGTTTGAGCGTGACGAAGCCGAACAACAGCGCCGTTTTGAGAAAAACACAGGAATCATGTGTTCGTCAGGCGCGAGGAAAGCACTGCAGTACCTGCTCGACTGTGGGGCGTTCAACTATAAGGAACTTGCGATCGCCTGGCGCGCCAGTGCGCTGCGCTGGAATGTAGATAGCCTCACGCTCATAGCCAACGTATCGCGCAGTGACCTGTGGTACGGAAGATTCGTAATGCTTTTCAGTATTTTCTGTTTTGTTTTTGGTTTGGTCGGCGTGGCTCGATCGCGGCCAGTGTCATTCGCAAACGTGGAGTTGCTGACGAATTTTTTCGTGATGTGCTTAATCGGCGCACTTCCTTTTGCTTCTCGCCACATGGTACAGCCCAACCAGATCGCTCAACGTGCCGCGCCGTTTCTTGCGAGGTATTACGCATCGCCTTCATGACGAAACAACAAGGGAGAATAAGAGTTGGAGAGAATCGAAGTCGAAGGAGATGTCACCGGACAGTTGGCTGGCGGGGATATTCATAACTACGGCCCTGTCATCATTCAGGCCGGAGTGATTCAAAAAACCAGAGTCAAGATCGTCATCCAGCCCGGCCCCGAGCACATCGATCAAAAAAAAGCGGCGACTCTTAAGTCATTGGTGACGGAGATCGTCAGACTTGAGAAGCTGGTGAAGAGAGCGCCCAAAGGGTATGCCGCCGTCTGGAATGCGTTGACGGCCCGCTGCAAGACCACCAGCTACCGCCTGATTCTCGATGCCGATTACCCGAAGGCCGAAAAATTCCTGCGTGAATGGATCGGCCGCCTCTCCTCCGCCAAGTCGGCTCCGGCCAAAGACGCCAATTGGCGCAATCGCAAGTTCAGCTACATCTTCACCAACGTCAAGCAGCTCGCCGCTGAGCAAGTTCTGCGCGCTCGCCTGCTTGAACGTTTTGGCACCGAGTCCATGAGAGACATTTCAGACGCCGACCTTGATGTGGTTTATCACCTGGTCGCCGGCTGGAAAAAAGCGGGGCATGCACCCGGCCAGGCGGATGCCTGAATCTGCCCCCGAAGGGGGTGTAGGGGCTTGCCCCTGCACCGGGGGTGTGGTGCTCCGATGTCGGTACGGGAACGCCGCACAGGGCGTCAGCAGTGTGCGGAGAGGCACGAGTGGGTGCGGTTGTGCGGTTCGGTTGTTTATGAACGTTTATAAACCCTGATTTGCGGCGGTTTTTATTGATACTTCAAGGAGAGTGCTGTGGCTGGCGAAGAAATAGTGATCAGCAATGAACAAGACGCGTTTGAAACGCTCAGGCGGGCATTGGAAAACACGATCGGCGCTGAACATCAGTTCGTCAAATTCGACAACTGGCCTGTTGTCGAAATTCGATTGGAAGGGCCGGGGTATGATAGTACGATCACGCCCGACATGGCCGCGGGCCTCGTTGAGCTGCAGTCGGCGATAAATCGAGCTTACGCGAGGGCTGTTCATCATTCCACGAGCGCGCGCAAGCTGACTGCTGAAGAGCGGCAGAGCATTCAGTTTAAAGCCAAGGTGGATCAGGGGAGTTCGCTGATCACCATCAACCTTGGGGATTTCGCCCAAAAGATCGGGCTGGAGATGGTGGGGAAAATGGAGCCTATGCAACTCATAATATTGGTGCTTGGGTTGGCGATCACCGGCGGCAGCGTCTACGCTTACAAGGCATTTCTCAAGCACCGCACCGAAGAGAAGCATTTGACCGAAGAGGCGAACCGGGCAATTGCCTTCACGCAAGAAGAGACTCGTAGAATGGAAGTGTTCCGTCAGGCGATCGCCGCGAGCCCGGTGCTGCGCAACACGACGGAGGATTTTGATGATGCCCGACGGGAGATTGTGCGAGGAACAGGAGATGCCAATAGCCTTACGGTCAACTCGGTCAGGCTTGACCGCGAATCCGCAAGAATCGTGGCTTCGACAAAACGAAGCGAGTCTCGCGAAGTTCAGCTGAACGGGGATTACGTTATTCTTGAAACACATTGGCAAAAGGATTGCGAAGTGCGGCTCAAGCTGCGGAATCTCAACACGACGCAGGAGTTCATCGCCACGCTCCAGGACAACAGTCTTAATAATGAGCAACTCGGAATCCTGCAGGAAGCGGAGTGGAACAGATCCAAGGTTTACATGAGTGTGAATGCCACCGAACTGCGCGGAGCAATAACGACGGCGACGATTGTCGGTGTTCATGTTCAACCCTCCCCTTGACATGCCGTGCAGCGCCATTGTTTCCTGCTTAATGGCCTTATTCTGGTTTTAAAACTCTTTAGGTGATCCCGCATGGCCAGCTGCCTAAGCTGGCTCCATGCCTAAGCCGCTCACCTCTCCCCGCATCGCCGCGCTGACCGTCACGGTCAAGTCGGTGGCCGAAATCCAGTTGCTGCCTGCCGGGCGCTTCGCCGCCCGCGACGGCCGTCCGTTCACTCCGGACGGATGGCAGATTGACGCCGCGATCGCCAGAGCGGTTATCGCCCAGGCCGCAGCACGCCAGACCCCGTTCGTCATCGATTACGAACACCAGACCTTGCTCTCGGAAAAGAATGGCCTCCCCGCGCCGGCCGCCGGCTGGTTCAAGACGCTCGAATGGCGCGATGGCGACGGCCTCTACGCCACGGACGTGGAATGGACCGACAAGGCCCGCGCCATGATCGAGGCCAAGGAGTACCTCTACCTCTCCCCGGTCTTCTCCTACGACCCGCAGACCGGCGCCGTGCTGCAGATGAAGCACGCGGCGCTGACCAACGTTCCCGCGCTCGACGGCATGGCGGAGCTTGCCGTGATGTCGGCGTACGCCGCCCGTTTCTTCGATCAACCCCCTGAAAAGGAGATTCAGATGAATCTGCTGCAGAAGCTGCTGACCGCCATTGGCCTGGCAGAAACCACCACGGAAGCGGACGCCCTGGCGGCCGTCACCGCCCTGAAAACCCGCGCGGATCTGGTGGCACCCCTGGAATCCCAGGTCGCGGCCCTGAAAACCGCCACGCCCGACCCGGCCCGGTTTGTCGCCGTCGAGACGATGACTGCGCTACAGGGCGAGGTCGCCGCGCTGCGCACTCAGCTCAGCGGCCGCGAACTCGACACCGTGGTGACCGAGGCCCTGAAGGCCGGCAAGCTGCTCCCGGCACAGGAAGCCTGGGCACGCGAGCTCGGCGGCAAGGATCTCGCCTCGCTCAAGACCTATATCTCCGCGGCGCCGGTCATCGTCCCTGGCGAAGGCCAGACCGGTGGCAAGGGAGCGGCAGAAGGAGACGGCAAGTCGCTTTCCGCCGAGCAGCAGGCGGTGTGCAAGCAGCTCGGTCTGCCGGAAGACGAGTTTCTCAAGAGCCTGTCGGCCTCGGCCTGACCGGGTGATCTACTGACTTACCGGAGAACGTAATGACCGCTCTGACTCAAGACCGCAACACCCCCCTCAAAGACGGCGAGGAGATCGCCGTCCTCGTCGGCGCCGCCAAGAAGATCTTCGCCGGCTCCCTGGTGGTCGCCGCCGCCACCGGCTACGCCGAACCCGGCAGCACGGCCACCACGCTCACCGCGCTCGGGCGCGCCGAAGAGTTCGTCGATAACTCGGCCGGCGCCGCCGGCGCCAAGACGGTGCGCGTGCGCCGCGGCAAGGCCTTCAAGTTCGCCAACGCCGCCGCCGACCTGGTCACCCAGGCCGAACTCGGCAAGACCTGCTACATCGTCGACGACCAAACGGTGGCCAAGACCAACGGCGGCGCCACCCGCTCGGCCGCCGGCAAGGTGCTCGGCGTCGAGGCGGACGGCGTCTGGGTTTACATCGAGTAAGCCAGCCTGCCAGCCTTTTCATTCATCCACAGGAGGAACACCCACCATGATCAAACGAATCCTCATCGCCGGCCTGGCACTTGCCGCCGTCGCGCTCGCCGCCGTTGCGGCCGAACCCGCCGCGTCGCCGTCCGTCGGCCTGGCGCTGCTCGACCCGGACGCACTGCCGTCGATCCTGCTCGGCGGGATGCTGGTTAACGCGGCCAACCTGTCGTCGATCTTCACCGGCCTGAAGACGATCTTCAACAACGCTCTCAAGGCGGTGCCAGGCAATTGGCAGAAGACGGCGATGGAGGTGCCCTCCTCCGGCGCGGGTGAAGAATACGCCTGGCTCTCGCGTTTCCCGAAGATGCGCAAGTGGATCGGCGATAAGGTGGTCAAGGCGATCGAGGCCAAGAAGTACTACAAGGCCAACGAGGACTGGGAAACCACGATCGAGGTCGACCGCAACGACATCGAGGACGACAAGATCGGTATCTACCAGCCGCAGGCCATGATGGCCGGCGAGTCGGCCGGCGAGCTGCACGATATCATCGTCGATGACCTGAAGAACAATGCCTTCACCCAGACCGGGATCGACGGGCAGTACTTCTACGATACCGACCACCCGGTGGGCGAGGCGAGCGTCAGCAACAAGATCACCGCGGCGCTTTCGGCGGCCAACCTGGCCGGTGTCAATGCCAGCTACGGTGCGCTGCGCACGGCGATCATGAGTTTCAAGGATGAGGAAGGCATGCCGCTGCGCCTGGTGCCGGACACCCTGGAAGTGCCGCCGGCCCTGGAAGCGGTCGCCCGCATCATCTGCGAGAAGGACAAGCTGCAGGACAACTCGCCCAACCCGTACCAGGGCACCGCGGAAGTGGTTGTCAATCCGGGGCTGACCAGTGCCACGGCGTACTTCCTGCATGTCGCCAAGAAGCAGTCGATCAAACCTTTCCTGGTGCAGATGCGCAAGCGCCCGGTGTTTGTGCAGCAGACCAGCTCGGAAAACGACGACGTCTTCAGCCGCCGGAAATTCAAGTACGGCGCCGAAGCGCGGGCAACGGGCCTGTATGGTTTCTGGCAGCTCTCGGCGGGCAGCACCGGCGCCGGTTAATCCCCCACGCGAACGCTCAACCCCAGCCCCTTCCCCGGAGGGGGCTTCATTCAGCGTTTGCCGCATTTGCCTCAGTCACCAGGAGAGATCATGGCTTCCAAGAAAACCGCAGCAAAGACCGACACAACCCCGACCGAACCCGCGAATACTTCAGCGCCCACCGCTGGGGAACCCGCTGAAGTGTCGGCGACGGGGGCCGCGCAAGCGGCTCCCCACGTCGAGACGGAAAGCGCGCCTCCGGCAACTCCGACCGTAGCAACGTCAGAGACTTCCCCCGAGGGGGGAGAGAAGGCGACGGACGATGGCGCGGCGCAAGGCGACAACCTGGTTGTCACGCATCTGGTCGTGCGCTCGCTGGTTCCCGGTTTCCGCCGCGGGGGCCGCGCCTGGCCGGCCGAGGAAGTCAAGGTGTCCGTCGATGAGTTCTCCGACGAGCAACTCAAGCAGCTCATGATGGAACCGCTGCTCAACGTGCTGCCGGTGGCTGAGTAACGCCATGTCCTACGCCACGGTCGCCGAACTGCTCAACCGCTTCGACGCGGAGGAGATCGCCCAGCGCGCGGATCGGAGCATCCCGCGGCTGGTCTCGGCCGATTTGCTGCGGGCAGCGGCCGGGGCGGAAGATCTCTCGGCCTACACGGCGGCAGAGCAGTCGGCCGCGAGCACAGCGCTGGCCGTGGTGACGCAAGCGCTGGCCGATGCCGACAGCACCATCGACGGTTACCTGTCCAGCCGTCAGGCCGTCCCTCTGGCTAGTCCGCCGGTGGTGATCAAGCGGCTGGCCTGCGACATGGCGCGCTATTACATCTACGACGACCAGGTCACCGAGGTGATCCAGAAGCGCTACGACGCGGCGTTGGCGTTCTTCCGCGAGGTTGCAGCCGGGCGCGTGTCGCTGGGCGTCGATCTCGGCGCGGCGGCGCAGCCCTCCGGGGGCTCGGTTGAAATGGTGACCGACGCCACGGCATTCGGGCGCAAGGCTTCCCAGGGCTTTATCTGATGTACATCCACGCGTCCTTCGACGACACCGAGATCCACGGCGCCCTTCGCCGCCTGATCGCCCTTGGCCGCAATGCCGCGCCGATCATGCGCGACATCGCCGCCCTGGGCGAGAGCGCCACGCGTCTGCGCTTCCGCTTGCAGCGGGGACCCGACGGCCAGCGCTGGAAGCCCAGTCTTCGCGCCCAACTGTCCGGCGGCAAGACCTTGACAAAGGATGGCCACCTGTCCGGATCGCTCAGCGCCAACGCCGGGCGCGACTTCGCCGAGTGGGGTGTCAATCGCATCTACGCGGCCATCCACCAGTTTGGCGGCACGATACGCGCCAAGTCGGCGGGGGCGCTCAAGTTCGCATTGCCCAACGGGGGGTTTGCCGTCGTCAAGGCCGTCCAGATGCCGGCCCGCCCGTACCTGGGCGTCAACGACGACGATCGCTCTGACATCCTGGACATCATCACCCGCCATCTCGGCGGCGCGAGCGGTGGAGCTGTTCATGCTCGTTGAACTCGAAACCGGTCTTGTCGCCCTGGTCAAGGCATCGGCGCTTGGCCAACGCCTGCGGCAGGTCGATTCGTTGCCCGACCTGGAAGGAGACAGCCTGATCGGGCGTTTCGCCACCGATGCCCCGGCGGTCTATGTCGCGCTCGGCTCGTTCCCGATCCAGCACGGCTACGCCCGGCCCAAGTTCGGCGTCGCCTGCGTTGCCCGCAGCAGCCGCAGCCAGCAGGCGGCGCGCCACGGTGACGGCGTTGCCATTGGCCTGCAGCCGATGCTCGATGCGGTGATGATCCTGCTCGATGGCGCCACCGTCAGTTACGGGAACGACGGCGAAGGCGGCCCGACGCAGACCGTTGGTTTCGATGCCGTCGCCTGCGACCTGGTCAGCAGCGAGGCGCTCTATCAAAAGGGTATCTACGTCGGCGTGGTGCAGATCCAGGCCAGCGCCGATGTCTCCCTGTCCGCCTTCCTGGACGGTGACCTCGCCGACTTCAAGACCTTCGCCGCCGACTACGACATCGATCCTCACCAGGCGTCGACAGAACACGACAAATGGCTGCAGGAGCCGCCGGATCACAGCATGTCGACGCCTGAACTCTCCGATCAACTCACCCTGCAGGAGTAAAAAAGTATGGGAAAAGTATTCGCCACGCCTAAAGCAGGCGTCCTCGTTCGCCACGAAAACGGCAAACAACTTGCGGCCGCCGGTGAGGCGGTGGAGCGCACCAGCTACTGGCTGCGCCGCGAGCGTGATGGCGACGTGACGCTCAGCCAGGTATCGCCGACCGATGCCGAGCCGGTGCCGGAACCCGCCCCCGCCAAGAAGACCGTCAAGGCCTGACCCCGCCACCCACTGATTACCGGAGCCTTCCATGCCCGACAACATTACCTTCCTGACCATCCCGACCGACTGGCGGGTGCCCGGCCAGTACATCGAGATCGACCACACCAAGGCCGTGCGCGGCCTGCCCGGTATGGCCCGGCGCATCCTGCTGCTCGGCCAGCGCCTGGCGTCCGGCAGTGTCGCCGCCGGCATCCTGACCCGCGTTACCCGTAAGGAGGATGGCGTTAATTTCTTCGGCCGCGGCTCGATGCTGGCGCAGATGATCACCGCCGCGATCAAGGTCAATCCCTACACCGAGATGTGGGCGCTGGCGCTTGACGATCTGGGGGCCGGCACGGCCTCGACCTTTACCATCACGGTGACCGGTTCGCCGACCGAGGCCGGCACGCCCTATCTGTACGTTGGCGGCAAGCGCCTCGCCATCGGCATCACCATCGGCCAGACGCCGACCGAGATTGCCACGGCGATCGCCGCCGCGGTCAATGCGGATCTCGATCTGCCGGTCACTGCCACCTCGGCGGTCGGGGTGGTGACCCTGACGGCACGCCACAAGGGCGCCGAAACGGCCGGCATCGATGTGCGCTGGAACTACTACAGCGGAGAGACGATGCCCGCCGGTATCACCGCGGCGATCGCCGCCGGCGTCGTCGGCACCGGGAACCCGGATGTGTTGACCGCAATCGCGGCGATGAGCACCGGGGCGTACTACAGCATCGTCATGCCCTGGTCGGATGCGGCCAACATGACGGCGATGGAAACCGAGTTGCAGAGCCGCTGGGGCGGCATGGACATGCGTGCCGGGCACGTGTTCGCCTTCACCGCCCGTACCGCGGCGGGTTTGTCGACCTACGGTTCCGCGCGCAACAGCCCGCACAGCACGGTGTTCGGCCTCAACAAGTCGCCGTCGTTGCCCTGGGTGATCGCCGCGCAGGCCGCTGCCGGGGTCGAGTTCCGCGGCAGCAACGATCCGGCCGTGCCGTTCCGCGGCATCGCGCTGCCGGACGTCCTGGCGCCCGCCGAGGCCGACCGGCTGACGATGACCGAACGCAACCTGGTACTGCACGACGGAATCTCGACGATCATCTTCGATGAGTCCGGCGCAGCGATCGTGGAGCAGGTGGTGACGACGTACCAGACCAACAGCTTCGGCATGGACGACCGCAGTCTCTTGAAGCTGAATACCAAGTGGACGGTCGACTACATGCGCTACGTCTTCCGGTTCGCCGTGGCGCGCGACTACCCGGCGCACAAGCTGGCCGGCGACGACGTCCTGGAACGCATCGCCCCGGGGCAGAAGATCGCCACGCCGCGGCTGATCAAGAACACGCTGATCGCCGCCGCGGCCCAGCTCGAATACGTCGGCCTGCTGGAGGATCTGGACGGCTTCAAGGAAAACATCCAGGTGCTGCGCTCCGAAGCCGACGAGTGCCGCGTCAATGCCGTGCTGCCGCCGAACGTGGTCAATCAGTTCGACGTCTTCGCCGCTGCCGTTCAATTCATTCTGTGAGGTAAAACATGGGACACAACACGGGACGCGCCTTTGTCACCGTCGCCGGCAAACGCCTGGCGACAAAGGAAGGCGCCAAGCTGGGCTTCGGCAACATGGAGCGCACCGCTAACATGGGCGACGCGGGGGTGCTAGGTTATACGGAAAAGCCAACGGTGCCGTATGTCGAATGCACCATCGCGCACGACACCAACACCTCGTTGCAGGAACTGGCAGAAATGACTGACGTGCCGGTGCTGTTCGACACCGACACCAAAAAGAGCTTCGTGCTGCGCAACGCCTGGTGCGCCAAGGCGCTGGAAATGGACAAGGGCGATATCGCAGTGCGCTTCGAAGCCATGTCCTGCGAGGAGGTCTGACGTGTCAGGAAAACTCCATCCGTTAGGTTTTGTCTGCAAGGACGGCCGTGTCACCGGCCCCCTCCGGCACGGCATGACGATCGAAGGGATCCAGCACAAGACGTTCGAATTGCGCGAAGCCACGGTCGATGACCTGCTCGATGCCGAGAACGAAGCCGACGTCACCAAGCCGCTGAACTTCAATGCGCAGTTGATGGTGCGTCAACTCGTGCGCGTTGGCTCTTATGAAGGGCCGTTCACCTTGAACATGATCCGCCGTCTGAAGCCGGTGGACTGGCGGATTCTTCGCGCGGCCCAGTCGGAGGTCGACGACATGGGGGAAGGCGAACCGGCAAGCGAAGCGGCCTCCTGAACCAGGTGCTCCTGCTTGCCATGAAGACCGGCTGGAGCCGGGCCGAAATCCTCGCCCTGCCTCCGGCCGAATTCAATCACTACATCAACGTCATCGTCACCGCCAAGACTGATCCATGAGCAACCGCGATCTATCTCTCGCCCTGCGCCTCTACGCCGACTCGGCCCGGTTCGTCTCCGGTCTGACGCAGGCCGAGGGGCGAACGCGCCGCTTCGTCGGGGGAGTCAAGCGTGAGTTCGAATCGCTGAAGAGCGCCTTGTCCAGCCTGCAGGGGCAACTCGCCACCCTCGGCGTCAGTGTCGGCACCGTCGCCACCCTGGCGCAATCGGCGCGCATGGACAAGGGATTGACCCAGATCGGCCAGACGGCCGGGATGTCGCGATCGGAGGTCGAGAAACTGCGTCAGGAACTGTTTCGCATGGCCGGCGAAACCGGGCAGAACGTCGACGACTTGCAGACCGGCTTCAATAACGCGGTGCAGGCAGGGTTGAATTTCCGCGAAGCCCTGCCGGTGATCGATGCGACCAACAAGGCAATGGCCGTTACCGGCGCCTCTGCCGACCGTTTGACGGCGGGCCTTACGGTCGCTGCAACCGCTTTCCAGTTCGACCTGGCCAAACCCAACCAGGCGTTGACCCTGCTCGACAAGATGACCGTCGCCGGGCGGCTGGGGAATGCCGAGCTGGAGAACCTCTCCGACATCTTCGCCCGCGTCGGCGTTAATGCCGCGTCGGCCGGGATGGGGTTTGATCAGACGTTGGCCTTCATTGAAGCCTTGTCCCGGATCGAGCGCCAGCCGGAACGGCTCGCGACGCTGGCTGACAGCACCTTGCGCCTCTTCACCAACCTCAACTACATGCGCGAGGCGGCCAAGGCGACCAGAGTCCGTTTCTTTGACGCCAAGGGTGAGCGCCGTGACGGTGTGGCCATTCTGCGCGACATCAAGACGCAATACGACAAGCTGAAGACCGACAAGGAGCGCGCCCTTTTTGTCCAGCAGGCGTTCAGCAAGGCGGACCTGGACACCATCAAGGGCGTCAGAACCTTGTTGACCGGGAACAATCTCGACAAGATCGGCGAGTTCACGACCGAAATTCGCGGCGCCGGCGGGAGTATCGCCAAAGACCTGCCCGCTGCGATCGCCAACGCCGTCGACCAGACGGGGCGACTGAAAAACGAGTTGCGCAGTGCCGCCGATGGCTTCGCTAAGCCGATCAACGACACGCTGCAGAACGTCATCAAGTGGGGACTCGACAAGAAGGAAAACGGCGGCCTCGGCCTCGATGGCGGCGACATCCTGTTGGGCGGCGCTGCCGGCGCGCTCGGCCTCTTCGGCGCGGCGCGCTACGGCGGCAAGGCTGTCGGTGCCTTGGCCAAGCGCCTTGGCGGCACGGCAGCCGGGGTTGCCGAAGGCAAGGCGCTGGAAGCGGCCGCCGGCGTCACGCCGGTTTTTGTGGTCAATTGGCCAGCAACAATGGGCGGCGGGCTGGCCGACCTCGCTGGAGCGGCTGGGGCCGGTGGTGTCGCGGCAAACGCCGGCAAGGTCGCTGGTCGCGCGAAAACGCTGGCGGTGTTGGCGGGTGGACTGCCGTTGTCTGCTTGGGGCACGACGGCTGCAGGATTGGGGACAGCCGCAGCGGGCGTGACGGCGGCCGGCGCTGTGGGTTACGGGGTGGGAACGGGGATTAACTGGGCTGGAGAAAAACTGGCGAAGGGAACGCGTTTCGAGGGATGGGGTACGGATGTTATCGGCGGCTCGATCGCCCGGGTGCTCGCGGTTTTCGGCAACGAGGAAGCGCGCCGCGCCATCGAACTCACCGAAAAACTCCGCCAGGCGGAAGTGGGTGGCGAAATCCGCGTACGGGTCGATCAGGACGGACGGTTGTCGTCCGTTTCCGGAGTCACGGTCAATCCGCGTATTCCGATCAACGTCGACGCCGGCCTCACGATGATGGATTGATGTCTCGATGAGCAAATACATCGCCCCCTGGCGCCGCAGCCTGCGCCCCGCCTCGTTCCGTGGCGTACCGTTCAGCGTCAAATCCAACCAGACGCAGGTCGGCCGGCGGGTGGCGCTGCATGAATACCCGCAACGCGACGACGCTTATCCGGAGGATCTGGGTCTTAAGGCAGACCAGTTCTCCATTGAAGCGATCATCATCGGTCCGGACTACATGCCGGGCCGCGACGCGCTGATCGCCGCGCTCAAACAACCCGGTGCCGGCGTGCTGGTGCATCCGTATTACGGTCGGCGCACCGTCACGCTGGTCAGCCCGGCGCGGATCTCCGAGTCGCCGGAAGAAGGCGGCCTGGCGCGTTTTTCCCTGGATTTTGTCGAGGCCGGCGAGAACGCCGAGCCGTCGGCGCGCGAGGATACGCAGGACGCTGTGGAAAGTGCGGCCGATGCGGCGAACACCGCGATCGCCGGTGACTTCGCCGTCGCGTACTCTCTTGATGATGTGGCTGACTTTGTCGAGACCAGCGCCCTCGATGTAGCCAAGGATGCAATGGCGGCCCTCGAGGCGGCCCGCAAGAACCTCGTTCCGGATATCTCGATCCTTTCCGACTACACGGCGGCCGTCAGCGGCGTGGTGGGCAGCTTGTCTAGTCTGATCCGCGCCCCGGCGGCCTATGCGCAGGGCGTGCTCGGGTTGATCGCCTCGCTCAAGGCGCTGGCGCAGAGCCCGGCCACCGCGCTGCTCTCCTACCGCAGCCTCTTTTCTTATGGCGGGGAGTATCCGACGATCGCCGCAACGACCCCGTCCCGTCGGCGCCAGTCCGCCAACCGGGCGGCGCAAGCGGGCCTGACCCGTCGCGCCGCCCTGATCGAAGGCGCCCGCGTGGCCAGCCGCGCCGAGTTTTCATCCTACGATCAAGCCGTGGCCATGCGCGACGACCTGGCCGCCCGCCTCGACGACGAAGCGGCCGGCATCGTACCGACGGCCGCGGATCCGCAAGCGGTGTCCGAGGAGGTTTATCAGGCGCTGACCGCGTTGCGTGTCGCCCTGGTGCGCGACCTGACCGCCCGCTCGATCAATGCCCCGCGCGTTACGTCCGTTAAACTGCCGGCCACCGTCCCGGCGCTCGTGGCTGCCTACGCCATCCACGGCGACGCGACCCGGGCTGATGAGCTGATCGCTCGCAACGGCCGGCTGATCCGGCATCCGGGGTTTGTGCCGGGCGGCACGGCGCTGGAAATCCTCACTGTGTGAGTATTAAAGCCCTTTAGTCGAAGCCCGTGGAGGTTCCCGCTAACCTCCACGCATGGCCTCGACCTCCACCTCCGGCATTACCGAACTCAAGATCAACGGCGTCTATTACGGCGGCTGGAAGTCCGTTCGTGTGTCACGCTCGATCGAGCAGATGGCCGGCACCTTCGAGCTGGAGATCACCGAACGCTGGCCGGGTAAGCCGCATACCACGCCGATCCGCCCCGGGCAGTTTTGCCAGGTGTTTCTCGATGGCGAGGTGGTGATCACCGGCTGGGTGGATGTCGTCTCGCCGGACTACGACGCCGAGAAGCACACGATCCGCGTCTCGGGCCGCGACAAGACTGCCGACCTGGTCGATTGCTCCGCCATCCACAAGAGCGGGCAGTGGCACAACGTGAAGATCGACCAACTGGCGACCGACCTGCTGAAGGAGTACGGCATCAGCGTGGTGGTCGAGGCGGACACCGGCAAGGCGTTTTCTTCCTGGAACATTCAAGAGGGCGAAAGCGTCTTCGACTGTCTGGAACGCGCGGCCCGCATGCGCGCGCTGCTGCTGACCAGCAATCCGTCCGGTGATCTGGTGATCACCCGCGCCGGCAAGGATCTCGCCGGGGTCTCCCTGGTCGAGGGGAAAAACATCAAGGCGGCCCGCGCGGAATTCTCCTGGAAGGAGCGTTATTCCACCTACACCGCCAAGGGCTACGGCCGCCTGGGGGCCGACGGCGAAACGGAACACGCATCGCCATCGGCTGCGGTGAAAGACGACATCATCACCCGCCATCGCCCATTGATCGTGCTGGCCGAGAGTCACGGCGAGAACGCCTCGTTGCGCGATCGCGCCGAGTGGGAACGCAATGTCCGACGCGGCCGCAGCGTGCGCGGCTCGATCACCGTGCAGGGCTGGAAGCGTCCCGATGGGGCGTTGTGGCAACCGAACCTGTTGGTACCGGTGACGTCGCCGCTGCTCTGGTTGCCGAACCCCGCCGAGCTGCTGATCGTCGGCTGCGTGTATTCGCTCGATGACCGCCAGGGCACGCTGACCGAGCTGGCGATCGCCCGGCCGGAATCCTTCCAGCTCCTCGAGGGCGTGGCCCAGTCGAAGCTGTTCGGCAAGCTGCGCACGAAGGAACAGCGCGAGAAGCGTGAGAAGGTGAAAGACTGGAGTTTTCTCTGATGGACGTCCGGACGGCCCTCTCCCGCATGATCGCCCCGCTCAACAGGCGCGTACGCCTGATGGTCGCCCGGGCCGTGGTGACGGCGATCAGCGACGCCGGGAAGATACCGGCGGTGCAGGTGAAGCTGCTCGACGGGGAGGTCCGCGAAGGGATCGAACTGCTGCATCAGCACGGGTTTTTCTCGCGCCCGCGGCTCAAGCCGGAGGGGGTGTATTTCTCGGTGGGCGGCGATCGTGATCACGGCGTGATGGTGGCTGTTGCCGATCGCGGGTCGGCCCGTCCGGATCTCGCCGCGGGGGAGGCGGTGGTTTATACCGACGAGGACACGGCGAGCGCGGGGCACCGCATCCATTTCAAGAACGGCCGCGAGATCGAGATCGTCGCGGGCGCCTCGAAGATCGTCCTGACGCCGGAGGGGATCACAATCACCGCACCGGCGTTCGACCTGGTAAAGGCGGCCTGATATGCACGGAATCTCGCGTATTGGCATCGACACCGCCGGCGGCGTCATCATCGGTGCGCTACAGGATTTCGTGCGCGTCGAGGGCGCGCTGTGGTCGGTCCTGGGCGATCCGGTGGCGGGTCATGGCGACGTGCCGCACGCGGCCCCGGTCATGGCCCAGGGCAGTTCGTTTGTGCGCATCAACGGCATTCCGGTTTGTCGCGAAGGCCATCTGGCCAGCTGTGGCCATGCGGCGACCGGCAGCGCGGCCATGAGGATCAGCGAATGACCGACTTGCGCACGGTCTTCATCGACCTGGAACACGGCATTGATCTGGCGCTGGAGAACGCGCTGCTCGCGTCGGATGATGGCCTGGAGACGGCGGTTATCCTCTCCCTGTTCTCGGATGCCCGCGCCAAGGATGATGACGTGCTGCCGCTCGGCCAGACCGACCGCCGCGGCTGGTGGGCCGATGCTTGGCCATCGGTTGAGGATGACCGTTTTGGCAGCCGCTTGTGGCTGTTGCGTGCCGCTAAGCAGTTGCAGCAGGCGCTGAACGACGCCCGGGAATACGCCGAGGAAGCGCTGGCCTGGTTGGTGGAGGATGGCGCGGCCAAGGCCGTCGAGGTCGAGACCTTTATTCCCCGTGATGAAGTCATGGGAATGATCGTTCGCATCACCCGGCCGGATGGGACGCTCACCCCGATCCGCTTTGAAACCTTGTGGAACGCGATGTGACATGCCTTTCAATCGTCCCGATCTTCCGACCCTGATCGAGCGCGCCGTCGCCGATCTCGAAAGCCGCCTGCCGGGGGCGGATGCCCGTCTTCGCCGGTCGAATCTCAACGTGCTGGCGCGGGTACATGCCGGCGCAACGCATGGCCTGTACGGCTATCTCGACTGGCTGGCCAGGCAGATCCTGCCCGACACAGCCGACGCGGAATTCTTGGAGCGGCACGCGGCGATCTGGCTGGCCAGTGGCCGCGTTCCCGCAGCGTATGCCTCGGGCCAGGCGACGGTCACCGGCACCGATGGCGCGGTGATCCCCGCCGGGACGGTGTTCAAGCGTACGGACGGCACGGCGTATGCCGTGGAGAGTGAGGCGACGATCGCTGGCGGATCGGCCGTGGTGACGCTGGTGGCCGAGGAGGTTGGCCAGGACGGAAACGCAGACGCGGCCAGCGCGTTAACGCTGGACACGCCGATCGCTGGTGTTAACGCGTCGGCTACCGTCACAGCGGATGCTTTGACGGGCGGCGCCGACATCGAGGACGACGACAGCCTGCGCGCACGCCTGCTGGAGCGCATCAAGGAACCGCCGATGGGCGGTGCCAAGGCGGATTACGTAGCCTGGGCAAAGGAAGTCCCGGGCATCACGCGCGCCTGGTGTTATCCCGGCGAACAGGGCGACGGCACGGTCACCGTCCGTGTGGTTCGCGATGACGACGCCAGCCTGATCCCCGATGAGGCGGAAATCGCCGTGGTTCAGGCGTACATCGACGAGCGACGCCCGGTCGCGGCTGAACTGTTTGTCGTCGCGCCGCTGGCGGTACCGGTGGCCTTCGAGATCCAGCTGGTGCCGGCGACCGCGACCGTCAAAGCGGCGGTGGAAGCCAGCCTGCGCGATCTGCTGCTGCGCGAGGCTGAACCGGAGGGGGGTTACGGAGAAGGAAAGATTCTTGTGTCGCACATCCGTGAAGCCATCTCCCTGGCGGCCGGCGAGACGGATCACCAGTTGATCGCGCCGGTGGCGGATGTCACGCTGACCGTTGGCCAGATGGCCACGTTCGGAAGCATCACGTGGTCATGACCGCCGCGTCCTACCTGGCACAGCTGCAGGCCCTATTACCACCCGGTGATGCCTGGCCTCGCCAGGCTAACACCACCCTCACCCGTCTGCTCACGGCCGTCGCTGATGAATTGGCGCGCATCGATGCCCGGGCCGACCAGTTATTTCGAGAATCGCTCCCGGCCGCCTCGCTTGAATTGCTCTCCGACTGGGAGCTCATCGCCGGCCTGCCGGACGCCTGCAGCACCGAACTGGCAACGACATTGGCGGAGCGGCGGAGTGAAGTGGTCTCCGTCCTGACGCGGCAAGGCGGTTCCAGCCGCGCCTGGTTCATCGCCTTCGCTGCAAAACTCGGTTATACGGTCGATATCGACGAGTTCCGCCCGTTCATCGCCGGCCTTAGTCGTTGCGGCGATCGGCTGCTCGGCGGGCATTCGGTCCGCCATACCTGGCGCGTGCGGGTGATTGGCGCACGCTATACCGCGTTCCGCACCGGTGCCAGTCAGTGCGGCGATCTGCTTGGCAAGATCACCCGTGCCGAAGACCTGGAGTGCCGATTGAAGCGCCTCAAGCAGGCCCACACCAACCTCATCGTGTCCTATGAAGGAGCGTAAATGAAATACGTCCCCCCCGTCGGCGGTGCCGACAACGATCCGTACGTCGATGGAAATCCGTCGACCGGTGTTGAAGGAAGTCCGGTCCCGGCCGCGGCGATCGAAGATCCGATGCGTGAACTGGTGGCGTTGATCTCTGATGTCGGATTAACGCCGGATGAGGCTGATCTGACTCAGGTCACCTCGGCGGTGCGGATGGCCACCCAGAGGTTGGCCGCCTCGTCGGCCGCCGCTGCTGGCACCGCAAACGCCATCACGGCCGCCTTCAGCCCTTCGATCGCCGCGCTCACCAATGGAATGACGCTCCATGTGAGAGCTAGCGCTGCCAATACCTCAACAACGCCGACCTTCACGCCGGCGGATGGATTAATCGGAGCCAAGACGATCGTTAAAGGAAACAACCTGCCGCTTGTAGCTGGTGATATTGCAGGGGTTGGGCATTGGATTGAACTGAAGTACGACACAACGCTAGATAAGTGGGTTATTCAAAACCCGGCAACGTTTGCTCAGTTTACGTCATCGTTGTCTGGTAACGGATACCAAAAGCTACCTAATGGATTGATTATTCAGTGGGGGTCAGCAACCACATCTGGTGGTGGGGCGTCGGTATCGTTCCCGATTGCTTTCCCGACCCAGTGCTATGCGGTGATCGCGTCAGTTAATGCCGCCAACGTCAATAAGTTGGTTAGTACAGGAGCCTTTATTTTGACAGGGTTCCCAGCTTATGTTTATCAAGCCAACACCAATGCCAATTCTGACGCCACGTTCGACTGGGTCGCCTTCGGTAAATAACTAGGATGACGAAATGAATACTCGCTTCAGCAAACAAACTGGTTGTTTTTATCCGCTGACTGAAAATTATCCAAGCCTTCCTGACGATATTATCGAAGTTCCGTTTGAAGATTATGAAGCCGCTATGGCTAGAAAGCCTGGCGACACACTAGATGTTATTAATGGCCGTGTTGTTGTTGTGCTGAAGCCGGAGGCAACTTTGTTAGAGCTTAGGGCACAGACATGGGGTGAAATCAAGGTTGAGCGTGACCGCCGCTCGGAGGCTGGATGCCTGGTCGCCGGAAACTGGTTCCACAACGACCTCAAGTCGCGCACCCAGTGGGAGCGTATGGCCAATCGCGCCACGACGCTGGAGGATGCTGATCCGTATCTCGTCGATGGTGAGCAGGTCGCCTGGAAAACCATGAGCGGTGCGTTCGTGCCGCTGACGGCTGGATTGATCCGACAGGTTGTAGACGCTTTTGAGGTCCAGGAGGTAGCAACATTCAAGGCCGCCGAAACTCACCGCGCCAAGATGGATGCCGCTGCTGATCCGGTGGCCTATGATTACTCAAGTGGATGGCCTGATATTTTTGATGTTGTTTAGCGTAATTACTTTTTAGTAGCTGTAACTACTGCATTAAGTCAAATATCTCGCTAATCGGTGTTAAATATCGCGCCGCGCTACAACACCGTTACGTCCGGTCACGAAACTACGGTACCCCCAACCAGCCGGCTTATGGAAGTAGCGACTGCCGCAAAACAACGACAAAAGCATGATTATCCATATCTACGACCCGTTTTTCAAAATTGCGG
>Ga0302250_1000466_pt1 | contig 39468 bp, 57 predicted proteins | sample AAG_RA_Asp_MG_FD_193536 | JGI IMG/M metagenome (GOLD analysis project Ga0302250, IMG submission 193536) | Enriched activated sludge microbial communities from anaerobic digester in WTTP, New Holstein, Wisconsin, United States - AAG_RA_Asp | ecosystem: Engineered > Bioreactor > Anaerobic >...
TATGATGGTTCAGTTCTAAGACGGAAAGAAAGAACCCAATTTCGATGTTCCGCGGCATGAACAGGCGCGGGGCTAAAAAAAGGCTGCCGGGGATATTCCCTGGCAGCCTTTTTTTGCCGGCAGTGGGCGTGTTTGTCTAGAGAAACTTACAGAAAGCCGCTTTTTATAAGGCTTTCGTGTTCTCGACAGTCTTACCAAAACGGCCTTTTATACCTGTTTCGTCACTAGGTAGTGATGAAATACTCTGTCGTACAGGACATCTTTTATTTAAATGTTACTCCAACCTGTTGAACACCTTTAATCTGGGGTATGGGAAACGGTATATTTATCTGTGAGGGAGCATTTTTAACCCATCGTTTCCTGCCGTTGTTGCTAATTATAAATTTTGCTGAAGGTGATTTTTCAAATATTATTGTTACAGCGTGATAAGCGGTTAATACCGCTTCCTGTAGGTTTTGATTATCCTCCAGATCTTCAATATTTAATCCAAGGGATTTTGCTTCATTTTTATCTATTCGTTTACCATGGCTTTTATGTAAAGAAGGACTGTTGAAATGATGAGCAATTTTGGTGGCATTTGAGAATCCTTTCCTTTTTAGCCAAGATTCAACGATTTTTTCGCTATAATCATTTGCCTTTTCAGCTTCAACAAGTAAGCCGTGCCCAAGTGTGCTTAGTATTGGCGCCCAAACGTGTGCATTTGTAATATTTTCGTTAATATCTTTTTTTGCTTTATCAAATTGATCAACTATGGATCTTGCCGAAACAGATCTACCGCCTATCACCATCTGAGGGTCTATCGGTCCCAGCTGGCTCTGCCTTCCCATAATAATTTTATCAGAACTTAATGATATCATTGTTCCTGCAGACATTGCAAAAGTAGGTACGATAGTTTCTATATATGGGAATTTGCTATGTAAGTAATCAACTATTGACTCTGTGGCGTTCGTCATGCCCCCAGGAGTGTGCAGAATTAAAGTTAAACCTCTGTCAAATTTCATCCCATGCATGACAGCCATAAATCCATTTATCTCTTCATTTGTGATTTGAAGTAGCATCGGATCAAGCATCGGTTTTTGAAGGAAGGCAGAGGCATAAAAAATTACATTTTTCCCGCTACGAAGTTCGGATATTTCTTGTAATGCACTGTCGACTTTTCCGTTAATATAAGAACTTTTTTTATCGTTATCAGATCCGAAGCTATCTATTTCTTTTACCAGCTCGGTCCAAGATGCCATTTTATTACCCCATAAACATTAAATCTATTGGGAAGTTCATGTCTCTTTGTGTATATTCATTTTTTACTACATGTAAACACTCATCATTTTTAACTAATTTGTCATAGAGTGTTAATTCGATATACGTTTTATATGCTTGTAGTTCTTTCTCTCCAACAAGTTTCTCTAGTTCTATTCCTTCCACCATACCTACCACCTTATTATTTCTTATGGAGGAAAATACCACACTCGTATAATATAGTACCTCAACTCTCAGAACAATAGCTGCTTCCTGAAAATAGTTAAATAGTAGGCAAAAATAGTGAGCTTGTTTTAAATCAATAATTGATCATTAATAGTACAAATCCTCCAACTCCACCTATTATAGCCCCTGTGGGGCCTCCCAGTATTTCCCCTATTCCTATCCCCACAGCAATAAGCGCCACCCCTTTCCACAACTGTGCGGATTTCTTGGCCTGATCCCGCGCCTTCTCAATCCTGGAGATCTCCGCCTCCAAGGCTGCCCGGATAGCTGCTATTTCCTGGGCGTGGGCCTGCTTCAAGGATTCCTGCGAGGCGGTCGATTTCTTCAGCGATTCGCTCAATGACGTCCGCTCTGCTTCCGCCGCGCTCAATAATGCCTGCAATTCCTCGACTCGCCTCAATAGCTCCTCGGAGTCCTCCCTCCATCCGCTCGCTTCGTTCCGTAGCTTCCCGGAGAGACTTCTCAAGGCTGAGGCTAATGTCGCCGGATCTATCTGCTGCGGATTGTTCGATTGCTCGGCGCTCTGCTGCTGCTCCGTCAACGGTTCCGGCTCTATAGCCGGCGGGGTATCCGACTCGGAAACCTGCGAAAAAGCCACCACCGAGCAGAAGGCAAAGAGCAGCAGTAATGATAATCGCCTTGATTTTGGCATTCATGCCTGCCCCGCTGGCAGGCCGAAATGCTCTCGGGCCTCCGCTTCGCTCCCGAACCAGTACCAGCCGTGGACCGGATAGGCGTACTCCCCATGTCTAGCGCGTTCGAGCTTATAGTCTCGGCTCTCGACAAAGTTCGGCCCAAACAAAAGTGTCCCGTTGTCGTTTTTATAAAATCCGCTCGTGTCGTCCATACCCGCTCCTTATCCTGTAATCGTCCAGCCCTTATCCGTGGCGATCGCTCGCTCGGCCGCGCTCAAAAATAATGCTCCTGGAGTACCTGTGATAGTAATTGTTTGACCTGTAACTACCGCGAGGTTGTTAAAAATCTCAACAATAGATTCTCTCGTCAGGGACGTGTAAGAAAAAGAAATGGTAATAGATATGCCTGTTATATTCGCGCGATAAAGCCTACGACAGGAGCTGACTAAACCCGAAAAGCTAGTTGCGCCGGATACATCGATACCATCAATTTCCAGCAACGAGGTGCAGCTATAAAACGCGTTTGTGGCTGAGCCAATCAAATTAACTCCATGCAGGTTAACGCGCTGCAAACACTCAGCATTTTCCGCAAAAGCAGATAAATCATTAACCGTTTTACCAGATAGGTTGAGGTCAATCTCAGTAAGCCTCGAAGCCCTAAACATTTGAGAACAGTTTGTTAGATTTACAGTGGCTTCTGGCGCATTGAAAGACTGCAACGCAGGGGCGAACCCATCGGTCATTCGGCTGGTTAGTGCTGTACTCCCAAGAATCGACAGACGCTCAAGGTGATATAGACTTCTTAGTGATAAGCTCGTTAAATATGACGACCTTATTGATATATCAAGGGCTGCAAAATAGAGCCTATAATCATCATAGATTGTAAGCGATGTCAGATTAAATCCAGCTTGCGGCGTGATAGTTATGAGGACCTGCTTATATCCTCGCGAGCACACTGACGATTCGGGAAGTGCCGAATAATCATACTGGTGTCCAACAGGAGTGCCACTGTTGCTATTTTGCGGGCTGCTTCCATCCCCCCAGTCAACGATATAATTTCCCGACGCAGTGAGTATTTTTGGTATATTTCCCACGCCGTTATAGACGCCAAACAGGATTACTACTTTTTGCTCGCCTGCGGGGATATCCGGCATAGGCAACCAGTCGGCGGGACGTACCCACCCCTGGACCCGCTTATTTATCAAAACCTTGTGTAGGGATAGATCGTTCTTCATCCCACCACCTCTATTTCGGATAAGAAATCCCCGTCGCTGTCGTAGGTAATCGAGTAAATCCGCTGGCCCGTTTGCGTGACGCCATCGGCAGCGAAAAACGTAACCGTCCTGGTCGTATAGGCCGGCGAAGTACCGCCGGATAGTACGGAGCGCTTGCGGAGATTACCGAGGGAGTCGCGGAATTCGATAGTTGTGAAAATGCCGCTTGCATCCTTGTTGGAGCACTCGACGGAATACCCCTCGTAACTCTCGCCGGCGGCTCCTTGTGGTCCAGCAGGGCCTTGTTCCCCCTGTGGACCAGCGGCGCCCTGTGGGCCCGTTTCCCCTTGGATACCCTGGATTCCCTGCTCTCCCCTTGGACCAGCTGGCCCGGTTGCACCTTGTGGTCCGGGTATACCTTGGGGGCCTTGAGGTCCTTCAGCCCCGGTTGGGCCGGCCGGTCCAGTTTCCCCTTGAGGCCCCGCGGGGCCCTGAATCCCTTGTGACCCCTGTGGCCCTGCGGGACCGGTTTCCCCCTGGTCGCCCTTGTCGCCTTTCGGGCCGCGAGGGCCGGGGCTTCCGATGTTCACGGTGTAAACAAGCGGCCGTTCGCTGGCGCCGATTGTATAGACTACTTCGGCCATCGCTTACTCCTTCATCAGCGTGGGGCTGATCTCAATAGTCCCCTGGAGGGCTCTGTCTTCGTCGAGTCTGACTTCGATATACAGCCTTGAGGTTTCTCTGTGGCTTTTCCCGGACGCAGGGATTGCCTCGGTTTCAGCCGCAGTCAGGCTCAAGGTAAAGTTCCCTCCAGGACCGTCTGTTATAGTGAATAATGGTGCGGCCAGGATCTCCCTGGATTTGGCGCTATCCTTTATGATGCAGGCTCCTGCCATGGTGCTAATATCGATTGGGGTGTCTATCCCGTCTTCCCGTTCGGATACGTTGACGCTGATCTCCCAGGGAGAGCCCTGTAGAATGCCGTTTCCATTCGCAACAGTGAGATCAATCGTTGCGGGTTTTATCATTGGTCTTTTTCTCCTTGTCCAACTCCGGTCGGTATAGGGCCGATCGCTGCACGTTGTTTGCTACGTTGAGCCCCTGGGATATTCCAGAAAGCGTGATAATGGCGGCAACAATAGCCTTGGAAATGGCCTGGGCGCCGTCCTGGTCTATAACTATGGTCACAAAATAAACCGCCAGGACGCTGGCCAGGCTGGACCAATAGGTCGCGGCCTTGGTTAGCGGGTTGAATTTCACTCTCTTGCCTCCTGGAAATGGGCGGGGTCCTGCTCATCGCCCGGCCATGTATATCCCGCCTCGATGCCATGCCGGGCGGCAATCTCGGCCATTCTCGCCCAGCCTTCCCATGTTTTCGGAGCCCACCAGATCCTGCCTTTCTTGGTCGGCCAGATATCGATGGCTAGCCCCTCTAGGTGTCTGCTCTCCATGGTCCAGGTGACGGGTTTTATTGCGTCTCGTTCATTGATTTCGTAAAGTGCCGCCCGTTTATAGAGGGCCTGGACGAATTTCACGGCCTGTCGCCGGTACTTGGCCGGCACATGGCTGGCAAGTAGCCTGGAGAAGTACGCGATCTGCGTATCCTGGCTGCGTAGGGTTTCCAGGACGATAAAACCGTCAGAGCCCATGCATTTAAAATTGCTCGTGTTCGCTTTGAGGTCAGCGATAAACGCTCGGGCTTTGGTCTGGAAAGGCTCGGCGAGATCTTCTATTTTCGTACTCATTCCCGGTGCTCCCCGGCTGCTGACCGCGCCGGCGTTTGGACTGTGGGCGGGGCTATCTTGTCTATCCTATCTTTTATGTCCCGGATCATATCGGTGAGGTTATCGATTTTTTCGTTTATCTTGCCCAGGTCAACGTCGGTGCTATGGGTCTTCCCCTCTAGGGTCTTGATTTCCTTCCCCTGGGCAATGACTTTTTCCTCTAAGGCTTTGATCTGCGCGTTGCGCTCTCCCTCTTTCACGGCGAGTTGCCTCCTCTGATGTAGCGTTGCCCAGATAGCGCCGATCGCAGTTGCTATCGCTAAAATCTGCCCCACTGTGGCAAGATTTATGGTTATGTTCATTCCGGCACCTCCGGCCACTGGATGTTTGTTGGGAAGCCCGCCTGCTGCGGAACGTCTCTGAGTGCCTGGATATATGTGAGGATTGGCGCCAATTCTTCCGTTGGCGCCAGGCCAAGGGATAGTTCATCCCGGTGTCGGTCGCGCCGCCACTGAATGGCCTCGATGCGCCTATCGCGCTCTGACCTCACGCTGTCCGAAAGTTGCTCTAATCGCTTTGCATCAACCTGGGCCTGCGTTTTACCATACAATTTCATGGTAGCCTCCGGTGTCCCACGGCTGGCAGGTCCGCGTATAAAATCTCATAACGGTGGTATAAAGCTCGCCATCCTCGCGATGCGCTTCCAGGATTCGCTCGTTCGTCTGTTGTCGTATTTCAGGAAACTCAACAGACTGCTCATCAAACTCGTAAAGCTCGCCGTCTATTCGTATTGAGTTCTCATCGATAGGGATTATCTCCGTGTCGGGTAATACTTCAATATTTGCGTATTCGTTCCACTGGCATGGATTGTATTTTATTTTCATTTCCACCTACCTATAGCCATCCATGAGGTGCTCAGATAGGTACCCGCTGGAGAATACGGGGTATAGCACGTAAATGCTGACACAGATTTATACCCGGAATTGTTATACGTTACCGCATGTTCTGCCGTACCTGCGGCTAATGTAATCAACGCTACGTAGTCAGTATTAACAAATGGCGTTGGTAAATTGATGGTCGAATTGGCCGACCACTCTTGGCTAATTATTGATTTAATGCCGTAACAAATCATTGTCCCGTCACTTAATTTTATATATGTTCCGTTTGAGTTCTGCCCGATTTCAACGATGCCAGCGCCGACCTGGGTTTCAAATGCTCCTATAGGAATCGATGAGTAAGCGGAGGTGTCGATTTTTTGCTTGATTGAGCCGCCACTGTCAAAAACACACAGGAGTTTGCCGTCTAGTAATTTCGCCAAGGCAGGGTAACTGCTTGATGCGCTCTCGAAGACCGAATACACCCCCCACGTCCCGTTTGTTTCTCGTATTTTTTGCCGAAGATATCCAGTTGAAAAATCCCAATATGCACAAAGAACTCGATCATCGGGTAGTAATAAGAGCGATGCGGTCGTGTTTCCGGTAAGACTTTCTATATTTGAATACGCCCCCCATGTCCCGTTTATTGCTCGTATTTTTTGTCGAAGGTATTTTGCTGTGGTATAGTAAACACAAGCAACGCTTCCGTCAGAGAGAGTAACAAGCGATGGGTAGTAGCTTGCGGAGCTTTCGATTACCGCGGCAGTACCCCATGAGCCATTTGCCTCTCGTATTATCTCGAGCAGGTTGACCGACCCGTCCTGGTAAACGCAGACGACTTTTCCGTCAGGCAGAATGGAAATTGCACTATAGGCGCCAGAAACCCCCACCGCTGACGATGCCCCCCACGCCCCATCGGTTCCACGTATTTTTTGCATGAGGTTGCCGGTAGTCTGGTTCACATATACGCACAAGAGTCTGCCGTCAGGCAAAATGGCCACAGATGGTGATTGAATTAAAACGCTCTCTATAACTGACGCCGCCCCCCAGGTTCCTGCTGAAGATCGGATTTTTTGTGCCAGATATCCTGACGTTCCGCGGTACAATAAAACAACACTCCCGTCTGCTAGCGTGGTTGCGTTGTATGAACTAAAATAACCAGGGGAGGTAATTATTGATGAACTACCCCATGTCCCAAGGAGCCATGATCCCTTGTATAAGACATCGGTCTTGAGAGTTTTTGCTACCAGACTCTTGAAAACAGCCCCAACTCCGGCAAAGGCACCAGTTCCGGATATAAAAGCCCCCGGAAGATCGTTGCCATCACCATCATGCGAGATATTTCCATTTTCATCGTAGCCACCTGAGAATATTGCTCCGGTATCTCCCAGGCGTATCCTCAAGGCGTAAATAAATTTTGCGAGAAGTATTTCAAAAGAAACCGATGATTCTCCGATGTAATCGCTCGATACACCATAACCCTGACGCACCGCGTCAATGACGTAGAGGAAACATCGACTTATCTGGTCGGGAGTAGGGGAGGCTTGTCGTGTCCAAGCCGAGGATACGTAAGCATAGATACCTCGCTCCCCCTCGACTAGGGAGTACAGGACGGCAAGACTTCCCTCGACCATCCCTGTGATCGATGCCCTGGACGCGTAGTCGTAAAGCCCAAGACACTTGGGAGCATCAACACCCTGGCTTCCTTGGATGCCCTGCTTTATCTTCCCGACATCGAATCGCTTGGTCAGGTTGGCGAAGCCCGGCCTAGTGGCGGTGAAGTCAACATAACCGGCGTCTGTCGTGAGTCCGGAAACGGTGAAGGTCTTTTCAGAAAGGGTTCCTGTAAGCCCCGCTGATTTTATAACCGTGACTGTCCATAGATTGGATTCATCGATTCCGCCGCGGTTAATAGCGAGGGTGGTGACGGCTGCTGAAAAATCCGTCACCACTCCTGATGCGTCGGCAGGAAGACCGCACCTATCAAGAGACAAGGACGCCACCGGGGAGTCGTTTTGATCATAGAGTGTAATTTGTCCGGTTCCTACCACGCCCATCTTCGCCGCCTCGTTAATAATTCGGGTTGTCAGCGTCCACGTAGATAACGCCCTGGCCGTCGATATCGTCGCCAGTTACCGCGATGGCCGCCGTTCCCGTAGCAGTCTTTTGGCCCGCCGTTGCTCCATTTCCTGTGTAGACCCACATCTTGCCGCCTGCAAATTGGTTAAGTGTGGGCGCCACGCTTGAGAATCCGTTAAGCGGCGCCCGCAAGACGGTGTTTGTGGTGGTTGATCCTGAGCCGACTTCGTAGGATCCTATTGTGAGTCCGTCGGCGGTAATGAGCCGTACAACACTCCCCGCAACTAAGGCAGAAGCGAGAGCCGCATGGGTGACGTTGCCAGTAATTCCTGCGGTATTCGCGGAGATGGCTTTCGCCGCGGGAGTTTTTGCGGTATCGATGAATCCTGACTTGTTGCCATTTTTATCGTAGATCTTCGCGGTAAAAATGTAGGCGGAGATATCCGAAACCTTTGTACCGCCATACCAGACTTCAAAGGTGAGGTCTTTCGATCCGTTCCCATTCTGGTATACTTGACCATTCGACGTATTAATCCGTACATCGTAGGGATCGGACACGTCGTAAACCTGAAAGTACGCCTGGTAAATATTGCCATCCGAGTCCTTGGCCTGGACCATGAATAGCCCGATGTCATTGATTGCGTCCTCGCGAATGACGATACTCTTGACATCTGCCCAGGTGCCGTCCGCAGGAGCTGAGGCCGCCCCGCCGGCTGTGTTCTTAAAGGTGATCTTACTTCCAGTAACCAGGGCGTGATTGGCATCAAGTTGGTCTGCGGCCGCGTAAGGGCTTGCGAACCAGCGGTAGGTTACGCCGGTATCATCGACACCGCCAACGCGCATTAGATCAGCCGCGATTTCTGCGGTGTTTTTAGATCCGGACGGTGCGTTCTCAATAACCATCTGTCCGCGTGGCTGCACATAGACCGCATTGGATCCAGCCTTTACGCAGTTAAGCGTGATCATCGCGTTGACATGGGTGACAAGCCCGGTCACCGGGTCGGTATAATCGCCCTCGAAGTAGATGCTGTATGCGGGATTCGCGGGGTCGATATTTGTAGTTTTGTTGAACGTCGATATATTGCTTCCAAGATCGCTACCACCGAGTGTTGTGCCGAATTTTCTGTTTGCCAGATTATTGACAACATTCACGCCATTTACGTAAACGTAGGCTGTTATGACGTTTGCTGCCGAAGCATAGTTTGGGTTGTACGAGGTCGAAGATTCGTCCTTCGTATAAACCTGGGATAAGCCCTTGGACGCCGCGATGAATGCTGTTATCGGGGCCGCGTCATTATGGTCGTAAAGAGTTATTTGTCCAGTCGCTACAACACCCATAAGTTCCTCCTATTCGGAAATCTCCAGGGTATATGTGGCCCTGGCATATATCGAGTCCGTCGTCACTTCGACGGTCCGGTACCCTGTTTGGTGGGCGGCATTCCATGCCGCATCTTCGCTAGTGGGGAAAAATGATTTCTTAATCCACTTGAAAGCTGAATCAGGGAGATCGTTCGTTATTTCCAGACCGTTCTTAAAGGCTCTCCCGATAAGTGTTGTTGTGGCGCTTTGGCCTGGTTTGAACTTGTCACCGTTGGTACTTTCGATTACGACGGTCATGTTCGACCGAATACACCAGAGCCAGTCTCCCGAAACATATTCCCCTGCATTTCGATTGCTGGTTGACTGGTAGAGAGCCCCATCTGATACCCAGAGATCACCTATCGAGTAGGGACCAATTGGCTCGGTGTAGAATACTTTTGATGTATCAGACAATGCCACGGCAATATCTTGTGGAGTCGCAACTGGCCATATTGATGAAAGGGTTTGCATCTCACTATGAATTGAAATTGATTCTATAGTTAAAAGCTGAATAGCTTCGTACTCAATTACAGCTTTTGATGATGATCTTTTTCTTCGGGTTAAAACAGCATAAACAGAGGTGCCATTTCTGGCTTCAATCAGCTTTATCCGGGCACCGAGGGCTAATAGCTGATTACTCCCAAAATAATATTGTTCTTCCGCATGTACATCTTCAGCGAGCGCGGTTGCCAGAGCCTGTGCTGATACTTTTGTAAAAATATATTGCGATGCATATTCGCGGGCGTTTTTTTCAGTACCAAGAGGAAGCGCCTTTTCGGTAGCAATTTTTTTCCTGATAAGGGCATCGGCATAGATTTCAAAGATTCGGATGCTCTTGGTCTCTGCAGATTCATTTTTAAACCTGATTTTTGCTTTGTGAGACTCGAAAACGCTGGTATCTATTACAACACCGCTATCAGCTTCAAATTCAACTACAGCACCAGACGTTGCCACAAGGGTGAGATCCTTGTTCGCGAGACGTGTTTCCCTGGCAAGGTAAGGTTTATCTAACCATTTTTCTACATATGTTTGGTAAATATCTTCAATATCCGAATCTTTAGGATAGTAATCACCTGCTGCAATCGCCTCTCCTGTGAACGTACCATCTGAATCGACAGGGAGATTATCGCGATATACAAGGGCATTTTGTAGTATTTCAAGTTCTGACCAGGTTACTTTTGCGCAATCACGATAGTCTGCCCTGTTTTCAAACCTAAAAGGGATCACTGTGGACAAAGCATCGGGGCCTAATTCAATAGCAGGCGCCGTTGGCCTCCATAAAACCAGATTCAAGACTCCTGATGCATCGGGATGTATTACGTACCCATATTCCATGAGTAAAACATCGAGAAGCTCTCGATACGTACTTTCTTCTTTTACTGCCGTGAATGATTGTATTGTATATGCGACGCTAATAGAGGAACCTATCTCCGCTGCTGTGTACCCTGCATCGGTAAGCATCACATGGGCGATCGAGTGTTCGGGATCCACTGCGTCCCACAGTTTGAATCCTGGATCAGTTACCAGTGCGGGCAGTTGACGGGATATAGTAACCTTCTCATCCAGGCGCCAAGAGTTGTCGACAGCCTCAAGCGCAATATCCCCAACATGGTCCGAGGTTTCGTTCGATACAGACGGCTCAATAACTCCAAAAAAGAGGGCTGAAGCATCGAGAGCATTTTTAACACGAATCCAAATCCTGGCATCTGCCGCGCGGAGTTTTGTCAAAATCGCAGCATCGAATTTAAGAGTGCAAGAGAATTTATCGACAGCAGATCGTTTTTCGCTTGAGAAGGCTGCTTCGTCGATATCCCAAGTTCTTACAAGGTTTGATATATCGGTCCAACCAGACTCTCCAGGAAAAGCAAGCTCTAATGTGATACGGCGGATCATCCGAATACTCCTGCTTTTATCCGCCCGCCACGCAGAAGTTGTTCCCCTGCTTTTTCAAGTTTTAGGTATAAATCCTCAACACCATATACGGGACCACTGATTTGGATGATTATTTGTTCCTGGCTAGGACCAAATCGGTTTGGTGTTCCTATCGGTTCAACCCTGACCCGCTCGCGGCCGCCCGGATTGTCTCCTACTTTTAACAAACGCGGTCCTGCGGTAATAAAATCGGCACCATATTTAGCTGCTGATATTTCTGGCAGAGATTGAGCAGCATTCGTTGCTTTTATTCTCGCATCGATAGTATTTAGTTGAGCTTTTAGTTGTTCGTCACGTCCCGACCAGAATTTTTGCCATCCAGACATTCCATTAAGTTCATCTTGCAGCTTTTTACCTTCGATGCTAAGTACTGATAATTTTTGTTTCCTGGCATCCTCAATTTGTTCAATCATCGCCTCTTTGGCTTTTACTGGAGCTTCGACGGCTTCTCTTGCAGCAGCCTCATTTGATCGCAGTGTTGCGGCCTGATTCTTGTATTCTTGGGTGGATATTAACCCGCGTTCCCATAGGTCCTGGAGTACCGAAAACTCCATATCGAATTGTTGTTCTATTTTTTTTAGATTTTCATCGCGCAGCTCGCGTTCCTTCTCAAGTTGATCCTCGATGAGATTTATTCTCATCTTAGCGAGATCTGTTTCGGCCTCTATAACTGGATCTATTATGTACTGGTCATAATCAACTTGCCGTACCTGCCCGGATGCGGAGATTGCGCCTGCTGCGATTGCAGACACGCCTCCAAGGGCAAGGAGCCCAATAGCGGCAGGCAGCATGGTGATTCCACCTTCTACAAGTAATCTAAGGCCGGCATTTATGGCAAGCATCGAAGTTTGCTGCAAAACTGAAGTGAAAAAATTCTTCATGGCGGCGCCGAAAGCATCAGCAGAACTCTCACCCGATGCCATGGCTTCACCGATCGAGGAGAAAGCATCATTCAGTCCTGAAGCTATTACGCTTTCCGCGGAGGCGAGCGCCTGGTCCCCTAATTCCTCGAAAAACTTCTTAGAGTCAAATTCATTGGTCTTCTTTATGAGCACGTTCAATGCGTCGACGATCAGAAAGTATGATTCTGCGAGTTCGGCGTTCCCGGCGGCCAGGGCTTCGTTGCCCTTGGCGAGCGCCTGGTCCCGCTGGAGCTTCCGCTCGTCGGCGCCGGAGAGTTGGTCTATCGATTTGTAGAGCGAATCGACGGTGCTTCGGTTTTCTTCAAGGATCGCCGTGGACTGCTGAGCAAGTGCGTTCCAGGCCGCGGTCTTGGTCGCAAGAACCTGCTGAGCCACGGTCTTTCTTTCGATCTGATCCAATGCGTCGACGATCAGGAAGTATGATTCGGCGAGTTCGGCGTTTCCGGCAGCCAGGGCTTCGTTGCCCTTGGCGAGCGCCTGGTCCCGCTGGAGCTTCCGCTCGTCAACTCCGGAGAGTTGGTCTATCGATTTGTAGAGCGAATCGACGGTGCTTCGGTTTTCTTCAAGGATCGTCATGGACTGCTGAGCGAGTGCGTTCCAGGCCGCGGTCTTGGTCGCGAGTATCTGTTGCGCGACGGTTTTTCTTTCGAGCTGGTCCAATGCATCGACGATCAGGAAGAACGATTCGGCGAGTTCGGCGTTTCCGGCGGCCAGGGCTTCGTTGCCCTTGGCGAGCGCCTGGTCCCGCTGAAGCTTCCGCTCGTCGGCGCCGGAGAGTTGGTCTATCGATTTGTAGAGCGAATCGACGGTGCTTCGGTTTTCTTCAAGAATCGTCGTGGACTGCTGAGCGAGCGTGTTCCAGGCTGCGGTCTTGGTCGCAAGAACCTGCTGAGCCACGGTCTTTCTTTCGAGCTGGTCCAGTGCGTCGACGATCAGGAAGAATGATTCTGCGAGTTCGGCGTTTCCGGCAGCCAGGGCTTCGTTGCCCTTGGCGAGCGCCTGGTCCCGCTGAAGCTTCCGCTCGTCGGCGCCGGAGAGTTGGTCTATCGATTTGTAGAGCGAATCGACGGTGCTTCGGTTTGCTTCAAGGATCGCCGTGGACTGCTGAGCGAGTGTGTTCCAGGCCGCGGTCTTGGTCGCAAGAACCTGTTGCGCGACGGTTTTTCTTTCGAGCTGGTCCAGTGCGTCGACGATCAGGAAGAACGATTCGGCGAGTTCGGCGTTCCCGGCGGCCTGGGCTTCGTTGCCCTTGGCGAGCGCCTGGTCCCGCTGAAGTTTCCGCTCGTCAACTCCGGAGAGTTGGTCTATCGATTTGTAGAGCGAATCGACGGTGCTTCGGTTTTCTTCAAGGATCGTCGTGGACTGCTGAGCGAGTGCGTTCCAGGCCGCGGTCTTGGTCGCAAGAACCTGTTGCGCGACGGTTTTTCTTTCGAGCTGGTCCAGTGCGTCGACGATCAGGAAGAATGATTCTGCGAGTTCGGCGTTTCCGGCGGCCAGGGCTTCGTTGCCCTTGGCGAGCGCCTGGTCCCGCTGAAGTTTCCGCTCGTCGGCGCCGGAGAGCTGAGCGATCGATTTGTAGAGCGAATCGACGGTGCTTCGGTTTTCTTCAAGGATCGTCGTGGACTGCTGAGCGAGTGCGTTCCAGGCCGCGGTCTTGGTCGCGAGCATCTGCTGAGCGGTAATTGCCTCTTTTAATTCATTAATTGTTCCGACTAACGCAAGAGCTGTAGAATTTTTTTCGGTAATTAATCCATTCGAGTCACCGATGAGTTTTAAATAACCCGAGACATATGAATTTAAAATTTCCTGAGTATCGGCCTCTTTTCCAAGTGCAGAAGCGCGAAGTTTTATAGCTAAAACATTCTTATTGATTTCATCATTTACTGCTTTAATATGTTCAGCGGCTTTTTTATCTGAATTGTTCGCCCCGCCAGAAGTTCCTCCTCCGGTGACCGTAAGCGGAGACATGTTCAAAAGTTCCTGTTCGGCAGCGCGAATTGCTGCAGCCTGGGCACTTGTTGCAAGTGGATTTCTCTTCCTCGCTTCATCAATCCAAGCCTGAACAATTTCTTTGCTGACTTTTCCGCTGAGATTTTTTATCGCTTCACGAACGCCAGAAATATCTCCGGTATCAATAAGATTTCCAAATTTAATTGGCTGTAATATTGCGTTTGCATTTTCATTTTTTGAAGCGAGACGAGCCCGAAGGCGTTCAACTTCATCCGCGAGTGCGGTAACCCATGGCTCAATTTTTACAGCTATAAGCTGGCCAGCTTCTTCCTTGACATCTTTAATTGCCAGCCTCAGGGTTTTCATCCCTGCAGGATCCGCGCCACCAACCGCCTTCGCTACTCCCCCAACTCGATCCTCAAGAGCCTTTAAAAGTACAGCTTTAGCCTTCGCTTCTTCTCCTGTAGCAACAAACTGCCTGGCAAGATTTTCCTCTTCATCGGAAAGCATAACTCCTGCCTTCCGGAGCTTCCCAAAGCCGGCGATAGGATCCTCAAGAGCTTGACCGAGTGTTTGGGCAGCAGATGATGCGGATCCACCAGTTGCCTTTGCATAATCGAGCGATAGTGCAGTCGCTTTTTTAAATTCTTCTCCTGTTATGCTTGTAAATTTCAATAACGTACTTTGTGCGCTTCTAACTTCATCATCTTCAATTTTTGTTACTCGCTGGAGTTCTGAGGCCATCCCCTCCAGTTCATCGACTGTAAAGCCGGCAGCATATCCGGTAGCTCGCAATTGAGCTTCCAGACGAGCATGGCCTTCGGCTGCTTCGGTAGTTTCTTTTACGCTATCGGATGCAAATTTCCCAATAGCCTGGATTGTCTTACCAGCAAGTTGATAAATTGCTATTCCCCCAGCTACCTGCATAGATAGCTGGGAGAACGCATTTTTTAACGAGAGAGAGTGTTCGATATTCTTTTTAAATGCCTTTGAAATTCCATCCCAATCTTTCTCGGCATTTTTGCCTTCGCGAGAAGCACGTTTGAGATCTGATATAGCTTTATCAACCTCAGCGCGAAGTATTATTTTAAGATCTTCAATGTTTCCCACGCTGCTTCTCCCACTCGGCCGCCTGTTTAGCTTCGAACTCTTGCTCTAAGGCTTCGATCACTCTCACCACCAAGGGCTTTTCAAACCTCCACCCCGATCCATGCGGTAGCCCGAACCGTCTGAATCGTGCCCATTCTTTCCATGCCGAAACAAAAAGTGCTGATTCCAGGAGAGCTGGCACGTCGCCCCGCCTGATCATCATTTTGTTGTTTTCATCCAGCGCCGAAGGCAATATTTCCAGCTCATCCGGCGCAAATAAAAGCCAGTCCGGGTCATCCGCCACGCAATCAGCAAGCGCCAACTGCGCGGCGGCTCTCAGTTTTTTTCCTCTTCCTCATCAAGAAGACTTTCCTTGAAAATGAAGGAGCCGATATTCAGTGATAGTTCACGCACTTTGTTGACCCGGCCTACGCGAACCGCCACCAACTCGGCGCCGGTGGCAATGGCTGATCCCGAAACTTCAAAGTTTGAGATTTTTGTTGCACAACGACGAGTGAGTGCGTGAAAGCTTGCGAATGTGGATTCATGCCCGATCAGCAACTCGTATGTTTCGAGGTCAGGCCAAGTAATTTCAACCTTTACTCTTTTTTCCGGTTCGAGGGGAACTCCCGGGTCCTTCCCCTTCGGAGGGACTTTCCACAGGTTCCACGACAGATCCGGTTCGTACTCCGTCACCTTCGCCGATGTCACTTTCTTTTCCGCTTTCTCCACCCTCAATCTCCTCATATGTGATTTCCGCGATCACAGTTTTTTTACCGTGGTCATTGTGCGCTTCTATGATGCGGACGTTTTCAAACGCTACATCCACATACATGAGCCTGATACCCTGGGGATCTGCCGGGTTTTCACCCGGCCTGATTTCAAGCCGGTTCATGGCTTACGCCGTGATGGTACGGCGGGTGATGCTGGGCATTTCCCCACCAATCACGGTGTAGGCAAAGTTGAACGTCTGAGGTCCGTTCATGGGCTTGTCAACCGTGAGGCTGTCGATGATGGCCGGCATGTACTCCATGACTTCCACCTGACCGATCGTCGTAGTCTCCTTACGACCGAGGAAGAAATGGAGAGTCCCAACAGCGATAGGAGCATAGGTCCGGACTCCGGCACCATTGTCGTCAACCAGCCGGAAGAACCTTCCGAGGATTTGATCGGCATTCACATCATTAGTGAAATAGCCGTCGATGTTGCCGGTGATCTCTGGCTTGTCGCCTTCCTCGTACGATTTCGCGGGATCAGTCTGGACGGTGTTCTCGTACTTCTCTTTCGAGGCTCCCTGTGGAACGTTGGTGACGAATCCGAGCTTCGCGAGGGTTATCGGCTTGGCCTTATCGCCGCTCACGATTGTGATCGCCGGCTTGTTGTAGACTACATCATTAACCTCGGACGTCGCGGGAAACGCCGAAGCTGCAGCCTTAGCGGTGATCTTGAAAAATTTCTCTCCAGTGAGAGCTCCAGCAGCGGTTACCTCCGCCCCTAGCGTTCCGAGGTAGAGATAATTTTTCGTACCAGTAAATCGATCGGACATAATGGTCCTCCTATTCGTAGATGCGGTCCAGCTGGACCGAGAGAATGAGAGTTACGACGCCTATTACCGGGGCGCCCGGGGTTGGAAGAGAAAAGTCGCAATCAATAATTTGGGATTCAAATACAGCATCGCCGGCGGTTGGATCATCTTCGAATAAATTATTAATTGCGTCTGCATATATCCCCATCTGGTCGGTTAAGGCTTCGGGTGTAGGAGTTTTTATTGCACAGACAATTGCTACGCTGGCAAGATATTCGAGCAGATCATCCGCTCGTCGCAATGTGTCTGGAACCACCATCACTGCGTTATACTCTTTAAGGAAAAATGGATCTTTCCAGCCGATTCCAAATGAGTTTATATAACCTACGTTACAAGCGTCTTCGCTTGCTTCCGATGCAAGTTTTTCGTTTAGGCGATTCTTTAAAAAAGCAGAGATGTTGCGGTAGAGATCCCAGGCTTTCATTACTGGTTTCCTCCCGCCGAAAAGTTATATTTTAGATATGCTTCATATACGGCCTCTTTAATTCGTTTTGGTTCTCCTGTTGCTTTCCAACTTTGGAATCCCGGTCTCATGAAGGGTTTAGGTCGAATTAAAACTTTTCTGCCGCGACCCGCGAGCATGCCCCGCTGCATCCCCCCGAGATAATTTAAATGTCCGTTTATATCTTTACCTGGCCTCACTGCTATAGAAGCCTTTTTCCCTTTGTACCTGTAGAATCCCATTGAACCACGGGTCTCCCCAGTGACCACGCCCAATACCTGACCGGAAAGCTGTGTCGTTGCGATGTGAGTACTGAGGCTTTCACCCCAGAGCGAGGTAATTCGCGAAGCCATTTTCAAGACTTGAGTTGTGGAGAACTTCTCTAGATCTCCATATTTTCGCTTCTGTAGGGTCATGGAGATCATATCCGTATATCCCTATATGATTCGAAAACTTCGCGTACAGAGAGAGGGAGCCCAAGCTCATACTGTGAAGTTACGGATCCATCCGCGCTAACCTGCCGCATCCCGGTTGTTCCGGATTCCAAGCGTCGGCGATTGTAACCAACACACTCAATTACCGCGAGCTCGAGATCTTCAGGCACGGTTGTGTATCCTAAAGAACCGACCACTTTTATATTTCCTATCCCTTCCGGAAACGTTTCTGAGTAGAGTTGAATAATCCCTTCATTGGACAGGATCCTGTATTCTGATGAATCAAGGGCAGAATCTTCAGTGAAGGCTCTCGTAGAATCGATGAATATGGAAGTGATTGATGCAATCGGGAATTCCGGCATAATGAGCTTGTCGCTTCCGCGTCCATCTAACTGAAGATCATATGCGCGAGCTTTTAACTTGCGACTGGATATTCTATTAGCAGTCGAGGAAACAGCATCAATAAGGAATTCCACAGCGTCTTTCTGATCATCGGAGAAGGACAAACACGCCTTTGCACGTTCCCATGTCGTCAACGCATTCACACCGAGAGCCATACACTACCTCTTACGCGTGATGGGGTCTGCCCTTGATCACCTGGGCCCCGATGGGAGTTCCGGTACCATGTGTACCGGAGAAGTCGGCGAGTAATTTGAGAAAGCGTTTACCGCCGATGTACCCGAACTGCTCGACAGTGGCAGCTGCGTGAGCCGCTACAAGACTCTTGATGATTCCGCCGTCTCCAACGGAGGGCGAGCCCACAAGGTCATCGGCGGTTACGGCAGTGTAGGTGGAATTATCGTCGGAGTGGGTGAGTTTGAATTCAATCTTGTTTGTTCCGTTGAAGGTGATTCCGCCTACACCGATTTCAAGAGCTATCTCGGCTGCTTCAAACCCGATAAGGTCTACGGCAGCAGGAGTATTGTCCGCGTCATACGTAGCGGCGGGGATGAGTTCGACCGCGGCTACCAGTCCATGGATTTCTTTCATGGAAATCTCCTTGCTAGGTATTGGTGGCTCCATACGGAGCCACCATGGCTATCCATCAGCTCGACGCGATCTTGAGGAGCTTGATGGCCTCAAAGTTGATGACATCGCCACCCACACGTTTGTAGGTGCGGAACTTCACTGCGCCCTCGGTCGTATAGGGATCGACGAGAATCTTGATGCCGCGGCGATCCACGATCTGGTAGCCCTGCTTCCAGTCTGCAAACGCGAGCGGGTAGGCATTCGCCTCGACATCCGGCATGTAGTCGTCCTCAGAGACCGGGTACCCGGCCAGCATGTCGGGCTGACCTGCCACGAATGACGGCTGCCAGAGGTAGTTGCCCTGTCCATCCTTGAACTTGCGGATCTTCGCGAGGGTGAGGTTGTTCGTGAGGAACACGCCGTTGCGACGGTACTTCGCCTTGAGTGAGTGGATCAGATCGATGATCTTGTCCGAAGGATTGCTGGATGCGAAGTCGGCCGCGGCGCCTGAGGCGATGTAGCCGATCTTCCCCCATTCATACGAGGCATTTGCGACGATGGCGTGGGAGAGGAATCCACGAGCTTTTTTCTTTCCATCTCCATCGATGAACCAGTCGTCTTCCTTCTCGGCGAAGGCGATGCCGGCTTCTTCAGCCAGCCATCCACCGACGTCGAAGTCGAGATCCTCGAGGGACTCTTCTGTGGCAACGGGCCTCGTGCGGAGGTTGTGGGCGAAAATCTCGATTCTGGCAAGCCCGGGCGTACCTTCATTTCCGGTCTTTTCATCACCTTCATCGTCTCCACTCGCAGTGAGTCCGCCCTTATTCACGAACTTGACAAAGGACGGCCTGCCGATGGTTTTTACATTCGCGAGTCCACGCATCGCACAAGTGGCAGAAGCGACTCTCGCGATCTCGGTATCGATTTCGGGGATTACAATGAATCCACCATCAGCGTTGACGCTCGCGCTGACTTTCGACACGAACTGTGTCTGGCGATCCTTGTTTCTCATCCATCCAACAAGCTCGTTGGCGATAGCCGACGGTCCCTGGTGGGATGCCTGTCCTGCTCCGCCCAGGTTAATCCTGTTGATCTGCGCCTTAGCTTCGGTAATCGAAGCTTCGATATTAGCCAGCTTGGCGTCGAGTTCGGCATGGCCCAGCCCCTTTTCGATGGCTTCCATGCGAGCGTCATTCGTCTCACGGTAGTCCTTCCAGGACTTGCCGAGATCCTCAAGCGCTTTTTTGACTTCGGGATCCATAGAGTACTCCTTACATCCAGATTTTTCGCAGCTCCGACAGAACTGTGACTAATTCGCTCTTAGCTTCAGTGTTGGACTGTTCATCATCCCGATGAGCAGTCTTCCATCCTCCTGAGGCGAGAGCGGCCGCCTCCTGGCGAGAAGCGCCTGCATCCCGCAGGAACTCCTCGAAGTCTCGTATCGATTTCACTGATTCGAATTTTGCACGAAGGGTGAGCGCTGCACGCGGTGCGTTTCTAAAGCCGATCCCGGACACGTCGTAGAGCGCAGCCGCTTTGACCGAATCTTTAATTTCGGATGCGAAGCCGGCATCAATAGCTTCCTGCTCGGTAAACCACGTTTCAGCAGCCATGAGAACGCGGATTTCTTCTTCGGTCTTGTTGGAGTGCGCGACATAGATGCCAACGATCTGGTTGGCCATTTTGTCGAGTACGGCAGCATCGTGACGGAGCCGGTCGGCGTCTCCCCAGGTGATCGTCCACGGGTTGTGAATCATGAGGTAGGTGCCTTCGTCCATCGTGAGGGATCGCCCCGCTAGAGCGACGACGGAGGCCATAGATGCGGCTATGCCGATTATTTCAACATCGAGTTTATCGGATACCGTCTTAAGGATGTTGTAGATTGCCATTCCATCGGTTACGGATCCTCCGGGTGAGTTGATTGTGAGGTGGACAGATTTTGCCGATTTTGCGAGGTCGAACTGTTGCTTGAATTCGGCAACCGAGATTCCCCAGCCACCGATTTCATCAAAGATTGAAAGCTCGGCGACATCTTCTATAACATCGAGCGAGTACCATTTTGTGCGGATCATAGTGCCGCCCCCTTCTTTGCGTTTTGGATTTCTGCAAGCGATAAGTGGCTGTCGCCATTTTCCTCAGGCTTGGTGAGAGGGTTTTCATTTTCTTTCGCGCGAACTTCGTTTTTAGAAAGAATCCCTTGATTACGTGCTATCTGGTACGCCTCGTATCGGCTCTTGATATCGCCGCGGAGAATCGCATCGAGGTTGTGCTCAGGGAAATAAAACTCAGGGGCAGAGAACAAATTCCGATGAAGCGCCTGTTCTACGTTGATGATCCATGGCCTGATACAATGGACTACGAAGGACAGCATGAACTGCTCCGCACTCGCATAGGTTGCCGTATTGCTATCTGACTGCAAGAGGAACATGGGGACTCTGAAAAGTCCCGCAATATCTGCGCGTTGAAATCGACGCGTTTCAATGAATTGAGCGTCTTCGGCCGTGATATCTATCTTGGTGAAATCGGCATCTTCCGAGAGAACGTGCAGCTTATTCGATCTTGAAGCACCACCGTGATCATCATTCCACTGAGAGCGAATTCGATCAGCCTGGCCTTCGGCCAACTTGCCCTTTATTTTGATTACACCACTGGGAGTCGCCCCGTTCGACCAATACTTCCCTGTGAACTCCTGAGTTGCGAGCGCAGCACCGAAAGACTCTCGGGCATCCGCGATTACTGACCGGCCGAGTACCCCATCTGAGGAAAGTGCTCTGATATGCAGAACCTTGATACCTGGCTTCGGGTATGGCCCGAGCGTTTCACCTTTCAATCCGGTGAATGTATATCGGAGCGTGTAGTCTGGAAGCTGCTCTACTTTGGCTGTATCCGGATTCATCGGAATGATGTCGTCGATGAGCATGTCGCCATGGTCGAGCGCGAGGGCATAGTAATTCCCTCGGAGTAACAAATGCGTGAAGAGCTGCACTCTCCAATCGAACGATGTTTGCCAGGGATTCGGTCTTGTATGGAGCACCGAGTAGATAGGATGTTTTCGCGCAATCTCTCTGCCGCCACTATCGAGACGGTGATAGATGTCCAAGGGAAGTGAAGCGCATGTTTCCGCGATGATGCGCACACAGGCGTTTACCGTAGAGATACGCATTGCGCTCTCGGAGGTGACATTCATCCCTGATGCCGAGTTGTAGTTCCATCCGCTTGCTTCTTCGAGTTTCTTGATCCAGTCCGGATCGGTGAGCGCCTTCCAGGCGTGGCCAATTCGATCCCTGAATTTCATCCAATGATCTCCTCTGCCATCAGATCTCGACCAAACCCTCCGCCATTCCGTATAGCTCTATCGAGCGCCATGATGAGCGCCACAATGCCATCGATCTTTTCTGTAGACTTTTCTTTGTCAGGTTTAATATTTCCTGCTGCGTCTTTCTGAACGACCACGTTGTCGGCCATCCATCGGAGTACTGGGTTCCCGCCATGCCGAATTTTGTGGGAAAGTACGAGGTTTAATAGTTCTTTCGTCGGCCCAGACATGGATGCAAACCCCTGGCCGAAAGGGACCATTGTTGCACCATCGTCTTCAAGGTCATGGACGATCTGTGTCGCATTCCATCGGTCATAAGCTATTTCCCTAATCTGGTATGATTCAGCCTGATCGCGAACCCACTCACGGATGTACCCATAATCGATGACGTTCCCATGAGTAGCGGTCATATATCCTTGATCTACCCATAGAACGAACATCTGTTCGTCGTGCTTTGATCGAGCTCTTAAGGATTCCTCTGGAATCCAGAAGTGTGGAAGCACATCGAATGTGCCATCCTCATTGGCGTGCACCATGACGAATGCTGCAATGTCTGTCGTTGATGCCAGATCGAGGCCGCAGTAGTAATCTCCACCGTCCTGATCTAAGTCCTCCAGAGGCAGGCATTCATCCCAGTGTCGCATCGGGAGGAACCGTGACTCCTGCTTGACCCATTGATTCAAGCGAAGTTGCCGGAATGTGTTTTCGAGCGCGGGAGTTTCCATCGCCATTTTGCAGGCTTCTCTAACCGACTCAATGCTGATAGTTTCTCCGAGAGACGGATTGCACTTTCGCCACACGGCTTCATTTGTCCAGTCATCATTTTCTTCTGCGTAGTAGAGTACGGGAAGGAATGACGGATCCTCGATGATCCCATCTTGAACTTTCCTTGCGTACTCGTGGACTTCCCAGCAAATAGAGTGTCGGTCGTGTCCTGCTGTTGTGATGAAGAAGAACAGCGGCTGCCGTCGTGCATCGCCTGAGCCAATAGTCAGCACATCATATAGGCTCCTGTCTGGTTGCGCGTGCAGTTCGTCAAATACGACGCCATGCACATTAAATCCGTGTTTCGTATGCGCTTCTGCGGAAAGCACCCGATAAAACCCGCCGTTGTTGTGGATAATGCGTTTTGTTGAATCGATTATCTTGCATCGAGACGCGAGTGCCGGATTATTTCGTACCATCTGCGCTGCGACGTTAAATACGATAGCAGCTTGATCACGATCTGCCGCCGCGCTATAGATCTCTGCGCCTGGTTCGTTATCAGCGAACAAGAGTCGTAATGCGATTCCTGCTCCGATTTCGCTTTTACCGTTTTTTTTCGGAACTTCAACGTATACTCGTTTATATTGCCGCGAGCCATCTTCTTTAATCGTTCCGAATATCTTGCCAATTATCTCCGCTTGCCAAGGAAACAGATCGAACGGAGTCCCAGCCCAGCGGCCTTTCGTATGGGTGAGGTAGCGCGGGAACCAATCGATGGCCCGCTGGGCAAGCTCCTGATCGTACAAGTCTGTACGTCTCCCGAAGTTCAAAAATTCAAGGACTAATCCAAGTCCTCGTCTACTCCATCATCAATATCTGAAAGGTCAATTCGCGCTCGCGCCGAGGGCGTGAAACCGAATTGCACCGCAAAATCCTTAATCTGCTTCATGGCTACATTCGCCATCGCGACTTCCGGCCTCGGCATCATATATCCGGTAGTCGTCACGAATACCCTCCCTTCTTCCTGTAGCACCTTGTCGGCGTGCTGCAGATCAGATACCGCCTTGCAGTAACAGGCAAACGCCGCAAGATCCCCGTCAGTAAGCAAGTGCATCCGCTCTAACGTTGGAGCCAGCCGCCTCCATTCCTTACGGGCCTTTCCATCAAGCCATGTTGGACACCTTGGTGCTTTCGTACCGAATTTAACCAACTTCTTCGGTATCTTCTGGTGCCCCCGGTTGCCCTCTAAAATTCGAAATTCAACAGGCTTCGCGGCAGGGCCTCTCACTTTTACCCCCCTCCCCAAAACTCTAGGGCGCTTGTGTTGGGGTATTCACTGCGGTCTATGTCAAAACACTGTAAAGAATCGCATATCCCCCGGTATGATGTATTTATATGCTGTTTAATACGATTTCTTGCGACCATATCCGCCATCTTCCTTGATCGTCTTCCTCGAATGCTCGCCTCTTAGTCTGGGAATAAGCGTGTACATCTCGTGATCCGGCTCTATTGCAGGGTTATATCTCGGCATGTGGTCTATGTCGTATTCTGGCCACCTTTCGGATGGAATCCCCGCCGTAACAAGAACACGCTCGCGTATCTTTCGCCATCCATCACCATAGCCGCGATGTGATGCGCTCCTGCGAATATCCGGCTTTCTCGCTTGTGTGCGAAGTAAAGCATGATCGTCGCAGTAGCCAGATGGATCGTGCGTCAGCCCTGGGCACATCGGGTATTTACATGGGCGCGCTGGCTTATAGGGCATCTTCACTCCTGGACGCTCGAGAAATAAAAAAGGCGAGGCCAAGTACCTCACGTTGCCGTGTGGTGCTTGGCCTCGCCTCTGGTTACAGGAGCGTCAGTCAAATTGTGGAATTATCGCTCTCGAAGATCCTTTCCTCACTGCTGGTTGCAGCCGTGTCGGTCAGGCGATGAGCGATCTCCCATCATCGCTTTCTGTTTTCACTTACAACACAAACGTTTCGCTTTGTCAATGACTTATTCACTATTGTCGTTACTTCGCAGTGAACTATTTTCCCATTTTGAATTTTTATCTCAAGTCGCCCAAATTCAATATCTGCTAGAAGCATTCGCAGGTCAGCAATATCAGAATCTTCGAGTCTCAACTCACTTTCTCCGTTGGATGTATAGTCTTAAATTTCCGGAACTTCTCAAATGCCTTATCTTTCTGTTCCTTTGATGCGAGCTCGTCATCAGGGACCGCCGGAGCTGCCGTACTCCATGGCTCAGTTTGTTTCTTGGACTCTTGGGGTAGAAGCTTTATTCGAGAGAGTAATTCGGTGAGATTGTCCGTCGATGCGAAACTACCGAAGCGAAACTCGGCTTGTCGCGATTCCCGTGGTGCCCCGCGTGATTGCTTCGAACATGCAAACCATAGGTCTCGCCAGTTCTCGAAGTAAAAGTCTATGGCCTTCATCGCAAGATTCAGATTGCCTCCGAGAAATTCGAGTACTTTCTTCGAGGCGAGGTTCGCCCTTTCGTCTGGCATAGTCGTAATACCGGTGAGTTCGTTGAATCTATGGTACCAGGTGTTCGCAATCTTGAAATGCGCACCGGTCAGATCTGCAGCCTCTTCCTGCCTTTGGAATTCCCTCGCGCGCGCGTATCCCCCTTCTTGTTCTTCTTCTCCTTCTTCTTCTTCCCCCAGGGGCTTGGAAGGGGCTTCCAAGGGGCTATGAAGGGGCTTTGAAGATCCTTCGGTAGGCGTGTTGTTGTCATCATGCCCCGCGTTAGTGTCGGAGTAACCAAGTGCAGTCTGTATCTCTTGTTTAGCATGAGCGAGCACTAGGAAAATAAGAGACTTATCGTTTACGCCACGTAGTTCGTTGGCTATACATTGGAAACGATTATCAGCTGTCTTCTCGGGGTAGTTATATTTTGCCCAGTTTAGTATCGCCATTTCTCGGGTTTCCGGATTGTACCTAATCCGTTTAAGGTATCCTTGAAATCGATCAATCAGCGATTTGACTGTTTCCGGGGCATGCCCAGTATCGAACGCAATTTGCTTTAGCGATATCTGGTATATTCCACACTGGTTCGTATGCTCGTTTGTCATGAGATAAATATAAAAATACTTATCCTCAGGGCTGAAAGAATCAACAACCTTTGGATCTGACCAAAACTCTGTATACAACTGACGATAAGGTCCCGCCATTTTATTCTCCTACTCGGTAAACAATAAATTATCTCTTTATTACTTACTGATTACCCCGCAACGGATGAGTCTCCGTTTTGCTTCTGCTTTGGTCCATCCTGCTTTTCCTGCAAATAAACCAAGTCGCCAGATAAGCAACTCCGCCATTTTCTCATTTGCTTCACGTTCCCCAGTTAAGCAATCAAGGCGAACTTTGAACGATTTTTCTCTTTCATATACTTTAACCCAAAGCACACCATTTCCATCGAGAGTTATCTCTGGATTATGGTCAGGGACTTTTGCAATTTCAGCTTCAAGATTTACAAAACACTTCCCTATAACTTTCATCTCAATACCTCCCTAGAATGGAATATCTTCATCAACCCTGTCTTGTCGGCCCTGTGTTTGTGATGCTTGGTTTCTTTCTCGTGGGAACCATGCTTCGATATAAAAATCAGGGTACTTGTCACCAGACTGCTTCTTGTCATTTTTAACCAGGCGACATTGCAACTTCATGCCGGCGGGTAGGTTGATCCCAGAATCAGACAATATTTCTCCTGAGGTAACCTTCTTGCCTTCTTTTTCTCTGATCCAAAGTGATCCTATTCGCATAATTACCCCCTTTTAGCCTTCATCTTTTTAAGCGTTAAGCAGCAGAATAAAAACACAGATGCAGCTATAGCTCCTCCAATAAAAAGTCCTATACCTTCATATATGGTTATCATATTTGCTTCCCCTGTGATCTAATCCTGGCTGTTGCAATAGGACCGAACTTTTCATTAAACCAGGCAATAGCCTTGGTGATCGCATCTTCTCGATTTTTTGCAAAATACGGAGAGCCCCATTTGAAATCAGGTTTAAAACACCCACCTTGCCCAAGCTGTGGGAGATGCCAACGCATCCCCCACAGTACCACCCCGGGTTTTTGGGGCTGTATAAAGATTTCGCCGTAATTGAAAGAGATTTTTTCCTCTTGGTTACTCATGCAATTATTGCAATATCTTTGATAGCGCCTTCAAGCCAGCATTTAATGTTGAGGACGGTATCGTTTCTCCATTTCCCGCCGTCTGCTTCGAACAGAGCGCAAACCGGATTTTTACCATCCTCGTCAGTCCTAATCCTGAATAGGAAGTTTGACTCGACCTGATCCAGTTCACGGAAAGACCGATAAGGTTTGAGTATGACAATCACGGGCGCCGTCTCGGTTCTCTTAAGAGCTCCAGTGACACCAACTTTGACAGTAAGTGTCTGGCTTATGCCGTCATCTTGGGTTTGAACCGCCATTCCCGAGGAAAGATTCGACGTGTAGGCGATGATCCTTTCCAGGTCAGGGTTGAGCTGGAACATGGATCTCAACCGGATCACGAATTCTTCGACAACCATGTACCTTTCGAACGGGTACTCTTGGAGCTTTTCATCAACGGTTGCAGTCGCGAAAATATCGCGCTTCCGGTTGATGCCGCAAAGCTTCGAGACTAAGGAGACCCGCTTCACGTCTTCAACGTGAAGCATCAATTCAGGCTTTTTGATCTCATCGATATTCTTCTCGAGATAGGCGACGAGTCCTGTAAGCGTCGAAATCTTGACCGGATCCGGCCGTGGAGCGAAGAATACTGGCTTCATCTCTCCGCGGACGAAAGTGAGATCACCTATCTTTTCCCTTGCTCCTTCATCACGCAACTCACAGATTTTATCAATTGCTCCGCTTTCCATTTCCATCTATTCCCTCCTTACTGGATCGTGATATTTTTCGTCCCCGGTTGTAATTCTTCAATTCCGGGGAGAACTTGCTGCCGTGGATCATCAGGATATGCGACAAGGACCTCTCCTTCTTTCTCGAAGAAGATAAATGACTCATGATCCTGAACCGTTGGAAGCTTCGCTTCACAATGAATCTGTGAAGTTGCGTTTCTCCTGGATTTGTCCGGCTTAACCTTAATCTTGATTGAGATTTCACGGACTGCATCGGGTTTTGTGTTGATGTCAGCGATGTTCGCCACCAACCGCTTCCATTGTTCCTGAAATAGATCTATCAGCGCACCACCGTTGATGGTCGCCAGATCTACTTCACCAATCACGCGATTCATTGGCATTTATGCCTCCTCTTTAGCGACTGGATATTCCATCATATGTCGCTTATTCGCTTCGATAATTCGCCCAGGTACCCGTAGGTGAGGGACTTGGTCTTTGCTCATAGCGCCTTAAGAGTCCTTGTTTCGAAATGACCTGACAAACGGGGCACGGATCTCATAATGAGTCTGGCATACCGACTGGAGAAATCATTGTTGATCTTGTAATCCGAGGGTTCATGTTCAGTCTTTTCATATGCATATCGCAAAGTTTCAAAGAGGGCTTTTATTCCACGGTGAAGGCCCCGCGACTGATCATCCAGTGCGAGCCTCACGAGGTTACGGTACACATGGGGGTTTTTGTGGTGAAAGTCGGCAAACCTCTCGTCAATCGTTGCCCCCTCACCTGGCAAATTTGGAAATAGCTCTAATTGAGAGTGGGGGCTTCTTGAAATAGACGGAATTTCGATATTCATTCATGCCTCCCTGGATTTGCCCCAAATCTGTGAGTACATAGCCCTGACAAGAGGGGTTGTCCGCTTTTTGGCTCATGTCCGGGCTTCTTCTCACATTTAGGTTCTTCTTTTATTAATTCTCTGCCTTTATAAGGGGATCCTGTTTCTATGCACCTGCGAACTTCTTTCATCCTCTCGGGAGTGCTGGCGCCCAGTTCGCAATAGATCGAGGTCATAGAGTTGAATTTGACGCCATCAATCCAGAGGACTATTCCCGGGTTTTTCTTTCTATAACTCATTGCAAGCCCCCACTCGTTTTGTTATGGGAAAACCTCTCGCCCCGGATCCGGAAGAGGAGGTTGAAACTTCTAGATCAGGAGTTTGAGGTAAGCTGGCTATTTCGATGTGGACGCCGGGGGTTTCGTCCTGGAGGGCATACCGCTTGAGAGACTGAACCAGTACGACCTGACTGTCATCGTGCCAGGCATGCGCTCTGGTCAGCGCGTCCATGACCGCCTTTTCAAGGTTGTCTATATCAGGCTTGTGCTCCATCCAGAATCGATAGGGATCCTTCTTCGGCTTCAAGAAAAGGAACTGCATGTTCAGTTCCACAGCGCCCGAGAGCTCAGGTTTGCACTGGTAATGGAAGTGAAGAATGATGAGACTCTTCCATCCATCCGCTCGACTATCGTGATATACGCCATTTCGCCCCGCGCGCGGCCGGGGTGCTGCGATCGGATTCCCCGGCACAAAGAATAAAGCATATTGGGCCCCGCCGATGCTCATGATCGGGGCGACATATACACCATCGCGCTTTTCGAAGAAGCCGTTACTCATCTAATCGACTCCGCGAAGGCAAGAGCGGCATTTTTATCAGCGAACGTCCGCCCAAAGATCTCCCCGTAACGTTCATAGGTGACGAGGACCGACCCGTCTATATCGGGCTGATGAACCGACAGAAGCTTCATGCCGGCGAAGGAGTATTCAAGGGAGCGAACTGTGCAGAATCCCAGGCCAATCATAAATGCTATTATTGCGAGCAGCATGACGATCGCCCCGAGAGGACTCTGGTTTCTCATCGAGTCGCGTTCGCGTTGATTACGTATCCACTCTGATCTGGTCATCTGGCTACCCTCGACTGATTTCTTCCCGAGACAATTGCTGAGATATCGGGGCGCACGAGCTCCCCTGATGTATCAGTGATGCCCTCAAGCCATGCAATGAGATTGGAACGGAGAATGAGAATTCTTGAGCCGACTCGAGCTGCGGGGATTTCTCCACGTTTTACGCGATCGCGAATTGTGCGATCACATACGCCGCATGCGTACGCAGATTCCGAGATTGTCAATGCGATTTTCCCTGGATTAATGTCAGGTTTCTGATCGTCTTTCTGCATATCTCCTCCTCAATACATTCAGGGGAAAGAAGGGATTGAATGGGCGCCCCGCGCCGTTACGAAGCGCTATAAATGCATTTATTCTCCCCCAGCTTCCGCCGCTCCCGGGTAGGCATTAACTCCCATCGCTTCCGGCGTTCTTCTGCGGGAATATCCATCCAGGCTTTGTAAGTTGAGAGATACCAGCCCTTTGGGCTCTCCTGGTCTGGTTTCCGGCCGTAGTTTGGAAGACGCCAAGGTTCCCGATAAAAGGTTGTCCTGGAGACCCCCTGGCGTTTGGCGATTTCTCCCACTGTGATGATGATTTCTCCGAGCAAGAGCCGGAGAGAGTTTTCCTGGGATAGAACCTTGGCGGCCAGCTCGTTGACCGCGCCGGCGAGGTCTGCTCTGGCGTCAATCATCTTGGGCCTCACGCTCAGGAACGAAGCCTTCTTCATTAGACATAGAGCCTCCTGTCACTTGCTACGAAGGTTGATAAAACCCTCCTCCGGGCGTACTCTCGAAGTGCGAAAAACAATTTCTTCCCAAAGGAGGGCGATTTGATGAAACCGATGTGTGCAAATTGCGGGAACGAAGTGGGCCTGATCAGGCAGCCGGCTAAACCTGTTCCGCCTGAGAACATTGACCCAGTGTGTGACGTCGTCATATGTTCGAACTGTGGTGTCATTCTTGGGGTTCTCCCGCCGTATCGTGATCAGTTCGATTTTGAGTCGCTTCTGAATCAGAGGATTCAGGATGAGGCCCTCCGGAAGAAATAAGGAAGCGCCCGGTAGGATCGTTTTCAGGTAAATCAATCCGCAGGCTGATGGTGCTAAACTTATCAGATCCACTGATTACGACTCGTGAATCAAGACCGGCTTCTATAAGTAGATTTGAGATCTCTTCGTAAACAGACCTGATAGCTTTCTCTCGGATCTCGACCGCCGTATCGACGGCCTTTGTTGCTTCGCGATATTCGCTAACAGCCAGTTGAAGCGCTACTCTCACAGGTTGGCCTCCTTTATTTCTGCATGGCGTTCTCGCTCAGGGATTAGGGCAAGCTGATCCGTGCTGATCATTCTCCGGTAAGGTGGGGCAAAGTCTCTCAAAATTGCTGTTTAGGTGATCGAGTAGTAGTTTCTTCGCGTAGGGGCCTTTTTTGCCAGCAAATGGTGCAAGAAGCAATTCATAACGCGTGTTTTCAGTCGGAGTAAGGAAAAACTTAATTGGACGATTTGTCCGTTTGGCTTTCTTCATGCTTTTATATTAATCCATTCGGATAAATTGTCAAGTATCTTTTTTGTCTATTTGGGAAAAAATGGGTCTATAATGGTCATATGGATAAGTGGCAAGTAATTAAGGAACTAATTCAGGAAAAGTATCCGAAGATTGAGGTGTTTGCTCGGGAAAATGGGATCAACTATAGCACCCTCTCTGGTTGGATTAGTAAGCATCGTCCTCCAAGAGTAGAAGAAGCAATTAAAATTGCACGAGGACTTGGGACTACTGTTGAACACCTGTTTGCAGATGATGCAAGTAAAATAACAATTCATGATGCTTTAGGACGTACGGTGAACATTGATGATGATTTTGCGTTTATCCCGGTTCTCCCTCAGAAGGTAGCAGCTGGCAATGGCCAGGAGCTTATCGATGATGTCCGGGAAATTGCTCTTCTTCCATTCTTAAAGCGCATGATGCGAGGGACCGCCCCGAACAGGGCCAGAGCCCTGGAGGTTCGTGGCGATTCGATGACTGGCGTCCACATATTCGACGGTGATATGATCGTATTCGTACCCGGGGAGATCCGCGGGGATGGTATCTACGTCCTCAGGGTAGGAGATGAGCTTATCGTCAAACGGGTTGAATTTGATCCCATTTCTCGAAAGCTCCGGATAATGTCTGAGAATCCCCGGTATCCGGATCGTATTGAGTCGGCCGACGGGCAATCGGTGGCAGTTGTTGGCAAGGTGTATGGTTGGGTGCATGCACATCCATATTAAATAATTCTCTAAAAGAATTGGAGGACAACATGATTTGGGTGGTTATCTGGATCGCTTGTGGTGTTCTCGGGGGAATCATCGGATCATCAAAAGGTAGAAAAGGTCTTGGATGGGGGCTTGGTTTTTTGCTCGGACCAATTGGTATGCTTATTGTTGCAGTTATGCCAGAAGACAAAAAGGCTATTGAGAATCAGGCAATTGCTTCAAATGAGGAACGGAAATGTCCTTATTGTGCAGAACTTATAAAAAAAGAGGCTATAGTCTGCAGATATTGTGGTAAGGATCTTCCAAAAGAAGAAAAGCCTATAGTTGTAGAAGAACCTGTCCGTGGGAAATGGAAGTGTGCTAAGTGCGGAGAAGAAAACTATTGGACTGCAAAAGTCTGTTCTATTTGTGGGGCAAAAGGGCAACAAGCAAGTTAGCAATAAACCTACATTCAAAAATTTATAATTGCTAATATATGAAGAAACTAGATGATGAAAAGCTATCCCGCTGGCAGCTCCATGGGCCTGCCCTGCAACTTAAATTGAAACCTAAGTTGTTAAAAAGGAATAACGATAGAATGTTCATCAAAAGTATATGGATGGGAGTGAACCATCCATACTAATTAGTACGCGGAGAAATTATGAAAAAATTCTTTACGGTCATTGTCCTGCTGATCTTGGTTTTTTCGGTGTCAGCCGAGCCACTTACGGGTTTTTGGGGTATTCGGTTTGGGTCTTCGGTTAGAGAGACTGAAACCGCGCTTGCATCAAAGGGGATTATCGGAGCGAGCAGAAGGGGCGACGGTAACGGTGATACTTTATTAGCCGAAAATGTTAGTTTTGCAGGACGAATAACGGACATTGCCTTATACTTTTTTAATGATATGTTTTATATGTCGTGTGTATATATTCCAACAAGCAAATATCAACTTATAAATGAGTATTTATCCGTTAAAAATGATTTAATAAATAAATACGGGCCCCCTTTATTTGACGTTGAACATTATAAATATCCTTATAAAAAGGGCGATGGTTATGAGGCATTAGCGGTACAGGTCGGAGCTGCGGAAATTTTTACTACTTGGAATTTTGATATGAATAACCGTGTCATAGCTACTCTGCGGTACGATAATATAACAGACACATACCAAGTGCTTTTATTCTATATTAACGAAACTATTAGAGAACAGAGAAATAATGACAAAAACGTTTTAGATGATTTATAGAATCTTTTGTGGAGGAAGTATGAAAAGGGGATTGGTTTTATTACTCGTATTCGTATCGATTATTTCTATAAGCGCGGAAACATTAACCGGCTTTTGGGGGATACCGTGGGGAACGCCTATTGCAGAAATTGAGACGACAATGGCAGGGAAGGGTTATAAAGCAGCTGCAAAAACATCAACAGGTTACATTTATAAAAATATTTTATTTGCAGGAAGAAATGGGGATGCCTTTTTTGTATTAAAAGATGAGAGATTAATGGGAGGGTCGTTCAGATTTGTTCCTAAAAAGAAAAAGGTGTATGATTCTTACCAATCTTTAAAGAGTGATCTTATAGATAAATATGGTGTTCAAACATATGAACAAGAAGAATATTTGCCCCCATTTTTTAAAGGCTTAAGGGATCCTGAAGATGCAATCGTTAGTAATAAAGTAAGACTTTCTACAGCGTGGGAGTTCGAAGATAAGAACTTAATCCTATTACATATTGAAAATGATGAAGATAAACAAATAATCACCATTTTCCTTGATTATTACAATGCTGTTGCAATGAAAGAGAACAAGCAGTCCGTTTTAAGTGATTTATAAGTATCGGTAGAGATGATAAATGATTGATGAAGACAATCTGCCCCACAGGCAGTTTAAAAGACCTGTGGTTGAAGCATAAATTGCGAAAGAGGAATATGGCAATATGCGTTTGGTATTCATAACTGATGATTCCTTTGAAAATGACGGGCTTAATTACTGCGAGGTAGTATTATTTAGCTAGTAAATTATCCTATATGTATTAATTATTGAAATAATAAAAATATATTTCCTTTACAATCCAATATAAGCGCGATAAAATACTATAACATCACTTCAAAGGAGAACTAGATGGCTAGGTATTATGTTAATTCTAATGCGCAGTCGAATGGTGATCATGAAGTACATGTAGAGACCTGTTCGTGGCTACCAGATAAGGATCATCGAGTATATCTAGGGGACTACCATTCCTGTGTTCTGGCCGTAGCTGAAGCAAAACGTCGGGGATATAGCAGAGCTAACGGATGCTATTACTGTTGCTTGTCCTGTCATACAACTTGAAAAGTAAAATTAGCATGTAAGTACACTCCAAAATTGGCGGACTCACTCGATCTTCCGGCTGTGGACAAACGGCCTATCGCCCTTAAAGTTAATGTTGAGGACGCGGTTTACAAGCGGGGCGTGGAGCTTCGAGCCAAGAGCCCCTTGGTAGGAATCTATAAGGGCCTTTTCTGGGTAGCAGTTTTAACGATAGGACTTGATCAGTACGAGAAGGAGATATTGCCGAAGGAGATTTAGAAAGGGTGTAACAATGAATAAGGAAAAATTATCAGCGCAAAACTATGCATGTTTAGATATCATTAATTAAAACAGATTCCGAATACATAGGGAGGTTGTTATGAAGAAGATAGTAGTTTTATCTTTACTGCTTATTTTCATATTTTCACTCTCTGCGCAGAACGATTTTTTTTCACTATGTATGTCGGGTACTTCTAGTCAGATATTGGAAGCAATAAAAAATGGAGCCAAACCTTTTAAAGTGGATGAAGAAGGAAGGACGTCCTTAATGTATGCTGCATATAGCAATCCTAATATTGATGTAATCAAAACACTATTAAATATAGGTTTGCCTATTCATGGTAAAGATATATATGGACGTGAAGCAATAATATATTCGATTTTAAACAATCCAAATACTGAAGTAACAAATGTTTTGATGAAATCTGGTTCAAATGTTTTTTTTAGGTCAGATTATGGTGAGAATGCATTAATGTTAGCAGCTTCATCAAATCAAAATCCAGATATGATAAAATTTCTTGTAGAGTGCGGAGTGAAACTCAGTGAAAGAAGCAGAATGAGTCAATCATCATTGATGTACGCTTCAGCAATGAATAATAATCCAGAAGTAATAAAATATTTAGTAAAAATTGGAGAAAATATAAACGAAAAAGATTCTAGTGGATTAACTCCTATCATGTATGCTGCTCAAAGCAATAAGAATATTGAAATTATAAATACGCTAATAAATCTTGGTGCAAAAGTTGATGTTATACAAGAAGAAAAAATCGGAGATACGGTGGTATCTATTGAGAATCCGATAACACTAGCAGTTAAGTATAATACACCTAAAGTCGCGGAATTGTTAATAAAACGAATTAGTTTTAATATTAATGAAAGGGTAAATGATTTAACACTTATTCATTGTGCAGCTGGTTATAATAGTGATGTTGGAATGACCAAGATGTTGCTAGAATTAGGCGCAAATCGCGGGAAGCAGACTTCTGATGGAATAACGGCATTTATGATTGCATCTGGAATGAATTCGAACGTAGCGGTCGTTAGCGAACTATTTAATGAATATGAGATAAATTTAAAAAGTGATGATGGAAAAACACCATTGATATATGCAGCAATGTACAACCAAAATGAAGAGATTGTAAAATATTTACTAAATAATAAGGCTGACATCGGAATTTATGATTCTAAAAACTTAAATGCATTGATGTATGCATCTATTAGCAACAAAAATGATAAAGTTATCAAGTTGTTAATTGAGTCTGGGGCGGATGTCTCTGAAAAATATAAAGGAAGCAAAAATAATGGAGTTTTTTGGCTAAAAGATTCAATGCTGGGAAGTATTGCATATCCTAAAGGTGTTGTACCAGGAGATACACCACTTTCTATGGCAGCTTATAGTAATACAGTACAAGTTGTTAGGTGTATTTTGTCTTACAACATAAATATTGATGAGTGCAATGAATCTGGTAAGACAGCATTAATGATGGCGGCAAGTAAAAATGAAGATCCTGCTGTAGTGAAGATATTATTAGATGCTGGGGCATCAATAACAAAAAAAGATAAATCTGGGAAGACGGCATATGATTATGCAAAAGACAATATAAATATGACTACTGAAGTGTTAAATAGATTAAAATAAAAGTAAATAATTGAATCAATTGGGAGGGTGATGTGAAAAAGCTTGGAGCTTTACTGATCTTGCTCTTCCTTGCTCTAGCCTTGGTATTCTCCCATTCTGGGGGACTCGATTCTAACGGCGGGCATTGGGACCGAAAGTCTGGAACCTATCATTACCACAGGTCTCCAGGTTATACACCAACAACTGTCGCACCAACTACGACAACGACAACACCGTCAAATATCCAGAAAAAGGAAATCATCGTCTACATCACAAAAACTGGATCGAAATACCATGTCGCAGGATGTCAGTATTTAAAATCATCCATGATATCGACTAGCTTAGAAAGTGCATTAGTACAGGGTTATACACCATGTTCAGTATGTAAGCCGCCAATAAAACTTGAAGAGGGAAAATAGTAAAATGTTCATCATCGAAGATGAGAAGAGGAATAATGCTTGTAAGGACCTGGAAAGGAAATTTGCAGAACGGTTCCCCGGGCTTCAGTTGATCTGGGATGAAGCAAATAGGAATAACATTTCAGAATGGCAGAAGTTTGCGCTAAAGGAGATGGTCAAGGGACAGAAGATCTGGCTTGTCTTTATCATAAATGATATCTTTTAAGTGGTGTCCTGTACAGCTACTATTAGGACAGGCAAAAGCCTATCTACTTCTTTGAGCTTTTATTATATAAATCTCCAGGGTTATAACCATCGATTTTTCGCTTATCAGAATCATTTTTGAGTTCTTGTTCGCGATCTTTGATGTTTTTTTGAATATTAAAAGCTTTTTTAACATCGGGTTCCCAGTTTGTATTTTTCTCCGACATTTGATTCTCCTTCAAGAGTAAAAACTCTTGTAGTAGCTGTGCAGGACCTAATTATAATTGGTATATAAATAAATACTTGTCAATAAAAATACATCCTATACCATTATTGGCTTCAAATGGGGCGAAAAATGCCACCAACGCCAAAGCCTAGCTTAATGTCCGAAATGGTAGATCCAAATAAAAACAAATGAGGGGAAACGCAGGTGGAAAAGAATTTTATTGATGAGTAAATTTATTCAAAATATTTAAAGTAAGCTACACATTCGGTGGGGATATCCTGGCTCCTTTTAGCTCCATCTTGGATTTTTTTTAATAATTCATTACTCACAGGTTCTCTTATTTGGAGTACTCCAACTTCAATTCCCTTTTTTATTACTTCCCATGATTTCACTTCAGCGTGAGAATATGCGACAGCTGATAAATGAGTTAAAGAAGGGTGTTCATCTCTATCAACTAAGCACTCACAATAACAAGATGGGGCATTTTCTGCAGAAGTAAGGTTGACTACCAGGACTCTGCCTTTTGGACAAGAATTAGAAATAACAATGTAAAGGTGGCTCCCAGGACCATATGAGTCATCAGCAAAGTAAACAGTCCTCTTCGGTGTGCTGCAGGGCATTAAAGACTTCCGCCTCTTTTTGGTATTGTTTTTCTTCTCTTGTTAGATACCTGATCTCCGCCGAATTCTTACCTAATGTGTGAAGTATTTTTTCTATAGCTATAGGAATAGATGAGTCCCCAGGATTTGACCATTCAGGAATATTCTTATTATCGTGAGTCCATTGGGCAATTTCAAAAGGAGGTTTTTCATGCCATTGCTTGTCAATTTCATCAAGGATTCTCATTGATCGACGGGACAGTTTCCCATTATCAGGATCCTTGACTAATGTGATTGAGTAATTAGAGACTTTTAGATGTTCATTCCAGAATGAAGATTCAGTTTTAGATGAACTAAGGTTAATTTTGTCATAGAGATTTGAAAGCACTGGCCCATATTTCATGCTGACAAATGAATCTGGAACAATCGGACTTCCGCATTCAAGTAGGGACTGGCGATTTGCAATATATAGCATTTTCATTAATTTAAGATAATTTAATGTGCCACCATATTTTTTAATCAAATATGCAGATGCCTGAGTCGCCTTTATCTCATCGAATTCGTATTTCATCTTCCCCTGTCTGTTCTCAGTATACTACACATAACTAAGAAAGCAACAAAAAGTATCAAATTATGTTATTTATGCCATTTTTTGTCCATAATGTGGATAAAACAGTTTATCAGAACCCTTTTATTTTAAATTATTGAACCTAAAAGGCAACATTAGAACTGTTATTTCCACGATCTAAATCTAATTTTTTCTTAGCTTCCAACCCTTTTTTATACAACGCTTCCTCATCAGTATGGTCATACCCGTCAATGTGATGGTAATCTCCAGCTAAAAGCTTGATATCATCAAGACTTAACACTTCCTGCCCATAGGTGATAAAACTATGTCGCAACCAATACGGGGTCCATCCACGGTCGCCATACCCATTGCGCTCCAAGGCAAGCTTGAAGGCTTTAAGCACGGCTTCATTTGAAACTGGCTTTTTCGTTGTACCGTTTCTAGAATAAGTAAAAATCCAATCGGTAACCTGATGGTAAAGCGTCTCCTGCTTCCATCTTTTTAGGACTTCTATGGTGGTTTTCGTCGGCCAGCCTGGCTTCATCTTTGCGTTCTTAGTCCCTTTGACCTTGGCTGCCGTGCCGGTCTCGATGGCCTTCATAAGGGGTATGAATTCCCGATCCAGGTCAATATCCCCCCATTTGAGGGCTCGCGGCTCCCCATTTCGGGCGCCGGTGTCATTCATTATTGAAAAGAACGCTGCCCACATGGTTGAACCCCAGAATGTGATAAGGGCCTCCACATCCTCCGGGAACATCCTTGCTCGATCTTCCCGAGGGATTGCCCCGCGAGGATTTTCTGGGCTGTCGTTGTACTTAGTGATACTCTCGACGGGGTTGGACGAAACGATTCCCTGGGAGATCCACCATTTGTACATCATGGAGATGATATAAAGGCACCTGTTTTTCGTCGCCCGAGCAAGTGGGCGGCCGTCCCTTGTCGTCGTCTCATTGATAGCAGCCTTTATCTCTTTCCCGAGGAGGGTAGCGGCATTCTTCTCCCCGAGAGCCGGGAGGATGTGTTGAGCAAGCATCCGGTGATAGACCTTATACATCTGGTCAATCCGCTTAACTCCGGACGACTCCTGGTCTGTCCTCCAGGGACTCCCCGGCTTGAAAAAGTTTTCTCCCAGGGCTCTGAAGGAAAGTGTTTCTTTCTGCCTTTCGGCAAAGAGCAATTCCTTGTTCTTCTTCGCCCATTGTTTGGCCACCTCTGAGTCGATGAATCTTGTATTGAAGTACCATTCGGGGTGTTCGGCAAAGATGACTCGGTATCGATCAGTTCCAGAAATCAGCTGTGCCCTGATAGCTTCTTTCGGCCTACCCATACCACTACATATAGTACGGTTTAGTGATTTTGTCACGTGTTTTGTAACTGAATAAAAAAGCGCATTGTAATTGCTTATATTACAATGCGCTATAAATTACTCCATGCCGGCAGTGGGACTTGAACCCACACGCCCTCGCGAGCAGCAGATTTTGAGTCTACCGTGTATGCCATTTCACCATGCCGGCGATTCCTGATTCTTGTACTATATCCGTTAAGCCTCGTCAATATA
>Ga0302250_1000467_pt1 | contig 39443 bp, 33 predicted proteins | sample AAG_RA_Asp_MG_FD_193536 | JGI IMG/M metagenome (GOLD analysis project Ga0302250, IMG submission 193536) | Enriched activated sludge microbial communities from anaerobic digester in WTTP, New Holstein, Wisconsin, United States - AAG_RA_Asp | ecosystem: Engineered > Bioreactor > Anaerobic >...
AGGCATTGCCCTTTATGGAGTTGTTTAGCTCATTACCTGCCGCATCGATTGCATCCGTGCCGGTTAGAACGAGGTTTTCAAGATTGTTGCCTAATGTGTAGTCAATCGAACTGTAAACGACATCCATACCTTCGTCAACATTCTCAGTAACCAAGTCATTTATGTTGTCTACATGGTAACGATCATTTCCGAGACCGCCACTCAGGCAGTCCGCTCCAAGACCACCGTTCAAAGTGTCGTCCCCCTCGCCGCCGCTCAGTATATTGTCGGAGGCATTGCCTTTTATAGAATTATTAAGTTCATTACCCACCGCATTGATTGCTTCCGCGCCGGTCAGAACAAGATTCTCCAGATTCGTTCCCAGGGTGTAATTGAGTGTACTGTAAACGGCATCCGTACCTTCCTCAGCATTTTCCGTAACGATGTCCCCGGCATTATCGACATAGTAACGGTCGTTGCCCGTACCACCGTTCATAATGTCCGCCCCAATACCACCGTTCAGGGTATCGTTCCCCTCGCCGCCAGTCAGGATATTTGCCGCTGCATTGCCCTTTATGGAGTTATTTAGCTCATTACCTACCGCATTGGTTGCTTCCGTACCGGTTAAAATAAGATTCTCCAAATTTGCTCCCAGGATGTAACCGAGCGAACTGTAAACGGTATCGGTGCCTTCCTCAGCGTTTTCCGTAACGATGTCTCCTACATTGTCGACATAGTAGCGGTCACTGCCCGCACCGCCAATCATCATGTCTGCTCCACCGCTTCCGTTCAGAGTATCATTGCCATCATACCCCCAAATTTCGTCGTCCCCGGCACCCCCAATTATTAAATTTTGATTCGCATTACCCTTAATTGTATTATCCAAATCATTGCCTGTCCCGTTATGACCATAATCTAGTTTAAGATTTTCAACATTTGCTGGTAACTTATAATATTCAATATCGCTGTAAACCAAATCAATCCCTTCTCCAGCATCCTCAAAGACAACTTGCGTTTCCCTACTCACACGATAAATGTCATCTCCGGTACCGCCCAGCATAGTTAAGTATTCGCTTCCACCTAGCAGACTATCATTACCCGCACCACCAACGAGAGTGTCATTCACACTCTCATAATCGCTGTATAACCAATCATTACCATCTCCCCCATAAAGCAGGTTGGTACCTCCACCACCATAAAGCCCATCGTTACCCGCATATCCGTATATAGTGTCGCTGAAACTCCCCCCGATAATAGTGTCGCTGACATCAGTTCCATTTATCGTATTCGCAATTTTTCCTTCCAGATGCAATGAATCCAGAACTGTCCCATCGGAAAACTGAATTTGATCTATTTGGTAGAGGCTGCCAATGAACCAATCCCAAATCAATATTGAATCTGTTGTTTCTTTTATGCTAATTCGCAGGTCATTGTTTTCCTTTGCCACCGCGACATCATCAATGCTCACATCTAATTGCAGTCTGTCTGTCGCTGCGGCGTAATCACCAGCATAATTTTGTATAATGTCTGCCCCATTTCCCCTGCCGAAAATATAAATATCACTGCCGCTGTTACCCTGCAGATAATCGTCGTCTGCTCCTCCATAGATGGTATCACTGCCTGTGCCGCCTAACAGTGTATCGTCACCAGTTCCCCCGTCAAGAAAGGTATTGCCGTCTGTTGCCTGAATCCAGTCGTTTCCTTCTCCGCCGTAGATTATGGAATCGCCGCCTTCATCATAGAGCTGATCATCGCCTGCGCCGCCGTAAATCTCGTCCTGACCGGCACCGCCCCAGATTTGATCATTCCCGATTCCAGTGTATATAACATCATCTCCGGCACCGCTTGTTATAATGTTGTTGCCGTCACCGGCATCGATGTAATCATTACTGGTGCCGCCGCTTATCTGATCGTCGCCGGCACCGGCATGGATTTCATTATTTCCTTCTCCGCCAACTATAATATTTAAACCATCGCCCGCATCTATGTAATCCTCACCCAGACCGGCATCTATTTGATCGTTGCCCTGTCCCGCATAGATTTCGTCGTTGCCATCGCCGCCATAAATCGTATTTTCCCCGTCTCCGGCATCGATATAGTCATCTCCGGCATCACCGTATATAGTGTCATTGCCTTCAGCAGCATAAAGAATATCATTTCCTCCGTATCCGACAAGCAGGTTGTCTCCGCCTTCACCATCTATGTAATCATCGCCCTGATCACCCGAGGCAATATTGGAAGCGTCACCATGCAACTGATCATCGCCTTCACCACCGAATATTTCATCGGCTCCACCTGCACCGATGATTATGTCATTCCCGGCTCCGCCGTCCAGGTAATCATCACCGATCTCATCGCTGCTATCACCTTCGATAAGATCATTATCATTGCCTCCGAAAACAACATCATTTCCCGCACCACCATAAAGAGAGTTAGCACCGGCTTCACCATCTATGTAATCATCACCTTCGTCACCATAAATCGTATCTTGGCCGTCGCCACCAAATAAATCATCATTGCCGGAATTTCCCCAGATTAAGTCGTTTCCTACTCCACCGTCGATGTAGTCAGCGCCCTGCAGATCAATAGAAACGCTATAACCGTCTCCTTTGATGGCATCATCTCCATCTCCGCCTTCGATAAAGTCATTTCCTGCTGAACCAAAGAGGATATCATCACCAGCACCGCCATAAATCTCGTCATCTCCGCCAACCCCGTCAATATAATCGCTGCCGGCGCCGCCATAGATAACGTCATCGTCCCCAATTTTTCCCGTATCATCAAGGCCGCCGTTTATACCGGAAAAAGTGAGACCATATATGTTCGTATGTCCTGATGGTGTTATGGTAACCGTGTAAGACCAGTTCTGAGCCGCACCGAAGTAGTTGTCGTCTCCTGTGATGACGTCATTACCGCCGCCACCGACAATGAGGTCTTTTCCGAATCCGCCGAATAAAGCGTCGCTGCTGTTTGATCCGTAAATATAGTCTTCTCCCTCTCCACCAGCTACGACGTCGCCTCTGGCATTTATTTCGACGGCTGTTTCTCCGGCGGCAAGCAGTTGCTCCATTTCGCCGTAATCGCCGCCAAAGACCTTGTCGCTGCCTTTACCGCCCTCAACAATATCGCTTCCGGCATTACCTTCCAGTATGTCATTGCCGGAATCGGTCTGATTATGATCCACTATGACATAATCATCGCCGTTGCCGCCTAACAGCCAATCGTTTCCGCCGCGACAGGAAACAATAACGTCATTCCCTTCACCAGCTGTAATCTGATCATTGCCTGTTGTGTCGTACAATCCATCAGTCCGGCCCGTTTCAGGACTATTGGGATCAGTGATCACATTGCCCCATTGATCATTTTGTGTCTGGATGCCTTCCTCATTGGAATCAAAATCTATGGGGGTAAGATCGCCGAGGATTATGTTTGTTGCTGTAGGATTATCGGGAACTTCAATCAGATTGATGCCGTAAGTCTCAGGCTGATAGTTTTGTATTTCGATGGAACCGCCATCTGAGAAGGTTATTTTTGAACCGTTAAACTGAAAGGTACCTAACGCATTAGACCACGTTGCGCTACTACTACCTTTATATAGATTGCCAATGACGATATCTTCATATGGAGTTACTGTGTTTTGCACAATAATCTGCCCTCTTTTATCTTCATCATTAATTATGTCTATACCATCTCCGATTTTATAAAAATATGTGTCATATCCAATACCACCGCATAAAAAATCGTTTCCTTTCTGACCCAAGATACAATCATTATTGTTTCCTCCGTAGATAGTATCATTCCCCGCACCACCATATAAAATATCTTTCCCGGCTGTACCACCTTCATTACCGCTTTTCCTTATTGCATTTGCATCATCAATAATATTTTTAGGCAGATCGCCATAAATCTCACTTCCTCCGTCTCCGGCATAGATTATATCATTGCCGTATCCGCCCACTAAAGTTTCTTTCTGCGCAGAACCATTGTGATGTCCACTATTATAGTTGCCTTTTATTACTTCATTAGCTTTGCTGCCGATAATCGTTACTGGCTTCTTACTGTCTGTGTTGTATTCACCTGAATTCAAAATGGAGATTAAACCGGCAATTGTATGACCTGAACCATTGGTAAACACCTCCATACCGATGTCTGTACCCCAATTGGCAATAGTATCTTTTCCAGATACGTTATAAATTCTGCCGCCATCAATGCTCCCTTTATTTGTTATATATGTAGAGTAGCGATTCCAGGCTTCGCGGCGCCATTCAGTTGTAACCCAGGAACCAGTGCCTGGATTATTAATATTTTCAATCCAATATTTCACGACCACGTTTGAGGGATTAGTAGCATCGCCGACAAGTTCATAAGTTTGCATCAAATTCTTTGCACCAGGCGCATTGAATGTATAAACATTACCAACAGTGCTGCCATATGCCGCTGCCGCCATTTGAGCAAGGCATCCTCCCAGTGAATGGCCAGTCACGTCAAATTGAGCAGCAGTTAAACCATTATTCGTTATAAAATTAACCATCGCTACAAATTGTTCAGAGGGAGCTCTACTGAGTAATATTGCTTTATCAGCAGCGAGATCGCCCAGATCACCATCAGTACCTCGATTAGCAAGAATTTTTTTCCCGCTGCTATCTTGAAAGATAACACCAGAATAACCGGTTGCTGGGTCCGAATATTGGGCAACAAAGGTGTAGCCCTTTTTTTGAAGTATTTCCCAATCTCTGGCATATATATTTGGCATGCCATTAAACCAATCGGCATATGCAAGATTAGATAACATTGCATACTCGGTAGCATTATTCGTTAGATAACTACAATTGATATCTAAGGTCATAACATTTCCTTATCTTTTTATAGGTATTAGTACTTCATATTCGAAAGTGAAATATCGTTCGTCGGGCATTGGACAGTGATTACTTCCTCTACTTTCACTCCACCACCGCCAATTCAACCATTCAAAAAATGGTACATCTAATAGGCCCGCGTATCCCCAACGGCTAACTCTGTTATACTCTGCCATTAATTTTCCATTAGTACGTCTATAGATTTTCTTAAAATTAATTTCAGTAATACCTATTTTTATTGTTTTAACTTCAACCATATACGGACTTTCAACTTTTTCCGTTGGTAAGCATCTTGTCGGTGTATAATTTGGATTATTCTTAGACAAAGGTGTGCATTTATATATGGTGGGTTTTATTTCAGTGGTATTTCCCATATCACAAGCATGCGCATCGTTACATCTTTTGAAGACCTTCGCTTCCAGATATTTGAACCCATCCTGCCATTTATGGAAATACAAACCACCAACTTTCTCGATTTGTTCAATGTCGTCATCGTACTTCAATTCACTGCCATAAACATCATTGTTTATCCCTTCAAAGTAAATGCTATCTGTTTCCGCTGTTTCGTAGATCGCAATTTTAGGAATAAAAAAGCAGGATGGGTAATATACAACAAATCCCAACACAACATCCCATGTAGGCAAGAAAATCACAAAAGCCACTGCCAGCCATCTGATAATTCCTAACTTAGTTATCTTTCTGACGATAAATACAAATATCAGCGCCGAAATTAAATAAACTATCATGTAAAAAAGTATCACTACACTCACAAAATACCTCTTCTTTTTATTAGCTCAATTCAGCCTCTGTCGTTGCTTTCTGCTGATACCTGAGTCTGTGTTTTATTTTTTACACTTTTCCTTAAAATTCTACCCTCATTGCAAAGCAATCCGTATGCCGTGTTTGGAATAGCACATCCTGCAAAACACTCGGCCTGTATTTACCTAATTTTGCGGCATATATTATTTATTATAAGAAGGCTCCCTTGAACGAAAGATGTAGAAGACCTATGAGACAGAGACAAAAAGGATTCTCTCGATATTTCAATTTTACAACGCAAAAAATATCGTCAATATTATGACATAATAATGCCTTGTATTGTTTATCCTGACCTGCTGGCTCAGAAATAGACTGCGCCATAAATATCAAACCTGGGGCAGTTGTTACACTTATAAATTCTTGTTTTTGGTTCGAAGAACACAGACCACATAGATTTTCCAATAGTTACTTTTCTCAATTTCCAAGGAACAACATAACGGTGGCATTAATTTTGCTGTGTCATACTATCGAATTTTATAATGAATAAGGCACCAATAAGTTTCATACGACTTATTCATCAATTAAATGAACTACCTCGCAGCAAGCTACGGGGTATCAAACTGCAAACTCAATTACTTCGCCCCAAGGGGTGGGAAATTGTACCCAAAGAGATTAAAAAGTAAAGCTATAACGTCTCTCGGAAAAGGAGAAAGCTATCTCCATGAAAGTTGTTATCTTTGCCGGTGGAATTGGAACTCGCATCTCGGAAGAGTCTTATCTAAAACCAAAGCCCATGATTGAAATCGGCGAAAAACCAATTTTATGGCACATTATGAAAATATTTGAAGCTCAGGGATTTAATGACTTTATCATCTGTGTGGGCTACAAAAGCTACATTATTAAGGAATATTTTTTAAATTACTACGTTTACAATTCTGATGTAACCGTCAATCTTTTGACTAACAGTTTTGAAGTGCATCGATCCAACACTGAAAAATTCCGCGTTACGCTCGTTGATACAGGCTTAAATACCAAAACGGCAGGCCGTCTCAAGCGGGCACAGCACTACATAGGTAATGAAAATTTTATCCTTACTTACGGAGATGGACTGGCGGATGTCAATATGAAAGAGTTGATAGATTATCATTATCATCACGGGAAAATAGCCACTGTCACAGCAGTTCAGCCTGCAGGCCGCTTTGGTCTGCTTAGCATTGAGGATGACGAACATGTCTCGAACTTCAATGAAAAAATCCTCGGTGATGGCGGATGGATTAATGGCGGTTTTTTTGTTCTTAAACCAGAAGTATTTGACTATCTGCCTGAAAACGCTGATCAACAAATGTGGGAGGATTACCCTCTGGAGAAACTCACTAAAGATAACCAGCTTATAGCGTACAAGCATTATGGCTTCTGGAAGTGTATGGACGCCATGCGCGACAAGGAAATTCTTGAACAACTTTGGAAATCCGGGAAAGCAAAATGGAAACTTTGGAATTAGTGTGTGGATAAATTATGTATGATAACATTTATCAGAAGAGAAATGTCATCGTTACTGGACACACAGGATTCAAAGGATCATGGCTGGCTCTATGGCTTTCACAGTTGGGTGCAAACACTACTGGTTATTCCCTGCACCCCCCTACGAAACCCAACCATATTCAACTATTAAATATTAACATGAACTCCATCATTGGCGACATTTGTGATATTGAGAAACTCAAACAAGTTTTTCAAGAGCAAAAGCCAGAAATTGTTTTTCACCTGGCCGCACAGTCTATTGTCCGGCAGTCCTATAGTGATCCAATAGAAACTTTTACCAGTAACGTTCTTGGAACTGTCAATGTTCTGGAAGCAGCAAGAGCAAGTGGCACAGTACGTGCGATAGTTAATATCACTAGTGATAAATGCTACGACAACAGGGAATGGCACTGGGGATACCGGGAAATCGATAAAATTGGTGGATACGATCCTTACAGTGCATCGAAAGGGTGCTCTGAAATAATCACTAGTTGCTGGAGAAATTCTTTTTTTAATCCAAAAGATTACCAAACAAAACACCAGACCCTTTTGGCAAGCGCCCGAGCAGGAAATGTCATCGGAGGCGGCGATTGGGCACATGACCGGCTGATTCCGGACATCATGCGCGCTGTGTCCCAATCAAAAAAAGTCACGATACGCAACCCTCGGGCCATTCGCCCTTGGCAGCATGTGCTGGAGCCTTTAAGCGGATATTTAATTCTTGGTCAAAAGCTTTTAGACGGCCGGAAAGAATTCGCGGACGCATGGAACTTTGGCCCGTCTGAAACCGAGAATATTTCCGTCGGTGAAATCGTACGGCAGGTAAAAAGGTTTTGGCCAAAAGTTGAATATGAAATTCATCAGGACGTAAATCAGCCGCATGAAGCGCACCTGCTCATACTCGACTGTTCCAAGGCTCGGACGAAATTAAATTGGAGGCCCGTCTGGAACGGCCAGACCACCGTCGGCAATACAGTGCAATGGTATAAAAACTATTACGAATCTCAATCCATAATTAGTGCGGAACAAATCAAGAAATATATTGCCGATGCGCAAAGCATCAATGTTGCATGGGCTGAAGAATGAAATTTTTAGAAACCATACTTAAAGGCGCTTTTATAATAGTACCTGACTGCATCGAGGATGAGCGTGGTTTATTTGCTCGAATGTTTTGCCGTCACGAATTTGAAGATCGAGGACTTAGTCTTGATCTGGTTCAATGCAACATTTCTTTCAATCACAACAAAGGCACATTACGTGGTATGCATTATCAAATCACACCGTACGCCGAAGTCAAGCTCGTCCGATGCACGGCTGGCGCCATTTTCGACGTTATCATCGACTTGCGTCCGGATTCTCCCACATTCAAACAATGGTTTGCGCAAGAACTGACGCATGAAAACCGACTACAGATTTATGTTCCCGAAGGCTTCGCTCATGGTTTTCAGACCCTGGCCGATAACTCCGAGGTTTTCTATCAGCATTCAGCTTTTTACAGTCCCGACCATCAGCGTGGCCTGCGATTCAACGACCCCGCTTTCAAAATCAACTGGCCGCTCGACGTCAGCAGCATCTCCGAAAGAGACCGTAGCCATGCTCCTGTCGATGTCAATTTCCGAGGGATTAATGCATGATCTGCCGTTTTTGCGGGGAACAGCTGAATCAGCAAATGATCGACCTGGGCGTCGCCCCTCCGTCAAACGCCTATTTGAATTCAGAAGATTTGCACAAGCCGGAGCTGTTCTTTCCGCTCCGGGTGTTTGTCTGCCATCATTGCTGGCTGGTACAGACCGAAGATTATGCACAGGCCGATGAACTCTTCCGTCCAGATTATGCTTACTTTTCATCTACATCAAAAAGCTGGCTTGATCATGCAGCCCAATATGTGGAGGAAATAACAGAGAAGCTTGGTCTTGGTCCAAAAAGTTTTGTTATAGAAATCGCATCCAACGACGGCTATCTGCTAAAAAACTTCATCGCCCGCAACATTCCCTGCCTTGGTATCGAGCCCACAGACAGCACAGCCGAAGCAGCAGAAAAAAAAGGCATCCCTGTTTTGCGTGAATTTTTCGGCACCACCCTGGCAAAGCAGCTTAGTAATGACGACAAACAGGCCGACTTGATTATCGGTAACAATGTCTATGCACATGTGCCGGATATCAACGACTTCACAAGAGGTCTGAAAATGGCGCTCAAACCAGGAGGAACAATTACACTTGAATTTCCCCACCTCATGAAGTTAATTGAATGCATCCAGTTTGATACCATTTACCATGAGCACTATTCCTACCTCTCACTTTTTACTGTTAGTCAAATATTTGCCAAAGCGGGGCTTAAGATCATTGATGTAGAAGAATTGCCTACTCACGGTGGCAGTTTGCGCATCTATGGATGCCATGTCGAAGACAAAAGGCCCGAGAAAATCAAAGTTTCCAAAATACTTGCTAAAGAAAAAAGACAAGGTCTTCAAAACCTGAAGGTCTATCAGGCATTTCAACAACAAGCCGACAAGCTGAAGGATGCTCTGCTTACATTCCTTATTGAACAGAAGCGTATTCGGAAAAAAATAGCCGCTTACGGTGCCGCCGCCAAGGGAAACACTCTCCTCAATTACGCCGGTGTCAAACCGGACTTAGTTCCCTTCGTCTGCGATGCAGCCCCATCCAAACAGGGAAAGTTTCTTCCTGGTAGCCGTATTAGGATTACAAGCGAAGAAGAAATCAGGAAATATCAACCGGACTATATACTTATTCTACCATGGAACATCAAAAATGAAATTATCGAACAGATAAACTACGTGCAAAGTTGGGATGGAAAATTCGTCGTTTTTGTTCCTAAACTATTGATAATATGAATTCCGACATTATCGAGAATTATAAAAATAAAAAAGGAGTAATCTTCATGGAAACAATTCCTGTCTTTAGGCCTTTAATCACTGAGGATGAAATTTTAGCCTGTAAAAAAGTATTGGACATAGGCTGGCTGGGAATGGGTAAAAACGTTGGGGCTTTTGAAGACGACTTAAGGAATTTTGTTAGATGTCATGATCGATATGTTGTGGTGGTAAGTACCGGACATGCAGCTTTGCATCTGGGACTCCTTTTAGCAGGTGTTGGGCCGGGCGATGAAGTTATCACTCCTTCATTTAATAACATAGCCGACTTTCAGGCTATATTGGCAACCGGTGCTTCGATTGTTTTTTGCGATATTGACGACAAATCTTTGTGCGTTGATTTGGATAAAGCAGAGAGTTTAATTAACAACAAAACGAAAGCCATGATTGTAATGGATTATGACTGCATTTTGTGTGACCACGATAGAATTAATCAACTAGCGCAAAAATATGGAATTCGAATTATACATGATGCAGCTCATTCTTTTGGTTCTAAGTATAAAGGGAAAATGATAGGTAGTTTTTCTGATCTCTGTATGTTCAGTTTTGATCCTGTCAAAACTATTACCTGTATTGATGGTGGCGCACTCATTGTCAGAAGTAAGAAAGAAGTCGATCTTCTTCATGAAATGAGACTTGTTGGCATGGGACAACCTGCAACAGTGATGTATCAAAATCAAAGAGCGTGGACCTATGATGTAAACCATCTTGGTTTTAGGTATCACATGGCCAACTTGCACGCGGCCATAGGCTCATCTCAGTTATCTAAAATTCAGATGATTTCGGAAAGTCGTCGAAAAGTATGCCAAATTTATAATGAACAATTTACCAGCATATCAGAAATAAGAACTCCCCTAACAGATTTTCGAGACATAACACCTTTTCTTTACTATATCCGTGTGCCGGAAAACAAACGTGACGCTTTAAGGAAACATATGCTTGAGCATGGAGTTGACACTGGAATTCACTGGCAACCCGGTCACTGGTTTACCCTTTTCAAAGATTGCAAGAAGGGTAATTTAACTGTTACAGATAAAGTCGGTAAAGAAATTCTATCTTTGCCTCTGCATTCAAACATGAGTGACGAAAACATCCAACAAGTCGTAGCATGTGTTAAATCATTCAGATGGAGATCATAACATGCCTGCGAAAAAGCCGACTGCTATTTTACTTGGATCAAAACCTGGTGCGGTTGTGGCTCTTTCCATTCTCCTGGAAAGAGGCTGGAATATTAAGTATGTCGTGGTATCAAAGTCAATTCATCATCCCTGGATTGCCGGCCCGACCATAGCTGATCTAGCTAGGGAAAAAGGAATCAAAGTTATTGAACAGTCTGAAATACCCGGAGACGAAACATTTGATTTCGTGATCAGCTATATGTACAGGCATCTCGTCAAAACTGATGTCATTACAATGGCCGAACGCGCCGCGGTAAATTTCCATGCCGGCCTCTTGCCAGGCTTTGGAGGATGGGCTTTCTACAATGTCGCCATTCTTGAAAATGTTTCTGAATACGGTTGCACTTGTCACTATATGGACGAAGGATTTGACACAGGACCGATATTTAAAGTTCGACGCTTCCCTGTTAAAATGGCTTTGGAGACAGCATATAGCCTGGAAAAGAAAACCCAGCGGGAAATGATAAAATTATTCATTGATTTTTGCGATATTGCTGAAACGCAAGAATGCCTTCCTTTTGAGGAACAGGATAAAACAAAATTTCGATATTTGAGCCAAACGGAATTTCAAGCCCTAAAGCGAATTCCGTCAGGCGCCGACGATGAAACCATTCAAAAATTTGCAAGAGCATTCTGGTTTCCACCCTACGATTGCGCTTACATATTGATTGGAGAAACTAAAGTCGAAATTATTCCAAGCATTGTAAAAGATGAACTTGCAAAGATGATCCATCTGGATGATCTGGACGATTTGCAGCAGGCCGCTAAAAATTATATTAAGAGACGAGGAACGGGGTTTCCTAAATGAAACTATCTTTACCCTATAAAGAATTTAAGAATTATGTCCTGCTACAAATAAATCATTTCTTCCCTGATCGGCAACATCTTACTCCTAATGAATATAATGTAGCATTTGACATGTCAGTTGAGCGGACGGACTATTGTTTCAGACACGTTAATCTGGAAAGTTATTTTTGCGGTAAACAAACATACCTAAACCACCTCCATGCCAACCAATATGCAGTATTCTTATGGTTTCTTTCGAATACGATATGGAAGGAATTTCATAATGAAACCATGGCTAATAAGCTGTATTGCTTAAACAGAGCAATAAATGGTTTAAGCTGCTCATATGATGCAAAAATGCCGAGAATTTTTCTTCTTCTGCATATTGTGGGCACAGTCCTCGGAAAAGCCGAGTATTCGGATTTTTTTGTAGCTTGCCACGGCTGCACTGTTGGCGCTCATCATGGCCTGTATCCCAAAATTGGCAGGGGTGTTTCCATGTTACCTCATTCATCCATCATTGGCTCATGCAACGTAGGTAACGGAGTCTCCCTCGGAATTAATGCGACAATTTATGAACAAGATATTCCCGATAAAACAACAATTTATGTAGACAGTAAAACCGGGCTGGTTCGTTCCAAACATCCCATGACACCCTGGGCGCAGCATCTGTTCAATAAAGAATTATAATTCTCTGCTTTAATATATTATCAGATTCTGTCGCATAAAATAGTGAGGTTGCATGAAAGCAAAACAAATCAGAACAGATAAAATTAGAGATGACCATCCCGAAATCATTATTGAAGAAACAGACAATACTGATATAGGTACCCTGTCCGACAGTCTTCATACAACCAGAGCAGCATTTCGGAATACACCATCAAATAGACGCAGGACAATGGTAAGCATATTGATCTTTGCCTATAACAATCTCAACTTGCACACAAGAAAATGTATAGAATCCATTCTTAAGTATACGTCCGATATCGACTATGAACTTGTTTTACTCGACAATGGCTCATCTGACGGTACATTTGAGTACTTTAAATCAATTCCTTATCAAAAAAAGAAAATTATTAGAATAACAGAAAATAAAGGTGCAAATTACGGACAATTCACCGCAACACGATATTTAACAGGTCGATATGTCGCCATGATTGCCAATGACGTATATGTCACGGAAAATTGGTTGACCAATATGATCAAATGCGCGGAATCCGACGAACGGATCGGGTTTTGTGCCACATACTCCGATAACATAAGCAATCTTCAGGCTATAGACCTCGGATATAATGGGCTTGAGGACATGTACATAAAAGCCCAAAAATACAATGTGTCAGATCCCCGGAAATGGGAGGAGCGTTTGCGTCTGATGCCCGCCATAGCTCTCTATAAACGGGAATGTCTGGACGTTATCGGCAGCCTAGACTATGCATTTAGGCATGATTTTAGTGATGATGACATCTCCTTTCGAGTGCGCCGTGCAGGGTATAAAATTATCTGCTGCGGTGATGTTTTTGTTCACCATGAAGGATCGTCCACGCAAGGATCGATTGAGAAGAAAATGGATGTCCTTAAAAAGAGCAGAGAAATATTCAAGAAAAAATATTATGGTGTCGACGCTTGGGAAGATGCCAATAATTATGATCCTTTAATGATCAACCTTGTGAATCCGGAAGAGAAAAGAGGAGCATTAAAACCTGACGTTCTTGGTGTTGATGTCAAGTGTGGAACTCCTATTCTACAACTGAAAAACAAACTTAGACATGCGGATATTTTCGATGCGAACTTATCTGCTTTCGTTCAGGACCCTAAATATTGGTTGGATTTAAAAACCATTTGCGAAGGGACAGTAGCAGTTGACCGAATCGAATATCTAACAGAACATTTTTCATCCAATAGCTTCGATTATATTATTTTAGGAAATCATATTAACGCCTATTCCGACCAGGAAAAGGTTTTGAGCGATCTGATATTGCTTTTGAAAAGCGATGGACAGCTATTCATAAAGCTTAAGAATACTTTTAACATGCAGGCATTTTTCGATGCGATGAAAAAAGGACTTGGAACGGGTAATAAAAGCTTAACTTACGCTGACATAAACCATTTAAATACAATTTTGATGCAGCATTCGGGGTATGCCATCATATCCATCAGACAATCGCTATATAATATTGACACTGCCATAAAAGAAGTTATACGCAATGCATTAAAACATTCCCAGTATGCTCAGAATATTGACACTGTCTTTACTGAATTGATAACCGAATATTACGCGCTTAAAATAATGCGTCAAACACCCCATGAGGATAAACCATCACTTGATCAATCCGCATTAAACCATGACTCACCCTTACAAAGCGCATTATCTGAACCTAAAGAAGAATCGCATTTCCTTGTATCTAGAGCTGAAAATACGATAAATACTTCATTTCCACTTTTCCGAGAGGGAAAAGCTATTGCAGGAATGACATCTATCATTATTCTCACCTACAACAGTCTTGAGCATACAAAAAAATGCGTCAAAAGCATCCGCAAACACACACCGGAACCTCACGAGATTATTTTCGTGGATAACGGATCAACAGACAGCACTGTCAAATGGCTGCAAAGTCATCTCATAGTCAATAAAAACTTCCATTTGATTGAAAATAAAGAAAATGTTGGACTTGCCAAAGGACGTAATCAAGGCATCAACATGTCACAAGGCGAATTTATTGTGTTTGTTGAAAGTGATGTTGTTGTAACTGAAGGCTGGCTTCACACCATGCTACAAGTTTTAAATCACTCTTCTGATGTCGGCATCGTTGGCCCCATGACCAACAACAGCGCAAGCATCCAAAGGATAACGGATGATTCTTATAAATCTCTTAATTATCTCGATAAATACGCGAAAATATTTAAACAGCAATTCCATTACCGCCGGATTCCCTGCCGAAGCATTGCCGGTTTCTGCATGTTATTCAAACGGACTCTTGTGGAAAAGATCGGTCTGTTTGATGAACGTTTCAATACTGGTCAGTTTGAAGATGAAGATTTCTGTTTAAGAGCTGCCCTGGACGGATATTGTAATTGCATTGCAGGAGATGTCTTTGTCCATCATTCCGGCGGTAAGGAATCACATGGCAACAGAAAAACCTACGAAGAAAAATGGGCACTCAGCACCGGAAGTCCTGAAGGCAGGAAGCTGGCGGTTCTCAAAGCAAGAGACCTGGCAAATGATTTTCATCAAAAAGGGAAACTTAACCAAGCAATTGAAACGCTCATCAACTGTATAAAAATAACCCCTGACGCAAAGGAAATCTATTATGAATTAACCCGTATTTTAATTGAAACCCAAAAATATTCCGATGCATGGGAAGTTATTGAAACTATGCCGGATGCGGCTAAATATGATCTTAAGGGTCTGGAATGCGCGGGATACGCCAAGGAAGGGTTGGGAATGGATGATGAAGCACTTGTCTATGCAGACAAACTGTTGTCTCAGAATCAAAACTACCCGCCGGCATTAAATCTGAAAGGCGTGTTGGTATTTAAAAAAGGGGAAAAAGATAAAGCGCAAAATTATTTTAAGAAAGCGATAGATGCTTATCCGGGTTATGGAGAAGCATACACCAACCTTGGTGTGCTTTACTGGGGCATAGATAAAAAAGATGAAGCACTTGCACATTTGAAAAAGTGCTTCATTCTATCGCCGAACATACCTGAGGTCAGTTCACTTTATTATTCTGTCGTATCCTCTTTAGGCATTTTCAGGGACGCAGAAGCCGATTTCAGGGAAGCTTCAAAGTTATATCCCAGCAATAAGAATCTTGCTTTTTTATATATTGACATCCTCATTCAACTTGGCAAATTTGATGTCGCCATGCTTAGAATAGAAGACGCACTTGCTTTGTTCGGCATGGATGAAGGTATTTTGCAAGCCGCACTCACTGTCCGGGAAAAAATCGGTCCCCTGCAGATTAAAAAAGTGTCCAGTAAAAGCACCCTGTCTCTATGCATGATTGTAAAGAATGAAGAGAAGCATCTTGTTCGCTGCCTAAGAAGCGTTCGAGATATTGTTGATGAAATAATTGTAGTGGATACTGGATCGACTGATAGAACCAAGGACATTGCCAAAGTATTTGGAGCCAAAGTACTTGATTTCCCATGGACGGGTGATTTCTCCGAGGCCCGCAATCATTCACTGGAGCAAGCAACCGGCGACTGGATTCTCATCCTTGACGCCGATGAAATCATCTCAGCTCGTGATTTTGCTGAATTAAATGATTTAATTCACCAGGCCACTAAATCTCCAATTGCATACTCCATCGCAACAAAAAATTATACAAGAAATGTAGGCATCATGGGCTGGGTGCGCAACACTGGGCAATACCCCGAGGAAGCAGGTGCGGGCTGGATCATAAGTCGTAAAGTCCGACTTTTCATGAGAAGAAAAAACATCTTCTTCGCAAATCCGGTACATGAATTATTGGAAGAGTCTTTAAAACAGGCAAATATTCCAATCTTTACCTGCAATATCATTGTGCACCACTACGGAAAACTGGATGTGGAACGGGAATCACAAAAAAGTGAAGAATATTATCTGTTGGGGAAAATGAAACATGAAAGTGATCCAACAAATGCAAAATATATAAATGAATTAGCTAAGCAATCCCAAGTGCTTGATAAATATGAAGAAGCCATAGATTTATGGCTAAAACTCATATCTCTGATTAAAGATAATCCAGATTCTCCTGCTTATAAGGAAATTAGCCGTATCTCATTTGGGGAACCAGTATCAGAAATATATATACAGCTTGCTTCAGCTTATCTCATGTTAGATCGTTACGAAGAAGCACTAGAGGCTGCGAGTAAAGCAATAAAATCAAAAACCATACTTAAAGAGTATATATATATTTACGCCCATTGCGCCATTATTGTAGGTTCACTAAATAAAGCGTTAGCATTACTGGAAGAACTGCATGAAACGACACCTGACTACCAGCCCGTATTATTCCTGATGGCAGTAATTTTCTATTTGGAAAGCAAAAATGAAAAAGCTCAAGAATTTATAAAAGAATTGCTGCAAAAACGGGTTCAAATAACGCCCAACCTAAATAAAATTGCGTTGCAGCTGTATCGTCATGGGAAGAGAAATGCGTCCTTGCTTATACTCGATGCAATGATCGAAAATAAATTAAATGACGAGGAAACCGCCAGACTCCTGGAAATAGTAAACTACCACCGACCTTGTCGGTGGCCTTAAATGAGGCAAGACTTCGGACAATGTCCTTCGCCTTGCCTCATAAGGATTAAATTCATTTTTTTATATTGTTCACCAACAATGTTGGTTCACTGAAGGTGTGGGGCCTCCGCCCCCACGCCCCACCACTGACAATGTCAGTGGTTTTGAAAGGTAATAATATGAGAAAGAGCAGAGATCGTAGTTCATATTTCGTGTCACTCCAGATAATCAGCTTGCGTAATTCTGTAGTTCTGAGGCGTCACATTATCTTTTTTAGACTCGAAAATTTGTTTGCGTAAGTTTTTCAGGTGACATGTGTATAACTTTATGGTTATTTTCTGCTGTTTCCCTTTTATGTAGCGAGCTATTAAGCCCGGCGGCAATGTTTAGATTGATATCAATAATTATATTGAGCTTTTCGGGCGCCGGATATGCCATGACTTGAAGAATTCTCTTGTCGATAAAAATGCTTAGTCTAAGCAGGTCTTCTTTTAGTTTTGCAGGCAGGGGATTACCCGCGCTTGTTAGCTCTCCCTGCAATATACTCCAGACACGCTGGTTGATGCGTAAAGCTTCGCCAAGTATCGCATCACGGTCGGGAGCATCCCATTTTTTCTGACAATCTGATAGTAACATCGCACAACGTGTTAGTGCTGCGGCTTCAATCTCTCTGCCGGACACATTAGTGGAATTTTTCGTTGTTCTATATGCTTCAAGATGCGTGTCGGACATAATTCAATACCTCTCGTTCATATTCTATGAGTTTTTTCACGGCTTTAAGTGCTTGATAATAATCGTTTTTAAGCAAGCATTCGCTAATTCTTTCGACGTAGCCGACTGTACTGGGTACAGTATTTACGAGCTCCTGAACAAGCTTCCAGTATGTCCGATGATATTCAACAAGATTCTTGCCATCAATATACATCAGTTGAATTACAAAATAAATTTTACTGCAATAGGTAGTTGCCTCATCCTCGCGCATGATATCCTTTTGACGGAGAATTGGAACACTATTTTCTACAATAAATTCTGAACGATGCTTTCCATTTTTTATTACTGCACCGCCGATTATTACTTTCTCCTGCGGTTTAAGTACTATTTTCAGTGACATATAGAACTCATGCTTTCATGGTTAATATTGAGCCTGGTTTAGTATTTTTTACTGGTATATTACTACTGTTTATTAAAGTATCTCGAAGAGCGAATAGCCCACCAATGGCTGCGCTTAATTCCTTATCAGTGGCATTTTTTTTCACGTTTAAATTAGAAACAGTCTGTTTTACATCTTGAGTAAGAGATGATTTTTCAATTGCCTCCTGAATTCCTCCTATTTTCAAGATAAGATCAATTCTTTGGTATTTCGCTATGGGGAAAAAAGGAGGATCATGGACAACGTTCATGTTTTCCAAAAATCCCTGCAGATTGTCAATACTGGCAATTATGCCTAGAACATGTTTTACGTGAGAATCTGTCTCTTCGGAAGAAATTCTACACGCATTGCCCTGATTTACAGAACAAATCGCCCCGGGATTTCTATTGGATGTTTTCCCGCGACTCGGGTGATACGTATTTTGCGTGTCTTGATTAGGATTAATATTGTTTATACTTATCATATCACGGTCGTTCTGCTAAGTAAACTACCACCGACCTTGTCGGTGGCTTTGAAATACGTCAAGACTACGGACAATGTCCTTCGCCTTGCCTGATAAGGATTGAAAAACATTTTTTAAACATTGTTCACCAACATCGTTGGTTCACTAAAGGTGTGAGGCCTCCGCCCCCACGCCCCACCACTGACAATGTCAGTGGTTTTGAAAGACAATAAAGGAGATGGGGAGGATTTTTTCCTCCCCATCTAAACTAGAGGAACTTTCTGTTACTGAAACAATCTTAATACAGATTGAGCCGCCTGCGCAGACAGGCTAAGAGCCGTAGTGCCCAGAGACTGACGGGTTTGCAGCATCAGCATGTTGGCACCCTCCTCATTGGTATCAGCCAATGTCAGCTTATCCGCGCCTTCTGTCAGAGTATTAATCATGTTCGTCGAAAAATCCTGACGAACAGTGATGATGCTCAGGTTACCGGCCAGTCTAGAAGAATTTGAACGCACGGTGTTCAAAGCATTATCCAACAGATCGAGGTCGGCGTTAATTTTATCCGATGCAGTACCTGTAGTCCATGTTGCCGTAGTAATATTCAAGCCAGTAGCTGTAGCGTCAAAACCTTCAACATTCAAAGTAGTTCCTTCGAACTTAACATCCAGTTGTCTTGCAGTTGCCGTATTAGACAAAAGGTTTTTACCCTTATAGCCTGAATCTTCGGCCAATTCTGTTATCTGAGTGCGCATTTCGTTATACTGGTCCATGAGATCGGATAGCTCAGTTACGGCAGCAACAGTAGCCGTAGTAACATGAGCATGGGTGCCTGTCTCATCACCTGCAGCAATAGCATCCGGAGTCGTACCGTCGGCAGCAACTTTTGAAACTGTTACGACTGCACCATCAACGGTTGCTGTGTACATTGTTAAACCAGCGTTGTCGTTTATGGCGTTGGCAAGAGCAAGAGCATCCATTTCCGCACTGCTGCTTCCCGCATAAAACTGATTAGCGCCCGGAGTACCAGCTGCTGTCGCTGTCAGTGTGACACCACCCAATATAACTGTTTCACCTGCCGCAATATCGCCCGCTGTTAAAGACAAAGTCGTAACGCCGGCATTTGCCTCCGCGCTCAAAGCTGATTGCGCAATACCTTTGGCCTGCTCTATTAATGCTGTGATAGCTGTGATACCTTTGTCTGCGGCTGTAATCGTTTGTATCGCCTGCCCCATGGCATCCTTCATGCTATCTATAAGAGATGCACGGTCGGTTAATGACTTAGATGCAAAAAATGATGTAGGGTTGTCGATTGCGGTATTAACTTTCTTTCCTGAAGAAAGACGTTCCTGCGTACGATTTAAAAGGTCAACCGTTCCTTGAAGACTTAAAAGGTTGGATCTCATTCCCTGGGTTAATGATATATCGTTAATAGCCATGTTTCTTCTCCTTTTCTAGGTTTTTTTCTGGCAATTCTTGCCATGGTTTTTTGTTTTCCAAACATGTGAATTTTCTATAATTGATCGATTGGTGTTGCTTAGTTTTTCCTCCTTTCCGTACTTTTGAATTTACTTTGATTACTTTATCGGGAATTTACCGCTAAACTTTAGCTCCCTGAAATAATTTATAGATTTGTGTACTTTCATCATAAAGATGTACAGTGTTGCCACGTTAATGTTGGATTATTCAGCAAATTGAGCAATGAGGGTCTTTCAAGATTTGTTCTTTTTTATTTAGCCTGTTCGCTCCACTGTCTGTCTGTCGATAACTTCCTTTTCATTCAAGTATCATTCACCATCCACCGATAATTCATAATATACTTCAACAATTGACGGGATTTATTATGATCGAATATGGTATATCTTCAGAAGTCATAAGCACTTTGTTTTCTTCAACAGCTAACACGCAGGCTAATCTTGATGCACTGGCCGGAAACATTCTGGGGCAGGGAATAGACTATTATCAAAGTGGTAATTATGACCTAGCCATTAGCGCCTTTAAAAGGTCAGCTGCTCTGTCACCATTTTCCGATAATTCCGCCAAGGCTTATGACTATATCGGCCAGTCTTATATTAAGCTGGGAAATAATGATGCAGCAATAAAAAATTATAAAGAAGCGATCCATATCTATCCGCAGCGCGATGAATTCCACAAAGCTTTGGCAGACATATATTTGAAGGAAAAAATGCATGAAGAAGCTCTTGCCGAATTTGAAACCACGGTAAAGATTAATCCCAGCGATGCGGAAAGTCGTTATTCTCTGGGACAATCTTATATTACTGCCGGCAAACTGGACAATGCCGGCAAGCAATTTAATGAAGTCGTGCGCATCACTCCGGGCAACCCTTCCGGGTATTACGGTCTGGGCCAGGTAGCCAGAGCCGAAGGCGATCTCAGTGAAGCGGTCAATCAATTGACCAAAGCTATCCGTAAAGATAAGAATTTTGAGCTGGCTTACGTTGAGTTAGGGTGCACTTATGCCGATCAGGGTAAACTGGACAAAGCCAATGAACAATTGTCAATATTGGAAAATGAAGGTTCAAATTACGCCACAAAGCTGGAAAATTATATTATCCAGTCTACACAACCTAGAATAATCGCTACTTTAAGTACCAATGGATTCGACACTAATCTGGGGGCAAAAACCAGCGTATCCACTCTGAGTTCGCAATTGACCGAACCAAATAAGTCCAAGCTTTTTTCGATGCAAATCGCGTTTTCCAAGAATATGGACCAGGCTTCAGTTATCAATCCTTATAACTGGACGATATCGCGGGCTACGATCCAAAACAACGGCGGCGTTTATAATAACGGATTAACTCCTTCTGCCAAGGAAGCTTTTATTCTTCCTAAACCTGCATACGTCACTTACAACACAGAAACTAACAATGCCACCATCTATTTCCGGGTTTCTCAAAACGCGTCTGCCAATGCGACAATTGATCCCAGACATATAGTGTTCAAATTTTCCGGTATCGATATTTATGGAAAAACAATGGACACATCCGCCGACGAATACAGTGGATTTTCTTCGATAGCCTGAATCGCTGAATAATGAAAGATGGTCTAAGATAATGTTTTGTAACGTTATTCAGGAATCTAAAAATCGAACAAGGGGTTGCAACCCCTTGTTCAACCTGCAACTTTTTCATCTCAAATAATCAAGAATTGTCATTTTCCCAATTTGTGCAGCGAGATTATATGAAGCTTCCAGTGCTATTTGTTCCATTTGATAGGAAATGATTAACTTATCCAAGTCTGCATCTTCAATGTCGGACTTCATTGAAGTTATTTGCTCTTTTAAAGCTGTCAGGCCGTTATTGACTATCTTTAGAGAAGCGGACTTTGAACCGGCCTTTGTTTGTGCCTGCAAAACCTGTGTTTGAAGATCTTCCAAATCGTCTATTTGTGCCGATACTGCATTTATATCATGTGCTTCCAGCGCTGATTTCAGCGCATTCATAGTTCCCAGCAGATCGACAGTGCCCGGCCCCTCAACTTCAACGGAGCTTAATACCGGGGTTTGAGTTGATGGTGTTGTCCCTCCACCTTTAACGATAGTAAAAGTGGCAGTATTTCCTTTTTGCCATTGACCATCGGAAAGGTTCAGCGTTATATCAGGTGCCCCAATATTATCGGCATTAATAGTGATTTGTGTGTCGCTTATTGAAGTAATAATCATATCTGGATATTGATTATGGCTTGTTATAGTCCAGCTACCGGCAGAGTCTCCCCGTGTCAGAGTGATCGTATCTTCAACTGTCAAAGCACTTGCATTGTCAATTACAGCCATAGCAATAGGCCTGTTGGCAGCAGTAAAGGCATCGGAGCCGGTTATGTTATAAGCGAAATCATTGTTCTTGCCAATCTGGACTTTCAGATCATCATCATCTCCTTGGTAATAACCTGCAGCATAAGCTTTAACTGTGAATAAATCACCGGCAACAACATCTGCAGTATTGGCAGTAAGCCCCATGGTTACTCCATCTCCAAGTGTTACTGCTGATGAAAAATCAGCAGTTGGTTTTGTTTCCCATGTTTTTCCTCCGTCGGAAGATACTTGATATGAGGCGCTGGTTAGCGTTCCACTAATAATTTTCAGAGCATATGTCTTGTTTTCAGTTCCCGTATAATTCCCGCCTGAAGCAACTGTTCCGTTAAAGGTATTGGCTGTTGCCGCGGAAGCGGAACTTATAGTTGAAGTAATGGATGCTTTTAACGTGAATACATCATTGGTGGTTAAATCCTTCGTTCCAGCAGCAAAGGTCATTGTTATACCTTCACCCAATGATAATATTCCGGTAGCAGGAACGACTGAGGGAGTATCGGACCATGTTTTACCACCATCGTTTGAGATTTTGCATGTAGCTGTTCCGAAAGCTCCGCTATTTATAATTTTTACAGCATATGTTTTTTCCTCCGTTCCGGTGTAAGTACCGCCCGACGTTACCGCCCCATCGAAGACATTAGTTGCTACTCCCGCGGCAACACCAATCGTGGTAGCTTTGGAGTTTAAGGAAAACGGTGGAACATCTGTTCTCGAACCGCTAAATATATAACTGTCGCCCTGCTTGGTATTCATCAACGCCAGGGCGCTATCAATCAGTCCGGAAAGAACTTCCGCTGAAGAATCCATTGTCTCGTTTGATGCCACTGCTCCAGATTGTGAAACAGCTATGCCCTGAGCCTCTGAGATGAGATCTCTAATACTGGAAAGAGTCGTATCCGTTAAAGACAACCACGTTTCGGCATTAGTAATGTTATTTTGATACTGTTCTATGGCGGTTATCGTCGAAGAGTAATTCAATATCTTACCGGCGCCGACCGGATCATCCGATGGTCTGTTGATATTTTTTTGCGTCGAGATTTTCTCCATCAGGCTGGTGGATTTTACTTGAACACAAGATAAGCTATTGGTAAGGGAGCCGTATTTCATGCTTTCCGTAACTCTGAAAATCATAAATAAATTCCCCTTTCTATTTCCCTATGGACATCAAAGTATCCATCAGTTCCGAAACAATACCGGTTACCCGGCTCGCGGCATTGTAAGCCATCTGATATTTGATCAGATTCAACATTTCTTCATCCAATGAAACACCGGAAAGCGCTTCTCTTTGGGCGCTGTTCTGAGCAGCAATTGTTTGTTCACGTTCCAGAGCCGTTGCGGAACCCGCAACATCCTGCCCCACCCTGGCCATGAATGCACTATAATAACCGCCGATCGTTGTTGTGCTGTCTTGTTTGGAAAGTGAAAACTTGAGGGTATCGCCTGTTGTCCAGTTACCGGCCAAATTCAGGGTAATATCTACTGAACCATTATCGTTTAAATCGAGAGCAACACACTGATTGTCGGCAGACAATATTTTAAGAGATGTATAACCGCCGTTATTATTAACTGTCCAAGCCGACGAGGTTGCACCTCGAACAAGAGTTATGTCTGAAACCGTATCTTTAAACACCTGGCCAATATTATTGATCTGACCCACGGCACTGCCTGTGCCGACGGTTACCAATATCTGACTCAGAGAAGCAAATATTTTGTCATCTTTAATAGCGGTTATAGCGGTCGCATTGTCGCCGTCAGCATTAAGAGTGGAAGAAGCGGCAATCTTTCTCGTATCAGCAACTATCGTTGAACTTACCTCCATATCCCTAGCTTCCAAGGTTTTCTCAAAAAACAAAAGCCCGATATTTCCGTCCTGATCGTAGCCGGCCATGTGTTGTGCATTCACTTTGTTTATAATACCGGATGCAGTCTGGTTTAATTTATCGATGTAAGCGGGCAGCGTAGCATCTCTAATTTCCAGAAGCCCGCCCAATTCGCCGCCTTGAATATACTCGTTCAGGGGATTATTAACATCATTGGTGAAAACAATATCATATAAATTGGAGTTGGATGAATTCGGCTGCACGGTCAGTTGCCAGTTATTGCTTCCTTCAACAAGAGTTTTGCCGTTTTCGGGAAGATAAATATACAATGACCCGTCACTGTGCTCCACGTAATTGATGTCAATTGTTGAACTTATTTGACTCAGCAGAGTCGCACGGGTATCTCTCAGAGCCGATGCCGAACCGCCGGAACTTTCTATCCGGACTATTTCCGTATTAAGAGCGGACATGTCACTTAAATATCCGTTTAATTTTTCAACATCGCCAGCTATTGTTTCATCTATATTCTGCTGTAAAGTAAATAGCTCTTCCCCTCTTTGATTAAAAACATAAGTCAGATTCTGGGCAGCCGATACGATTTCGCTTCTTTCCGCCTCGCCTGAGGGGTTGGCGGAGAGATTATCCCAGGCGCTCCAGAACCGGCTTAAGGCGTCGTTGACTCCATTTCCGGTACTTTCATTCAGCACACCTTCTATCTGAGTTAACAAATTATTACGAGCCGCAGCACTGCCCACAGCAGCATTCTGCGTAACTATTTGAGTTTCCAGATATTTATCATAAATTCTCTGGATGTCAGAAATTTCCACGCCCACTTGTTCCTTACCGGATCCAGCAGTGTTTGTTCCGACGGAATTAAAAACAGGATTAAGCCTGGTATATCCGGGCGTACTGACATTGGCAATATTTGAACCGGTAACGTTTATCGCCGTTAAATTACTTAGAATTGCTTGTTTTGCCGTATTTAAAACGCTGCCAAGAGACATGATTTATCCTTCCTTATGCAGATAAATTCCGTTTTTATCCGATGACTTAATTTTACCGCACTGCTGATAGACTGGTCCTGCAGACAACATTGAATTTATAAAATCCAGTGAACTTCTAATGTTATTCACAGAAAAATTGAGCAAAATCTTGTTAGTTTCATTCAGCTCTATTATTTCATGTGATATTGATATTAAAGCATCTCTGAGTTTCTCAATTTCCGCCTGTTGCCGGTCATCGGCATAACCGGTTATTAAACTAAGCTTGACGCTTTTTGAATTTAGATCGAGCTTTCGGGCTATTTTCTTTAAGATGTTGGTCCTCGCTTCCGTCAACATCCGCGCTTTCAGAATGATATTTTCCTTACGGGCATTGTTGTGATTGAGTTCGTCAAGCGTCGGTTTCTGTAACATTGTTTTCTCGTGGATGATTGCGTTTTTTAATTCCTCATAGATGGCTAATTCTTTTCGCAATATTTCCGCCAGAGAGGTGAAGATATTTTCGCAACAGTTCTCCAGCGGAGAGCTCATTAAACTCATATTCTGCTCTAACATGTCGTTATTCCTAATATTATATGATTGATTAAATCTAACGCAGGTGAACCCGCCCGAAGGCGGGTTGGGGAAAAGAAATTTGCAGATTCGACTGAAGCGAAGAATTAAAGATGGGAACTACTTATCAATTCGATTTTTTGAGCTTTTTCTAGGCAAAAAGGTCAACTATCGATTCTCCCACCATTTTTTCGGCAATCTTTTCTCCACTGACGTTGTATTCACCATTCTCTATCTGTTTTTTTATTTCCTGTATTTTTTCTTCTCGTATATCAGGTGTCTGGTCTAATACATTTTTTGCCTGTTGGATGTCTTTCGCCTCGGTGGAGAGATTAACCTTTTCTTCCGTTATCGTCTTCGCACTGGCGACTTGTTTATCAGAATTAGCGATATAATTATCGTTTTTCTGATACTGCTGAACCATTTGCGAACTTAAATCCTTAACGTCCGAAATTTTCATTAAACTCACTCCTTGTTTTTTTCTTGATTATTACCCCACCAATCGGCAAAATCAATAAATAACTTTAATCTTATTTAATTTCTCCTTGTGGCCCCTCCTTTAAATAGTTTTTGGTTAGTTGTTCAAAAAGCACTTTTTGCAAGCCTAATCCATTCCCCCTCCTGGATAAATCTTCGGCTATTTTTTGATCCATGATCATATTATACGTATCTTTGCCGGATAAGCTGCCAAACCCTGAATTTTTGGGGACCGTCTGGCGCATCGTTTTCAAAAGGTAATAGGTAAAAATTGACTCAAAATCCTGGCATGCCTTTTTAATTTTTTGCCGTTCAGCTTGCCTTTGCCTGGATATCGCTTCCGTAATGTTATTCCCGCCGCCGGTAACTGCATTTGATTTTATTGCATCCATTCCGTCTATCAACTGCTTTAAATTATTTTTAAATCCGCCTGCAGAGCACCGGCGGCCTTGATTGACTGCAAAATAGTAATTAAATCACGCGGAGAAACACCCAGAGCATTAAGTGCTCGAACCACATCATAAATCGTCACTCCCTGCGGAACCGTCATTAAGTATTTTTTATCTTCGGTAGCACTTACAATTGTTTGGGGAATGACAACCGTCTGCCCGCCGGGAGCAACAGCCGTGCTCCCCGGACCCCGGGCAGGAGAGGTACCGCCGGCCGGTGCTGCAGGGGCAAAGGGCAGCGGCTGCGACACTTTGGCATCTTCCCTGATTTGAATGCTTAAATTTCCGTGGGCAATAGCCACGGTTGATATGCGCACATTATCTCCCATAACAACCGTGCCGGTTTTCTCATTGAGCATCACCACCGCAGCGGAGTCTACCGGAACATCCAGTGATTCAATAAAATAAACAAGCTCCGACAACGATCCCCGAAATGAGTCTCTGGCTCTTACAGCAACGGAAAAAGAATCTATCTGCCTTGCTTCCGCAAAGGTAACCATTTTGTTGATCGTTGCCGCCATTCTGGAAGCAGTTGTAAAATCAGGATGCTGTAAATTAACGACGAATGTTCTTTTCTGATCAAAATCATATTTGAGTTCTTTTTCAACAAAGGCTCCGTTGGAAATGTTACCCGCCGTTGTATGATTTTTAGCTACGCCGCCGCCGGTGCCGCGCGCGGAGAATCCTCCCAGCGTTACCGGTCCCTGGGCAACGGCATAAACTTCACCGTCGACGCCGCGCAGCGGTGTCAAAAGAAGCGTTCCGCCGGAAAGACTCTTCGCCGATCCCAAGGAAGAAACAACAACGTCTATTTTCGTGCCTATTTTGGCAAACGGGGGCAAGGCGGCCGTGACCATGACAGCAGCCACGTTATCGGCTTTCATGGTCGAATACTTGTCTTTCATATAAAGGCCCTGGCGGCTCATCATATTCACCAGTGATTCCGTTGTGAAAAGATTCTTGGTCAGATCATCTCCCGTTCCGGCCAGGCCAACAACTATGCCGTAACCGATAAGTTGATTATCTCTTACTCCGCCAATAGCCGCGATATCCTTTATTCTGGCGGCAAAAGCGGTGCTTGTGAATATGAGCGTTGCCGCCAGCATGATTAGCCAGATTGCCGCCTTATCTCTTTTCACCATTTATCCTGCTCCTGCTGTTTTACCGAAACCCTTGCCATCATCTTTATTTTTAAAACGGCCAGACCCAATCCACAACTCTTGTCAGCCATCCCGGCCTCATCTTGTCATTGATCACACCGTCGCCTGTGTAAAGTATCCGCGCATCGGCAATATATTGCGACGCCACTGTATTGATGGCCGTTATATCTTCCGGTCGGACGATACCGGTGATAACGAGGTATTGGTCTTCGGCATTGACCGTTAGCTGCCTTCTCCCCTCTATTAATAAATTTCCGTTGTCTAAAACCTTCAAAACGCGGGCGCTGATGCTGGCCGATAATTTTGAACTTCGGGTGGTATCACCTGCTCCTTTAAGAGAATTAGATGACGTCCCGCCTATGCTGATTTCACCCCCCATATTGGGATTGCTGGCTAGAATGGAATTATCAATACCCAGAAGCGCCGTAATAGCGGCTGATGTGTTGGTATCCCGGCTGGTATTGGTTGAAGCTGTGTTGCCGCCCACAGCTGTTTCTGATATGATAATAGTAACAATATCATTGACATAACGTGCTTTTTTGTCGGAGCAGATAAGATTATGCGTGCTCTCCCCCGACCATATGGAACCCGCAGCGGGCTCCGGCTTTGCTGCAGGAGGAGCGATAATATTGTCCGCGCGGATGTTTTCCGTTTTCGGCGCCAGACATCCGGCAAGCAGAAAAATAAGCGCCATTGATCCCGACAGCAAACAGATCTTTTTAATTATAAACATGAGCGACCCCGTCTTAAGTTAAAAATCGACTTTTACTTTTGATTCTCCGACAACCCGGGCATAGATAATTTTATTGGAGGAGATATTGCGTACCCGGACAAAAGATCCTTCAACACCGTCTTCTTCCGCCATGCCCATTGTTGTTATGTTTATTGCGCCGCTGTCTAAAATAACCTGAACAATCCTGCCTCTCGTAACGGCATTGACTGCTTTGAGCATATTACCGGTAATCTCGGTATTCGGGCGAACAGCGAGACACAGTGATTTGCCAATGACATCATTCATATCGGAAAGTGAATTCAGGGGAATGGAACGCACCCATCGTTTTTGCAGCGAGATGTCTTCCGCAGCGACGACATGGTTCCTTCCCATGCTTTTTGTACTGGTGACAAATTCCCGAAGCACTTCGATTCTCGCCCTAACCGGTTCCTCCCGGAACAGAACGCCGTTATTATATAATTTCAATACAAAATTTGTTTCTCCCAGATAATCCTCATTTCCTCTGGACTCGACCTTCCAGGTAACCTTTCCCTCAGGCATTGCGAGCTGCGGCAGTGCGCTGAGGATCTCAAAGCGTATGGAACCTTTCATCCAGGGCATATTTTTTTCAATATGCAAGCCGACGGCTCTATTTAACTTTTCCTGATCGATTACCGGCTCCACCGCCGCCTTTGCCGACCCACCGAAAATAAGCAACCCGGCGATGACGCTGAAAATTATTACCTGACCGACAGCCCGCTTCGACATTCTTTACCTCTTGAGATTATTGATGATCGACAGCATACTGTCCGCCGTTTGAATCGACTTCGAGTTAATCTCATAAGCCCGCTGACCGACGATCATCCGCACCATTTCATCAACCACATTAACATTGGACATTTCCAGAAAGTTCTGAGAAATCGTTCCGATACCATTCTCGCCCGGATTGCCTACGGTGGGCTCGCCGGAAGACTCCGTCTTGACATACAGATTTCTGCCGATGCTGGACAATCCAGCCGGATTGATAAAAGTGGCCAGCTGGAGCCGGCCGGTTGCTAATGCCACACCGGATTGATCCAGAGCGCTCCAGGTTCCGCCGGAATCAACAGTAAAAGACACGGTCCCCGTAGGAATGGTAATAGAGGGAACAAGCTGCAGCCCCTCCGAATTGACCAGAACACCCGATGAATTGACTTTAAGGCTGCCGGCGCGGCTGTAAACGGTGGTGCCGTTATTGTCGAATTGAAAAAAACCTTCATTTTCAATTGCAAAATCAAATTTATTGCCGGTTTGCTGATAATCGCCCTGCGTAAATATTTTTTGTGTGGACATGGGCTTGACACCCATACCTACTTCAATACCGACCGGCAACTGTGTTCCCTGGGTGGTTTGAGATCCTGACTTGCTGGTTACCTGATACATGAGATCCATAAAATCAGCCCTGGACTTCTTGAAACCAACCGTGTTCACATTAGCCAGATTGTTGGCGACAACATCCTGCTCCAGCTGCTGAGCGGCCATACCTGTTGCCGACGTGTACATGGCTCTAATCATCTCTTCCTCCTTAAGCCAGTTTGCCTAATCTATTTGTGGATATTTTATCCATTTCACTCATAGTCTGAATAATTTTTTGATATGCTTCAAAAGAGCGGTTCACATCTATCATCTCCACCATTTCTTTGACGGCGTTGACATTCGATGCTTCCAGGTATCCTCCTGACACCCGACAAGTTTCATTTTTTTTCAGTTCTGCATTCCCGTCATCAATGAACCGGCCGCCTGCCCCGCGGGTTAATTGATCCGGTCGGCCAAAAGAAACTATTTTAAATTTCCCCGCCATAGTGCCGTCGACCATAATAGTACCGTCGGCATCAATATTTACTTCAGCCCCGTCAATAATCAACGGTCCCGCGTCCCCCAGAACTTTGGCTCCATCCTTTGTGACCAATTCCTTATTTTTATTAAGAACGAAGCTGCCGTTGCGCGTATAGGTTGTGCCGCCGTTTTCTTCGACGGCAAAAAAGCCGTCGCCCTCAATTCCCGCATCCAGCCGGTTACCGGTGGCCAGCAGTGTCCCCTGAGCAAAATCAATTCCCGTAGAGGTCGCTCCCAGATCAGAGCGGGCTCCTTCCTGGGCATCTCTTCCAGTCATTGCATAGTACAGATGTTCCGACTTGAATCCGCTTGTGGAGGCATTGGCAAGATTGTTGGCTATAAAATCCAGTTGAGTCAGTTTTCTGGCGCCCGCGACAGCAACTTCATTTATGTTGTATCCCATTTTTATCTTTCTCCCTCATTTGCCTCAGCATATTGCAATGGACATGCCATAAGCTGTAAATCGATATTCAGGGGGAATAGTCCAGGAGGATGCAATGCCAAAAGCGTTGTCCGCGTTGTCTTTTAAAATTATTTATCAACTACTTACACCGCTTCATCCCTCAGCCCGAGTATGAGCTGATAATTATAATCAAATTTTCCTGGATATTTTTTGATAATAAAATTGACGGGAAATAATTGACCGAAAGGAAAATTTTTCCTTTTGGGGGAGAGAGGCTGACGTATATCATTCAGAAATATTTTGCTGTCTTTGATTTTCATTAAGTGAATAGACAAAGGCAAGAATTTCGGCCACGGCCCGGTACAATTCCTCGGGAATTTCAGCGCCGACTTTCAGCTTGCTGAGTACCTGAATCAAATCGGGATCACTCTTGATGGGAACACCGTTTTCGCGGGCAATGGTGATTATTCTTTCAGCAACCATGCCCCGTCCACTGGCCGTCACTTTCGGCGCGGCATCGGTTGCGCCGTCGTACTTTAGCGCGGCAGCCAGGATGCGTTCCTGTTCATGTTCTTTTTTCATTTTATTATGTCCCTACGCAAATAAATTGACCAACTGATCGACAAAAAAAGATTGCCTTGCTAAAAATTCTTCTCTTCCCTCCGTTAATCCTTCTTCCTGCACGCAATCTATATAACCTATCTGATAGCCGGTCTGCGTCAGTGCATTTTTCAATTCATCCAGATTATCGGCGATTAGATTTCTGATTTCTTCTCTTTCACATCTGATTACGCAGTTGATGCTTCCTTCCCGAAAATTGGCATTGGCGGCAATTTTTCCCAGAATATCCAGGTCCAGAAACAAGGCGACAGAGCATGATGAAAAATTCTTTTTCCCCTGTTCGTCCCTTCCGTCCGGTGTAATAAATATATCGGCTAAACGGAAGCCATCGGCCAAAGCCACTGGAATCTGCAATACAAGTCCGTTGTCGCTCTCCTGGAAAACCGAATTTATTACCTGGCTTACTTCAATAGCCTTGAGAGCTTCACCGGCAAAGGCCATTATATTGTTAAGCTTTAACTTCAACTCCAAATCGGGCTGCGGATTTCCCCGGAGAATGTCGTTTGCCGCCGCCGTCAGTTTCAACAACAGCGCTTTTAAATTGTCATCGAACGGTTTGGAAATGCCTTTTGGTGAGGAATCTTTGACGGTTTGTTTTAACGAACTTTCCGGCAAGAGGCCTGTGCGGGAAGTGAAATCTTTTAGAAACAAGCGATTAGCTTTGGTCTGCCGGGAAAGGATTATGTCATCGAACAGTTTTATTAATTTCTTGACATCGCCTTCCAAAAAAGTTTCCGAAAGATCGATGTTTTTCAAAAGCCTGGCGATTCCGGCAAATTTACCAGCCACCTGCACCAGAGCCTCGGGATTTGCCCGCCACTGCAGCAGGTTTTCGTGAACAGCGGCGTTACCGCTTGAACTATTGCTTCCTATAACGTTTAAAACAATCTGCGGATGCAGGCTGTTGACTTTTACTGTGAGTTTTTCACCGATATTTAAAGGGGAGTTGCTGGTTGCCGGAATATGCCCATTTTTCAGAGCCACCGTATATTTGTTGCCGGCCAATTTTCCCAGAACAGTTGCCTCCAGAGTCTCTCCCAGAACAACACCTTCCAGAGGCGTCTGGGAGGAGCGGGGTTCTAGGCCGTTATTGTTTATATTGTTGATTGAAGATATTGTTGGGACAAAAGACATCAGGCATTCTCATTGTTGATGCGGGAAAGATCGATAATCAATCCAATTTCCGCCTGGGTAAAACCGGTGACCCGCGCTGTTTCCTCCTCCGTATGACCGCTATTAATCATATTCATTACTTCCGTATATTTACTCCGGGAGAAGTCAGCAGTTCTGTTTGATCTGGTTGCATCTGTATTTTGAACCTCCTGCCGTGATTTTTCTAAAACTGATCTGACTCTTTTTTCTTTCAGCTCCAGCTCCAAAGCTATTTCCTTCAACGCCAGCCGACTTTGCTCCATTGCCTGCAGAAACCTGTCGGCGTTGGCCTGTGATTCAACAATCAGAGATTTTAATTCGGTTGTCATTTCGCGCAGCGGTTCGAGAGGCGGATTTTTAACGCCGACATTTACACGCCAAAGCAAAATAATGATCGCCGCGAATAAGAGCAGGTCAAGAACAATTTGCATAAACACAGGATTAAAGAAGTTCATTTTTAAACCTTGATATTGATATGTTCACCTTCTCCTTCGAATTCACCCTCTTCATTTACAGGAGCGCGGTCTTTGGAGTTCTGCTCCCTGCTCTTCCGGCCGCTTTCTCTTTCCTCTTTATCCCTTATTTCAGCCTTTTCCGTTTGTTCCGATTGCTTTACCGTTGCTTTTAAAAGACGACCCTCTTCGGATAAATTTAAGGCGATATTTCGCTGCTGGACATCCGGATTCTGCTGCTGGACCTGCTGGATCTTTTCCACCATTCCTGACTGAATAATTGACTGTTGTGCATCTATTGCCCTGACCACGGCCCGCACCTCCTTTTCCTATTTCTCGTGAAACAGGATTTATAACTATGCACATCGTCAAGGCATCATAACTGCTTAAATTTTTTTCTCAGAATTCTTTCTTTGCGATAGGGAAAACCGACGGAAACAGTACTAAATTTTTCTTCACTGGAGATACGAATTTTCGCTTGATACTTATCAAAAAGAAGCAGCGCCAGCAGCAATCCTTTGTCCGTATCGCCGGGTAGATTCAAAGAAGCTGTGTTGAATTTTTCTTTTAACGTTTCCAGATCCATGAAAGGCATAGCCGCACCGGAGCTTTTTATTACCACGGTTGCATATTCATTGTCGTGTTCCGTCTTAATATAGAATTCCTTGAGGGGACTACTTAAAGCTCTGCTCATGGCAAAACGAATAACCCTCCAGAAAGCCAATGATAGATCTGCAGTGTTACCTTTGAAATCCGGAATGTCCTTATCCCACTGAATATCTTTTTTTATCTCGTGCTTAAAATCCAAATAAAAATTTACGAACCGCATCTCCGCCGCCAGCAATGAAGAAATATTGATTCTATCTTCATTTTTAGCCGCCAGCGCATAAAACTTTCCGGCGACGTCCTTATACATATCGAAGAAAGATTCCGATTCCTGGTTGACGGCGCGAATATCCGTTCTGATGCGCTGCAGTTCATCCGCCATTTTTGTCGCCGTCTCCGGAGACATTTCTTCGATCTTTCTTAAACTTTCCTCAATCCTTCTTTGCAGCAATTTTGATCTGCCCATTATACCGTTTAAAGGATTGGCAAAGTTATGCAGAATACCCGGTATGAGCTCCTCAATAAAAGTCGCCGCAAAATCTTTTTCCAACGCTCCGTAAATCTCATTTTTAGCTATTGATACATTTGCTTTGGTCATTCCAATCAACCTTTCGCTCCACAACAACAGAATATTAACGACGAAACAGATTTCCCGTACGGTAAATATTACATTATAACGTACCTGGTAAAATATATATTTTTAACAATGCCGGCACCGAGAACATTATCCGCCTGCTGCATCAATTCCTTCTTTAACTGTTTACGTTCTTCCAGCGATCTTAAAACCACTGCATTTCTTCCCGTTAGAGTCTGATAAATCAGGGCCCTGATATCCTCTCTTTTTTGCAATTCCGCTATGCTTCCCGCCTCACCGATATCGAAGGCAACGTCACACATCAGAATCCTGGTTTTTCCCGTTTTATCTTTCAGATCAATGATAAAATCATTAAAATAAATGCCGTTTGTTTTCGCCTGTCCGGCTGCTGCACCTGCGGCGGCGGAAGCGGCGCCTTCGAGACTCTTATTGTCGATTACCGTCGCCGGTGTACGCGCCACGGTAACCTTGGCAGTATTTGTTTTAAGTACGGAGGCATTATTATTTCTCCGTATAAGGTAGAAAAGTACTGTTCCGGTAATCACAAGAACAACGATCAGAACAGGTGCAACGACCAGAACAAGCTTGTTGAACGCCCATCTCCCCTTCGTCGCCGCAACCGGCGGGCCCGGCGTATCCTCCGTCTGAACCACCGCATCTGTTATCTCAATTTCAGACGGGTTTTCCAGAAGATCCAATTTTGCTTTTTCTACCATGTTGAATCCAGCAGATTGCTATTGATAAAATTTGACCATGCTTCTTAATCTTAAAACCGCCTGCGCATGAAGTTGACAGACCCTTGATTCGGTTAAGGACATGACGCGTCCGGTTTCCTTCATGGTCATTTCTTCAAAGTAATAAAGCGATAAAACCAGCCTCTCTTTTTCCGGCAACCTGTCCACCGCTTTCTTCAGCTTGTCTTTTATCTCCATATTGACGAGCAGGTTCAGCGGGTTTCCCGCGCTGATTTCTTCAACGATGTCTTCCCGGCTGTAACGTTCCAGATAATCGGGGGGCAGGTCTTCCGTGGATATCAGGGAAATACATCTGGCTTCGTCCAGCAGCTTGAAATATTCTTCCAGCGGAATGTTCAGTTGTTGTGCAATCTCATCCTCGGTCGGCGCTCTTCCCAATTTCTTTTCGAGAACCACCATCGCATTTTCCAGTTTATTGTCTTTGCTGCGAGTCGCACGGGGCACCCAGTCTTTGGCTCTCAATTCATCAAGCACTGCGCCTCTGATTCGGAAACTGGCATATGTTTCAAATTGAACATTTCTGTTTTTATCATACTTTTCCAGAGCAGACATTAAACCCATGATACCCACATTGACCAAATCTTCCTTGTCTGCAGAATCTATGGGCAGTTTCGCAGCCAGACGCCCGACTATATTCTTGACGAGGGGCGCATACTGCATTATCAGTTTTTCTCTTTTTTTCTTATCCACAGTTCTGACCAATGATATTTTCCCAGAATAATTTTATTGTACTGTCCTCATCGCTGAATAGAATCTCTTCGCTGCAAATTTCTTTCGCAATTCTGACCAGACATTGGGCAGCGGAGGAATTCGGGTAAATTTCAGCAACCGCCTTTTGCTGCAATACAGCCTGTTTTACTTTTTCATCTAACAACACATAGCCTAAATACTCAATAGTTAAATTTAAAAATTGATCCGTAGCATTGCTTAACCGTTCATAGACCTCTTTTGCCTCCGTCGGGTTGCGGACCATATTGACAATCAGACGAAAACGCTTTTTGGCATGGCGCTGATAAAGCACTTTGATCAATGCATAAGCATCCGTTAAAGCCGTTGGCTCCGGAGAGGTGACCACGATTATCTCCCGCGCCGCCATATTAAAATACATGACGTTGGAAGATATTCCGGCGCCTGTATCTATAAACATAAAGTCCAGGGAGTCGTTAAGATTATTTAATTCATCAATCAGCGTAAGTTTCTGGCCGCGGGACAGTTCGGCCATTTCGGGAATTCCCGATGCCGACGGCAGAATTTTAATGCCGCCGGGGCCTTCCACCAGGGTATCCGCCAGTGTTCTTTCACCATTTAACACGTGAGATAAATTATACAGAGAGTTGATGCCTAAAATGACGTCGATATTGGCCAATCCTGCGTCGGCATCCAGTATCATTATTTTTTGGTTCATTCGGGAAAGAAGATAAGCAAGATTGGCCGCTATATTGGTTTTACCCACACCGCCTTTTCCACTGGTAACGGATATCATCCGCACACCCGGCCGCTTTGAAGATCCTTTTTTTTCACCTCGTTTACCGCCTCCCTCCGTCGAGAGCATATCTTTCTTTCTTAACGTTCGGAGAGCCTCCGCCTGATCCGGTCTCATATAACTCCTTAAGTGTCAGCGTCTGATCCACTTTGTCATTATCAAATTAATGAACAACTCTTTTCATAATCAAATTTGCCATTTTATGAGGTGTAACTTCTTCTATATCCTGGGGAACATTTTGCCCGCAAGTCAAAAAGCTTACCGGTTTCCGGGCTTTATTAATTACATCATAAAGAATGCCGAAACGTTGTGATTCGTCTATTTTGGTGATAATCAGATTGTCGTAGTTAAAAGGAGAGTACTTCGCAACCATATCCATTAGATTGTCTTCACTGGCGGTACTGCTGATCAGCAGATTGGTTTCAATATCCCCGTTTTGCAGCATGTTATCCATAAGTCCTAAATAACCTTCATCTACGCAGCTCCGGCCCGGCGTGTCAATGAGTACAATGTCCTTATCCGACAGGAGCTGCAGTGATTTCTGAAATGTCTCTTTTGTTGAGGCCACCTCCATCCGGATTCCCATAATCTTCGCATAGGTCCTCAATTGTTCGATGGCGGCAATGCGAAAAGTGTCGAGAGTGATTAACCCCACGTTCATTTTTTTCATCAATGAATAACGGGCGGCGAGTTTGGCCAGCGTAGTGGTTTTGCCAACGCCCGTCGCACCGACGTAAGCCTTAATTCTTTTTTCCTCTCCGGATGTATTATTCGCCGGCATGGATTTAATTACAAATTGTCTGACAATCTGCAGTATATCATCTTCCGTCAACTGCTCCTGCGAAGATATCTGAGCACAGAGCTCTTCCATAATACTGCAGGCGCTGGCCCGGCTGAATCCGCAGGAAAGCAACTGATAATAGACCCGGCGATTGACATCCGGATTTGATCTCCTTTTCCGCGCTCCCAGAAGATCAAAAAATTTATCCATTGTTTCTTTCAACTCTTCCAATTCTTCTTTTACCGACTTCTCTCTCTGCGCGGCCCGGAGAATTTCTTTGACTTCTCCTATCTCTTCACGAACGAATTTATAAAAATCATCTCTGCCCTCGGTTAAACCGCTGCTTTCGGAAGAGTAGACTTCAACAGCATGCTTCATCGGCGGCACTACTTTCTCATCACGGGCCGCGATTACTTCCAAGGCGGACTCACCCGCACCATTGATTATCTTCTTCGTGGAAAGAATAATAGCATCAGGCCCCATGTCTTCTTTAATTTTGGTCATAGCCTCGTTTATGCTCGATACTTCATAGCGTTTAACCTGCATATTATAATTCTACCATCCCTAAAGATTTTACATTTACTTCTCTTGTAATTTCGTTATGTGCTAAAATCACCATGCCGGGATAAAACTTTTCCAATATTTTATGGAAATGAATGCGGGTGTTCGGTGAACAAAGAACTATCGGCTGGAGGCCGCTGGTCGTAAAAGCGTTTACCAGCCTTTGCAAGCTGGTGACCAGTTTATTCACAACAGCGGGATCAGGCAAAACATACGATTCAAAATCGGTGTGCTGAATGGAGCGGTTAATCTTGTCCTCGACATCCGGCGACATAATCATAACTGTTACATTTCCGTCTTTATCCGCATACTGCTTTGTTATCGCCCGCGCGAGATTCTGTCTTACATAGCCTGTGAGAATGTCCGCATTCTTCGTCACTTGGGAATATTCGCCGATTGTTTCCACTATGGTCATTAAATCGCGGATTGAAACCCGTTCACGCAGCAGACGCTGGAGCACCCGGTGCACTACCGTTACGGGAACCTGTTTGGGAACAATTTCTTTTACCATCCGGGGATAATGTTCCTCCAGATTATCCAAAAGCGCCTGCACATCATTACGCCCCAGAATTTCATCGGCATGTGTTTTTATAAGTTCCGTTATGTGGGTTGTAATCACGGTGGCGGGATCGACGACAACGTGGCCTTTAGACTGAGCCAGATCTTTATCCCGCTCCGTAATCCACATCGCCGGCAGCCCGAAAGCCGGCTCCTTAGCCGGAATGCCTTTAATCTTCGCATCATGTCCATCGGCTGAAATAAGCAAGTGATGGCCCATCATTATATTTCCATGCGCAATTTCTACGCCCTTAAGTAGAATGTTGTATTCGTCGGGTCGAAGTTTCAAGTTGTCCCGAATGTGTATGGAAGGTATTATAAAACCCATCTCCAAAGCCATTTGACGGCGCAGCGCCTTGATGCGATGGAGAAGTTCGCCTCCCTGAACGGAATCAACCAGAGGAATCAAGCCGTATCCAACTTCCAGCCCCATCGCGTCGAGCGGGACGATAGTTTCCGCAGCTTCAGCGGCGGCGGGAGCTTCCTCCTGTTCCATTTTTTCCTGCTCTTGAGCCTTCCTGGCAACAGCCTTGACAATGCTGAAAGCAAGAAAGGCGATGACTGCTGAAACAATAAAAAAGGACGCTTTGGGCATTCCCGGGATCAGCGCAAAAATGAAAAGCATTATGGAAGCCGTGGCGACTACCCGCGGCTGCATGAACAACTGTGTCTTTACTTCCTGACCCAGTTCCGTCGAGGCTGCGCTTCTCGTCACGAGGATGCCTGCTGCGGTGGAAACAATCAGCGCCGGCACTTGCGTCACCAAACCGTCACCAATCGTTAACAGCGTATAATTTCTGGCGGCATCGG
>Ga0302250_1000469_pt1 | contig 39247 bp, 35 predicted proteins | sample AAG_RA_Asp_MG_FD_193536 | JGI IMG/M metagenome (GOLD analysis project Ga0302250, IMG submission 193536) | Enriched activated sludge microbial communities from anaerobic digester in WTTP, New Holstein, Wisconsin, United States - AAG_RA_Asp | ecosystem: Engineered > Bioreactor > Anaerobic >...
CAACTTGTCACCTAATCCCGCAACATTTGCATACTGTTGCTCAAGAAAATACTCCCCGAATCCAACCATACTTTTCATTCGAAGTACTAAGATAAATACCTAAGCCGGGTTTTTCGCTATTCTCTATTGTTATCCCACGGCGCAAAACAAGTGCTTCCATTTGCACTTGGCAAAACAAGTTACTGAGGAATACATGAATCCACCACTCCATCAAACAATTCTCGCGTTACAGCAGTTGAAAATTAACGATAAGATAATTGAGAGTGTTTTGACAGATTCAGAAGATTCCAATTATGATACATTTCAGAAGATTTGTGAAAATCTAAGCAGAGATCCTGCAAATAAAGCCAAAGATTTGAGTCGGGACTCCGTTGAAAAAGCATGGGAGAGGGCTCTTGAGATCTCTACAATCTCCCGGCAAAGAACTATCCGGATTCTTTCCAGATTTGACAGCGGATTTCCCAGACTTTTGAAAAATATTCCAAATTCGCCACTTCTTCTCCACGTAAAAGGAAATGCAGCGATACTGAACTCCGGTTGCGTCGCAGTTGTAGGAACCCGGATTCCGCTGGAATACAGCCGGAATAAAGCGCTTGAAATCAGCCAGTCTCTGGTAAAAACCGGTTTTACTGTTGTCAGTGGCCTTGCAAAAGGGATCGATGCAGCTGCACATGAAGGAGCACTTCAGGCCAGGGGTCATACAATTGCAGTGCTTGCTCACGGATTGCAGACCATTTACCCGGCAGGAAATAGTGAACTTGCGTCCAGGATTATTGAAAATGGTGGTGCTCTGATATCGGAGTATCCCTGGTACACTGCGCTCGAACCATGGCGGCTGGTTCAGAGAGATCGGATTCAGAGTGGTCTGTCTCTCGGGGTTTTTGTTATCGAAACCTCGATTAAAGGTGGTACCATGCATACCGTGGATTTCTGTAAAAAGCAGAACCATATCCTGGCGGTTTTGAACCATCCCCGGGAATTCTCATCCAATGAAAGTATATCCGGAAATGTCGATCTGATAAAAAAATCTGGAAATAAAGCAAATTTCATTGTGTATACCCCCGGCGAAGAATTCGACCGGATTTCCGAACGGTTTAAAGAATTCGGTAAAGAATCCCCTGGATCCACAAACATCCAGATTTCTCTCATGGATGATTCGCCCCCGGAGATGGAGAACACAAATACCACGACAACCTTCGCCGGTTTCACCACAGCCGCAAAGTTACGATCGGTCGAACGAGGCTTGGTAACGCCGGAAGAATCAGTTGAAAAAAAATTAAAATCCCAAAAAACCAGAAAACCGATAAAAACCGCCAGAACCAGACCTACACCGGAAATGGCATCCGATCAGAAAACACTGTAATCCAGGACTTGGAGAAATGCGGAAGTCACATAAGTAAAACAGTGACTAAATGATTCCGGTACAATGCCTCCTTTTTTTGTAATGCTACTGGCAATGAGGACACACTAATGTCGGCAAACTGGTGTATCGTGTTTGTTGAAATTTCGTCTGGCCTGATCCGGGATTTACGTATCTCCCTTTTTCATCGAAGATCCCGAAGAAAACCTATACACAACACAAGTTGTTTATCTCATCTTCTTGAAATCAATCAGATTCCTGCATGACGGGAACTTATCGCAGGAAATAATCGGGCCGGATATTTCAGTTCTTATGGACCGTTCTCAATGAGGCTGATGGCGGTCCGGTCAAGGCCGGTGAGTCTGGCGAGTTTTTCCTGAGATAGGGATTTGGCTTTTCTTTGATCTTGGAGGATTTTGCCAAGGATCTCTTCTTTCTCTGATGTCACTGGTGGAGAGATTGAGGGGAAAAGGGGATGTGGTTATCGCAGACAAGAGTCGACAGAATTTTTGATTGTACCTGAATAGTAGGTTTGCCCAACTCTGTCGTTAGGCGGGTTATGGTTTTTCTATTTCCTGCTTGCCACACAGTTCTCCGTACGGGCACCAGCCGCATCGCATGTAATCCGGTTGCGCCGGAAACTCTCCGGCCAGAATCCTCTTGAGCATTGCTTCAAGATTTGTGCTGAATGTTGCGATGGTCTCATCAGTTGGCACATAATCAACGCGGTTGTTGTCGGCAAGATAGAACAGCGTGGCCCGTTCAGGAAGTTTCCCGTACATATCTCTGATTGCCATCGCATAGAGGTTGAGCTGGATACTCTCCGGGATGCTCTTTTTCGTCAAATCGGAGGGTTTTTTCCCGGATTTGAAATCGATCACCACGTACCCTCCCTCCGGTGTCTGTTCGATGCGATCGATATATCCGTGCATCTCGCGACCGGCAAAGGTGAAAGAGAACTCCTTCTCGGGGGCAACAATAGTGTTTTTGTTTGTTGCCTGCCACGCGATATAGGTCTTGATGAGTTCGCGGGCAGATGTCTTATTCTGGTCCGATTGTGTTCTTGACTCGAATTGGTCCACGGTCCAATACTGTTCGAGTAATGCGTCAACCTGCTCCACTGCCGGTCGATTCAGATCCAGATTTTCAATCACGGAGTGGATACTTGAACCCTTGGCAGCAGCCGGCGCAGGGCCGGGAGCCTCGGGAATCTTCAGGAGATACGAGAATTTGAACCAAAGCGGGCAGTCTTTGTACTTCTGCAAACCCGAGTAGGAGAAACGCATGGTTTCTGGAACGCTCGCTTGTACCGGGGGAGTTTTGATAATTTCACTTAGGGGAGTGTCCGTGCGGATATTTCCAACAAACACTTCCTTATCAAACACATCAGTTCCATTCTCGGAATAGGCCTGAATCCTCTCAAGCGTCACAAGATTCTGAAGTGCGGTGGTAAGACGCATCTCTGCGATTGCACGTATTGTCTGTTCCTGCAGTTGGGAGCGAATTTCCTCAGCCGGGGTACCTTCAACAACCGGCAGTTCAGCCCCGCGGGCTTCCGGCTCGATAACGGTAATGAGGGGATTGTCTCTGAACGCTACCTCTTCCAGGAACTGCGAGGGTTTGGTCTCCCGTTTATTCTCTCCATACCATTTTGAGTAGGTGAGGTAGAGCCGCTCTTCTGCCCGTGTCATCGCAACGTACAGGAGCCGCCGCTCCTCCTGTAAGAAGAGTGCTTTTTCATCATCGCCGGCCCGAAGTCCCCGTGCGAGATCCGCGGGAACGTAATACTTCTTCTCACGGTATTTGAGCGGGAACCGGTTTACGGCAAGATCTGCGACAATGACGATCGGGAATTCCTTCCCCTTACTTTTATGTACGGTAAGAATCCGGACCGCATCGGTATCCTCCCGCTCCTCGATATCCACAGAAAATGCGGAAAAGAACTGCAGGTATTCGAGGAAACCTGCAATGGATGCGTCTCTTGTGATCTGATCGTATTCCTGGGTAATCTCCAGAAACTTTGCGAGATATAACCGGGTCCGGGCTGCATCTTCATTCAGGGCTGAGCGGTACAATCCTGATGCCTGCATCATGACTTCGTGAACAAGCACGGGGAGTGTATGACGTTCCTTCTCTTCGATGAAGTGCCGTAACATCCGGATAATCTCTGCTATCTGCGGGGAATATTCAGGAACCACGGACTGTGCATCCATCATGGTCTCGAACACGAAGTCATTCCCCGGCTCCGGGTCCTTTCGCGCTTCTGTGGGGCGTGCCTTTCTGCCAGCAGCGGTATTGATCTTTTGCACGATTGTCTCGGGGATGGCGCAGAGTTTCATAATCCGGTTGAGGGAAACACCGGCAATGAGCGGGTTGTTGATGATCTGCAGGTATGCGATGAGGTCCCGAATGACCGGAAGATGCAAGAAGTCTACATCGGCTTCGTACTCACAGCGAATATTATGTCTCTTCAAGGCAGCCTGGAATTTTGCGCCGTCTTTCCTGCTCCGGCAGAGAATGGCAACATCACGGTATGCAAGGGGTCGCTCTCTTCCTTCCCGGTGAGAAAAGAACGGTGTTCCCACAAGCTTCTCGATCTCTTGTGCAACATATTCGCCCTCACCATCCTCATTCCCACAGGCTGCTACGATAACTGGTGAGCCCTTGGTTTTTTTCGTGAAGAGATCTTTCTGTTTACGGTTGGGGGCTTTCTGCATCAATTGAAGGGCGAGCGCCAGAACTTCCGGTGGGTTGCGGTAATTCTCATCCAGCAGAACTTCAGCGTGTTCAGCTGCCCACTCTTTGAAGTCCCGGATATTGGTTAAATATGCTCCCCGGAACCGGTAGATAGTCTGGTCATCGTCTCCGACAACGCAGAGATGTTCCCCTGCAAGCAGCTTGATGAGTTCGAGCTGGGCAAAGTTCGTATCCTGGAACTCATCCACGAGAATGTACCGGAACTTTTTCTGATATGCTGTTCTTACATTGGCGTTTGATGCAAGCAGGTTCACGGCTCCGTGAATCATATCATCGAAGTCGATCAGATGCTCGTCACGTTTGTACTTCTCGTACGCTTTGTACACGTTCAGGAGATCGGAAAGCAGCCCCAGATATTCCCGCTCCTCCTCGGTTACTTCCGCCCCGTTCTTCTTCTCCAGATATTCCGCAAGGATCGCCGGTGTGATAAGTTCATCCCGGAATGCGCTGATCCCGTCGATGACCGCTGTGATAACTTCCGCAGAATTGTTCCCCACCTGAATATGCTCAAAGCCAAAAGCGTCGATATTCCTGAGACCCCATACCAGGACATTCGTGCGGCTGATGATTCCCCCTGATACCGAGATCCCGCTGGTGAGCACATTCTCCCGCAGAAGATCGAGGCAGAACGAGTGGAAGGTGTGAATGTCCAGGTCCAGGTGCGGCCGGACCCCTTCGATCCGTTCCCGCATCTCGGACGCGGCCTTGTCGGAGAACGTGAGGGCAAGAATCTCGGCCGGAGAGACACCCTGATCCAACAAATGGAGGATCTTCTCGGTGATGACCCGCGTCTTGCCTGAGCCGGGGCCGGCGAGGACGAGCTGGAAACCGCAGCCGGTGACGGCTTTTTGTTGGGAGGTGTTGAGGGGCATTGAAGCAGTATCTCGCCGGAAAAATAGTTATTCCTTTTGAAACAGATGCAATGAGAGCAGATTATGTCCGGACTTTTACTCATCGACAACGGCCACCAGAAAATGTACCTGCCGGTCTTCTGCACCGATCGCGAGCTCGCGTATGCGGTCCTCTGCGATGCAATGGATGAGTGGAGCCGGATGGACCGGGATTCCCCCTGGCGTGATGCGGTTGCGTTCTATGAGATTGCCGAGAGACTCGGGCGGGAACGGACGGGTTGTGACGGGTGCTTCATCGGGCCGGAGGCGGTGGGGAAGGGCGAGGATGAACGGTTCGTGTTCGAGGCGGATTTTCCTAAGCAACGAATTGTTCCCGTGAGATAGTCTTTCAGGAGAAATCATGAGCCGCACATCAAATGAAGGATCCATGGCGATCATCCGGGACACATTTCGGAAAGAGTTCTCCCGCTTTTCGCTCACTCTACCCGAAGAAAACCTACAGGGCAGAACGCCAGGCTCCCTTCCCTATGGGGGCGGCGGGCGGCTCTTCTTTGTCTTCGGCCGAGAGGATGGCAGGGAGTATCTGGAATATTACGGCCATCATCGGATGGGCGACTGCCACGGCAAGATCTCTGACAATGGGCAGCATGTCATCCTGCCGGAACTCTGTTCATCGTATGGCTATAATCCCGACATCCCCGGTGATGAAGAAAAGAAACGGGCAGAGATGGAGCGGGAATACCGGGAACTTCTTGAGGATCTTGAAAGGAAAGGGCTGCTTGATGCCGGACCGGTGCCGGTGTCAATGGCGATGAATGCGCATCTGGTGTTGAAACCGGAGGGATTGGATGAATAATCAGGCAGATGCGAAAGAGGCGCTCATGCGTGCATGGCCATCGATTGTCCGGGAATGCCGTCAGGTTCTGGGATCAGAATTACACTATCAGGCAATGATCTATCACTGTCTCCGGCACTATGGCAAGGTCCCCATCGATCAGATCGGGATGAATGTGAAGATGAAAATTAACAACCCGGTCAGTAAATTTTTCAAGGATCATGAGGGGACTAGAGCTGAGGCGTATAAAGGGATGGTTGAACCAACACCGGATATAGTTATTTTCAATCAATCCATAAATGGGGATTGGCGAAGGCGGAATTACGAAAATTCTCTTCGTAATATGCTCATAGCCATTGAAATGAAGGCATCAGAAAGATACGAGGATCGTTTAAAACCAAAAGAGATCATCCCAGATATTGAAAAGGTTGCAGCGATTCGGGAAGAAGTTCAAAACATTGGATCACGCGTTGTTCCGGTAATGCTAATTGTAGATACGGCACCTGAAGAGAAAGAGCAGATGACCCTGAAGTCTATTGAGGTGGTTAAAAACGCTGCACGAAAAGAAGGTGTGTGCCTGTTCTACCTGTCACGAAAAGATATGTGGAAAACGGGATGGAAGTGAAGAATATCTATTGACAGAATTCACCAATGACAGTTTTTGCAATTTCTTTAAACCGGCTCAGTTTTTCTTCGGAATTCAATAATGCCATACTGAACGCAGGCCATGCATCAATTTTATCCGCGTACTTCACGTGCCCGATCGTTTCCTGAATTTCCTTCACGAGCGCTTTTCTTTTTTCCGGATTATCGTATGGAGGGAATTTTTTGATTACATCAAACCGGAGGTAGATGTTCGCATCCGAATCGATGCTAAACGGCGATACTTCAGTCCCATTTTGCTGGAGAGTATATACCATGCATTTTGCAATTTTGGCTCCTTTCCCAAAACGATACTGAATTCCGGACTGATCAAACCAGTCTAGTAAATTCGTAATTATTGAGCGTTCCTCCGGACCGATCTCTTCTCCGATTTTTACGAGGAACGAATCCCTATCCCAGTATTTCGCAGGCGAAATTGTTTTATTGATTTGTGCCTGGGTAGTCTGCCCGATGACTCTCGGTACAAGCGTCTTAAGATTGCTTCCGGTGAACTGTTTGACTTCAACTGCGAGAACTTCCACATCGTTCATCTGTTCATTGAGGAACTCGACAATTCGCCTGAGTTCTTTTGGGATCTCATCGGCAACGAAAAGCAGGCGGATCTTCCCGTTCTTTAAGTTGGTCTCGACCGTTGCCCAGATTTTTTCGTATTCAACATCAGGACCAAGTGCTTCCCGCATGACATCCTCAGCAGCAGCTCCCTGGCTGGAGCATCGTTGTTCGAACTGCACCTTAATTTCCGGGATTTTCCAGTACTCCGTCCCGTTTGCGGCATAGTCCAGCATCTGGGCCACCACTTCACGCCGGGCCCGGGTATCCGTGCTCCGTTTCACTTCCACAAATGTGGGGATGCCGTCCTGGTCGATGAAAAAATGGTCAAGCGACCAGCGGTTTTGTGCATTTTCGTCATCCGGCACACCCATCTCCCGCGAGATGAGCAACCATCTCCGCGGATTCTCGCTGTTAATCTGGTCCCCGGCCAGTATTTTCGGATAATTCTCCAGATATTCCTGAAAGAGATCTTCCGAATCGTATTTTTCTTCCCGAAGTTCCACCAGCTTTTCGCCCTGGATGAGAAAGATGACGCTGGACATGGAAAAAACCGTTGAGTCCAATTGGATAAAAATGAATGCAAATGTTCTTTCAGAGTATTAACGACTTAAGTCCGAAAATGGATTACTTTAATGCGCAATTATCTGTTGTTGAATGGGGCAATACATTAGAGGATTAAGACATCCCCATGAGATCTCATATGGGTTTATCAATCAGGCCTCCAATCAGTTCAAAGACTTCTGTTGTTTTTGCTCTTTCGAGGTTTACCTCAAAGATCTTGTTGATCGCATCCGTTTCTCCCACTGGATTCTGTAATATTGACAGGAGAAAATGGCCCGGTTTTTCTTCATAAAACCGGTAAATGTAATATTTATCCTGAAAATTCAGTGCGGCATTCAATTCATTTCCCTTTAAATCAATTCTGGCCTTTTTATTTGATCGGCTTTTTACTTCGATATATCGTGCAATCAAATCACTGGTATTTTGAGGGTCAACAAGGAATTTTTGTTTATCCTCATACGATGTGAAACTAATAATATCACATCCCGGAGCCTCATATCCGGTGATATGCGACACTAATATTGGATACCGCTGAGGTGTATCGTTCTCTTCGAATTCTAAAGCCTTCTTCTCACAAAAAACCCCATCAGCTATAGGATGAGTTTGAACATAACCCCCGCCACCATGTGATTGTCTCTGAATTTTCAGAGGAATGGTTGTTGCAGTTTGGGCGGGTGTGTGTTCTTTCTTTGTAATTTCAAGATTCTCTGGGAGATCCTCTTTTTTTATCTCCTCTTTTTCATTCTTCCTTAAATTTTCGGGAATGTGCTGATTATTCTGAGTGATTTCCTTCGAAGATTCTGATTCCTCAACCAGTTTCTGGTAGACAAATCCCGTCTTAGAAATCCCAGATTTTACAATAGTCTGCATACTGTCTTTCAATGCATCGATATTGAAAGATGAATCCTTTCCAAGCATTCGTCTCAAAAGAACGATTCGCTGGTTATCAGGGCAACTGATTATTCTGGCAAAATCCCCACCATCGGCAAGTTCAAAGAGCGGGGCAATTGCAGCCCCAATTGCGTCGGCGAATAGGGATGAATTTATTGATAAATCATCGAGCGGGTGTACTTTCAGATATAATTCTGAATTGTCAATAATGATCCAATCATAAGGATTCATTTTCAGTTCATAAGTTTCATCTTCATATTCCAATGTTGCATCAATGTCTGAACATGCAATTAATTGTAACGAATGAAGACGGGTGAGTTGATAAGTCGAAGCAGTGACAGAACTCCGTAATGAAAGTAAATAGGGTTTGACAGTATCAAATTCATTTGATAATATCTCTGATCCTTCACATCGTCTGAAATACGTGATTCGCTTTTTGATTTTATCACGTTCAAGTGGTTTTATTCCGAATAATCTCTGAACCTTATCTGACCCGGTCCGTTTCTGTAATGATACAATTTTTAATTTTTCAAGAAGTGGTACGGGGATGTCTTCAGTGTCAGCATGTAACAATTCTTTTACTGAGTAATATCCGGAGTTATTTCCAAATCGGCCCCACATCTTACCATTTTGGATAAATTCATGATAATTTGGACCGAAATCCCCGCGTATCGTTGCTTCGCGATTTATTGCCCAGAGATACAATGCCTGGACTGATTTTCCGTCAGGGCTTTTTTCTGGTAATTGTAGAAGTAAGCGATAGAGCTCTTCCCGTTCCAGAATTCCTAATCCTTGGATAACCCCAGATTTTTGCCATGCATCACGAAGGTTATCAGGACCCCATGGATATTTTGAAAAACTCTCCTCGTATGGGATATAGGGTTGAGGGAAAAGGAGTTCAATCGCACGTTCGCCAATAACACAACTCGCAGGCTCTAAAAGAGATCCCTGTTGGGTTGGCAACCATTGTGTATGGGCGATTTTCCAATGGATATAACTCGGGATTGGACCTTGGTAATACCTTCTGCTTCTGCAATTGTCTGGGATGATTGAGATTTTTCCATGGTCATCGGATGAACGAATCCACTGGGCAGCACGATTATCAACTGCCAACCATGCCAGTATTGAATCCGGATTAGCATTTATTAAAATTCCCTCTAAACCATCCAATGTCTGAACCTCATCGATTTTTGCAGCTTTCACATCGGATGGTGTTTTACACGTTGTATCATTGAATTGGGCCGGATACTTGAGTGATGATATAATATACTTGAGAAACTCTGAATTCTCCGTTTGGGATACGCTAATTTTACTATATCGTGGAAATTCAGCAATTCCAATCCACTGCAAGAACCGGAAAATTTCCAAAGGCTCTCCAGTTAGACCGATATAATCTGGTGAGGCCAGAATTTTTTCAGAAGCCCATGATCCATAGAGGTCTTCGGTAATTGGACCATTCTTTGAAAAATGATGATTGAAATACAAGTGCTTCGCATCAACAAAATTTCCAGATATATTTGGTACAAGGAGTGTACTATCCTGGGGGAATTGAGCTCTTTTTCCGTCTGTAATTTGGGAATTAAAAAGGGAGAATATTGTTCGAAGTAATTCTTGGGTGATGGGAAGCTGTAATGATGGTGTCTCTTGAATTTTTCTTTTTGCGGAATTTTGCAATCCCCGAATGATATTTTCAAGAGAGTACTCAACCACTTGAAAATTACTCATCTTCCTTTGGAGATCCCGCATATCCGAGATTTGCAGTCGCTTCTGGATCTCCGATTTCAGTTCTTCATTTAAAAAGCGAATATTTGCCCATTCAGGATGTGTGATTGTTTTTCCTTCGGTAGGCGGTAGAAATACTCTCGTTTGTTCTGTGATAGAATTTCCTGCAGAATCCAGAAGCAAAATAGAAGAATGCAATTTTGTTGGGACATTTTTCGCGATCATTCCAGAAATTAACGAAGCTCGTTCCTGGATTGACAGATTCTTGATTTGAGATAATCTCTGAGAAAACGCCGGAATATCAAGAGAGACAATTCCCAAATCTTTCAAAAATTTTGCGTCTTGGCTTTTTCCTGGTTCATCCTTTTCTCGATGTAAAACAATATCCCCAAATTGGGATAATGGGAGCCAATCCTTTGAAGCGCCATTAATAATACGAACGTCTTCTGGCCGGTGATATTTTTCATCAAGTGTTGGAATAATCGCTGCTTTCTTGGCTTCTTCTATTATTGCCTGATAAAGACCAAGTCGATCGAGTTCAGGTCCCAATTCTCCACGGGGAATGATATTATCGCAACCATACCAGGGATCATCTTGACATTCAGATTCAATCTCTGTCACTGTTTTAACAAGCAATTCGGCGAGTTTTTTCAAAACAAACTTGTTCACATCATTATTATACAGGTGGTTCCTGCTCTGGGCAAGATCCAGGGTTGCATGGCAGATGCATGGAAGCGGTAGGGGGATATCTACTGGGAAAAATGAATAAAGTGGATACCGGTCCTTCTTTTCTCTTGTTGGAATTGCAACGGCGATATCAAACATCTGCCATTGCATCTGGGATGTCTGTAAAATATCTGAAGGAATAACATCACTTGATCTGAAAATTTTCCATTCCTGTGCGGCATCGCCATTGATCAGAACTCTGACATGCTTTTCATCGGACTCTCGTCTCCAGTGAATTTCCGGAGCGTCTTCTTGTTTGATGATTATTTCCTCAATGTGGGGGATAAAAAGGAGTAATTCGGGAGATAATGCCGTAATCTGCTTTTTTGCTATCTCATAAGCATTTGGTTGATCAAAAGGCATCCCGATTGCTGTATTATATCCAATTGAAAGGAAATTCAAACATTTTCCAAAGATATCCCGATGAGTCGGATTCAGGTTAATGTTCGATAAATCAGCATTTTCGGAATAACTTGGAAAAACAAGAATCGGTGCGATGAAAGATGAACCGGTATTTTCATCTTGGACGAGTTTTTTCAATTCAGGATTATCACTCACCAAAACTTGTACCTGTTTTTCGATTTCTTCCTGACAATACACGAGACTGAGTGATTCACTAATAATAATGGGAAATCTCGACCAGTTGAGAACTGCCCGGAAACCCAATCCCTTATTCCCGACAAATTGGTTCTTCTTGTGTCGTTTCGGGCTTACATTAGTTGTCTGAAGTGAGGTGATGCCCTCTTTTGTGAAAGGAGCACCTGTATTGACGACAATTAATCCATTTTTCGATAAGTCAATGCAGACTTTACCGTTTATTTTACGTTCTGCAGCAGCGTCACTCGCATTCTGGAGAAGTTCAAATATTTCCCGCCCCTCGTAGTCCCTTGTGAATGCCTGTTCGGAGTGGTAGTGTGAAATAAATAAGGTTGGATTTACTCTGTATGTCTCTCTCCATTTTTTATCCTGAGTTTGCAGCCATTCAACCCAGTCTTTCGATGACATTTGAGGATTCGTATCTTTTATGCCTTCGTTTTCGGCAGAATCGAGGGGCATTAATGCAGTATGTTAATTGAAAAATAGTTATTCCTTTTGAAACAGATGCAATGAGAGCAGATTATGTCCGAACTTTTACTCATCGATAACGGCCACTAGAAGATGTACCTGCCGGTCTTCTGCACCGATCGTGAGCTCGTGCATGCGGTCCTCTGCGAAGCAATGGATGAGTGGAGCAGGATGAACCGGGATTCCCCCTTCCGTGATGCGGTCGCGTTCTACGAGATTGCCAAGAGACTCGGGATGAAACGGACCGGTTGTGCCGGGTGCTTCATTGGGCCGGAGGCTGTGCGGAAGGGCGCGGATGAACAGTTCGTGTTCGAAGCAGATTTCCCTATGCAACGAATTGTTTCCGTGAGATAATGTTTCTGGAGATATCATGAGCAGAGCATCAGAAGAAGGAGTCCTGGCAATGAATGCGCATCTGGTGCTGAAACCGGAGGGATTGGATGAATAATCAGGCAGATGCGAAAGAGGCGCTCATGCGTGCATGGCCATCGATTGTCCGGGAATGCCGTCAGGTTCTGGGATCAGAATTGCACTATCAGGCAATGATCTATCACTGTCTCCGGCACTATGGCAAGGTCCCCATCGATCAGATCGGGATGAATGTGAAGATGTCCATCAATAAGCCAAAAACAAACTATTGAAAGAGAAAGATAAGGCTAAACATAAGGACACTATCAGGGTTTTGGTGAACTAATTCCAGACGTAGGTTTGTTTAAATCCTCAAATCATGGAGATAGGAGATAACGGTGTAGCCTTTTTTTTATGTCACCAGATGAGAAGATCGATCCGAAATGGTGAGTTGAGATAGTTAGTTTTCTTTTGTGGGAAAAAATAAGAATCTTATTAATCCTCGCATAGTTCATTGTTATTTAAAACAACAATAAGGCCGTGATATTATCCCTTCAAATGATGAAATTACCAATCCTGATATCATTGATAACCGCTCTGTCAGTTTCGTTGATGAGATCAGGAAATATCTGTTAAATGGCGAAAAAGCAAACTTTGCGACAGGATATTTCTATCTTAATGGTTTCAACCTAATCAAAGAGGACTTACAGCCACTTAAGGAAATTAATATTTTAATGGGAACAGAGACGGATCGGCCTACATTCTCTGAATTGAAAAAAGGATATGACGAACGGATAAGAGAGCTATCGGTTGAATTAGTCCATGATTCTGAAGACCTTGATGAGAATTCGGCGACATTCAATAATCTTATTGCATTGAGGGACTTTATCAAATCTGGAAAGGTCAATGTCAGGGTATATGTTACAGAAGACGGAACCAGATTTCATTCGAAATTGTACATAATTCATCGCAATCAAAAAGCGGAAACAAGGTATGTCGGAATAATCGGCTCCAGTAATTTTACCAAGCCTGGAATAATGGGAAATACCGAATTAAATTATGTCAACAAGCAACAGGATGTTGTCCTTGCATTTGATCGCTGGTTTACTGAACGATTTAATGAAGCGAAGGAATTTAATGAAGATCTGATCAGAATCATTGAAACATCCCCTGCTTATAAAAGATACAAAACAAAGCAGGGAGTGGATGATAAGGATTACATCTCTCCTTTTGAACTTTACAAACTAATAATTTTTGAAATTCTCAATGAAGATATCAGTGTTACTGATAGTGCACTCGCAGAGTTCCAGAAACTCGGGGTAGAAAACGCCAAGGAAAAAATACGGAAATTCAATGGCGCTATCATCTCCGATTCTGTCGGTCTTGGAAAAAGTTTCATCGGCGGGGATTTGATCAAATGGTTCCGGGAAGATAACAAAAGAGTGCTGTTGATTGTTCCCGCGAGCATCGTTGATCAGTGGCGGGACTTATTGGAAAAGGATGGCCTCTCTGACGAGAAACCTTATTTTGGACTGAATATCGATGATATCGGCATAAAAATTGTGTCTGATACAAAATTCAGTAATTATTCAGAAGACGAGATTCAGAAAGAGTTTGGAAATTTTGATGTTATTCTGATTGATGAGGCTCACCGGTTCCGTAATAATGATCCAATTCGCTATAAAAACATCCAGAAACTCAAAGGGAAATCATTCATTCTTCTTTCAGCCACACCCCTCAATAATTCAGTACGAGACCTGAAAAATATCATCAGCATTTTCACAAACCAGGTTACGTTACGAAATGAACATCTTGATTTTGGTGCCTTCGACGAGTATTATAAAATATCAAAAAAGATCCGTCAGACTACAACGCCTGAGAAAAAAGATCTTGAAGCGCAGGCAAATCTCTCTCGTGAGATCAGTCGCATTCTTGAAGAAGTGATGATACTGCGAACACGGAAGGTCATCAAGGAGCGTTACCCTCATCTTGAAATCAATGGACAGGTAATCGAGTTCACTGTTCCGAGGATTTATCCGGTTGAATATGCGTTATCTAAAAGTTATGAACCGATTTACGCAAACATTGACTCATTCATCGCGAATCTGGAACTGCCTCATCTCTATGTCATTAGCGAATCGAGCGGAAAAACACTCGAAGGCTTGTATAAGGTTCTCTTACTGAAACGTCTGGAAAGCAGTATATACGCCTTCATGAAATCTCTGAATTCCATTATCGAATCAGAAACAGCGCTTAAAAAAGATATCAAGGATTTAGGATTTGAAAAGGTCATTCAGGAACGAAGAAACGATTACAAAAAAATCGAGAAGAGAATTCAGGAAGACGTAGATCTCGCAGCCTTCATCGATGAAATTGTTGACGCGAAGAAAGATCAAAAACTTGATGAAGCGACCGTTATCAAAGCAATTGACCAGGATATCCAGAATATCAAGAGGTTCCAGGAACAATTCCTGGCGAAGATCAAACGCGGCGAGAGTGAATTCGATTATGATGATTCGAAGATCGACCGGCTACACGGGATTCTTAACAAATACAATAATGAAAAAATTCTGATTTTTACCCAATTCCGGGCAACAGCAGAATACCTCTATTATCATCTGAGGAACACCAAGAACCGGTACGTTGATGTTGTCGTTGGGGGTGAAGTTGAAAAATCCGGAAGAATGGTAAGCTATAAAGAAGATGGAGAAATCCGGCAGAGATCGTTATCTAAAAGGGATTACAAAGTCCGGTTATTCAGTCCAAAATCCTATAATTTTACTCTGGGACCCGATGAAAAAGAAATTGATGTTCTTATTTCTACAGATACGCTCAGCGAAGGAGTGAATCTTCAGGATTGCAGTCTCATCGTGAACTACGATCTTCCTTGGAATCCAACGCGAATTATCCAGCGGGTAGGAAGAGTTGATCGTATTGGTAATACCAACCGGATTACAGTTTTTAATTTCTTCCCCGATGAGGATATTGAGAGCCTCTTAAAACTTCTTGACAAATTACAGAATAAGATCAAAGATATCGCCACGATTGTCGGAAAGGAAAATGGCATTCTGAGTGGCGAAGAAGAGACTAATGTAAAAACGATTGGAGAAAGGATTAAAGAAATCCGTAAATTTGATGATATCATCAAGCTGGAAGACGAGGCTAAAAATCCGATTTTCAACATCACCGGTGAAGATAAAGAAGCGATTATTCGCTTTAAATTACGGAACCAGATCCGGGACCTGAATCTGACAAAAAGCGATTTCAGAAAATATTCCAATATTCCGTACTCTGTAGTGAAAAATGGACATGGTGGTATTTTCTCTCTTTATCGTATTTTCGATAAAAAAGACGGGCATAAATTCAAAGATATTCTCCTCCGATACGATCCGACAACCAAATCGGTTTCAGAGATGAATCCCATGGATGTCATAATTCACCCGGAGAGTACTGGTATTTCAAAGGCCGGTGTTGATCAATCAGTTAATCTTGATGCCGGTCTTGAACAGATACAATCGTCATTTGAGGATCAATTTGCACTACTGAAAGCAGGATATTCGGATTTAGAAATGTATCGTCAACTCAAATTTCCAAAAATACAGCAACTCATTATCAGCCGATTGACCCAGGTTCAGAAACAAAAGGCCCTTGATGGGGAGCCAACAAAATACAAACGCTCAGCTTCTGAATTAAAAATACTCTATGCGAATATTTTCCTGACGCCAACAGATTCTGCAGATCTGAAAAAGCGTTTCGATGAAAAACCGGTTATGTCAATTGATATAGATGAATTTATCCGGATCCTGCGGGAATTCAAGAAGGGAGTAATCCAGAAAAATCCGGATTACCAGCAGTTCCTCCGGACGGAGAGAAATATTGATTACAAACAGATCTGCTGGGGTGCATTTGTATGACGGCAATAAAGCGAGATGATATTGCTTCGATTCACAGTCTTGATGATCTCGTCACAATTTTTAAAGAAAAAGGATTCACCGAATACAAAAAAGAGAGTGATACGGAAATCCGGATAAAAATATCTGATGAGCCGACATTTCTCTCAATTTTTCAGATAAACGGGGTTGCAGATGTTCCGAAACATCAGAAATATCTCGACGTGAGAACGGAATATCTTACATTGGTTACTCATGATTTCGAGAATTTTATTTTTGTAAAAAAGGAGTTCACCAAATTAGATACGGAGAGATTCCGGAAATTCCGCATCAACAAGTCTAAAATCACTAACACAAGTCTGAATAAAATTAATAGTCTTATTTTTAACGATATAACCTCATTCGATAATCTGTTTGATCGGAAGGAAGTTGTCAAGGCATTCTATGATGAATTTGTCAAATACCGGAAACTGCTCATCGAAAATATTTCAGGTCTAACTACAGAAATCGAAAAAGAGCGGTATGCACAGATCATATTTGACAGGCTGATCTTCCTTTATTTTATTCAGAAGAAAAATCTGCTCGATGAAGATGAAAATTACCTTCCAAAAAAGCTCAGGCAATATCCGGGAGATTTCTTCAATAATTTCCTCTGCCCATTATTTTTCAAGGGTCTCTCTGTCAAAGGATTCAAAGATCGGAAATTTGGAGATATCCCTTATCTGAACGGAGGACTATTCCGTCAGAAGCGGTGCGAACAGGTAAAAATCACTATCCCTGATGAAGTGTTCGAGAAGATCCTCAGATTTTTCGATTCCTGGAACTGGTATGTTGATGAGCGTGCAGACTTCGGTGAAGAGAAGAGCATCAGCCCGGAGATCCTTGGTCATATTTTCGAAAAGACGGTCAACCAGAAGGAGAGCGGAGCGTATTATACTCCCGAGCTCATCACGTCCTATATCTCTGAGACGACCATTTACCCGGTCTGCCTAAATAAAGTGAATTGCAAGTTTAAACAAAACTATTCAACAATTAAGGAGCTTTTTGAAAAGAATTCCGTCGATGAGGTATCTTACCTCTACAATGAAGTCCTAAAGAAATTATCTGTCCTTGATAATGCCTGTGGATCGGGAGCATTCCTGATCGCTGCACAAGATGTACTGATCGATATTTATTCCCAGACAATTTTCCGATTGAAAAAAGATCCGGGTTTCATCCAGGAAATTTCTGAGCATAATCTGCACCATGAACTGAAACTCAATCTGAATCTTGCTTCAGCACAGGAATTTCACGATAATCCTCTGTGGAGTTATTACATCAAGAGAATGATCATCACCAACAACCTCTATGGTGTTGATATCGAAGAAGGGGCAGGTGAGATCGGGAAGTTACGGTTATGGCTCTCAATGATTGCTGATGTCCCGAATGATATCTCTCTCGTTGAACCGTTACCCAATATAGAATATAATATCCGGTGCGGAAACAGCCTTATCGGTTTTACGAATGCGGCCCAGATTGTGGATGACAAGGATTTGTCCAAGAAATCAAAAAAGAAAGTTGTCTGGAATACCCTATGCGGCTCCCAGATTAGTCTGGATACTTATCAGCCGGATTCGATCTTTCATCTCTATCACGACCGAAATCAGCTTATTCACCAATATAAGGAAGCGGACGATTCAAAAAATTCTTCCGACCTTAAGGATGCAATAGATCAAAAAACCTATGAATACAACCGGGTTCTGAATAAGAAATTACTTGATGAGATTGTTTTTGAAAAAGGTGTTGAGATTACTGAAGAGGCATTTGCCAATCTCAAGCCGTTCCATTGGATCATGGAATTTTCAGAGATATTCGAACGAGGCGGGTTTGATATTGTAGTGGGTAATCCGCCGTATGTGCGTCAAGAACTTATAAAAGGACAAAAAGTATTATTTAAAGAATTTTATCCAAATGTTTACCAAGGAACAGCGGATCTCTACACCTATTTCATTGACCGTTCTATCAACCTCTTACATCCGAAAGGAATCTTTTCCTATATCGTGGCAAATAAATGGACACGGGCAAACTATGGTAAACCCTTGAGGAGATGGCTTAAAACTCTCAATATTGAGGAAATTATTGATTTCAAGGATCTTTCATTATTCGGTGGGGCAACGGCCTATACATGTGTAATCAGAATTGCGAAATATAATTCGACATCCTCATTCTGGGTTACAAAAGTGCCAACACTTGATTTCTCCTCACTAGATACTTACATTCAGCAAAATCGATTTGAGATACAGCGACAGTCTTTGAATGATGATGGATGGACTCTTGGAAACCTTGAACTGGAGATCTTGTTACAAAAGATAAAGAACGTTGGACCATCACTAGGGGAATACGTTAATAATGAGATCTACCGAGGTATTTTAACAGGCTTAAATAAAGCATTCTTATTGGATGAAAGTTTAAAGAATCAATTGATTGAAGAAAACCCTTCGAGTAGAAAATTAATTAAACCATTTTTAACCGGAAGGGACATAAAACGTTACAAATCCAATAAAAATGATAAATCCCTCATTTTCATTCCAAAAGGTTGGACGAATTTGCACTCGGGTGATGAAGAAAATAAATGGAAATGGTTTAAAGATAATTATCCCTCTATAGCAGATTATCTTGAACCTTTTGCTCAGGAGGCCGAGATTCGCTTGGATAAGGGCGATTATTGGTGGGAACTTCGAGCATGTGGATATTACGATGCTTTTAGCAAACCAAAAATTATCATTCCAACCATAATTCAAGAGGCATCTTTTACATTCGATGAGAATGGGGTTTATTCAAATGATAAAACGTCGATAATTCCGCGAGACGATTTGTATTTACTCGGGCTTATGAATTCCAAGGTTTTATGGTGGTATTTACGAGCAATCGCAGCAGAAAAAGCTGGAAAATTCATTGAAGCTAAACCGATGTATATTGCCCAACTTCCCATTCGAAAAATAAATAAAAAAGATCTCAAAGACAAAGAACAGCATGATTCAATCGTTAATCTCGTGAAAAGAATGCTCGCCTTGAAAAATAAACTTCAAAAAGTTCAATCTGATCCGGAGAAGGTTGAATTAACAAAAGAAATTTTAGAAACCGATCAGGCGATTGACGTTATAGTGTATGATCTTTATGGGTTGACTAATGAGGAAATAGAAATTATTGAAAGTAGTCTAAAAAAATAATCTCTAAAGTCGAGAGAGAGAAAATTCTGGAAAAGACCCATGATTCAAATAACCGGTGTCACCTATCCCATACCGAAACAATATATTGAGCGTTTCTTCACGGACCGGAAAAATGTTTTTATCAAGCCTGCTACGACCTTTAAATATTTAAAATCCGGGATGAGTTTTGTATTTTACCAATCCCGAGAAGATACTGGGTATATCGGGGAGGCCCGAATTAATAATATCCTCTATGATGAAGATCCTCACAATTTCTTTAAGATATATAACGATCGGATTTTTCTCACATTCCAAGAGGTAAACGACTATATTGAGCATAAAAAAAAGTGGAAGTTCCGTGTAAGAAAAGCGAAAAATCCAAAGAAGACCATTTGGATGGCTATCGAACTGGAACAAATCAGGAAATATTCAGCAATTCAAAAGCCTCCACAATTCATTCCCGTAGGGGGCAAATATCTGACAGAAGAAGTCAGTTGATATCAACAGTTGGCAATTATCCATTCTCGCTGAACACTGCAGCATCGATCCGAAGTCTGATGCACAAACGGCGTTAGTAAGGAATGAACGGAGATACCAGCTAATTTTATAAATGCTTTCATAAAAGATAACGGTACAAGGTAATCACATGAAAATATCCAACATTGTTGCGACCGTTACACTGGCAGCTCCATTGGATATTGGTTATCTGCATCAACATATCCTAGGAACGATTAAAGATCCCAAAGTCCACTGGCTCAAATACCGTATCCCGAAAAATAATTCGTATGTCGCATTCTATCAGTCGGGAAAATTTCTTATTACTGCAAAATCCTTTGAGCAGATTGATAAGAATGCCAGTTATGTGTTATCAGCACTCGAAAAAATTGGCATCGCAACGAAGGACTGGGAACTGAAAATCCACAATCTGGTCATCGAGGATACGGTCAACCTACCTTGCACTATCGAAAAACTCGTAGCCAATATGGATGCGAAAAAATCCTCTTTTGAACCGGAGCAGTTCCCGGCATTGATCTATAAGGATTGGGGTGTAAGTTTTCTCCTGTTTTCGACCGGAAAAGTGGTTCTGACCGGGACAAAAAGCCTGGAGCAGGCCGAGACAGTAATGAAGAATTTCAGACGGTTGCTAAACAAGCTGTCGTGATTTTTACACTTTTCCGCAGTTTCATTTCAAATCCTGGCATTTTTTTATTGTTCAGGAAGATAATATCAAATCTATTATTTAAAGTGCAGTTCAATGGTATCCAAGATAGATAACCTCAACTACGGGAAAAATCTTGAGGATGAGTGAAAAATGGTAAAAAGTAAAAAAATTCCGGTCAAACTGCAAGAACCAAAATCAACCGTTTCTCTCAAAGATATGAACTCCCGGGCACGGGAAGAATTCCTCCGGCTGGTAACCGCTGACACAACAATAAATCAGATCTGGAAGGATTCGCTTACACCCCTCATTTCAGAAAGTATCCCCGATGATCTCACCCCCCTCCAGAATCTTGTTGACGGTGTTCCTCATGTTGAGACTCAAACAACTTAAAATTAAGAATTGTCGTGGGATCAGGGACGGCCCCAACCTTGTTTTTGAGAATGGCGGGATGTTGTTATGTGGTGACAATGGCACAGGAAAGAGTTCGTATATTGATGCCATTGAAAAAATACTGACGGATAAATGTCCCTCACTCGAATCCGGAACCCAGACACTTTCCTGGAAAAAACATGGAACCCACATAAAACATAAAGGGAATCCTGAAATTGAACTTATTTTAACCGACGGAAAGACAGATTATATTGTCAGTGATACCAAAAGTCCGGACAAATATCCAAAAAATGTAATCGCATTTCTGAACTCTGCACATATTCACCCGTTTATTCTTCACCGGAAAACCCTGTTGGATTTCGTTGATGCAAAACCCTTGGAACGTTACAAGGCAATTGAAGGTTTTTTACAATTAGATGAATTCAAGGGATTTGAAGAAAATCTCAAAGAATTACTTGCAGACTGTACAGCGAAATATAATGATGCGGATGGCAGGAAAAACGAAAATGTCCGTGCATTACAATTACGGCTGGGATTATCCACAGAATCCACGGTCGATGCAGAAACTTGCATCAACAAGATAAATCAGCAATTAACCTCTCTCGGCATCCCTTCCCTGAAGTCTCTTGAAGATATTCCAGACCGCGTCAAAAAAACCGAAGAGAATCTTGCCCCTTTAAAACATGATGAAAATCTTCAGAAATGGACAAATTCCCACACAATTCTTGGAGAGGTTCAAAAAAATGAAGTTGTGGACGCGGCTGGTCAAAACTACTCAGAAAGCCGAAGTATACTATTAACGAAACAAACAGGGATAAAGGGTCATTTTTATGCTGAAATTCTTGAACAGGGCCTGAAATGGATCCAGGAAGATAACCTAGTACGATGTCCCCTTTGTGATGGCACCATAAAAGCTGATGATGTTGCCCGCTTTGTTGAAAAACGAATCCGGGAAAATAATGAGATTATCATTCTCACAAACGATCAAAATCAAAAATTCCGAACATTTGTCTCCATCATCACAGCCAACCGGAATGTCTTAATCAAATTTCAGACGAGTTTACCAGAGGGGCTTGATCCGGATCTGCTTAAAAAACTGGATCTCCTTATCGCTGAATATAACAAACTCGTCCAGACGCATAGCGAGATGCACCCCCCGGAAAAAATCGATGAGGAACTTGAATTATTAAACAAATTAAATCCCGATACTATTATTCAGGATCTGACAACGCAAATCACAGCGATATGCAGCCAGTTTTCCGATCATGAACGATACGGCAATTTGTTTAATGCCAAAACTGCCTTGGAATCTCTCAAAACACACCAGAAAAATCTCACCGTTTGTGAATGTGAATTGGCTCATTATGAAGAATCATATAATCAATTACAACTCCTGGTAAAACATGCGGAACAGGCGCGAAAGAATACCGTCCAGAATTTGATGAATACAATTGGGGCATTGGCCGATTCCTACTTCCAGAAAATTCATCCGGAAGAAACCATAGGAAGACCTCAACTGGAAATTACTGAACGCGGAACAGGAAGTATCAAATTAACAAGCACGTTTTACGGAAAAGAAGATGATCCACGAGGGCACTATAGTGAAGGTCATATCGACACACTCGGCCTTTGTCTTTTCCTTGCCATATGTCGAGCACAACATCAGCAGAATCCGGAATTTTCTCTCCTAATACTTGATGATGTTATGCATAGTGTTGATGGGGGACATAGGCTGAGAACTGCAGAACTGATTTTCACGGAATTCGGAGATCACCAGATTATCATAACAACCCACGATCGGATGTGGTTTGAAATTCTAAAAGCGGTTTCCCGATCGAATGGGAATACCAAAAAATATAAAGAATATTATCTCGCAGGGTGGTCAATTGAAGAGGGACCTGTTTTAGGAGATCATCTGTCTGATTATGAATGGCTTATCTCATCCGAAGGGATGAAATTCTCACCTGAGGACCGAGTAATGAAAGCCGGACGTTTGCTTGAGCAAATACTTCAGAATTTATGCGACTCTTTATCGATCAGTGTACCATTCAGATTACGTGGAGATTACACAATAGATCCACTTTGGAATTCGTTTTATTCCAAGGCAAAAAAGCAGAAAGAATTTTACGAAAAATCTAAAGCATGTCTTGACTCGATTGAAAAATTAAGACAACAAAGAAATTGGGTAGGGGCCCATTGGAATGCATGGGCATTATCATTAACTGCCGAGGAATCAAAGAGATTTGCCCAATCCGTTATTGACTTAAGAAAATATGTCTTTTGTGAGGCATGCAATCAGTTTATCATTCGCATCTCCCAATTGGATGATCAATGGTCTTGTAAAAAAGAACATTTAAAATTTAAGAGAAATTAGAAATCCAAAAAATTTTTTATTGAACTTAAGTTGATTTGGGATGGATAATCTGTTCATCCAGTCCCTTTTTTATTTCCTCGATAGAACCATTCAGTATAAATTCCACGTGCATTTTTGAACCTGTCCTCTTTAATAATCCATTAATCTCGAGAATTGCAAGATCCATATAAAATTTGTAATGTTCGGCTTTACCTTTGAATAAGCGATCCGGCGCAAGTTCTCCTCCCTTCTGATGAGAGAAAACCATATCCTGATTCACTAGATCTTGTATCTTGAAAAATTCAATAATCGTATTTACGATGGTGATAAATGAAAATGTGGGTAATAGTGGCGTGAAGTGCGGCTTTCCGGTATCGTGTAAATCAGTCAGATAACACTCATATTCGAGAAGAGCATCGTCAGCCCAGAACAGTCCTTTGACCTGATCGGGATCCAGATATTTTCGTTTAAATTGAATGAACGTAGGTCGTTTCGTGTCATAGTGTTTCTCGAAGGACCCGTGGACTCCCAGACGCGAGTTCTGACAACTGGGGCATAATGATTCACCTCGCTGCGTAGGTTTTCCGCACTTGTAACATTCCGTTTTTCATCAGCTCTTGAATAAGAGAGGGATTGATTAGAAGCTGGAAAAATGTTGTGAAATTCATTTATCGATAAAACAGACGATTAAAAAATAGAGAGATATAAAAATGCCTTTTCACGTCTCTTAAATATTATAAACAAAAAGTATCTTTTCACGTTATTGTGTGAAGGGGTTTTACTTGGGAAATACTCTCGATATCACTGTATCAAAAGAAGAGATGAAAAAAGCTGTTGATACAGAATTCCCCAAGCTTCAGAGTCTGCGTACCCTCACAAAACAGTTGGATATTCTCCCTCTGGGGTATCGCAATTGTTACTCATTAGCACCAGTTGCAACGGATGGAGGGGATAATAATCTTACTTTTGAGCCACTTAACTTAGAAATCGTCCGTGTCGTCGATTCTGAAGGGAGAGAACGGATTCAGAAAATTATTCCGGTTACAACAGATCCCGATTTTTTCCAGTCTCTCTTTGAAGATATTCCTGTGCTTAATTGTTTTCTGAAACGGTTGGAGATCGAATATCGGGATGTTTCCTATTTTCTTCCGATCACCAAAGGCCGAAATGAAAAAACAAATTTCCGGACTATCGTCAGAAATTTCCGGGATATTCTCGAATGGGCGGTTCTGTTGGATATGGCCTGGGACTCCCATAAGCAGCCAACACTCCTGTTACGCGACGGGCTGCTCCGTTCGATGAGTATGAAAGAGGCCACGGTAGAATCTCTCGCTGATTCTTTTAAGGATGCATATGAAAAGAACGGGTCTTTAGTTGTTGGCGTTGCCAAACGGGCAAAAGTACTGAATTATTATTCCATGTCTCTCAGTCTGGAAAATGCATTTAACCGGAAATATCCCTGCTATTGCGAATTGAAAAAAGAGATGGAGGAGGAAGCGTACCACCGTGCTTCAGCATGGGTAGGACACAGAAGTTTTGGGGATCTCTTTTTTGTCAAACTGACCGAGAACAAGGACGGGGTGATCCTTCCTATCGAGATACCTAGGTGGCTTCGGGATCGGAAAAAAGAGATTCTTGAGTATGTTGCCTGGACGAGTCGGGAATCGTTTCCTATCATCGGATATCCGTATCCTTTAATCAAAGCGCATGAGAATGCCGCTTTAACCGGAATTGAGATGGAATATCTTGCGTCACTGCTCAAAAATGAGATTCTGGGACGATATCCCGAGACTGAAAAGGAGAAAATATTGTCCAGTATCTGGTTTAAAAAAGCGCTATTGACAGGAGGAGGAAAAAATGATGAATGAATTAATTGAAAAAGCACCAATCGGGTTTTTTAAGGGTTTTTCTGAATCCGGGCTTGAATTTAAAGCTGAAATAGTGAGTCCGTACAACACGGAATACCGTCCCATGCTTGGCAGTTTCATCCTCGTTTTTGTGGATCAGCAAAATCTGATCCTTGGCCGAATCACCCGTTTTAATCCTGTAGGGATCATGACCGGTATCGAGGGTGACGAATATCTCGCAGACCTGGCAAGAATGAAAAAGCAGGATATCCCTGAAGAGCTCAAAGAATCAAAACTGCGATACAACTTGAGCGTCAAACTGCTCGGGGGTATTGAATATAATTTCAATGAATCCCAGTTCATTTTCCATCCCAGTATCCGAAAGCTTCCCCATCTTGGCGCTCCGGTCAAGGAACCAACCGCAAATCTCCTGAAATTTATCTGTAGCCTTGGATCGCAATCAGATGATTCTGATCTATCAAAAGCCGTTACGATTGGCCATTATACTCTCGGTGAGCAGGTTTACGATGGGAAGCACGGCCTTGATGAATTACCTATCCAATTCGATATTGAAAAGTTAGTGGCAAAGCGAAGTTTCGTTTTTGCACGGGCTGGTTACGGAAAGTCAATTCTCATCAAACTGCTGGTGACAAAACTCTATGAAAAAGAGCAGAATGTCGGGATGCTCATTTTTGATCCCGAAGGGGAATATGCCTTCCCGGCAAATAACAATCCCGCTCTCGCTGACATACCGGAACTAGCCGATAAATTGGTGGTCTATACAAACCGGAAATATCCGAACCTGGAAGAAAAATACAGGAAAATGATCGCGGGGAAAGTAAATCTCAATCTGACTGAATTACGACCCGCTGAAATCGTCGATCAATGTGTTGTTGAGGAAAAGCAGGAGAATATCTTCGCGCTCCGTCTGAAAGGAATGCGTCCAGACCGTTGGGCTACTTTGATCGAGAGGCTTGAGAAAGAGGAATATGGACTGGATGACAGCGAGATTGCCGAACTTCTCTTCCTTAATCTGAAGAATGACACTGCGATAATCAGTGCGATTAAAAATAATCTGGTTCCTGTTATCAGGGCACTTCACAATCACGATTCTAAAATGATTGAAGGGATTAAACACCACCTCAAAAAAGGGCATATTGTCATTATTGATATCTCGCTTCTCTCCACCGGTGCGAGTAATGAGATTTGTGGAATTATTCTGAATGAAATTTTTAATCAGAATCAACTCACGTTTTCAAATGGCGAAGAAGGTCAGATGATAAAAACAATTGTCACTATTGAAGAAGCGCAAACCGTGTTGTCGTCAAAGATGAAGGAGACATCTCCATTTGTAAGGTGGGCAAAAGAGGGAAGAAAGTACGGTCTTGGAGCCATTCTCATTACCCAGCAACCGGGAGCAATCGCAAACGAACTGCTCAGCCAGGGAGATAATTTTTTTGCATTCCATTTGCTTAGTGAAGGGGATCTCAAATCACTCCAACGAGCAAATGCTCATTTTTCAAATGACATTTTAACCAATATCCTGAATGAACCTATCAAAGGAAATGCATATTTCTGGTCAGCACCGGATCAGCCTTTCATCCTTCCGGTCCGAATAACGAATTTTTCGGAATATGCGAAAGGGAAAAGTTCCGTAAAATTCCCCATAAAAACAGCGGTCGAAGAATTTAAGGAAATATATCCAACTCTGGAAGCCGAATTACTCAATAAAACCAAAAGTACTCTCGAAGAAAATCCGAACCTGTTCATCTTCTCGAATATCATTCTTGATGGAAAAAAGATCGAGAATCAGTACAGTTTTGCCTACTTAATTGTCAGAAGGCTCGTAGCTGAATTGCTTTCAAGTGAATCTGCAGATCAATTTGTTGATATTACAAAAAGTGGGAAAAAACTGGTGAAATCTAAAAATATTGACGAGGTCCTGAAGAAATTGGGAATTATCCCAACCAAATATCTGGATGAAACCGATTTCGATTATGTGTTGGTAAATTCCGATGTGTTGGCCATTAAGAAAGAAAAAAGGACGAAACAAAAAATATTGAGAAGTCAAAAAAACTAAAAAAAAAATGTGAAAATGGTAGATTTCCTTCGATATTTTCAGGATTGTGACCCTGAACCCGAGTAAGGGAGTATTGAGATGTACACGAGAAATTTGGTTATCCTGGCGAATTCTGTAAAATATTCTGGTCATTGCATTGCCGGAAAAGATTTGGATACCGGAGAATGGGTCCGATTAATCAATAATGAACCAAGACCATTTTCGAGCACCGATCTGCAAAAAATGTACGGCCATCCTGCCGGCCCTTCCTTGTTGGATTGTGTGAAAATCCCTTTCTTGGAAAAAGTCCCGGTTTACTACCAACCAGAAAATGAGTTGATTAGTGGAGATCCTTGGATAAAAATCGGTGAATTTTTGAAAGAAAAAATGAGTTTACTGGAAGATCCCCAATCTCCCTGCTGGTTCGGAAACAATGACTACGGGCATCCAAATAATATTCCTGCGTCGATATGCAATAATGAAATGCCCTTACCGGTGTCTCTCTATTTTAGAAAACTTAGTCCATCAGAAAATGATTTAACGCTGGCATATAAGTCCCATGAGAATGGGAACAAACCTAGATTCATTTTTTATTTTAACTATATTCGTTATGAACTTGGGCTTACTGACATCAATTTTCCCCGGCTTGGTAATGATGACGATTTACAACCGAAATCCTATCCTGAATCGTTTGTTACCCTTGGTGTTGGTCAACTGTTCGAATCGATGAATGCTCATTATAAATTAGTGGTTGGAGTCATCAATTCAGTTCCAGGAATCCAGAAAAATACTGGTGAAAACCTTGGTACTAGTTCTTCAACACTGCCACCAGTCCCTGAACAGAATCAGATGGAAAAAACCAGCTTGCCTTCGAATCCTGCCATAACGAATTACGACCAGAAATTATTCTATAAATTGAAAACTGTTCGTCAATCAATTGCAAATCAGGATCATGTTCCGCTTTTTGTGGTCTTTTCCAATCAATGTCTGAAAGAAATGGCTCACTACCGTCCTTGCGATCTTCAAAATTTTAAAAATATTGTTGGTGTGGGGGAGTATAAATTAAAAAAATATGGTCCAGCCTTTACCTCTGCAATTAATGAATTTTGTGAAGAGTATTGCCTCGAAAAAAACCAATTTGTTAACAAGCAAAATGCAGAATCTGATAACGTTCTAGAGAAAATTTACGCACTCAATCAAGAAATTTCCAACCTGAATGATCATGTCAAGGAGCTCACCAATAGTAAGAACATTTTACTTGATCAGGTAATCAGTTCAGGGATCAAACAACAAGGTAACTATCTGCTTATGAGTTCTTCTTCAAGTGTACGGCAATTGAATCTTGAAGCCTTCAAACAACTCTATCCCCAAGTATTCTTAGAAATCGCAACCGTGAAGCTCAGTGATGCGGATAAAAAACTCGGAACAGCTGAGGTTACTGATCTCTGTACTCTGAAGGAATCCATAAAATATAGTGTCAGGAGAATTAACTCAGATACTGGAATTGCGGAGAAACTCGATGAATAGTCCTTTACCTCTCCATTGTTATACGATCGGGCACTCCAATCATCCCATTGAGGAATTTATTGACATACTAAAAAAAATACGGATTCGGTGTATCATTGATGTCCGGACAGTCCCCTCCAGTCAGTATTCACCTCAATTCAACCGTGAGAATATCCAGACGTGGTTGGAGCGCGAAGGGATTGAGTATACCTTTCTGGGAAATATGATCGGCGGAAGATATACTGATCCTGCTCTGCTGGACAGCCATGGTTCTGTTGACTATGAAAAAGTAGAACAAAGACAGCTTTTCCAATCGGGTATCGATCAGGTCTGTGAGATTCTCAATACCGGAAAACCTGCAGCTCTTATGTGTTCAGAAAAGGATCCTCTCGATTGTCACCGTTTCGTATTAGTCTCAAATGCTCTTTCAAAAAAAGGAGTTGCAGTTGATCACATTTTATTTGATGGTTCTATTGCCTCTACTTATGATTTGGAAAATAAATTACGGCAAATGTATAAATCTTCAAGGGACTCGGAGATCACAGCATTATATCGACGAAGAAACAAAGAGGTTGCGTTTAACGTCAATGGGAAACCTGTAAAAACCAAGAATGAAGTAAATCGTCAACTGGATTCATTCTTTTAATGATTAAGATCGTGGTAATAAAATGAAAACCTTCACAATCGGATTTACAAAAAAAACAGCCGAACAATTTTTCGAGGCCCTTTCTCGGAATGGAGTAAAATCATTAACCGACATCCGTCTGAATAACAAATCGCAGCTTGCTGCTTTCGCGAAAGAAGAAGATTTAAGGTATTTTCTAAAAAAAATCTGCGCAATCGAATATCGCCATCTCCCTCAGTGTGCACCCACTGAAGAATTATTGAAGAAATATCAGAAGAAGGAAATTGACTGGAAAGGATATGAGAATGAATACAATGATCTGATCAATAAACGCAATGTTGCGAAGCTCTTTGACGAAGGCACACTAGATAATACCTGTTTCTTATGCAGTGAGCCAACACCCGAAAAGTGCCACCGGAGATTGCTTGTAGAGTATCTCAAGGATCATTTTCCGGATATTGAAATTGTTCACATCTAAATTTTCTGCTCGGTAGAAATCCTTCACGATGACAAGTTGTAAGTATCTGTGGAGGTTTTAGACAACTTGAATGTCCGCTGGAGATAGACGCTTTTTATCCGGCAGAGGAATTTCTGGAGCGTTATGAAATGAGGGGTGAATGATAGATCAAGGATTTCCTGAACACGTTCCATATCGCCAACATCTTCGATAAATTCCCGGTAATTCAGGTTCTGGAATTCTCTGAAGAGAACGAGGGTGAGAGGCAGGTGTTGCATGAATAGCTTCTTTGAATATTTACCGGAATACAGGGGTAGTTTTGTTGATCTCACAAGGGATAGTGTGGCTTAGATAAACCCGATATCCCGGCTCGCCGACCTTGAAATTATCTCCTTTCTATTTGAACAGACAACAATGAAAGGAGACGCCGTACCTTAGATCTTTCTGTCGTCACTACGGCCTGTTTTGGATTAGGATTTCACCAGAGAAAAAAATTGAATTTGAATTTGAATCAAATCATTCTCCACAAAATATTGATTTTGAGAAGGATGAACATGATCGTTTGGAGACTCAAAAGGTAATAAATAATTAATAATGACTCGAATCGTTGATGTGGATGGAATTTTACCCTGTGCGGGACTTTGCATTAAAACGGACGATACACTCCTCGGAAAAATAAAGAACAACATTTTTTTAATCAATGGTCCGGATTTTCTTCAATTGGATCAATTTTCGGGTAAAAATTCAAGAATACCGATTTTTTCAATGACTGGCTCACTTCAAGATCCCGGACCAAAAATTGGTGATGCAATAAAATCCACAAGTGGTCGTGGGATCATTTTTTTTATTGGTAAGGAATCTTATGTCGCTTCACTTCTTGGGATCAAACAGGTATATTTTGGATATTACTCAGAGTGTCCCATCCAATCTCTGGGTCCAATCAAACCTAAACTTGTTTATGTCGGCCCAGGTCTTAGTGATCCGCTAGAATATTGACCGGCCGAATTACTATGAACCAGAAATAAGAAATTGCGACGAGTTACGAGATGAATTGGACTATTATGAGTATGTATCTGATAATTTCGACACTATTCGATGAAAGAAACTAAACGTTTTTATCCGTGAATTTAAAGCAGATTGTAGGTGCCATATTGGCACTTGCTTGATATATGAAATCCTCAGTATTGGAATCTAGTTGAAATTAATCAGAGTAAATTGTGATACGAAAGGAAAGAGGAGCTTGAGCTAAAGAGTGTAATGCAGGAAAGTAGCTTCAATACCCCCTCCTCCCCGGCACAACTCCCCGCACCCCGCCTCTCGGAACCCGCACATCCCCAACATATCGCGGGATCACGTGGCAATGGCAGTGAAACACCGTCTGCCCCCCGGCCTCGCCAACGTTAAACCCGACATTGTACCCGTCCGGTGAAAAGTTCTCCTCAATCAAGCCACGGCACACAACAACCAGTTCACACACAGCCGCCCGCTCTTCCGCAGTCAATGAAAAAAAGTCAGGTGTGTGGCGGAACGGGATGACGAGGGCATGGCCCTTGTTGACCGGGAAGCGGTCCCAGAGGGCAAAGCAGAGATCGTTTTTCGCGATAAGGTCTTCTTTTATTGGGTGACAGAACGGGCACACATCCATATCGCGGAATATCCGTGCGAACCCACATAAGGATTCGGTTTTACATACGGGGGTTAGCCCACGCGGCTGGGTCCGAGACCGAAAAGGTCGAGGATGAGAAGAGCCGAAGGCTCTTCGAGGGCGCGAGCCCCAATGAGCGTCAACCCCCCCACCGCATAATAACCCGCCTGCCCCGCCCTTGCTCCGCCTTGTCACAGCCTCCCAAGAAGATCCCTGGTAGAATAGACGTCCAGGAGATCCTGCCGGAGAAAATGCCGGTCTTCGGTCCAGATACCCTCTATCCCGAGGGCGAGCCCGACTGCAAGAAACGGTGCATCGTTCTCATCGACCGGCTCCATAATGCTCATCGCACGATCGTACTCGCAGGCAAACTCTTCAAACGGAACACGTTCGATACTGTCAGGAAGGATCTGCATCAGGAGGTCGAAATCCTCGTCCGGGATTTTTGCCTTCTTCACCAGGTAGGACCGGTGTTTGTTCAGTTCGGTTTCAATATAATCCGGGGCGTAAAAAGAGAAAGAATCACGCAGGATTATTTTCCGGGAGGTTGAGTCTTTGAGAAGACCCGCCATGATCCTGTTGGTATCAATAACGAGTCTCATCGTGCCTCTTTTCTCCCGGGACATAACCCGGCCCTGCTTCCTGAAGTAATTAAGGACCGGGCGTACCTCATGCCGGTGCCGTGCCCTGTCAACAGGGCAAAAAAAGGATCATCAGGTGATGAGCATCAAAATACGAGAGCTGTTACTTCGTGATTTTCTTTTTCCGGCGCTCTTTAATCCCGGCCATGACGGTATCGAAATCCGTCTCAAGCCACTGTTTGCGCTCTTTCGTATAATCCCCGCTCCCGTGGGTATAACTCTGGATGAACCGTATTGCATCGGCGGGCCCGAGGTTCTTCACCAGTACGCGGAACCCCTTGATCCTGATCTCATTCAATGTCTTCGCTTGCATCCTTCGTCACCTCCATCAGCCACTGTACGGGATTATGGGCTCTCGTAGGTATCTTATCTTCATGCCTCTTAATAGATTTTATCAGCGAGTCATCAGTTGTCAGGAAGACAGCACCCGCTGATCCTGCACACGCCAAATGAAGGGCATCAAAAGGGTCCAGGCCGAACTGGAGATACCCCCGTGCGATATCTTCGACCTCTTCATCAATCACCACGCGTTTCCTGGTAAACTGGAGAACGCTCTCCACACTCTCCCTTCGTTCTTCATCCGCTATCTCAAAAATCTCTGATTCAATTGCTTCGCTTCCTACCAGTTCCCAATCGGTCATGCAATGTTTGAGAATCTCGGTGATCGCCTCGGTCTCCATCCGGATCCGGTGAACTGTCTGGTCATCGAACGGCCTGCACAGGCAGCAAACGTCCAGATAGATCCTTTTTGGTGTCATCCTGATCCTCTATTCTTATGCGGTACCAATAAATGATTGGATCCTGTCGGCAGCAGGGCCGGGGTTCAAACGTCATGGACCGATTATCCTAGCTTCACCCATCAGGAAATGTCCGTTTTCCGGCCTGATGCTTTTCTCCTGTAATGGTCCTGGATCCCTGCTTTGACCTTCTTATCGAGAGCCGCGATAGCGTCTTCGGTAAGCTCGCTGTTCTTTGTCATGGCATCCAGGAGGGTCATTTTCCGGGCGTACTCCTCGATCGCCCGCCGTGCGATTGCACTCCACCGGACTTCATTATGGGCTTTTACGATCCGGTACACATCTTCCGGCAGGGACAGCGTCATGTTTGGCATCACATTCACCGCACATATCTATGTGTATTCACATATTTAAGAAACCCGTTGGGACAACGAGACGCACACATCCAGAGAGCGAAATGCCCGTGGAAAATGCTGAAGGATTCGTGCCTGTACAGGAGCAAGGCCCGCACATCCCCGCACTTTCACCCCGCCAACCAGTCTCCTTATTTTTACGCATCCCAACTGTCCGGGTACCAAAAGAGACCGGTGAAACAGGAGGATTATGTGAAAGTCTATCTCGATGTCTGCTGCCTGTGCCGGCCTTTTGACGACCAGGCGATAAACCGTATCCATCTTGAAGCAGAAGCCACCAAGGAGATCCTGATGCGATGCACGCAGGACTGGACGCTCGTTACGAGTGATGCGGTCAGTTTTGAAATTTCTCGCATTACGGACAGGGCACGGATGAAAAAAGCCCAGAACCTTATGGACCTTGCAAAAGAGCATGTAACAATTACCAAAACCGTGTCCCGACGGTACCATGAATATGTGGAAATGGGTATTGATCCTGCGGATGCATTACATCTCGCATGTGCCGAATCAGCCGGTGCACCCCTGCTGACAACTGATGATGCGGTAATAAGAAAGCAGTGTTAACTACGTCAACACTGCTGAAGAAAACCCGCCGTCGGATTTTCGACATTATTAAGAGATACCGTAATCAGATAACTATTGAAGTAAAAAATCCCGTTGAATGGCTTATGGAGGTGAACGAACATGGAAGCAAAGACACTGAATGAAATCCACAAACAGGGTATTGATGCACTCGTGAAAGAGCTCGGGCCTGTCGATGCGGTCCGGTTCCTTCAGATCTATGATTCGGGAACCGGCGATTATACCAAAGAACGAAAACAGTGGCTGGAAAGCGATCCTGAGAAATATCTTGCCGCGGTTCTTGCTCACGGGAAGAAGAAGACCCGGGAGTAAATTTTTGGGATTATCGCGTAGGAAGGGATAATCCTCAATGATATCGCCTTTTTTTTGAATTGTTCCAAAAAAACCCGGGCCCGGCCCGCACTTGCTGTTGTGCACAAGCCCCAATGAGCGTCAAACCTATCATCTCCCCACAATTCATTCACCCCAATGAATACGTATAACCGAATGCATCTTACTATTATATAAATAACCCAATCATTCTCTCTTCTGTCACACAGCCGCCGGGACAAAATGCACCGGCGCACGTGTGGGAAACGCCTCGTGAAAAATCCGGGAAAATCCCGGAAAGAGGCAGTACCAATCGCAGTGCAGGAGTGTTACGACACCAGACGAACGCTCTCACACGTACGAAAATCGTGCCGCCCGTGCACGGAAAAAACCGGGACGGACTGGTGGGTTCGGGGAAAGCCCCGTTGGATGTGGCAGTCCGGAAGAAGAAATCACGAAAGGAGTGATAGTATGGAACCCTTCCACACCACACAATCACCGGCTGGCTGCATCCTGTTCTGCCGGTCAGCCGGTACATCAATTGTTTCCACCATGACGAACGTACCCGGGGCAGGGAGTGCTTCGTTATGACGAAGAGCAAGATGCTCGAAGCGAGTGAAGTCCCGCTCTACCTTTTGCCAAAAACCATCGCAAACCAGCTCCGGACCTTCGGCGATGCGGTATACCGCATCAGCGTGAAACGCACGCACTGGCACCATTACAACGTGAGCGTCCGGACAAAGTCGATCCGCCGGGAACTCCGCCCGGCGCCGGTCGCGGTCCTTCGTGCCGGGCTCACGAACAGCCGGGGCATCCGGGTGCGGGGAGACGCATGAGCCGGGGGCCGGTCTCAAAGAAAGCTCTCGAAACAGCGTTGTCCTTTGCAGCGCTGCGGGGAGCCGTGTATTTCTTCCAGCCGGGACGTGAAGCACCGGCGGATTTTGCGATCATCACGAATGAGGGCGTAACGATCATCAGCGTGAAGATGAGCCGGAGCATTCACGGCCTTGCCACGGACATTGAATCTCACTACCGCGAAACAATCGCACGTCTCCGTGCGGTCCCGGCGTCTGTCGCGGTCGCCTGCGAACTCTGGCTTATCTCGCGGTATGGCCGGTGCAGGTTCTTCCGTATCCGGAACACCGGCCTGCTGGAGCTGGACTACCCCCATACCATCCCCTGATCCGGGGGGTGTCAACCGGAGCACACGGGAGAACTCCCTGATATGGCAGGTGTCAACCGGAACACCCGAAAAATCTCCGGTTATCTCACAACATAACTCCTGGCGGATCGGAGCCCTGTACGGGCTCCGTTTCCCTCTTTTTCCCTGTCCGGCAACCAGGTTTTTCAAAAATGCAGCCACCCGCTTTTTGGAAACGGTCATTCTGACCTGCTCCCGCGTATCCGGAAGAGAATTGCGGCGCTCCGGCAGGCAGGTATGGCCACGTTGGGACAGCGAAAAAGGGGTGGGGGTGGGGTAGAGAAGGGGGCCCCGGTAGCCGGCTACGGCTGGCGGGGGGCAGTTCACTCCGACGCCGGAAGCGTGAGACCCCTCTCACACTTTCACCCTGCCAACCGGGATCCTTATTCTCACGTGTACTGACTCACTGGATAAGGAACGTGATCGCTCACATGAAACGCGGTAATGCTGGCACAAACCCCCCCAAAGAACCACTCCTTCCCCTTGTTCAGGAAATCCGGGACCTGGTACAACGTGCACGAGTGGCTGCAAGCCGGAACGTCAACACGCTGCAGGTCGCTACCAATTTTGAGATTGGCCGGCGGATCGTGAAGTATGAACAAAGGGGAAGCAAAAGGGCGGAATACGGGGAGCGGATAGTATGGGAGCTCTCGAAAAGGTTAACTCAGGAGCTCGGACGCGGATTTTCAAAAAGGAATCTGGAATACATGCGCCGGTTTTATCTCGAATACAATGCGGATGTCCCACAGATTACCCAGACACTGTCTGGGCAATTGCCGCGAAAACCCGCGACGGAAACACCAATTGCGCAGACACTGTCTGCACAATCTGCCACACAGTTCACTCATCAGCTGGTCTCACTACGTCTTCCTCATGAACATCGACAACCGGGACGAGCGCCGGTTCTATGAGATCGAGTCAGGGCAAAACCAATGGTCACTCTCTGAGCTCAGGCGCCAGTTCAACTCCGGGATCTATGAACGACTCGCGCTCAGCCGGGATAAAACCGGAGTTCGGGCTCTCGCAGAAAAAGGTCAGATCATTGAAAAGCCGGAAGATATGCTCAAGAACCCCCTGGTCCTCGAATTCCTCGGGCTCGATGAGAACACGCGCTACTCCGAGAGCGATCTCGAATCAGCAATCATCGACAAACTGGAATCATTCCTGCTGGAGCTCGGTAAAGGATTCCTCTTCGAATCCCGGCAGAAGCGGTTCACCTTTGACACAGACAATTTTTATGTCGATCTCGTCTTCTACAACCGCATTCTTCGTTGCTATGTCCTCATTGATCTCAAGATTGGAAAACTTACCCATGAAAATCTCGGCCAGATGCAGATGTATGTCAATTATTTTAACCGCAACGTGAAGCTCGATGATGAGAATCCGACTATCGGGATCATCCTCTGCAAGACGAAGAACGAAGCCCTCGTCCAGCTCACCCTGCCCGAGGATGCAAATGTTTATGCATCCCAGTACCAGCTCTACCTTCCCTCAAAAGAAGAGTTGAAGAGGAAGTTGATCGAGTGGGCAGAAATACTGCCGGACCCCCGGGAGGTCAGATAATCCGATCGATAAAAAGTGAACGCGAGGCGCAGTCCTGATCGGGCTTATGATGTATTGAATTGTGCAAGTGCATCTTGCACAAATCCCCGGACAATCGCAGAGAAACAACAAATGATATCATTATAACACTTGGGTTACAAATCATATTGTAGTTACTCGATTTGTAAACTAACGATTGTGGGGTGTCAGATGAGCCTGGGAGAGAGCATAAAACTGAGACGTGACGTTTTGGGGATTTCCTTACGGGATCTCGCCAACAGGATTGGGGTCTCTCATACAACGGTGAATAAATATGAAAAAAATATCCTTATCCCGGATTCAGAATGCCTGATCCGGTTGAGCGATATCCTGCAGATCCCCGTAGCCTCCCTGCTCAGGCCGCAAAATGATCAGATCCGGTTAAACCCGGTGGCTTTCCGCTCCAAGAAACTGAAAAAGCGGGAAGAGAAGCAGATCACTGCCGAGACAAAGGAGTGGCTTGCCCGGTATCTTCAGATCGAGAGATTATCCGGCAATCATCGCACATTTGTGATGCCCAAAGGATTCAGGAAAAAAATCTCATCATTCGATGAAGCAGAGAAAGCTGCAAAGGATCTCCGGAACGTATGGGACCTGGGGAGCGATCCGATCGAGAACCTGACAACCCTGCTGGAAGACAAGGGAATCAAAATCGGGATCATCAGCGGTATCACGAAATTCGATGCCCTGTTCACCGAATGTGATGATAATCCTATCATCGTCTTAAAAAAGGATTTGCCCCGGGCACGCCAGCGTTTTTCCCTTGCCCATGAACTCGGACACTGCCTGCTTGACGTTGAAGGCGGGCTCGATGAGGAGAAGGCGATGCACCGGTTTGCCGGCGCCTTTTTAGTCCCCTCAGAGAAAGTGATTTTTGAATTGGGCGAAAAGCGGCATAAACTCTCTTTTAAAGAACTCATGCTATTGAAAGAAAAATACGGTCTGTCGATCGCTGCATGGGTCTACCGTGCAAAAGATCTCGGGATAATTTCCCCGGCATTGTACGTCGAACTCCAGAAATTTTTTTCCCGGCAGGGCTGGAAGAAAGAAGAGCCCGGGGATAATGTCAGCGGGGAAGTACCCGTGTTCATGTCTACACTCGTATTCAAATCCCATGCAGAAGGACTCATTTCCACGTCAAAGGCTGCCGAACTCTTAAACCAGAATATCAGTACGTTCTGTTCGTTCGAAGGTGAATCCGATTTTGAGCAATCCGCAATGCTATGTGGTTGACACAAATACCATTTTTGACCTGCATTATGGAAAGCTGCTCCAGATTACCTTTCGCTTACCCTGTTAATTTCTCATAACCAACTTCATCATTCATGAATTGCGGGATCCCCCGTTTCATGCATTGTCTTCAATGGGATTACTTGTTGAAAAAATCAATCCGGACGGGGTCAGCGAAATACAATCGATGATGGCGAAATACGAAGGTCCGTCCTATGAAGACATTTCGGTACTGGTTCTCGCCAAAGCCAGGAATACGGTGTTGATCACGGGAGATGAGGCCTTGCGCCGTGCGGCCGCTGATAACAGCGTGGATTGTCATGGGACCTGCTGGCTGATCGACTATCTCGCAAACCAATCCCTGATTTCCTTTTCTGAAGCAATTGCAGCGTACGACCTCATACGAAAAAATCGGCGAAATCCACCTTCCGATGAATGCAAAGCTCTCCTTACCGGATGGAGACAACGACAGAAGCTGGAATGATTTTTTTCTGTCAACGAGAGTGTATATTTTCTGCATTCAGGATTAGTCCAACTCAGGTGCCTGAAGCGTAAAACCGTACGTACCCCATTTTTGCAAAACCATCCGGCCCCTCATCACGCCCGGATGGCGCTTAATCTTTACGAAAATTCCGCATTTTTCCTCACAATTTTTTATTCAGCCAAGGATGTGAATCAGCCAGTCCCATGGTTGTATGTCAAAGGGCCCCGCGACATCGGAGGGGTTCAGCAGAACCCTGACGAAGAGAAGGGAAGCCTCGGCCGACCTTCGAAATCCGACAGGTTTCACAAAACCTGGAGGATGAGAAGGGCAGTGCAAACTGCCCTTCGACCCGGGAGAAAAAATCCCGGTCCGGGAGATTTGCGCAGATCTCCCGGTAAAAAATCCGGAGATTCACGGTGTGGATCTCGATCAAAGAGACAAAAGGAGTTCGAAGAACCCTGAAGGGTTCTTCTCGTCATCAAGGTTCGAACGAACCTTTCAAAAAAACAACAATGAGTTCGAAGAACCCTGAAGGGTTCTTCTCGTCATCAAGGTTCGAACGAACCTTTCAAAAAAACAACAATGAGTTCGAAGAACCCTGAAGGGTTCTTCTCGT
>Ga0302250_1000471_pt1 | contig 39149 bp, 34 predicted proteins | sample AAG_RA_Asp_MG_FD_193536 | JGI IMG/M metagenome (GOLD analysis project Ga0302250, IMG submission 193536) | Enriched activated sludge microbial communities from anaerobic digester in WTTP, New Holstein, Wisconsin, United States - AAG_RA_Asp | ecosystem: Engineered > Bioreactor > Anaerobic >...
AGGTTGTTGAAGATACCGATATGATTGGCGATTTAAACGATGCAATATATCGTTCAATTGCTTTTCCCACGATCCCTTTGGATCCAAGGTATTCCTTCCAGTAATCTCCCCAGACCTCATGCCAGGTTATTACTGACGGAATCTTCCGTATTGCTGATACAATCCTGACCGGGATACAGGGGAAGAAAGGGAACTGCTGGCAGTCGATGATATCCACCTGTGTGTGGGAAAGGGGCCTGAAGAGATATAACGAGAAATACAGTGCTTCTCCTATCGTTCTTTTTCCGCGGGCATAGAGGGGATAAGCCTGGCAGACTCCGTGAAGGGTGACGTTATCTTTCACCAGGATGTCCTCTCCATCCCAGTATTTCATCCCGAAGATATGAATCTCGTGACCTCTGACAACAAGCCTCTGCGATAGTTCCCATACCCGTTTCTCGACACCCCCTTTCACGTACGGGTAGATGACATCGTAGACGAATGCGATCTTCATCCGGTTCAGTTCAGGCATGGCCGTTGTTCTCGTTTAAGAGCATCATACTCTGGAATACCGCAAAGAGGAAGACCTGGATGCCGGTGGTAATCAGGACAAGTGAGATAATTGCCGTTGAGATCTGGGAGAGGACTCCGAAATCGACGGAGAGCCAGTGAAGGAATATACTGACCCCGAAGACTATCCCCAGGAGGATAAGGAGCGCCCCGGTAAATATCAGCTTCTCAAGATTGTGATAATCCATCAGGATCCCGATGAGCCCGGTCTTTCTCTCGTACCCGTGAATAACTGAATACGTCTTCATCAGGAACCCGGAAAGGATGACCTGAAATCCACCCATCAGCATGATTGCCCCAAGAATAAACGTGTGGAGGTGGGAGGATTCGATATCACCTTGAACATAAAAAAACGCCATGAGGAACAGGCCGATCACGGAGAAGACAAGGCCCGGGATCGCGATGAACGGGAGGGGTTTCATCAGGAGGACAAACCGGATGTGCCGCCAGCCGTCGGCAAAACTGTGCAGCTTTGAGGGGGTGAGCCGGGGATAATAATCGATTGGCACTTCCTCGATCTTCAGCTGTTCTCTTGAGGCCATCACTAGCATCTCGGACGCGAACTCCATTCCGCCTGTTTTCAGGTTGAGCCGGTCAAGTGCCTCACGGGTGATCGCCCTAAAGCCGCTGTGCGTATCGGAGTAGTGGGTATGGAAGATACTATTGACCATCCACGTCAGGACGGGATTCCCGATGTACCGGTGGAGTGGGGACATGGCACCGTTATGGATGGTCCCCTTAAACCGGGACCCGATGACAAAATCGGCGCCACCGGTTTTCAAAGGGGCAAGGAGGAGAGGGATCTCGGAAAAATCGTAGGTATTATCTGAATCGCCGATAATGATGACCCGTCCCTGTGCGTGACGGAATCCTTCAAGATAGGCATTTCCGTATCCTTTTTTTATCGGATGGATTACCACAGCACCAAGAGACTGGGCGATCTCTGCCGTGCGATCAGTTGATGCATCAGAGACAATAATCTCGCCATTGATAGTATTGTCATGAAAAACCGTCTGGATTTTCTCAATACATTGACCGATGGTACGTTCTTCATCAAGAGACGGGAGAATTACTGATACCTCGCAGGTGAATCTATGGTTTGTGTTTGCATCCATCCGTTGTCTTTAAGCCATTTTTTTATGAGATATTAAAGGTTGCAGATTGGGGGATGAAGAGGGGAAATTTATTCGGCATGATGACCGTGGAATGTCATTTGAAACATTTTAACCGTGTAAGATTCCTTAAGGAAAAATGCAGGGCTCATCGATGCGTTAGGACGAATTGGCAGTTGCTCTTCAATATTATGGAGGGGATACAGAAATACAGGGAGGAACACCTGAAATCAAAATGAAATATTTTCGATGCGCCCACAACAGATGGAATCTTATTCGTAATTTTAATGGGAATCCAATAGAAGGATAAATAAATTAAAAAATTAATATTAGTATGATGGCCACGTCACTCTCTGAAGATATTCCTGAATCACTTCAGAAAGGATCCGTAAAGGGAATTATTGCCGTCATTGCTGCGTATAATGAACAAATTGCAATCGGCAGTGTAGTAATCCGGACAATACCCTTTGTTACAAAAGTAATTGTTGTAGACGATGGTTCTCATGACATGACCAGTTACATTGCAGAGCATGCAGGTGCAGAGGTCATCCACCTTTCAAAAAATCAGGGTAAATCCTATGCGGTGTTACGGGGATTTGACCGGGCGCGCCAGCTGAATGCAGATATTGTGGTCATGCTCGATGGGGATGGCCAGCATCACCCAGAAGAGATTCCCAGTATTGTTTCGCCCATTCTCAAAAACGAGGCAGATCTGGTCATCGGATCGCGCTTCCTCAATGGAGATAATAAAATTCCATTCCACCGGAAAATCGGCCAGAAGACACTTGACCGGATGACAAAAATTGCATCGTCATGTGCGATAACCGACTCCCAGTCAGGATTCCGGGCGATCAGTTCAAAAGCTCTGGATTGTTTTACCGCAGAACCAACAGGGTATAACATTGAATCGGTTATGATCTCCCATATGTCAGATTGCGGTATGAGAATCGCAGAGATCCCCATTACTGCTGAGTATGAGGTCCCGCATAAGCATAAAAAGAATTTCTTGACCCATGGAATGGATATTCTCGGCAATCTGGTTGGGATCATCGGGTACCGGCGTCCGCTATTGACGTTTGGGATCCCTGGTTCAATATTATTGATCATTGGATTTTATCTTGGATTCTGGGCATGGTCAGAGTATGCAACATATCATGTGATCCCCTATTCTCTAACTGTCGGGGGTACCCTGTTCCTTCTCCTTGGACTGTCTTTAATTAATACAGCACTTATCCTTAACTCGATCGTGCAGTTGATGCAAAAGCAACATAAATAATGGAGATTCAAAAACGTATGGTACATAAAACGCGTTTTTATTTATTTGGCGTTTTGGCACTGCTATCCGTGCTCTTTCTGGTGACCTTACAACTTAATTATTATAGCATAATCTTTCCGGTGGCTTTTAGTATTCTGGGAATGATCATTTTTATCGGGCTTGATTGGTTATCGGAGTCTCATCAGAATGGCGATTCTGTAATTGAATCCGAGCATAGTCCCTTGAATTACTGTTCAGAGGCACCGCTTAAGATCCACACATTTTTATTTTTCATTTTCTTCTCATTGAGCCTCCTGTCCCTTTTTCAGGGAGAGTATACCAAAAGTGTGGCGTACTATTTTTGTGTTGCAATCTGTGCCGGGATCCTGATTGTTGAAATTTTTACGTACCGGACTCACATTCAAGGATATGGAATTTTTTTGAAAACGGCATTATTGTCTATGAATATTGTTTTTGCCAATCACCTGATTTTTATTCACGGCATATCTCTGCCGGATCTCGGACTGCATTTTAATACGTTTGTTATGTCGATCCTCAATACAGGACATCTTTCAAGTAATCCAATCGGACCATATGGTATTTTTTCAATCCACCATATTTTCGCATCAGAGATTGCGATGGTAACCGGATACAACCCACACTCCATCTATTTATTGTTCGGAAGTTTTGTTGTTGCAATTGGGGTTCTATTTGTTTTTATCATCGGAAAGCGGTTTGTGGATTTTCAATTTGGACTTGTTGCGGCGGTCTTGTTTACCTGCCTTGATTATTACCTGATGTATGGTGAACACCCCGAGCACCAGGCATATAATTACGGATTTGCACTTATCTGTTTCACCATAATCCTCTATACCTACAAGTTCCAGAAACCTGCATTCTACGTACTTTTTATATTCAGCACGATTGCGATGACCTTCACACATCATCTCTCTGCAGCGATAGTTTTTGTTACCGTATGTTCGCTTGTAATTATCGATATCACTATCAGTATACAAAAAAGGGAACTTTCAATTCCAAGTAAATATATTGCAATAACATTTTCTTGCTTATTGTTTTGTGCTTTGATGTTCGTATCCAAAAACAACCCTGCTCAATATGTGTTCTCGGTTTTAAAACCATATTTCATGGATATAAATTCTTTAATCGTGAATCTCTTTGTTACTCCTTCACCGGTTATTTCTATCCCGGTTACTCCTTCACCGGTTATTTCTATCCCGGTTACTCCTTCACCGGTTATTTCTATCCCGGTTACTCCTTCACCGGTCCCCACACCCCCCTACGTTCCCCCCACGGGATATGATAAGCTACCCCTAATCACACTATTTGAAAATACATTGGGCTCCTCCCTTTTGGCACTGGTTGCAGTATGGGGAGTTTGTTCATGCATTAAAAATCGATTCGGGAGGGGAGATTTTTTGCTCCTTACGGCACTGTTCCTGTCAGTCATCTTGGGATTGGGTATTCTCTTCTCGTACGTGTTTTTCCTCCCGGATCGAGTGTATCCGTTCCTCCAGATCTTTAGCCTGATTTTTTTGGGAGCGTTCGGGATACTCTGGTTGCACAATGCAGTCCCTTCCCGAAGAAAAACCCTCATTGTCGGATGTATTTGCCTCCTCGTCGCGATGATGTCATTTTTCTCTCTTGCCAGTATCATCAACGGGTTCGAGACCAGTCCATTTGTGGGAGATACTGTCGCGTATACGAAATCATATTCAACAAGTCAGGATGTGTCGTTTGATGCATGGAGCAATTCCTATATTCGTACAGAATATCGGACGAATGTGATTTCCGCGATTACTGCACGAGGTATCATAGAGATAGATCATATTTCAGGAAATCATTTTGCCATTTTTGATCGGTCATTTTTAAAAACCGGCATTGTGAAAAGCGGGGATAAATTTGGCCAGCACACCTTCATAACACTGGGGGACGGGCAGGGATCGCTGGAAAATTCGTATTCATCATACTATGATAATGGGTTAATCATCATGATGAATAACCAACGATGAAACAGTGTTGTTTTACTAGTTAGAGAATATTTTTCACTGCAACACGTCCACCAACCGCAAAATGAAAGAGCAGGGTAAGACCACGGTCTAATATTGCAATCGACAGTGCAACGGACAACGGAACTCCGTACCCGGCAATAACCGCCATCAGCCCTCCCTCCACCAGCCCGAGACCCGCTATTGTTACCGGTATTATCGAAAGCGCACTGATCAGGGGGAGGATGAGGAACAGATCCGGCAGGGGAATGGAATATCCAAGGCCCATAGTAATCAGGATAATCCGAAGAGCATGAGTTATCCACGCAAACACGGTCAGGATAATTCCCTCCGCGATCACTTTTTTTCCATCCTTCAATTCCAGAAGGGCGTTCTGGAGATGTGAAGTGAATTCCGGGATATGAAAATACGGGATGTTTTTCATTACAGAAAAGATCCAGGTACTCTTGAGGACGAATGCGGTCACACCCGCGAGAACGACGAGGAGAACGGTGAGGGCAACTAATGGCAGAATGGATGCAAAGCGCGATGAGAAGAGGACAAGAGCGGCAATTCCCAGACAGGACAGGACAATAATATCGATATACCTGTCGATAAAGACCGAGACGGTTCCTTTATGGATGCCGATTCGCTCTTTTACCAGGACAGCCCGGGTGATATCCCCGATACGCCCGGGTGTGAAATCAGAATACAGGACGCCCCCGGCAAATGCCTGGTATGCTTCGCCCAGAGGAATATCGCCCCCCATGTGAGCGACAATAATCCGCCAGCGCTGAGTAAGGAGAAGAAAGGTAAACGCATAGACAATGACAGCGCATATCAGGAAGATTGGGGTTATTGATTGCAGGGTCTGGATTACGGCAGACGGAGATACAAAAATGAATAATAAAATTATGAGGAGTACGCCGATACTCAGACGAACTAAAAATTTTATCGATGGGCGAACCATTACAATACCTGACTATGGATTAATTGCTCTTAATATAACCTGTCGGATGGGGGTGATATCGAACGTAATTTTTACCGCATCTATCGCAACGGGTGCAAATACACGTCCAATAATTATTGAGCTGAATAGGAAAAGATTACTGCATTCCCGTTATCATACAATAGATTGCAGTCATGGTCAATTTTTGTAAGGTTCCCTTGATCAAGTGGTTGTTTCTTCCCCAGCCACTGTGCACCAAATTCCATGTAATCGGTAAACCGTGAGAGCATGAGCACATAATGCTGTTGCGCATTTCGGGTGCTGCTTTGAGGGTATCCCTCTGCTTTAATGAATGGATATACATATTGGATAGTGAGTGTGGGTGTACGTATCATTCCGTACGCAGCATACCCGACATATGAGTCGGTATCGATAAACCCGGCGGCATGGGAATTATTCAGCCAGGACATGGCTGAAATTTCTGAAGACGGGTGCTGGATCACCAGGCTTCTCGTATCGAAGAACGGGTGTCCGGGCTCAAACGTACTTCCCCAGAATACCACCGAGGGAAAGGCGGTTATTACACTTACGATGACAAAGATCGCCAGAATTAGTGGAAATCCTTTTTTGCGGGGGACAAGATTTACGATTCGTGTCAGCCCGACCGCTGCAACGATGGCCAGCGGGATGTACAAAAATTCCATGAACCGCAGGGGGTCAACAAACGTCATCAGGTTACTCATGGATAATATAAGAACCAGAGAGAGGGCTGCAACCCATGCGAGGATATGGAGCCGATTGATTTCAAGAAAATAATATAATCCGATGATGGCGAGGATGAGCATACATATCCCGTTGAAAAACATCGGTAGCGGATAACTCAGCACAAAACCTGATTTGCCGGTAATAAAATTCAGCACAACAACACTGCATACGAATGTACCTGCAATAAAAACGATATAGATAATTTTTTTTCGCATGAGAATTCGTGATACAATTGAACGCAATACAACGATCTTATGTGGGATGAGCAGGGGAAGGAGATAGAGGATGATCAGGCTGATAAAAAAAAGGAGAATGCCGAACTCTGAGTGATATGCCGTGTTCAATAGATGATTAAATTCAGTATATGCAAATCCGAGTCTCCCCTCCCACCATACTACCATTAAGATCAGCATGGCCACTGTGATGAGAAGTGAGAACAGAGCGGTTGCGCGAATTCTGTTGAGATCACACATCAGGTAGAGGAATGTCAGGGAAACGGCGATCCAGATAATGAGGAAGATCATCGATGAGAGATGGTGGGTGAGAACCAGTCCGCAGACCAGCAGGAGGGCGATGATCAGATATTGTTTTTTGTGTGATTGTATCGCCTTAAAGGAAACATAGAGTGCCAGGGCGAACAATGCAATCCCAATTGTTTCCCGCACACCCTGGGTTGTCCAGTGCAGGTAGGGAGTTCCGCAGAGGAGGAGGAGTCCTGCAAAAAATGCGGTTTCTGTTGATGATGAGACATCCTTTGTAAACCGGTAGACGGCATACAATCCCAGGACCGAGAGAGGCGGGGTGATGAATTTGAGCAAATTAAGGGGATTGATCCCGGAAAAAAGGGAGATTGTCGCGATGATGACATGCATGACCGGAAGTTGAGCGGGATAGACAGAGGGATCTAATGAATGATATGCAATGATCTGCTGAATCATATCATATTCCGACCATGGATCACCCCACGTGAGGTAGTCAAATCGTAAAGAGAGGATGAGGGAGGTAAACAATCCGATCAGGATAATACTGAAGAGTCGGTACCGGGAATAACAGGCAAGGAATACTGCCACACCGAGAAGTAATATCGCTGGTACCAAAACGATCGGATAGAACCGGGAGGTAAAAAGAAATACCCCCGCACCAAGCACCGATACCACCTGAAGTGCAATCAGCGTGAGGGATGGATCAGTTTCATCCGGATTAACAGCACGGGAATTCATGGGAACGCGCATTGGAATACGCAGATCATTCCGGTATTCATCTTACCGGCAAGTACGGGTAATTTCCGTATTGGTTGTAAAAGAACGTGCAGACCAAAACATGATTGCCCATTGGTTGTGGTTGTTAGACGGAACAAACCACATCGGTTCCTCATTTGTGAATTTACTGCGTATCCGGTTTCATGAGTCAGCTCTCCTTCTTGGAAGTGATAGGAATCACAAGAACCCTGCGATGAACCCTCCAAAAACATTTTAGGGGTTCTGACACGGTCTGAAAAAATCCCTTTTAATGGGGTCATAGGGCTTACCGGAGGGTAGCTGTACTTTTCAGCACTACCGGAGAAGTCACGTTAAACCCATAGTGAAGATTGCGGTAGCTTGCGTTCACTCGGGCAGGTCCGGTGATATCGAGTGAGGGTACGGTCTCATCGAAAAGGAGAAAATCCACACGGGTGTAATTCTCATCCAGGACGATAAGATCAAACGGAATGACGGAGGTCTCATTATGACTGAGCGTGACAGAGTACCTCATTACTGGCAACATCATCGACCGGGGTGCCACATTTGTCGTTTCATTTGCCGGTGGGGGTATGAGATAGATCTCTACTGAGTAGTTTACAGTTCGGAATTCATGATTGCCGATGCCAACATACATTGGATATGTACTATTCGGAATGATGACGTGGGGGTAGGAATCGGCGGTCCGGTTTTCTCCCAAGATAAAAAATTCCGAGAACGTCTCACCGGGTTTTGGCAGGGTCATTACCAGAGCCACGGAAAGAACAACCATTAAAATTGCACAAATACTTACAAAAAAGAGAATTCGGTCTTTTTTTGATCCATTCCGCAGGGCCCATTCTCTCTTTATGGTCTGCTGGATTTCCGGTACGGGAAGCGTATACCGGGATTCCGGAGATGTTTTAATCCGGCGGATTCCTGCGAATATAACAAGGACAACAATTACCACAGTGAGGGAAATAATCAGAGGATCCAGTCGTATCCCCCAGGGGGTGAAGTTCAGACACAGGCCGATTAACGGGGTAATAACGATACTGGTACCGATCGAAAGGACAATCCGTTCAATGGTATCAATATCGGATGAATCCGGAAATAATACTGCCAGCAGCACATATCCCGGAACGAACAGAATCAACGGGAGTGCTAGAATTAACCGGAGGAATGACTCGTTGATCACGGGGATATAGATGCTCGAGATACAAAGGACCATCCAGACCAGAACAATTTTCATATCCCATGGTAACACGGATTTGCCTGTAGAGACAGACAGGGGAGTTTCTTCCTGATCCGGGGGTATTGGCTGCATTACAGTGAAATATATGTAGGGATTATTTTTATAGGTTCAGTATTTTGCATTGGGAGATAGCGATTAGTCACGTGCTTAAAGGCAGGACCATTTGTCCGGGCATTCACAGAGATATCCCCTAATTGACAACCCGGTTTTAGAGTTCATCTCCCACCATACGATCATTCAAATTTTAAATTGGGTTTTTTTAAGAATTGCAGCCCTTTAAAAGAAATGTACCAAAAGGGAGTTTTGAGTGAGAAATGATACCATTAATTGTTACTTCGATGCAAATTATTGGTAATACGGCTCTGTTGAAACTCTTCACAATATTCGCATATTTGGCCCATATTGTGGGAATGGTCACAGTAAATGGATTTGATCTGAGGATTTCAACAGAGCCGATAATACCATAATAACCCGTATAAAAAACCATATCGGTGATGTACCTTGAAGATCCTCCGTGTTGTCAGTGACCTGTATCCTTCCGTTGTGGGGGGGATCGGGATTCATGCACACCGGATGTCAACAGAACAGGCGCGACGGGGTCATGAGGTAACCGTTCTGACGCTGAACCAGAAAAAATTACCGGAAACGGAATTTGTCGATGGATATCAAGTTTTCAGATTCCCCAGTTATTTTACAATGTGCGGGAATTCATTTGCTCCAGGACTTATTCTGGAAATAATGAGAAGAAGAAAATCTGTTGATATTATTCACGCTCATTCACACCTGTTTTTTTCAACAAACGTGTGTGTGCTTGCACGACTTCTCCATTCAGCTCCACTCGTAATCACAAATCACGGACTCATATCGGCAAGTGCACCGGCGTGGCTGAACACACTGTATAAACACACAGTTTCTAGAGTGACGTTTCATATTGCTGACCATATCATCTGTTATACTGATATTGAGAAAGAAAATATTGAAAAACTGGGGATTGATCCAAATAAAATAACCGTTATCCACAATGGTGTTGACATCACTCTTTTTGCCCCCGGGGATTCTGAAAAAAACACATACAACAAACAGATTCTCTGGGTTGGCAGATATGTCCCGGGAAAAGGTGTGGAGTATCTGATCGAAGCTTTTTCTCAGATCCGAAATAAAATACCAGATGCCCATCTGGTTCTTGTTGGGGAAGGTCCCGGAAAGAACTCTGTTGAAGAACAACTCTGTGAATTACAGATTCGGTCATCGGTCACTTTAATTGATACTATCGATAATTCAGAGTTACCAAAGATGTATAACCAGTCCGATGTATTCGTTTTACCAAGTATCATGGAGGGTGTGCCAAGGACATTACTTGAAGCGATGGCGTGCGGTGTCCCGGTCGTGACTACAAATCTTTCGCATCTTGTGGATATTGTGAATGGTGCAGGTTTGGTAGTTCCCTCCAAAAATTCTCAGCTGCTGACAGATGCTATTCTGACGATTCTCGATGATGAATCTCAGGCAAAATTAATGGGGGACCTGGGGAAAATCAAGGTTCAGAACCAGTACTCGTGGGAAGACACCGTGAAAAAAACACTTGAATTGTATGATTCGGTGATTCAGAATCGTAAAAGAGGTCCTCCTATTTCACAGAGGTAAAGATTTGTTTCAACTACATCCCAGTATATATTTACAATCTGTCACGGTAGGAATTTTTTAAATGAACCAGGTATTTTGGGAAAACCCCCCCTTCCAGATCAATGCAATCATATGGATAAAAAGACAGATGATTCCACATAAATGAAGGTACAGATCTTATCGCCGACACAGGGGGGTCCGTTTCTCTGGGCGAGAAATCTCGCTATTATTTTGAATAAACATACCATTCAAGCAAATCATGTATATACCATAAAACCCCTGCTTTTTTCACCATTTATACGTGATGCGGACATCATCCACGCAGCAGTACCATTATTTCACTCATTTTACCGTAAACCCATAATCCTGACGGTAAAGGGGGATATTTTTCTTGAGAGGATGATCTGGAAACTTCCGTATCTTCTTGCGATTAAAAATGCAGATGTAATTACAACCCCGAGTAATTACCTGAAGGAAAAACTGGATCTGGCTGATGCACATGTCATACCGAATGCAATTTTTTCAGAAAAATACCGGATGGTTGATCACAAGGAAACGTCTGATATTAATCTCATAACGGTGACCAATTTCGCATTCAGGGATAAATCAGAAGGGGTTTTGAACATCATCAGGTTACTTGAGGGGGTGCAAAAATCCACGGACAAAAAAATTACGTTCACCATTGTCGGGGGCGGCCCTTACTGCAGCCACGTAATGAAAGCCGCTCAGGGCTCCCGGATCCCGATACAATTTACCGGGTTCATTTCTAATCCTCAGACTGAACTTGAAAAGAGCGATATTTTCCTCTATCACTCACCTCATGATAATTTTCCCAATGTCTTTCTCGAAGCTATGGCATCGGGATTACCCATTGTAACAAATCCTGTGGGTGCCGCTGATGAAATTATTGATTCCGGAAATACCGGTTTCATACCAAAAAGCGATGACGACTATGAAGAGATTGTAATTAAACTCATTTCCGACACATCATTACGGGCAGAGCAGGGCAAGAATGCCCGGACGCGTGTGGAGACCCATTTTGACTGGAATTGCATAGTACCAGAGTATATTGCTATTTATACGGGCCTCCTTTCCAGTTAGTAAAATACGTATCATACCAGAGTTCGAGAGCAAACAGGGTCCAGACCTTGAACGGGCTCTTCCTGATTGCCTTATCAATGATCTCTTCTGACTGGCACCGGAGATCTTTTTTCAGGATAGAATTCAGGAGCGGCCCCTCATGAATTGTCTGCGTAACCATATCCTTGAGGTCTTGCTCCAGCCATGAACCAACAGTTGTCCCGAATCCCTTTTTTCTGCGGTCGGTAATCTCCGGGGGGAGGAGCGGTGCAACTGCCTTTCGTAAGAGATATTTTTCCCGGGTATTTTTGATCTTCAACCCCGCGGGCAGCGTGAATCCAAAATCAATAATTGCCGTGTCAAGGAGTGGCGCCCGTTCTTCAACGGAATTGGCCATGGTCCCTTTATCCGCTTTCATGAGGAATTTTTCCGGAAGGAGGTTCCGGCAGTCCGTTGCCTGCATGCGGTTAAGGGTGTCTTTAATTCCCTTGACATAAACTGCTGAATCGTTTATTTTTACAGGTGCGAGAGTTGTAAGCTCGTGGATCTCATCATCCGACATTTGTCGAGTGGTATTCAGGTGAATGCGTTCAACGGGGGTATCCCGGAAGGAATCGGCATAGCGGATATACTGAACCAGTTGACTTGAATCATAACAACCATATTTTTTCGGAACAAGACCCATAGCCGTGGAGAAGACTCTCTTAAAGAATTCATGGTTGAATACCTTCATCGCGGTTAAATTGATCTGGTAATGGGGATAACCGGCAAAAACCTCATCTCCCCCTTCACCGGCAAGGACTACCTTTACCTGTTTTTTCGCTTCCTTTGAGAGGAAATAATTGTTGATGATAGCAGCATCCCCGAGCGGCTCATCATAAACCCATGCGATCTTACTGAGATGGGTCTTAACGTCTTTACCGGTCATCACAATTTCATGATGTTCCGTCTCAAGGTGATCACTTACAATCTTTGCATAATCAAGTTCAGAATAGGTTTCAAAACCCATGGAGAATGTATGAAATGTGCTCTCGACATGGGGCCGTGCGAGGGCCACAATGGCAGATGAATCAATCCCCCCTGAGAGGAATGCCCCTACAGGAACATCCGCGATCATCCTGACCCGAACAGAATTCTCAAGAAGCTGCCGGAGCTGGTGGGTAGCGGTGTCTTCATCGAAATTTTTAATATCCTCATGAATATCCCAGTACCTCTTGATGGAGATCTGGCGATTTTCATATATGACCATTGTTCCGGGGAGCACCTTCTTGATCCCGCGGAACATAGTCATGTCGCCGAGTGTATATTGAAACGCAAGATATGACCACAATGCATCCTTATCCAGCTCATGTGGGTGGCGGACTTCAAGAAGCGCCTTGATTTCAGAGGCAAACGCAAACAGGGAATCGCTGCTGAAATAGTAAAGCGGTTTTTTCCCGATAGGATCCCGTGCAAGGACCAGTCGTTGCTTTTTTGCATCATATACAGCAAGTGCAAACATCCCACGTAAGTGTTTGACAAAATCAAGCCCGTACTCTTCGTAAGCGTGGACGATGACTTCACTGTCAGAACGGGAATGGAAACGGTGACCCTTTTTCTGCAGCTCATCCCGCAATTCCAAAAAATTATAGATCTCGCCATTTACCGAGAGCCAGATGTCCCCCTCTTCATTGGACATCGGCTGCCTGCCGTTTTCCGACAGGTCAATGATGGAAAGGCGGGTGTGCCCAAGGGAGATGTTGTGATCTGTGTAGATGCCTTCGCCATCCGGGCCACGGTGTTTCAGTACGGATAGCATCCGCTGGATTAATCCCCGATCATCCAACCCGTATATCCCACAGATGCCACACATATGAAAAATTAACCTAATTCCTGCAGTACTTCGATATATTTGGGGATTATTACGTTTATATCATGTTCTTCTTCAACGTATTTTCGACCATTCAGTCCCATTTCCCTGCGCTGTTTCTCATTATTGAGTAGTTCATTTACATCGGAAACCATCTGCTCGAATGTCTTTGAATGACGGCCCAGGTAACGGTCGCAGATTATTTCATCCGGATCAACATTCAGACTCACAACCGGAGTAAAATTTGCCCAGGATTGTAAGAATGTGTTTGGGAAGCCTTCAACGGTTGATGTATTTACAAATATTGCAGCTTCAGCAAAATACCGGTTGATCTGAGTGTAGGGAATAAAACCAAGGAATTCCAGATTGGATATCTTTTCAGCATCTTTTCTTATGCTTTCATAAAAATCACTTTTGGATGCAGCCCCACCAATCATAATAAATTGTGCATGCGGGATTGATTTCGCAAGATTCAGGAATAATTCTGGTTGTTTCCATTCCGGTCTGATTGTACCCACCCAGAGAATACAGGACCCTTTTTTTATCTCTGAATCAAGAGACGGGATAGGGAAAATATTCTTAATTACCTGACATTCCCGGTTAAATTTTGTTTTGAGTGCGTCCTTCTGATAAAGATTCTGGGCGAGAATGAGATCTGCAGTTTTTAATCCAAAATAATAAAGAATTTTTTCAAAATAATTTGCATTTTTAAAAAATGTTCCATTGATGTCCACATCGCTTGATAATGCGAAAATAAATTTCCTCCGTTTGAGAAGACAGAAAAGTGCAACAATTCCGGTTTCCCGTCCACTCCCCCGTTGATAGTAAATGTCAGTATTCGCCCGAGTCATTGCATTCCAAAGAGACCGGATGCAGCTGAGGTAAGATCGAATTCCAGAAAACTGAAAATTCTTACTAATGGTTTTAAAAAAAGTTATCTGTCCGAGACGCTCAACCAGAGGAGAATTGTCGTTTGAATTATTATATACAATAAATGAAACATCGAAGTGATTTTTTGCAAGTTCTGTTCCAATTATTGATTGTTGTAATTCTGAACCCCCGATTGTCCCGAAATGATTGTCGAATTTTCCGGTTATAACCGGATATGCATTTAGTGCAAAAAAACAGATTTTTTTACAATGTTGCGGTGTTTCGCAGTCAGGGAAATTCATCAGGTATTCCTTTGATTTTTGTATGTGTTGATAATTAGCACACTTATTTTCTCATTGAAGTATATAAGAGGGTATTTATCCACATATCCCACTTGAATTCACAGAGGTAAACCGGACTCGTTAAACTGTTTTTAAAAAAAACACCAGAGTCCATTTCCCCCACATATGACCGGTCGACATCATTTCATTAAAAACAGATCAACGATATTCGCCGAAATTAAATTCGAGGTACTCATACTGCAGTTAAGAAAATGATGCGGGATTTATGATCGTTTGAAAACATAGATATTGCATCCACCTTCTCCGATAATTTTTATTCTTGTCAAAATGAGACCGTGTTGTGCACAAAACTGAACGATTTCATCTTCACTTGCCACTTCGTAGGGAAGGCCACCCAACCAGTCAACAATATCATGGTACGTGTCCATGCCCCGGGTTTTTCGTTCATTCCATGTGATCGGATTTTTCAGATGAATGAGACGCCATCCCATTACCTTAAAAATTAAAATATATTCCAGCCACTTCTTTCCAATCCATGATGCTGCATTGTAGTTCCGTTTTAATTGCAGGTGTTTCTGATAATTTGGTCCATTGGCATAGATTGTAATCCAGAATACACCACTATCATCGACCCGCGAAGCTGCATTTTCAATAGCCTTCCACATATCTCCGGTATGGTGAAGTACTCCCCACGAGTACACAATATCATATTTTTGAAGAGTATTCAAAAAATCTGTATCAAGAACCGAACCCTGGAATACCCGCCAGGTTTCAGGTTTGTAATTTTTTTCCCAGAGCGATTCAGTTGTTTTTACGCTAAATAAATCATAATCAAATGAGTCAACGGATTTCGCACCAAGCAGATAAAATGCCAGTGAATGGATCCCCGATCCACAACCGATATCCAACACGGTTTTTCCGACAATATTTTCTTTTCCGATCCAATGTTCAATATCCTGCAGAGCACTCTGAATCTGATCCTCTGATATTGTATTGAGAAAAGATTCCCAGTTTTTACCAAATTGAAAGGTGATTTTTTCGGTTTCCATAATAGCCACGCAAAAATTGTGATCTGTTGAATCTACAATTGTATCTTGCAATGATAAAAGATTATTTTAACCGTAGAACCGTGTGCCTGAAATCTATTTTTTTCGTTTTTCAACAAGGTCCAATAGCAGGGTATCCATTATTTTTGCAGTCTTTCGGACATCATATTTTAGCGCCGTTTCTTCGAAAGATTGGGATACCTGTAACGTCCCATCATTCCATTTCTGAATCATTTGCAGTATTGCATGTGCACAATTCTCAGAATCAGTGGGTGAAACCACCGGGCATTCCAGCATTTTCAATAACTCGGCTGATGCACCGTTCAGAGGTGTCAGTCCCAAAATGGGTTTTCGGAATGCCAGATAATCCACTAACTTACTCGGAAGAAAAACACTTTCATTCTCGTCAGGAGCGTCAATGACCAGAAGTACATCGGCCTCAGCGGACAGGTTCTCACTCATTTGATAGGAAACGGGCCCGTGTAGGGTTACGGTTTTGGCAAGGTTTAACTCATGTACCAACGGGGAAAACGTTTCGGCATTGGGGCCGATTAAGGATACTTCAATTTGATTTCTTTTGGTTTCATCGAGTAAATGCAGACCGTATAGTAAACCTTCAGGAGTACGGATATGCGGATAGAAACTTCCGATAAATAGAAACTTCAGACGAGGAGTCGAATTCTGCCGGGCAACACATTGTTGTATTTTAAAAATTAAATCAGAATCATAACCATGCGGGATAACATGCGTCTTGTCTCTCCATGCATCGGGATATTTACCCATTACCAGACGAGCGGTCTGATGGGTGGTAAAGATAACCGCATCAGCAGTCTGGATTACCGATCGCTCCATTCCCGTTAACAGGTCTCTTTGTTTCTGATGTAAATGGTAATAGGGATTGTCAACCCAGGGATCGCTGAAATGGGCAATCCAGGGTAAGCCGCTCATATGGTGTATTTTCTCCCCGATAAGGTGATCCGACCAAGGTTGTGCAAACGATATAACTGCAGAGAATTCTTTTTGCATCAGCACCTTCCGAACAACGTCAGTAGCCGGAGAGATCCATATCTGTTTTTCATCGGGTCGCTGCCTTGAATCCGGAAATATTTGCCAGAAGACGCGATAGAGCAGCGATTCTTCCTGTGAAGGGACATGAATGGTAGTATAATATTTCACGTATCTGCTTTCGAGATAAGGATCGGATTGGCTTTGAGTAATCGAATGCGGGTCTACACAAATAACCGTTATTTCCCAGCCGTACTCAGCTAGCGATTTAAGCATGCGGGCTACCTGGATAGATCGTGGAAATACCAGGGGCGGCATGGCCCATGAAATGACGAGGAGATTCTTCACTGGGGGTTCCATTTACGCAACCATAATTCAAGGATCAAAAGGTTCCACAAACGATGCTGGCTGAGCGAAGTACTGTATTTATGGGTCCCGTTCTTCAACTGCTGATGAACAGGATCTTTTTGCAGCCACCGGTATAATCGGGTGTCATGAGAGGTAAGGAGATCAGTAGCCCACGATTTGAGACCTTTATTCAGCCAATCATACACCGGAACCGGAAACCCCTGTTTTGGACGGGAGAGAATTTCTTTTGGCAGGCGTTGATCCGCAAATTGACGTAGAACTCGCTTCGTTACATAGGATCTCCCAAGACCGTCACGGCCAACTTTTACACAAGCCGGTGCCCGGGCAGCCCATTCAACCAGACGATAATCGAGAAATGGAACACGCAGCTCCAGAGAATTTGCCATAGTCATTTTATCAGCTTTCATTAACAAATCCTCAACAAGCCATGACTGGCAATAAATATAGAGATACTGATGAAGGAGTTCTCGGGTGTTTATTTGATTGGCATCTGTGCGGATAATGTCCAGAGAATCTTCGAAGGAAACCGGTCTTGAAAACATTTTTTGTTTTTCAGCCGACGATAAATAATTCGTCATGTTCCGGGGAAACTGTTTAAGGAGGGAACCAGGATCTGCGTTGGCAATTTGTATCCGCTCTTTCCACGAATCTCCGAATTGGTTTATGAGGGGTTCAACGAAATTCTGACGCACACCCAGGGGCAGGTATTGAAACCTGCGAACCCAGTCCCACTGGTTCATGGATTGATCAAAATTGTATCCACCGAGTATTTCGTCACTTCCTTCTCCAGAGAGTACAACCTTTACTTTTTGACCGGCTAGTCGGGAGACATAAAATAACGGGACCGACGCAAGATCTGCCAGCGGTTCATCTGAATAATACACCATGCGGGGGAGAAAATCGAGAAAATCCGTTTCATCTATCTCGATCTCATGATGGTCGGTGCCTATGTGTTCTGCTACCTGGCGGGCATATTCACGTTCATCTGTTGAGGGAGAGTCCTGAAACGCAACGGAAAATGAATGTACAGATGCATTATGCACCTCACTTACTGCGGCAGCAACGGCACTTGAATCCAGACCGCCGCTCAATAAAATTCCTACCGGAACATCTGCATGCAGGTGGAGTCGTACCGCATCCAGAAAAAGAGCTTCAAATTCCTGCAGATACGCGGTGCTGGATTTATTGATGGCATCGTTTCCATCATAGGGAATGTCCCAGTATCTGTGGGTAATTATTTCCGGTCTGTCCTCTTTAAACGTCAACGTATGAGCGGGCAGAAGTTTGAATATATTTTCCCAGATCGTTTCGGGTTGCGGGATGTAACGGTAGGTGAGATAATCCCACAGGGCTTTTTCATTGAGGACGCGAGGGATACAACCACTTGCGAGGATCGCTTTGATCTCGGATGCGAACATGAACTGGTGCCCATCCCAGTAATAATAGAGTGGTTTTATACCCATCCGGTCTCGTGCAAGGAAAAGGGTTTTATTGGATTCATCCCAGATAGCGAAAGCAAACATCCCATTGAATTTTTTCACACAACCCGGACCATCCTGTTCATATTGATGGAGAATTACCTCCGTATCCGAAGATGTGGTAAAATGATGCCCCTGTATTTTTAATTGGTGTCGTAATGTCTGAAAATTGTAAATCTCTCCATTAAATATGATCTGTTTGGTCCCGTCTTCGTTAGATATAGGCTGGTGCCCGCCGGGCAGGTCAATAATGCTCAACCTGCGCATCCCCAAGCCTACATTTTTATCAACATAATATCCTTCATCATCAGGACCCCGGTGAAGAATTTCATTACACATGCGCTGCAACAAATGAGCGGACTCGTCCTCATCCGGAGTTATACCAACAAAACCAGCAATTCCACACATAATTTATATCGGTTTTTCCCCGGTAATCCAGATACTCCATCCCCAGTGTCTTGCCAATACTTTGATCAGGTATCGAGGCATCAGGGTGCTGCCCAACTTCGGAAACCAAAGATCTAAAACATAATTCAGATCTGTGCCTAATATTCTTGTCTGAATATGATTGAATTGAACGAATAGTTCTCCATGAACTTCGGAAGTGGTAACCGGCCAGGTATGGGGGTTTCCTTCAGATTCTGCACCGTCACCATAACGACTGGCCAATTCAAGAGATGTGAGAAAATTATTCTCCAGATGTAAAAATCCTTCGAGATATTCAATAACATATCGATACAGGAATGAATGCCGGTTATAGAGCATTATTCCAAAAGATCCACCCGGTTTCAAAACCCGGTAGATTTCATTCAGTGACTGCTGAAGATTTGGTGAATGGTGTAAGACACCCCATGAGTATACATAATCAAACTGATTGTCAGAAAACGGCAGGTTTTCTGCATCCACCTGTACGATGTTGGCATCGAGGTGAAATAGTTCAAAGCGGCGACGAGTTTGTTCAATTGCTACAGGATTCAAATCAACGGCGGTCATTCTGCAGCCATGCCTGGCCCAGTTCATGGCCATACAACCCATACCACAGCCGATCTCAAGAACTGATGACTCCTTAAACCGATCGTAATTAAAAAGTTTACCGAATTTGCTATTCGCGGTGTGAAGTGGTGAATTCCACTGGTAAAATGTTGCATCAGATAATTCGAAAAATTCACGTGAACCGAGAATTGCTGAACGAATCACTCCTTTATTGTCAAGATATTCCACATGACCATGTTCGTTACCATAGGTCATGGGATTTTTTGCCCACCAGTCTCGAATATCTTGTTTTATGGAGGAATTTTTTTTCACGGGGATTCCTCCCGTATTTTGGATTTCCCGTGGGTAAATAGATCATACGCTGCGGTTATTATCGCAACCGTGATTATACCTAAAATTAACAAAATTTCAACAATGCAACTGATATCTAAAAATCGTCGCAATCCCAATGTGAACCGGGCATCATTATTGTATAAAAAAATTCGGCGGCGACCGTTAATTACCCAAACTTTTTTGTCGGATACAGCGGGGGATAATTGACCCTCAATCTTTCTCCAGCCCAGCCCAATCGCATCAGTATATAATAAAAAAATACCATCGTACTTTTTATTGCGGATCTCGGTGTGAAGTGCATCAGGTATTTTGTTGCCAACCCAAATATTTTGTGGCCATTTTTTAATGAAATCCGGGAGCTCTTTCTCAAATTCAGGATCAATCAACAGATCGATACTTGCGGAGGGAGCTTTACCTTCAAGAAAATTGTGAGCGGTTGTAAGCATATACATCGCAGAACGGGGATTTGCTGCGAGAAGATGTTTTCGCGATTTTAATAACAGTATTTGTTGAAAACGAGATAAACTAAAAAAATTAAGTTCGTGTATCGGTTTGCCTCCGATTAATTTTTCCAACGCCGGGTGAATTCTTACCGGCTGCAGTATACACAACGCATGATGTATGCCAGTGAAAGAAATATTTTGGGGAATTTCAAGGTTGTGCATCAGTACCTTCCCTTAATTTAATTGCATCATCATAATAAAGCGTTGGAATTTCCTGCTGAAGAACGAAATCCAATGCCTTGAAAAAAGACCTGCTCGAGACCACATGGGCTGGATCGACATAATAATTCAAAATGCCCGATGCACCGGATTTTTTCAATTTTTTTATGGTATCAATGAACTGATCTGCATATTCATCCCGTACTACCGGTTGGGAAGGACTTATGATATTACCCCATGAATCAAGGATCTGCAAAGGGTTATTGTAAGATCCTGATAACGGGAATTCATATATTCCATTGACATTCCAGACCGGACCATAGCGAAAGCCAAAAACGGGAATTGTTGAAGTAGAATACCGGTAGTTCATTTCTCGTAGCACATTATGGATATGCTTAAGAATTGAAGATCTCTGGATACATCCAAAATGCGGCGCCCGAAAACCACGGGGGGGATGACCGATTATATCAGTGACAATTTTGTGTCCCTGTTGTATATCAACGATCACTTCGGGAATGGACAGTTCGTTATAAAACGTAACAGGCCAATAACGGCCATCACGCTTTTCAGCATGGGGTAATGCCCCATGATTGAGAAAGTCCGCCCCCATGTTGAATAAATTCCGAAATACTACTTTTCCCGCATGTAAAATATGTCCCGGCACGGCATATGTCGCTTTTATATCTCGTTCGTGTAAGTACGTATGAATCGTTTCAGCTGCAGGGATATCTTCAGGAGTATCGCAATCGAATGACAGAATGAGGTAAAGATCACTAAAGCCCTGTTCTCTGGCTTTATCTGAATATCGCTCGAAAATCCATTCAGGTTTGTATTTTCCTACCCGCTGAAACGCAAACTGATATGGATCCAATACTACCTCTTTAATCAGGGGCGTCAGGGATTTCATTGATTGCTTGCCTCTTTCAAGCTTTGAACTACTCTTTTTGCAGTGTGCCCGTCCCAGAATTCAATAGGTAACCGGATGTTCCTTTTTGCGTGTAGTACGGATTCCACTGTATTTACCAAGGTATCGAGAGATACCAATTGATTGGTTCCCTGAAGTATGGTAATCGGGCGCTCCGTATTTTCACGCAACGTCAGGCAGGGTACGTTTAAGTAGGTAGTCTCTTCCTGAATGCCACCTGAATCAGTGATTACCAGTCTGGCATCCATCACCAGGCTCATAAAATGAATATAGCTTTGTGGTTCCACCAGATGTAAATTGGATGCTTTACCTAAATCCGGATTCATCCCGATCTCCTCCAACCGGTTCCGTGTTCTTGGATGCACCGGAAAAATCAGCGGTAACTTTTCACTTATTTTAATTAATAATGAAAAAATTGTCCTGAGATGAACGGGATCATCAACATTTACCGGGCGGTGGAGGGTAATAACCCCGAATGATCCCGGTTTAAGGTCGAACACTGCAGATGCATGTTCAGAATCTATCTTCGAACGCAACATCTCAAATGAGTCGATCATGATGTTGCCCACCCGCACAATCCTTCTGTCGGGTATCCCTTCCTGCTGGAGATTTTCATCTGCATCCGGAGAAGGCGTCCATAACAGATCACATATTGAGTCAGTGACCAAACGGTTGATCTCTTCTGGCATTGTCCTGTCCCGGCTACGTAATCCGGCTTCAAGGTGAGCGACTTTTAAATTTATTTTTTTTGCCGTAATCGCACAGGCCATCGTAGAATTTACATCCCCGACAACGATGACCCAATCCGGGCGCTGAACCTGGCATACTTTTTCATATGCGATCATGACCCCTGCGGTTTGTTCGGCATGAGTGCCGCTTCCCACACCGAGGTGCCAATCGGGATTGGGAAGATTGAGATCCCGAAAAAAAGTATCGGACATATTGATATCGTAATGCTGGCCGGTGTGAATCAATATGGGGATGCACCAATCTTCTCTACTTAATGCATGATATAATGGTGCGACTTTCATAAAATTAGGTCTGGCTGCAGCAATAAGATGGATGATTAATTTTGTCATTGCCAATTATTCTTTTGTCGCTAAAATATAAAGCGATGAGGCCTGATTTGGGATTGTTCTGCGCCCAATGAGTTCAAAACCGTCATCAAATATTTTATATTTGCGCAGTTTTTGATCAAGGGTCCAGTGCGGGACACTCCACCCAAGATATTCTGTACCGAGTATTTTAAATCGATTATTCACAAGTTTTTCTGAAATTGTCTGTTCGGTATAAAAATGTACATGATCGGTGGTTTTTCTTGATAATGGTTCTAAATCATATGCCAGCTGCCACCAGAGAGCTCCCTCATTGGGAACGCCAAGAACCAATAGTCCCCCAGGTTTTAATATGCGAAACACGCTGTTTAGGGCTTCATTATCAGCGGGAATATGTTCAAGAACATGATTGAAAAAAATGATGTCGAAAAAATTTTCCTGAACAGGATAATCAAGGATGTCCGAAAGAAAAAGTCTTGCAAGAGGAACCTTCTGTTGTGCCCGTATCAAACGCGTAAGGTTGTAATCACTCCCGAAAAGATCTTCCGTATATTTTTGAAGGAAGGTAAGATTATTTCCATCGCCACATCCTAAATCCAGAAGAGTTGGAACTTTTAAGATTTTTCTGTCATTAAGATACTGAAGAATTGTTTGTTCGATATATTCACGACGTTTTTTTAGGTGATGCTTCCAAGGACTCTGTTGTTCTGCCGGTTGAGTTTCACAATACCAGTTTGGGTTATGTTGTCTGGCTGCTTCCATTTCCACTTCATGATCCTTCCAGAATCTAATAAGAATTGGAATAGAATGGACCAATGGGTACTGGTGCCCACAATTTTTGCATACCCATTCTTTTTCAGATACCACAAAATTGTTCGAATTACAGTTTAAACATTGAAAAAAAGATTTCTCGATCATTTCAAAGCCTGTTACATTCAAATAAAAGAGATTGATAAATTTTTTTATATTCCAATTCCGTTTTTTCTGGTGCCCACATTGATTGTGCATGCTCAAATGCACGACGCCCTAATTGTTCCCGTTCATCATGATTATCCAATAATCTTTTTAGAGCGTTATAATAGTCATCAGGAGTATTATTTGCTAGACATACAAAGTCTCCTTGAAGTTCTGGAACAGGATATCCTTTTCGTTTGTTTAACAAAACCGGCAAACCACAGAGCAGCGATTCAAGTACGGATTTACTTAGTTCATAATATTCGGTATGTGTGACAAAAATATCAAAAGTATGTAATTGTTGACAGAGTTCGTCGTTGGGAATAGATTTCCGGAAAAACACGCGATCTTGGAGATTTAATTTACAAACGAGATTTATAAGATTTTCATGATAAGGTCCATCCCCAACAATGGTAAATTGTAAATTGGGTATGCAGGCAATCGCACGAATAATATTATCAGGGTTTTTTTCTGCAAATTGTCTTCCAACGGAAATAATATGGGGGGGCTCATTGAGCTCATATGAAATTTTTGGTTGAAGATTTTCCTGGTTAATAATATTATAACATACCTTTATTTTTCTGGCACCATGCCGGTGAGCATATTCTCGAATGGGTTCATAAACAGGCAATACCCAATCTGCATTATTTAACGTTTCATTCTCAAATGATAACATTCTCCAAGTATAGAAATAATTGAAAAAATTTTTCCAATTGTTCCACAATGAGATTCTCCCTCGGACATCTTCATCAGGATTTATGTGGAGTGAAACAACAAGAGGGACATTGAGTGCCTTTTTAATATGTAATGCGAGGTAACCGTTTTCCAAATTGCCATGTGTCCTAATAACCGCTGGATTTATTTTTTTCGCTACCTGAATACCATCATCCACCCATTTTTTGATTAATTGGGATTGCCAACCCAAAGTTTTAATAAATGAAGGGGGGGGCAAATTATATATGAACAACTTAGCCCGGCCTGCAGTTTTTTGTAGCGCTGCACGATCAGGACAATCATCATTTGTCATTATTATATGGACTTCATCAAACAAATTGCCCGGATTGTAATATCTTGGAATGTATTCGCCTTTTGTAATAATATCAGATATGCGATCAGGAACAATCACCAGTAAACTAACCATTATTTCACCTTTTTTGTAGCATAGAGAACGATTGATGTTTTTAATGGATTTAATAATTGAAGATTAAGGTAAATATTAACCAAAAAAAGGAGATGGAATCGTTTTATGGTCATAATGAGTTTTGAAGTTACAGGATTGCTGATTAGAGAGGGATTAAGGATTTTTGATTCAGAAAGGTTATGCAAATCAAATTTATATTTATGTAATGTTTTTAATACACCCCAGTTCGTCCGGTAAAAAATGTTTGACTCGAAAAAGACAGGATCCCGACCACGTAATCGGATATAGACACTTGCTGCTTTTCGTGGTAATAGTGAAGGCCAGAAAATATGATAATGCGCTTCAGTTCGGAATGCTGCATAATTAGGACAAATAATGTAGACCCGCCCTCCTGTTCGAAGAACCCGGTTTACTTCTGAAATTAGTTTATCAATATCAGGACTATGTTCCATCACATTCCATAAAGTAACAACATCAAATTGCTCACAACTGAACGGTAATTCCGAACCACTTCCTAAGCGGTACACATATTCAGGATTATCTGAGGGTATTTCTTTTTTGATCCTGGTGCGTGCAAACTCAATTTCAAATTGAGACACATCGATTCCGATGGCATCAATACCCTGTTTTCTTGCCTGTAATATAAACGATCCATATCCACATCCAATATCAAGTAGTGATTTCACTTTTCCGGAGGATAATACCGCTTTGAGATTTGCATCTGCTGTAAGAAAACCAACGTAATCTAGGATATGCCGTTCAATCTGAGCGTCCGTAAAAATACCAGTATATTGCTCATTGAGATGCTTTCGGATTTGATCTATTTGAGTGGCATCCATATTGTGTCTTCTTACATCAATTGGATTCTATTATTAAATATTACATGTAGCGTGCCAGAGTTTCTGTCCTAAAACAGTGACATAATTTATGTCCGCTTTCAAGAGCACCACTCAGGTGCTTGCGGGTGAAAGCGACAATGGAGATCAGGACAAAAGCTGTCGTATTCTCTGAGGAAGGGATACGAAGTGCAAAAGAGATTAAAGAGACGTAAAATATCTCCGAAAGAACCGTAAGACGGAGGGCGCAGAACCTTCGTAAAGATCCCGAGAACGGTTTGAAACCCAAGAAAACCGGGCCGAAACGTTCACGACAAGCGATACCTGCATCCCTGGAACAACGGATCATCCGGCTCAAAGGAAGATATCCTGCCTGGGGCGCCCGACGAATCAAGTATCAGTTCGAACTTCCTTGTTCCTGGAGAATGGTACATCGCATCCTCAAGAAACATGGACTCCTTATCCGGATCAAACCCAAACCACAACCCACGGGTAAATGTTATCAGCGTAAACATGCTGACAGCATGTGGCAGGGTGATACGTTCCAATTCCGAATACGGGGTGTCGGGAAGGTCTATGTCACCGGGTTCACTGACGATTATTCCCGCAATCGTGTGACAAGCAAAGGCTACCTCCACAAAGATACTGCTTCAGCCGTCAATGCTCTCCAATGGGCACTCCGAAAAGGCCGGATCCCAAGAGAGATCTATCTCGATAACGGGAAACAGTTCGTCTCGAAGTTGTTCAAAGCGGAGGCTCAGAAGCACGGTATCAAACTCATCTTCGGCAGACCTTATCACCCTCGCGGCCGCGGCAAGATAGAACGATATCATAAGACACTCTACCGGGAACTCATTGTCCTCAAGGAATTTCGTTCGTTCAGTTAATTCAGAAGAGAACTCTGGAACTTCGACTACCTCTACAACAACAGGCGCAAGCTGGAGATCCTAGACTGGATGACTTCGGCATCGGTCTACAACAACAAAATCAATTTCAACAAAATTAGAAGATGGTTATCAAGCGTACCAAAAACTCTGTCAACAAAACGGACATTAATTGTGGCACGCTACAGTTACTGAACATAACAAAATAAGGAGACACCGTACCTTAGATCTTTCGATCACTCTTTTACTTCTGTAATCTCAGCATTTCTACAGAGCCGTTTGAAAGGCCTTTCTTCAGAAAACGGTTTTGAAAAATTTCATCAAGCAATTTTAGTGCTATTGACGAAATTCCAACTGTAATTACGTAAATCGGTAAATTTATTGGATTTAGCATATTGGTTGAACAAAGGAATAAAAGGACATAATGAGTTAAAAAAACATAAAATGCGAGATCACTTAAAAAAATTATTATTTTTGAAGTATTTTCAATTGTTGGATAAAATTTCATCTGAACAAGGAAAATTCCAAGGGCAAAATAAGCAAAGTTACAAATGGGATACCATCTTGCCCCGGTTCCACCAACATTAAAAACATATTGATTTATTAAGTATGTTGATAAAAACCCAAAAATTATCATCGATAAAAGAGTGATAAAAGGATTTTTTTTCATAGCCGCAGAAATAATCGGAAATAATAAATAAAGAGGGATGATAAGGCCAATAAACCATCCAATAGGATTGATATAATTCATATATGGGTCATGATAAATTGTCATTCCTGAAATTTCCCAAAAAATATCAAAAATTGACTCGTTTAAAAGAAATTTATTTTTAAGAATGAAAAAGTTTATTATAAAACCAAAAATCAGGGATAGCCAGAAAGCGGGGTATATCCTGATAAACCGGTTATAAATAAATTTTAAATATTGAATAAAAGTTAAAATATGAAGATGTGAGTATTCCAATACTGCACCGCTGATAAAAATAAATAGAAAAACTCCTAATGCTCCAATACTAAAATAAAACATTTGAAAAACGGGCTTGAATCCCATGAAATATATAATCCCGAACGCTTGACCGATATGAGCACACACAATCATAAATATCGCTAAAATTCGTAATAAATCAAATATTAGCAATCTCGGGCGGGCATTCGAATTCTTCATTTTTAGACCTATAGCTTTTCTCCAGATCAGATCTTACGATTGAATGTTAGGTGTTTACACAGTATCTACTTACCCCACAACTCAATTACACGATGGATATTAAAACCCTGGAGTATCCATAGCATTAAGAAATAGATACCGATACCAGCACAGATGATCGTGAGAAGTGTTGAGACGGATGGTGTCACGAATGCAAGACACAAATATACTGTAACGGACATAACAAGAGCACTAAAAATGATTTTTTTGATTGTCATTAAATCATAAAATTCCTGAATATTATAACCATACTTCATGATTCTAATGAATAAGAGAGTATCCAGAAGTGCAAATGCTATCAAAGTAGCAAAACCTGCTCCGATTATCCCAAAAAAAGGTACAAGGACCAGTGCCAGGATGATATTAATGAAACCGCTGAGCAGGATCACGTTACGGATAAATTTAGGTTCATTATGAAGATAAACAATATAGTGAGCATTAGCCGTGAATTGATCAATAAATATACTGAGGGCAATCAAACTAAAAAAAAACATACTGATCTCAAACTGGTTCTGGCTCATAATCTGCAATAAGGATGGCGCGACAACGATTAATCCACATAACGCAGGAAGACTGAAAAAAAGATAATAATTCATATAGTTCCGGCATACGTTAGTCAATTCTTTAAGGTCGTTATTATTAAAAGCAGTCGCCATCATCGGGTATAACGGACCCCAAAAAGGGGCGGCTAATGATACAAGGATCACAGCAATGGAATAACTGGCGCTGTAGATACCAACATCACGGATAGTCATGAACAAACCGATGACAGCTCGGTTCCCAAAGTTCATCAACCAGCACCCAACCTGCATTGTAACGATAGGTATGCCAAAATTCACCATATCTGCAATTTCATTATGTTGCATATATCCGGAGGATACAGTAAATTCTTTTTTAGAGAAGTATCCGACCATGAGTAAAATGCTGAGCAGTTTGGTAATGATGGTTAAAAGAATAATATCAAACAGATTTCCACCATTCATCAGGAGGAGGTAGGTCCCGGTGAAATTCGTGACAACCTGGAAAATCTGTATGAGTGAATAACTCAAGATACGTAATCGCGCCCGAAAAAAATCATTCAGACACAGTTCTAACGCTGTCAGCACAATCAGAAAAGCGGCCAGTTGGAGAACAGGAGTGGCCCATATCACTTTAATGATGAGAGAATTGAGAAACGGTGCAAAAATAATCACAATCGTTGTAAGAATTACACCGGCAAATCCAGTGATTAAAAGCACCGTGAAAAAATACTTGCTGATAAATATACGATCAGTATTACCGGAAATTAATCGAATTACTGCAAATCCGAGGCCCAGAGTTGCAAGTGGAATCATGAATCCATTGATGGTACCGATCTGGGCACTTATACCGTAGGCTTCAGGGCCAAGATGTATCAGGATAAGGGGGAAGATGATAATTCCATAAATACTGTTGATGAACTCCGCGATAAAGCGGATAGCAATGAAAATGGTATTTCTATCGAAGTTCATCGGAGATTCCCATGATAATATCTCATGGCCGTTCAGAGCGGGCCCTTGAATAATTTTTCAGTACTTTTATGATTTTATTCATATGATTATTGTTCAGACATGAATTATTAGGGAGATAGAATGCGCCGGGCCAGAGATTATCAGTAATAATCATAGAAGTGTGCCTAAAGCAAGTAAAAGGTTTTCGTAAATGCAACGGAGTGTATGATGATTCCGTTTCGATTCCGGAATCTCGCAGGAACGATATTATAGAGCGAGATCTTTCTCGATCTTTTCCCGTAGTAACAAGTAATTTTGAAAAATTATGATTTGTTGAATTTGAAGTCTGCAACCCGATTTGAGATAGAATATTGGCAGATATGATAATTTTTGCATTTTCTGACATTTTGTTAACGATTTCTTCCGCTCTCTTTAATTGAGAATAGGCAAGAGCTGCTTCAATTGGATCAATTGCATAGAGATTAAAACGATAATTCTCTAGGGAATCAATTTCTACAGGAATGTTGCTAAGACCTTGATTGATTCGATATCGAACTTTGTTGAAAAGGTAATGAGGTATAATAAAAGGATACAATATTCTTTGTAATCCATATCTCCACATAAACTGATATAACCTTTTTTTCACGGGCCGGGTTTCTTCCTTACGAAGGATATTGGATTGACAATACGAGATCACTTTATTGTCATTTGTGAAAAGAATTCCACCCCCAGAACCTAAAAAAGTTTTACATCCCCCAAAACTGAATATCCCTACATCCCCGAAGGACCCGGCCATTTTTCCATCAACAACTAACCCAAATGCTTGACAAGCATCTTCGATTACAATCAATCCATGATTCTTAGCAATCTGTAGAATCTGTTGCGTATCATTTGCAAATTTTCCGGATAAATGAGGTAAAATGATTGCGCAGGTTTTTTCAGTAATAGCTTCACGGACACTTTCTGCGCGAATATTGAAATCGTTATCAATATCAACAAGGACCGGTGTAAGTCCTGCCTGAATTACAGGCATAATCACACCCGTACAACAAAAAGAGGGTAAAATTACTTCACATTTTAAAGGAAAATTATATGATTGTAATGCAACCTGTATCGCACTACGCCCATAATTATAAGCTACCGCATATTTTGAGCCAGTAAGACGACATATCTCACGTTCAAGGTTTTCTATTTCATCTGTATTTTGAGACCCTCGCAATGCTTTTAATGCTATACACCATTCTCTTTTATCCCAAGTCAAAGATGCATAATGAATTGTTCTGAATAAAAAAGTATTTAAAAGAAAATTAAATTTTGACATTGCAATCATCACTATTTTATTCTTAAACTCAAGAGAACGATAAACGCAATTACAATAGTGAATGATGAACTAGTAGTTTAATTTTAGGTTAATACCTTTTTTTACAGACAAAAAAATGCCTGAATGCATACGTTCTCAACAGCCGTGAACTGCTTATCCATTCATCCAACATTCGTTCACGGAATTGAATTCCAAGCAATCGTTTCCAAATAGGTGCACACAAAGGGTAGAGGTAAAACAACTGATTTGGTGCACCATAATTATTCAATAATTGAAAGGAACGTTGATCAATAATATCCAGATTTGCATCATGGATATTTTGTATCATGGTCTGGTAAGGAATGTGAAACGGTTTGGCCCATCCTGCTTCCTTATGTTGAACCTCGCAGATTTTGGTATTGAGACTATCACGATTTCCCAATTCAAAAACCGCATACCCCCTGGATCGTAATACACGACCTGACTCAGAAAGTGCCATTTCCACATTAGGAACATGATATAGTGCGGTATATGAATAAACAAAATCAACAGTCCCATTTTTAAGTGGAATCTGTGTAGCATCTGCCTCCAATAAGGTTAAATTATCTGGAGATTTATTCTTTAAATTCACTTTAAAACCATCAAGCATGGATTTACTGAAATCCAAGCCTATCGCAGTTTTCAGGGTTGACAATGATGGAATCAGATATGAACCGGAACCACAGCAGAGGTCAAGGACATCTTTTTTAAATCCATATTTTTTTATCAGCGAAAATCGATAATCAATCATCCATTTATCAAAAGGATTCTGGATATTGTCAACTCTGACGTTGGTATCAGAATAATGAGTGTTATAAATATCGCGATTCGGATTAGAACTCATGAACCATCCTCCATACCTCCCGCAAAATATACCTTTTTTTATTGAGGATCTGCCTACCACGATAAAGAGGATACAACTCTCCACCAAAACTCCTTTTAAAGTTATTGAGACCCCTCATTTTTCCTGTAAAAATATGAGGGAATGCTTCTCCAGTCTCGTAATACAAGCATTGTTTTTCTTTCAGTATCTTCATCGCCGTCCATTGGATCAGTGAATTTGCCTGAAGTTCTAGACCTTCATTATTGGCTGCACCAGTCCAATAAACAGCAGATCGTTTAAAGATTCCAAAATTTTCTGCCGCAACAGGCCGACCCTCTTTTTCTGCAATTAGAATTAGTACAAGATTGTTAACCAAAAAATTTTCCCATATTGCCTTAAAGTAAGCTTTCGGATGGGGAGAGACTCCGGTTCGTTTATAGGTTTGGCAATGGAGATCGTAATATAAATCAAGATCCTCATAAGTTGCTTCTCTTACAGTCACCCGTTCTTTTTCCGCTTTTCGAACGGCAGTTCTTGCCCTTTTCTCCATTCCTGCCCACAATTGTTCAATGGATTTTCGTAAATCCACTATCCAGGTTTGAGACTGAATATTTTCAAAGCCATATTCCAACAGAGGATTTACCCGTGGGCATTGAATACCAATAAATACGGGAGCTACGGGGGACATTGACACTGTCAGTTCACACGCCGAATATTGTTCCGCCAATTTTTTTATGTGAGATACCGCCGTAGCCATAATTTTCTTCCGTTGTCGCAGTAATATTTCATTAGAAAATGCCGGTCCACCTAGTGAATTAAGCAGGTTCCATTTCAAAAAATTTCCAAACTTTTGTTGAATTAAATAGAGAGGGATTATAACAACGAATTCTTGATTGACGTTCTGATTAATAATAGCAAAACTCAAATCCTTTTGGGAAGGCCATGTTGAAAGTGCATCCTGCATGTCATATCGGTGCCATAGCCAGGCATCATCCGATGCATCAACAAATGCATCCCATTGTTGCCTTTCGACTGTTGGCCGTGAAACAATAACGAACGGACTATCATTCATTATCTATCATTCCCGATAACCTAGTGTTCATGTTGCAATAAGAAGTCAGTAGGCAAACATACGATAACCTGACCCAACCCATAACTAAGCGTATCACTTATGAACCTTCTTCTGTAAAAATGCCATAAGTTCCTGATTCAGGTATTCATCTCGGAGAGCAAACTCAACTATTGTTTCAATATACCCCATCTTATCCCCGGTATCATAGCGTTTACCTTTGAACGAATATGCATACACAGGCTGTTCTTTTAACAGAAGACGAATCGCATCAGTGAGTTGGATTTCATCTCCAACACCCCGCCCGGTTTTTTTCAGGCAATCAAAAATTTCAGGGACAAAAATGTACCTACCAACAGCCCCCATATCCGATGGTGCATTTTCCAGAGAAGGTTTTTCAACAATATCTTCAATCCTGATGAGATCCGGTTCGATTGTATTCCCTTCAATGATACCATAATTGCAGATTTTTTCACGCGGCACATGTTCAATCGAGATCACTGATGACTTGAACCGGGAATATACTGACATTAACTGCGCCGTGCAGGGTTTTGCATTAGCGATAATATCGTCCCCGAGAAGCACCGCAAACGGCTCACTGCCGATATGGTTTTCAGCTTTGAGGATTGCATCGCCAAGTCCGTTAGGCTCCTTCTGACGGACATAATGAATTGTGGGGAAATCTGATATTTCCCTGAGCCTACTCAAGGTAGCATCTTTATGTTGATCTTTTAACCGCATCTCCAGTTCAGGTGATGCATCAAAATAATCCTCAATCGCTCGTTTTCCCCGACCGGTAATAATGATAATATCATCAATGCCGGAAGCTACCGCTTCTTCCACCACATAATGAATGACAGGTTTATCGATGATGGGAAGCATCTCTTTTGGCATCGATTTTGTAACCGGTAAGAACCGGGTGCCAAGTCCCGCCGCAGGGATAACTGCTTTGTGAATGCTCTGCTTTTTTACCATTTCCAATCACCGGATACTAACTATTGTATCACTGTCGACTACCAGCATATCCCCTCAACCCCATTACAGGTAAGTATCCGCCGTCCCTCAATAATTACCCTGTGCGCCATCAGATCAAACTCCTTGTCCAACCGGGAAAATTCCGGCCACTCCGTCATCACCAGGCATCCATCCGAACCAACGAGCGCATCCGTTGCACAGGAGCAATACTCAATTTCAGGAAATATCTGTTGCATATTGGGCACTGCCATAGGATCATACGCTGAAACACGAGCACCCTTTTGTAATAAATCGCGAATCACCGGAATCGCACACGAATCACGGATGTCATCGGTATTATCCTTGAAGGCAAGTCCGAGGATTGTAATCCGTTTCCCTGATACGGTTCCAAGTTTTTCAAGAAGAAGTGCAATCATCCTGTGGGGCTGTTGTTCGTTTATGGTAAGAACGGATTGCAATAATACCGGATTTTCACCAGCATCTTTTGCCAAGGATACCAGCGCTGAAACATCTTTGGGAAAACAGCTGCCCCCAAATCCCGCTCCGGCATTCAGAAATAACGGGCCGATGCGGGGATCATATCCGACACCGTTCATGACTTCATAAACATCGATACCAAGATGTTTGCAGATATTTCCGATTTCATTCGAGAATGAGATCTTTGTTGCAAGAAAAGCATTTGAGGTATACTTGATCATCTCCGCTCCGGATAGTCCCGTGTGTATCACCGGTGCTGAAATCCCCTGATATACTAAAGCGACCTGTTTTCCAGCACGGAGATCATTACTGCCGATGACAATCCGGTCCGGGTGCATGAAATCCTCTACAGCTCTTCCCTCACGGAGAAATTCGGGGTTCATCGCAAATCCAATCGCATCCTCTGACTTTCCCGAAGTTTTTAGAACCGCAGGCCGCACATTTTTTTCCGTTGTGCCGGGTGGGACTGTGCTCTTCACAACAACACAGCAATATGAAGATTTGTTTTTCAACGCAGTACCAATAGAAGAACTGGCTGATTCAATGTAAGAAAGATCCGAACTGCCATCAGGTTTTGGCGGAGTTCCGACACAAATAAAAATGATATCCGCTGTTGCAAGAAGATCGAAACTGGTGCTTGCACTAAGATTATTTCCAGTATGTTGTTTCAGTAATAAATCCAATCCAATCTCATAAATCGGGGATTGGTTATTATTGATCGACTTAACTTTATCTGAATCAATTTCGATGATAGTCACATCGTGGCCGAGCTGTGCAAAACAGGCCCCGGTTACAAGACCCACGTATCCTCCACCGACAACTGAAATTTTCATATTCTTTTCAGTCCCTGCATCCTTGATAAATTAAACAATATCCGCATAATACTGCTCCATCCTTCGGAAATAGAACATTCCCGAAACCAGCAACACAACAACAACACCAACGGAAACAAAGATCATCGAACCGGGGATTTCCGTGCCGAGCAATGCCCAGCGGAAACCTTCAATCACACCTGCCATAGGGTTCAGTCCGTATAGGGGGCGTATCGCTTCCGGGATCATGCTTGCCGGGTAGACAACCGGTGATGCATACATCCATAGTTGGATGATGAACGGAACCGTATATTGGAAATCACGGTACTTGACATTCAGCGCCGAAAGCCAGAGCCCGATACCCAGTGAGGTGGCAAGTGCAAGCAGGATAAACAGGGGAAGGAACACGACATTGATCGTCGGCACAAAACCATAATATGCCATCATCAGGACAAGGATTGAGATAGACACGGCAAAGTCTACGAGCGGGGAAAGAATGCCGGAAATCGGCATGATCAGTCGGGGGAAATATACCTTTGTCATGATATTTGCGTTTGCCACCATGCTCATCGTTGAGCGGGTGAGCCCTTCAGAGAACAGCATCCATGGAAGGAGTGCGGCAAAGGAGAAGAGGGGGTAAGGGATACCATCAGAGGGTATTTTTGCAAAACTCCCGAAAATAATCGTGAAGATCACCATCATAAAAAGCGGCTGGATGATTGCCCACAAAAAACCAAGCCCCGTCTGTTTGTACCGGATTTTTATATCCCGCATCGTGAACGAAGTAAGAAGTTCCCGGTAATTCCAGAGTTCATGTAGATCAACCGGCACCCATTTTCGGGGCGGCCGGATGATTAAATGGGGCAGATTATTATCTGACTGAATACTCTCTGGCATAACACTCCTTGTAGGCTTTATTTTTATTGATATTAAGGGACTCTTGAATTAATCCGCAAATGGACGTATTAATTTACTCATTTGTCGTGCAGCATTTCCATTTTCGAACAGAGTTTTTGAAATGCGGATTTTACAGACTCCGGTATCTCAAGTCCGCTTCTCTCAAGACGAAGGAGAAGATCCGAAATGTCATGAACGTAGGGGAGCGGGAGAGCACGGGCGATAAAAACAGCCTTGATGGCCTTTTCTGAAGCCTGTTGTGCCTGAAAGCACATGTCTTCCCGGTAAATTTCAGGTTCATGACAACGGGCGATCGCAAGACAATTGCGTGCCCGGTGTATCCACTCCCGGGGATCACCGTGTGGAAGCCGTTCAGGCATCGTAAAGAACCTTCCCTTCATGAAGTGCAGGATACAGGACGAGGTACGGGGAATTGCCGTACGCCTGTACCTGCTCGGGTGTAACAACAATCAGGTCAACTGGCTGGCCCACACCATACAATTTCATGTAAAGATCTGCTGCAACGGTACGCGGGTTATAATTTCCGGACTTAATTACCAGGAGATCCAGGTCGCTGTCAGGTCCCCGGTCGCCCCGCGCCGTTGAGCCGAGGAGACTTTTTTTTCAGGTTTTGCATTATCCACAATACGACGCAGAATTTCACGTAAGACCGCTTTTTATGCTTCTCTTACTCTTCATATCATTGCTCGCAAAGCGTAGGGAGCAATTCCTGCTTACCGTCAATCCTTTATCTTGAATCTTATATGCATATCTATCAGCAGGATATTCATTAGACGATTCCGAAATGCCAGAAGGCCGGGAATGCCGGTGCGACCGGATAATTGATCGTCTTTACCGGACAGCATGGACACCCATCAGGCGTAATAATTGGGTCTGGTGCGGGACCTCATCTCACCCCCACCTAAAAGGAGCCCGTATCGGGCTCCGCTCACGTCTCCGGAAACAGATGGACACTGCGATTGGTAAACCGTGTCCACATGCCGGATCCTCCTGGTTCCATACGCCGGAGAATACAGGCATCGGGCACCATATTATGTCCACCGGTAAACGTGGCCGGGAAATTATACTTCCTCTCCCTCACGGGTAAAAAATCACAGGGCCGGCCACCCTGATGTGAACTTTTTTAAGGTTCCGAACAGGAAAAAATGAGGATTAGTGGTGGGTAACCACCGGAATGGTGTTTTTTTGGCATGCCGCACGAGACTTAAACCCGGTGTCCGTAATCGTACCGGAAATTATTCAAGCAGCATCACATTGCACGCATTTCTGGCTGCTGCTGAAAGTTCCTTATCTGCCGTGAACAGCGTGGCCCTGTCGGTTTCCGATGCCGTATCCGTTTTTATCATGAAGAAAAGAAGTATCGACAGGATCTGTTCATTCGACTCGGATTTCGATAAAGTCGAGGGGATCGTCAGGGTACATAAGCCCTGTGGGAGAGAGTATCCATTCCCGGGGATCACCGGGCAAAAGCCGTTCCGCATCCCGGAACAAGGAAGAATAGTAAAACCTGCCGGGTCAGAACCAAATCATCACGCTATGCCCCAACATCCGGCCGGATGTCCGATTCCAGGGTCGCGATAAGAACGGAAATATCCCGGCTGACCGTTTCCCAGACATCATCAAGGTCCACCTTCCCGTAGGAATGGATGAGCATGTCCCGCATCCGGGCCATCGCCCCCCAGGGAACAGTGGAATATCTCTCCTTAGACTCCGGTGAAAGTCGTTTGGACACCTCGCCGATCACCTCAAGACAGCGGATAACCGCATACTGGCACTGGCGATCAGAAGCAAACGATTCCCGTGAATGGTTCTGCACAAAATCGCGGGCGTCCTGCGCCATAAGCAGGATATCGAGCAGATATGCGTCATCACGCTGCATAGATCCGTTCCATTGTCGAGAGGATCGCCTTTTTCCGGATATAATTACGGCTCTTTTCCACGGACTTCCGGGTGAGGAGATCGATCTTTCGATCGAAAATCCGTTCGAGCTCCTCCTCCATCTGTGCCAGCTGGATCAGCGTGGGATGCATACCCGGCTGGAAGTCGGCGACAAGATCAATGTCACTAGTGGGGCGGAAGTGATCGGTTGTGATCGATCCGAATGCCAGGAGATCCCGAATCTTCCATGTCCTGCAGAAGCGTTCGATCTCCGTTTTCCGGTTCAGGATAAGGGCATTCATGTGTTGATCAATATACAGCAGATGCTCTTCTTAACCGTTGTCCCTGCCATCAGCCACGATTAAAAAATGGGAGGATCCCCGGGTTTTACAAGCCGTCAAAGACGCGGATACGGCTGTCCGCGGTTGCCGGATCCACGATACGGGAGAGCACGATGCTCGCGAGGGTACGTACCGCAGGCACCGGTGGCTCTTCTCGCGGAGCTCCTTATTTAGCCAGTGCCGGGTCGATCGGGATCCGGACGATCTTCCCGCGTTCCAGGCACTCTTCAAACCGGAACCTCACAGCGGCTCACCCGCCAGGAGACGGCCGGCCTGTATCCGGTCGAAGATCGGGCGATCACGCGTGCGAAGCATGCCTGATTCGGCGGGGGTTACGATCACCGGCGAGATCTTACGGGACTGATCGTGTGCGGCAATGGAAAGGTGGGATGCCGTTGCGGCGCGATCATCCGTCTCGATGAAGAGATCGATATCGCTCTCCATGGTATCCTCGCCGGTTGCGCAACTGCCGAAGAGGATCATCCGGCGAATCCCGTTTTTGCCGGGCGTGATGAGCGGTGTAAGTTCGAGAAGTGTTGCGAATATTTTTGCTTCCCGTACGACCGGCTGGGAGATCACTGCACGGAAGAGTACTGTCCTCCCTTTCTGTTCGCTCGTCACCAGTCCCGATTCTTCCAGCGCCCGGAGCTGTCCGCTCGCAGCTCCCGTACTGATACCGAGAACCCGGGCGAGTTCCCGCACATAGAAACTCTGCCGGTAGTGGCGGCCGAGAAAGACAAGGGTCGATAACGTGGGGGTCGCCAGCATGTTCATAGTTTTGAACATATGCTCATTATTATGAACAATAATACTTAACGGTTGCGGGGCTTCGGAAGAGATTCATGATACTGACCGGCGGCTTACTCTTCCATCCCCCCTCTCTGCCCCCGCTCAACACGCACATGACCCCACCCCCATCCAAAAGGAGCCCGTATCGGGCTCCGCTCACGTCTCCGGAAAAAGGTGGACACTGCGATGGGCAAACCGTGTCCACATTCATGCCCCCCGCGACACATTACGCCGGAGAATACGGGCATCGGGTACCCTACGATGTCCACCGGTAAACGTGGCCGGGAAAATGTACTTCCTCTCCCTCACGGGTAAAAAAACAAAAGCGCCGGCCACCCTGATGTGAACTTTTTTTAAGGTTCCGAACAGGAAAAATGAAGATTAGTGGTGGGTAACCACCGGAATGGTGTTTTTTTGGCATGCCGCACGAAACTTAAACCCTTTGTCCGGAATCGTACCGGAAATTATTCAAGCAGCATCACATTGCACGCTTTTCTGGCTGCCGCTGAAAGTTCCTTATCTGCCGTGAACAGCGTGGCCCG